>ENA-OUQC01000674-OUQC01000674.1-human-gut-metagenome-genome-assembly--contig:-NODE-674-length-22548-cov-4.445783_pt1 | contig 22548 bp, 16 predicted proteins | sample MGYA00237942_ERZ548815 | MGnify/ENA primary metagenome ERZ548815 (study PRJEB26490, sample SAMN05194722) | human gut metagenome | biome: terrestrial biome; feature: human-associated habitat; material... | reverse complement strand
TATAAGAGACAGGTTCAAAGTTGCGGCGTAGTTGATTTCCGTCTTGACAACGGGTTTTTCTTCCGCCTTGACTTCCTTTTTCACTTCGGCGGGTTTCGCTTCCGCCTTGACTTCGACCTTTTCGGGGGCGGGTTTTTGAGCATTGTCGTTGGACGACGTGCCGCCGAGAAGGATTGCGCCGAGTTTTCTGTTCATCGCCTTGCACATAATTTGCGTCAAGAGAAGTCCCGACGCGCCGACGATACCGCCGACCGCAACGAGCAACAAGTCGTTGATTGCAAGACCTGCGATTGCGCCGGCAACACCCGAAAGGCTGTTAAGCAGCGAAATCGTAATGGGCATATCCGCGCCGCCTACGCGAATCGCGAAAATGTATCCGAAGAATCCCGAAATGACGAACAGCAATGCGATCATAATTCCGCAAAACGCTTTCAGGTCGATACCGAGAGCAATTTTGCCGCTGCCCGAAAGAGCCGCAATTGCCGCAAAGACAACGATAAGCGCAAGCGTCAGGCAAAGGCTGCCGACGGTCATCGCCTGATGTCCTTTGTAAACGACGGGTTTTTGCGGAAGAATCTTGTGAAGTTTGCCGGCTGCGACAAGGCTGCCGATAAGGGTAATCATACCGACCGCAAGCGCAAGAGCCGACGTCGTTGTCGAGAACGCGTCAAAGCCCGTGCCTACGCCGAGCATCGCAAACGCGCCGACGATTGCCGAAGCCGCACCGCCCAGACCGTTAAGGAGAGCGACCATTTGCGGCATCTGAATCATTTTGACTTTCTTTGCAAGGACAATACCCGCAACCGTGCCGAGCGCAAGACCGATATAGAGCGTCCATACCGCCGCAATGTGGCTTGTGCCGTTGCCGTACACGATAATAAGGATAATCGCAAGGAGCATGCAAATCGCGCTGAAACGATTGCCGATTTTACTGTAAGCGACTTTGCCCATCATCGCGATGCCCAAAAGCACGCCAAGCGACAATACGATTGCCATTGCAAGGTAAACCCAATCGCGCGCCGATGTGCCCGCGCCTTTTGCGATGACGTCCATGCAGCAGATTACCGCAAGGAGTCCTGCGCCCGCAACTGCCGACGCCGCGTAAATCACGGTTTGCCCTTTCGCCTTCTTTTTCGCAATCATGCCGAGCATACGGTCGGTGACCATAAAGCCGCCGACGACGTTGACCATCGCGAGAGCGATTGCAAGAGAACCGAATATCGCGGAAAGCACGATGCCCGCCGTACCGAGTTTGAAAAGCGAGGCACTTGCCGACAACGCGCCAAGCACCGTAACGCCCGACAAAGCGTTCATACCCGACATAAGCGGGGTGTGCAAAAGCGTCGGAACGTTTGAGATAAGTTTGTAACCGACAAGCGTCGCTACAACGAATACGCCAAGAAGAATCAGCTGAAAGTAAATCGCTTTTTCAAGGCCGAAGTTGCCCATTGCGAGCGCGCCGGTAATAACAGAGTTTAACGTTGATAACATATTAAAATCCTGCCTGTATCATTATTAAAAATACCCCCTGCCCGAAAGCAGGCAGGGGATTGCCTTTTGTTGATAAAAGTTAATGCTGTGAAGCGGTTTTCGCCATATTCGCCGTTTAAGCGGTGGATTTTAACCGTTTAAGCGGCGAGATTTGGATGAAGTTCTGACGTTTCTTTTAAGGTTCCGAGTTTTCCACGTATCATTAAAGGCGTCAAATATATCATCTTTTAAGCGGCGGATTTTGAATGAGATTTTGACGTTTCTTGCGGCGTTCTGAAAATCCTAGTGTACAAGGACGTACACGGATTTTCAGGTTGTCACAAAAACTCAAAATATCGTCAAAAGCCGGCGCTTAAAGTCCCATCGCCTCGCGAGCACCTTTGTGTACGATTTCACCGTCAATCGTTACGAGAATGCTTTGTACGATTTCGTCGTTCATATCGAGTTTAATGCTGCCGTCTTTCGCGAGGAACGCAAGCAGATTGTAGATGTTGTATGCGAAGAGCCAGGTCGAGCTGGTGGGAAGTTGACCGGGGATATTCTTGATACCTTCGATAATGACGTTGTGTTTGATGTCGCGGATACCGGGAGAGGTGATTGCACAGTTGCCGCCCTGGTCGATGGAAATATCGATAATTGCAGAGCCAGGCTTCATGGAAGCGACCATTTCATCGGTAAGGAGCGTGGGAGCGAGTTGTCCTTGAAGGAGTGCCGAGCAGAAGATGATGTCGGCGTTTTTGACTGCGTCTGCAAGTGCCGCGCGTTCTTTTTCAAGCCATTCTTCGGGAAGACGTTTTGCATATTCGACAACGCCTACGCGACGTACCGCGATTTCTTCGGGAACACCGGTCGGGACGATTTTCGCGCCGAGCGACATTGCCTGTTCGTTTGCGGAAGGACGGATATCGGCAGAATATACTTTCGCACCGAGACCTTTTGCGGTTGCGACTGCACGAAGACCTGCAACGCCGGTACCGATGACGAGAACGTTTGCGGGTTGGATAACGCCGACTGCCGAGCCGATCAAAGGCATGAATTTGGAGATGTCGTTTGCGCCCATGAGCATGCCCTTATAGCCTGCACAGGTGCTCATCGAGGACAAAGCGTCCATGGATTGTGCGCGGGAGATACGAGGTACGCCGTCAAGGGTAAGGCCGATAACGCCTGCCGCCGCCATATCTTTGACCATCTTGTGGTTTACGGGAGACGCGGGGTGAATGAACGTAATAATATATTGACCTTTGTGCATCATCTCGATTTCGTGTTTGCCCTTTTCTTCGTTGAAGAGAGGTTCCTTAACTTTCAGGATAACGTCGGATTTTGCAAAAATTTCTTCGCAATCTTCAAGAATGGTTGCGCCTGCGGCAAGGTAATCCTTGTCATGGTAGTGCGAGCCTTCGCCTGCGCCTTTTTCAAAAAGAACGGTCATGCCTGCGGCGACCATTTTCTTTACGGTGTCGGGGATTGCAGCAACACGCGCTTCGTCGTGCATAATTTCCTTGGGGATACCAACTATCATTATTATTTCTCCTTAATTTTCGGCTTTCGCCCTTATTTTATAATTTCGCGCTTTCGCGCATATTTTACTTTTCTTTTTTCGCCTTTATGGGGACGCTGTATTCGTTCTTCGGACTGCTTAAAACGATGCTCGTCTGAGTCTTTGAAACGCCGGGGATACTTTTGATTTCGTTCAGCACGCTTTCAAGCGTTTTCGTATTGTCGGTGACGACTTTCAGAAAGTAATCGAATTCCCCCGCGATATACAGACATTCCGCAATGTGGCGGTTGTCCTTGACCGCGGCGACGAAACCGTCGTTGAACTTCGGATGGTCGATTGCTACGCTTATAAGCGCGGTGACGTCTTTGCCGAGTTTTTCGGGGACGATAATCGCGGCATAGCCTTTGATAACGCCCGAGTTTTCAAGTTTTTTGATGCGTTCGATAACGGGGGACGTGGACAGCTTGACCTTCTCGGCGATTTCGGACGAATTCGCACGAGCGTTTTTCATAAGACACTGCAAAATTTTTACGTCGGTGTTATCCACGGTTATCTCCTTTTTCCTTACCATTCGATTTTAACATACGTTATATGCGGTGTAAACGAAATTATTGATTTTTTTCCGAATTTTTTACGGAAAAGCGTTCTTGTAACAAAATTTTTTTCGGAAAACCCCAAAAATAACAAAAAAATTCAAAATATTACGATACAACGTCGCGGGCGCACGAAAAAACGGCCGTCGCCGACCGTTTCGTTTTCTTTATTTGCCGCGCAAGGTTACCGTTTTATCCGCCTCGTACAATATTGCGTAATAGGTATCCGTCCACTTCCCTTTCGTCGGATATTCCATTATTCTTTCCTTTGCGTGCGGGGTGTAATCGGTGCTTAAAATATTCGCGCCGGACTCGATTCCGTTTTTGTACCAGTGGTCTTTCACGACGGCGTATCTGTCCAGCCTCGTTCTGACCATAAAATTATCGCGGTTTATCGCCTCAGAAATACGGTCTTTGTGTTTCGTCGGATCGTTCAGAACCACGGTGAACGAGAAACGGGAATAATTCTTGCCTTTTTTCTGGACGGTGGCGTAGTCAAGGGCGATATTCATCGCGCTTTTTTGCATATCGGGATCGCGCTGCATGTACGTTTCCAGGCTGTCCTTTTCGTGCAACAGGAAAATGATTTTCCCTTTCAGACTTTCAACGGTGGGATAAGCGTTTTTCGCGCGGAATTCGTCAAAGTCGGAAACGCCCGCCGCGTCAAGCAGTTTTTTAGGAGTAACGAGTTTTTCGCCGAAGTTATTAAACAGCATTTCGTCGAATTTATCAAAGGCTTCGAGGTCGAATTTTTTGCCGCCTTTCGGCTCCACAAGGACGATAATCGGCAAAGCGTTTTCGTTTCTGTCCATCCACATTCTGATTTCTTTAAGACCTTTGTCGAAGTCAATCATCGTGCTGTTCGTTTCCAGCATATCGCTGTGCAGACACTCGATTCTGAACCCGTCGGCGGTTTTCACCTTATTCGCGTCAAGTTCGATACTTCGGATACCTGCGTTGAGTTGTTCGGTAATCGTGTCGAAGATATAATCGTATTGTTTTCCCATTATCGCCGCAAGCGGGCCGTGATAAAAATACTTCGTTTCGGGAGTGAGCCCCGTTTTGTAACTGTTGTGCGACGCGATATACCTTATCTCGTTAAGCTTTGCGCCGAGAACTTCTGCCATATCGGTGCGGGTAAGAAAATCCTCGTCGTTCACCTTTGAAAAGTTTTCGTCGGCAGCGTAACGCTGTTCAAGCAGCGCGACGTATTCGTTCTGCCAGTCCGCCCAGACGCTTTTCGCGTCCTTTGCCGAAACGGTTGCCGCGATAAATCCCGACAGCGCAACGAGAAAATACGCCGAAAAGCCCCATATAAAAATGACAAGCGCCCATTTTGCGCCCTTTTTCATCGGTTTTTTCGTTCTTTCTTTTTTGTCCATAATATATCCACCCGAAACTATTCTTATATAAATAATTTACCATATAAAATGCGGGTTTGTAAACACGTTTTTTTCGGCGGAAAAATATTTTTTGGGATTTTTTTTCGTTTTTTTATCAAAAAATATTGACATCGTCGTTTTTTGTGCTATGATATATATCGTCAGGCGATATACATAAGGAGGCGAAATAAAATGGCAATAAGCGCCGATATGCTGCGCGGTCACACCGAAACGATAATTCTTGCACAGCTTATCAAAAACGACAGTTACGGCTATGAAATAAGCAAGGCGATCGAAGACCTTAGCCACGGCGAACTTATCCTTAAAGACGCCACCCTTTACACTGCCTTCCGCCGTATGGAACACGACGGGTTTATCGAAAGTTACTGGGGCGAAAGCGACGCCGGCGCAAGACGCAGATATTACCGCATCACCAAAAAAGGCCGCGCCTTTTACGACTTCAACAAAACCAACTGGTTTGACACCATAAAAATAATGAAAGACTTAATCAACGGAGGAACAAAATAATATGTTAATCGACCGCTTCAAAAAGTATCTCGAACAACAATTCCGCGCCATCTCTCCCACGAAAGAGGCAATGGAATACCGCGAAGAAGTTTTGCAAAACCTTCTCGACCGCGCGCAGGAATATAAGATAAAAGGTATGACGGACGAAAACGCCATCTACGACCTGTGCATCGACAGTCTCGGAAACTTCAAAGACACGCTCGTCGATTTTGAAAACCGTCTGGACAACGTAAAGCGCGCAGTGCCCCGCATCGGCGCAAGAGTGCTCACCGGCATCGCGATCGCGCTGTTTGTCGTGATCGGATATCTTTCGGTCAGCTTCGCAACCCGCGCATGGGACAAAACCTGGCTCATTCTTGTGGGCGGCGCGTTTATGGGCGTTATCGCAGGCGCGATTTTCGGCATTATCGTCCTTGCGAAAAAGAAAAGACACCTTGCAATCCGCGGTCTGTCGCACGTCATCATCGCGCTTACGTTCACGTTTATTTTCCTTATTCTGCAAATACTCGTGCACTTCAAATACAGCTGGATGACCTTCCTTGTAATGGTGATCGCAATGCTTATCACCGACACCGCCGAGGCGTATTCTTACAACAGTAAATCAAGGCTTTTCGACCTGCTTGCAACCGTTGAAGTAACCGCCGTTATGGTGTACGTAATGCTTGGCGTGGCGCACGTTATCCCGTGGCATCCGTCGTGGCTTCTTCCCGTCGGCGCAGCCCTTCTCAACGTCGTTATCCTTATCGCATCTCTTGTGAGTTATTCAAAGAAAAAGGATAAGGCGGCAGCCGAAAAGAAAGCGCGCATTGACGAAGCGTACTACACAATGTGGAACGACGAAAACAAATAACATCTTTATCTCGTAAAAACGATACGATAAAATACTGATTTTGAAACTATGAGCAAAACTATAAAAGCCGAAATGTGGGATAAGATGCAATATCTTTTCCGAAACTATTACGACCGTATGGTGCACGCAACCCTGACTTTCGACGGGCTCTTAGACGCCGATGCGCTTAAAAACGTGCTGGTCATAATGTGCGAAAAAGCTCCCGTGCTTCACAGTAGTTTTCACGAGAATCCCGTCAATCCTTACTGGAAGGTGGAGCCTTACACCGTCAACGATATCCTGACAATAAAAGACAGCGACGATCCCGAAAAAGAAGCGTACGATTTCCTGTGTCAGAGTATCCCCGTTTCAAGCAACGTACAGTTTAAGGTGATTGTCCTGAACAAGGACGGAAAATCGACGTTTGCGATGATCGTCAACCATATGTGCTTTGACGGCGGCGACTTCAAATACTTTTTGAAAAAACTTGCAAAAAACTACAACGCGATTTTGAACGGCGAAAACCCCACCGACCTTAAACAAGGTACGAGAAGCGCGGAACAGGTTTATACGAAACTCGACGCAGCCGACAAAAAGGTTGCGAAAGGTCTTTTCAAAAACATCAGCGCGGTGAAAGACAAACACGTATTTCCGCTGACCGAACCCCGTCCCGACGACCACACGATGATCAACATCAGAAAAATCGACCGCGACACTTTCCTTAATATGAAAAACGCGGGAAAACGTCTAGGCGTTACCGTCAACGATATGCTGCTTGCGGCGTACGTGCGCGCGCTTTACGATATTTCGGGCATGCGCGACGACGAAACCCTTTCAATCCCCTGCATGGTCGATTTGCGCCGTCATATCGAAGGCGGCGACGAAGCAGGCGGACTTGCGAATCACACGGGATTTATGCTTTGCACGGTGCATAACAAGGGCGAAACAATCAACGATACGCTTATCAACGTAATGCGTTCCACAAAGAAAAGCAAGCGCGACAAATATATGGGGCTTTACAGCCTGCCTCTTTTGAAACTCGCCTATACCATACTGCCCTTTTCGATTTCGGAATTCGCAATCAAAATCGGGTACGACAACCCGCTTATCGGTATGAGCAACATCGGGCTTCTTCCCGTCGATAAACTGACTTTCGGCAATGCGAAACCCGTTGACGGATTTATGACGGGCGCAGTCAAGTACAAACCCTTTATGCAACTTGCGCTCACAACCTTAAACGACGTCGTAACGATGACGATTGCAATCCGCGGCAACGACGACGACAAAAAAATCGTTGAAAAATTCTTTGACCTTATCGTGGAAAACGTGAAAGAATTCGACCGCTTAAACGCAAGATAATTTCCTTCCCCCTTATATATTTAAGAAACGCCCCGATTTTTCGGGGCGCTTCTTTTTTTCTTCGATTATTTTGCCAGGCGTTTTATCGCCTCTTTCGCGCTGTCAAGGAAGTCCGCGTCAAGTGACTCGACCTTGCCTTCGTCGCAAGCTTTCGCGATGTTTTTGTCAAACGGAATCCGTCCGAGAACTTTCAGGTCGAATTCGGTTGCGACTTCGTCGACCTTGCTGTCGCCGAAAATCGAAAACTCTTTGCCGCAGTCCGGGCATTTGACGTAACTCATATTCTCAACGACGCCCAGCACGGGGATATTCATCATATTTGCCATCTTCACGGCTTTGCCGACAATCATCGACACGAGTTCCTGCGGGCTTGTCACGACGATGATACCGTCGACGTTCAGGCTTTGGAAAACCGTAAGCGGCACGTCGCCCGTTCCGGGAGGCATATCGACGTACATAAAGTCCACGTCGCCCCAGACGCAATCCGTCCAGAACTGTTTCACCATACCCGCGATGACGGGACCGCGCCATACGACGGGATCGTTATTGTGTTCCAGTAAAAGGTTTGCCGACATAATTTCAATGCCGCCTTTCGATTTCACCGGATAAAAGAAACTGCCGTCGCTGTCGATGGGACCGTCCACGTTAAACATGCGCGGAATCGACGGACCGGTAATATCAGCGTCCAGAATCGCCGTCTTAAACCCTTGTTTTGCCGTAATCGACGCCATAAACCCCGTTACGAGAGATTTGCCCACGCCGCCTTTTCCCGACACGATGCCGATAACGTGTTTGACCTTCGACAATGCATTTACGGGGACGGTGAAGTCGGTTTTTTCGCTGCAACTTCCGTGGCTTTCGCAGGAGCTGCAGTCGTGCGTACATTCACTCATAAATTCACTTCCTGTTTTCAATATTATTTATCAAAAATTCGATACCGATTTTCAAATCGTCATAAGTATCGTCAAAATTGCCGGTATAATACGGATCCGCGACGTCGCGGGTTTGCCCTGCATATTCCAAAAATTTTTTTACTTTCTTTTTTTCGTCGGGCGCAAAAAGATTTTTGAGATACGCGACGTTTTTATCGTCCATTCCCAAAAACAAATCGTATTTGTCGTAATCGGTTTTTCTGACCTGTTTCGAATAATGCGGGAACGTCGGAACATCGTGCTCTTTCAGTTTTTTCAGCGCGTCGGGATAAACGGGGTTGCCCGCTTCGAGCCCGCACGTCGCGGCGGAGTCGATAACGTATTTTTCCGATATCCCCCGCTTTTTCAAGGCGTCTTTCATCATAAATTCCGCCATTGCGCTGCGGCAGATGTTTCCAAGGCACACGAACATTATTTTCATAAAGTATATGATACCACTTTAATATCGGAAAGTCAACGGCGAACGGTTGACATAAAAGCGTGCGGTGATATAATTTATTACAATTGTATGGAAGAATATATTAAAATTATCGTATATATTTTCGCAGGAATTGGCGCAGGCATAGGCACGGGATTTGCGGGATTGTCCGCCGCCGCGTTTATCGCACCGATGCTTGTCGCATTTCTGGACTTCCCGTCGTACGACGCCATCGGTATCGCGCTGATTTCCGACGTTCTGGCGTCCGCCGTGTCCGCAACCGCTTACGCCGTCGATAAAAACATTGACGTGAAAAAAGGCTCGAAAATGCTTGTCATCGTTTTGTGTTTTACGGTTCTCGGAAGTTTTCTTGCGTCAAAAATCGACAATCACCTTATGGGCAACTTTTCCATTTTCGCAACGTCACTACTCGGGCTTAAATTCATACTCGTTCCCGTCAACGGCAGAGATCCCTTAAAGGACCGCTTGTACAAAAACAAATGGTGCGACGCGGTGCAAACATTCGCGCTGTCGGCAATGATTGGTATGATTTGCGGATTCGTCGGCGCGGGCGGCGGCATGATGATGCTCCTTGTACTCACGTCGTTTATGGGATTTCCGCTTAAAAAGGCGGTCGGCACAAGCGTGTTTATCATGACGTTTACCGCGCTTGTCGGGGCGGTATCGCATTTCGGAATCGGCGGCTTGCCCGACACTACGGCAATGATAACCTGCATATTCAGCACGCTCGTTTCGGCGCAACTTGCCGCGCTTATCGCAAACAAGGTAAAGCCCAAGACGCTTAATATTACCGTCGGCGTGGTGCTTTTAATCCTTGGCATAGTGATGCTTGTTTTGCACTCGTTCTTCTGAAAAACCGCATTAAAAAACCCGCAGATTGCGGGTTTTGTTTTGTCTTTTTTTACAAGGATTTTTTTGCTTTTCTTTCTGCCTTTTTCGCTTCTCTTTTTTTGCGGACTTTTTCGTGTCTTAAATCGATTTTGTCTTCGATGTCGCCGACGGTCGTCTGGAAGCGCACGTTATACTTTTTATCAAGCGCCCACATCGCCGCAAATACGACAACGAGTATCGACCATACCACCGCAAGCACTTTCCACATTGCGGGCGTTATTCCGCGGTACAGACCGAAGAACGACTGTATGTCGATAAACGACAGATGCACGAAGTAACACAGCACCAGAAGCGCGATTACGCCCACGAAAAGCACCGCGTGCAACAGGTTGAACGGCCAGCACGATTTGAACACGAACAGATATCCCGCAAACACGGTCGCAAGGAAATACAGCGCGTGCTGTTCGTCCGGAGAAAGCCCCGTGAGTATCGTCTGCGTTGTGATTACGATTGCGATAATACCCGCCATTACGGTTACTATGCCGGGCACCGCGTTCATAATGACTTTTGGCAAAAACCTGCCTTCCACCCTGTTTTTATTGGGTTCGAGCGCGAGTATTCCCGACGGAATCCCGATCGTTACCCCGCCAAGCAGCGTAAGATGTCTTGGCTCGAACGGCAGAATCGACGGCACGATAAGGAACAACAGCGCGATAAGCAAGTTGTAGCCCGTCTTTACAAGGAACAACGACGCCGACCTTTCAAGGTTGTTTATGGAACGTCTGCCTTCCGCAACGACTTTCGGCATCGACGCGAAATTGCTGTCAAGAAGCACCAGACTGCTCACGTTCTTCGCGGCGTCCGAGCCCGAAGCCATCGCAATCGAACAGTCGGATTCCTTTAATGCAAGCACGTCGTTGACGCCGTCGCCCGTCATTGCAACGGTGTGTCCTTTTGCTTTCAGGGCTTTTACAAGCAACAATTTCTGATCGGGCAGAACCCTGCCGAATATCGTGTATTTTTCCGCCGCTTCGATGACTTCCTCGTCGGTTTTCAGTGTCGACATATCAATGATACTGTCGCAATCGGAAAGCCCTGCGCGTTTTGCGACGGCGCGCACGGTAACGGGGTTGTCGCCCGAAATAATTTTGACGGTAACGCCCTGATCCCTGAAATATTGCAGCGTATCGGGGGCTTCCTTTCTTATTTTATCGGCGATGAATATAAACCCTTCCGCTTTCAGTCCGTCGGGAAGGTTATGCCCGATAATTTCGACGTCCGACGACGCAAGGACAAGCACCCTGAGCCCTTCTTCCGCCTTTTCGCGCGTGATTGCTTTTATTTCTTCCGCGGTATCAGGGAAAACGAATTCGGGCGCGCCCAGAACGTAACTTCTGCCGTCGATAACCGCGCCGCTCCACTTTCTGTCCGACGAAAACGGTACGACAACGCTGACTTCGCCCGCCGCCTCGTACTGTCCGACGTAATTTTTGACCGCCGCCGCCGTTGCGTTTTCGTCCTTAACGGCGTCCGACAGGTTTTTAAGGTGGCGGCAGAACTCGTCTTCCGACAAATCGACGGTTTTTATACCGTGGATTTCCATGCTGCCTTCGGTAATCGTGCCCGTTTTATCAAGACACAGCACGTCAACCCTTGCAAGCGTTTCGACGCAGTACATATCCTGTGCAAGGGTGTGGTGTCCCGCAAGCCTTATTACGCTCAGGCAGAACACGACCGACGTAAGCGCGACAAGACCGCTCGGAATCATTCCTACCAACGAGCCGATTGTCGTCAGCACCGTACTGTTCATATCGTTGCCCTGAATGTAATATTTGACTGAAAAAAGAGCGATGCCCAGCGGCACAATGACCACCGACATCGTTTTTACGATTTTATTTAACGAATTTTTGATGACCGAAACGGGTTTTTTGAAATACTTCGCGCCGGCGGATATTTTCATTGCGAAGTTATCCATGCCGACGTGCACGACTTTTGCTTTTGCGCGTCCCGATACGACGTAACTTCCCGACATAAGGCTGTCGCCTGCGTTTTTCACGATTGCGTCGGGCTCACCGGTGATAAGGCTTTCGTTGACCTCGATACTGCCTTCGACAACGACCGAATCCGCGCAAATCTGGTGTCCCGCCTGCAATATCGTAACGTCGTCCATAACGACGTTTTTCACGGCGATTTCCTTTTCTTCCCCGTTGCGGATAACCCTGACTTTCGGGGCGGAAATAAGCGACAGTTTATCCATCGTGTGCTTTGCGCGAAGTTCCTGCACGATACCGATAAGCGTATTGCAGACACACAGTATCACGAAACCGTAATTGCCCATGCCGTCCTCGTCGAATCCCGAAAACGCCGCGACGATGATTGCCATCACGAAAAACACGAAGTTGAAAAACGTGAAGGTGTTGTCGATAAGTATTCTGAGTACGCTTTTGGTTTTTATTGTTTGCAATCCGTTGACGAGCCCGCTCTTGACGCGCGCTTCGACTTCTTCGGACGTGAGTCCCGTTATGAGATTGCAGTCGGTGTTTTTGATTTCTTCCATACTTTCCACGTTGCGTTAAATTAATTTTATTATTGCATTAAATATACGTTGTTGTCAAGAAATGAAAAAAATATCCGCCGCCTTTACCGATTTTTTTCAACGAAAAAGGATAGCGAAAACTCGCTATCCTTCATTATCGTGTTTGTTTTACTTATTTGTTTGAAATCTTTTTGTCAAAGTTTTCAAGCGCGCGGACAGAAATTGCATAGCAATCAGCAAGACAATCTTTGTTAAGGTTGTCGTAACTGTCTTTAAGCGTGTGGTAATAATCTTCCAGAACGTGGTTCAAAGCGGTGATACCAGTTGCCCTGAAACCTGCCTGTGCGAACGCTGCGCTGTCGGTTGCTCCGCCGAAGGGAGGAACAAGAGTTTTGTTGCAGGGAATGCCCAGTTCTTTTGCCGCTTCCATAAAGCTGTCGGAAACTTCCTTGTCGGCTTTGACGGTTGCGTTAAGGTCGCGGTAATTTACGCCCAGGAATTTCGGATCGTGAATAGTGTCGAAAGAATAAATCCAGGTGGGAACGTCGTCGAATTCGCCTTTGTGTTGTTCGCACCACGCTTTCGCTCCGCGGAGTCCCGCTTCTTCGGAACCCGAAAGGATAACGCCGACTTCGGTGTGTTCAAGTTCGATACCTTCGTCTTTCATCGCTTTAAGGATCGCGATGCCCATAAGGCAAGCCGTAAGGTTGTCGTTTGCGCCGTCGACAGTCGTGTTCGGATCCCACATGCGGTACATACCGAAATAGAAAGGTACGAATGCAAGGTTCGCGATGCCAAGCCAGAACAGAACGCCGTTTTCGGGTTTAAGAATCATGGGTTTGAAACCGGTGAGTATAGCCGTCGCAAGGCTGCATCCCATAAGGAACAACGCGCCAAGAACAACGATAACGATGTTCGCTTCGTAAACTTTGCCGCCGAACTTATTGTTGACAGGCCAGTTCCACGCTGCGTCGGGGTGACCGTTGAAAAATACGCGACCTTTGACTTCGCCCGTGCATTTCTTGATTGCGGTAACGTTCGTGCCCGTCTTTTCAGGGAACAGGAAGTCGAAAGTCTTTTTGTAAAGACCGAATTGCATTATCATTACGTAGAAACCGAAAACGATAAGCGCAAAGCCTAAAATCGGCAGGAAGAAGTATGCGATAAGCCCTGCAAGAACGCAGGTGATCGTGATATAAATCCAGCCGAAAAAGCTGCCGGGATTTTCCTTAAACGATTCAACGTCGGAGCGTTCGCATCCGCAGTCTTTTTTAAGGACGTCAGCCATATACTCGCAAGCGATTCTTTCGCCTTCTTCGCCGGGAGTACGTTTGGGCATATCCTTGCAGATATGGGTGATTTCGTCAACCATATATTGCGCGGCGTCTGCCTTTTTTTCAATCAATTTTGAAAAATTTGCCATAATGTTCTCCTCTTTATTTTTTATATTTATATGATTATCATATCACAAAAACGACGCTCTTTTCAAACAAACGACGTCTTTATTTTTTTTACTATACAAACGACCAAAAATATACAGTAAAAACCGCAAAAAACCGTCAGACGTCAACGATAATGCCTTCTTTTACGAACTCGCGGGCGTCGCGCGGCGACTTTCCTTTGTATTTCTGGAAGTTGCGGTTGAAACTACGCACGCTGTCGTAACCCGCCTTTTTTGAGATTTCCGCGACGGAAAGCGTGGTCGAATACAACAGATCGGTTGCGTAATTTATGCGGTAAATATTCACGACGTCGGAAAAATTCGCGCCGAAATATTCGTTGAAAACAGCCGAAAGATAATTGTAAGAATATCCCATTTTGTCGGACAGGTCTTTCAGGCTTATGTCTTCCGTGAAGTTGTGCGAAACGTATTTCGCGATTGCGTTCAAAACGTCCACCTTCTTTTTGTCGACGGGGATAAACGCCGTGTGCGTCTCGAACTCCGCAAGAATATGATACAAAACGGCTTTTAGCTTGAAGGTGTTGGTAACAAAGGGCATTTTCCTTACCATCGATTCCGCAAACTCTATCGAGAAAACCGGAAAAGTCGCGACGTAGCCGTCGTGCTTTTCGTAAAAGTCGGGAACCCAATCCTTTGAAAACTTGCAGATGAAAACGTTGCTGTAATCGGGCGTTTCGTAAGCGTGCGCGAACTTTGGCGGAATTACCATACACTTCCCCGCGCGAAGACGATAAATTCTGTCCAGCACGGTAACGTTTACAAGCCCGTCGTTGCAATATAAAAACTCGTACGTTTCGTTGCAATGCATCGGGAAGCATAAGTTCTTTTCAACGTCGCAAGATAAATAATTTTCCCCTGCCTGTTTGTGTTTTTCGAAATCCAACATATCCCACCTACCGTAAATTATGTCTATATTTTACCACCGAATAAGAAAATAATCAAGCCCTCCCGAAAAATAGGAGGGCCTGAGATTATTCTGCTTGTTCTGTTTTTTGTTCGGCTTTTGGAATTTCGGCGTTATCGTCGTCCCGTCTGAACCCTTCGACGTCGGAAACGGGAAGAGAGAAAACTATCGCGCCTGCGTCGGTGCCCGCGCCCGCCGTCGTAACGATGGAGCGCATAATGTCCGCTTTCTTTTCCTTTTTCGCAACGATGATAATGATTTCTTTTTCGCTTGCAATCGACACGTTGAAGAATTTCTCGGTGCCCATGCCGCCCGTACCCTTTGCGTGGATAACGGTGCCGCCGCCCGCGCCCGCAGCCCTTGCGGCGTCCATAACGGCGTCGGTATGCCCTTCGTTTGCAATCGCGAGAATGAGTTCGTATTCAAAATTTATATCGGGTGCTTTCATATCCTTGTTTCCTCCGTTCAAAAAATTGAGGGTGCTGCCGCCGCCGACGCTTTTAATCGGGACGGAAATCACAATGCCGTTGCCGGGTGCGTCGATGTAAAGACGGCGTCGTTCTTCCGTGATGAGCGACTTCGTTTTGTTTTCGTCCGCGACCGCAAAAAGGATTCTTTTATCGGTGGACTCGATCCCCCACAAATCGCGTATCTTCTGCGACGCGGTGCCGTGGCCGATAAGCGACAGAATCACGGGGATTTCCAGCCGTTGACAAATGTTATTCAGAATCGACAATCCGTTGGGATTGATTACCGAGATTACAAAGTACATATCAGTTCCCCCACAGTTCGATAATATCGTCGTCGCCGTAAACGACTTCGGGTACGCGTTCCGCGCGTTGTTTCTTCTTCTTGTAAACAAGACCGGTGATCTGAATGGAAATAAGCGGCATCATCGCAACGAGTGCGACCGCACCGAAAGCGTCGCTTAATATATTGCCGCCGCGCGCCGAACATACGCCGATGAAAAATTGCAGCATGAACGTCGCAGTCATCGGTCCCGACGCAACCCCGCCCGAGTCGAACGCGATTGCCGTGAATATGTCGGGGACGAAAAACATCAGTATAAGCGCGATGAGATAACCTGGCACGATAAACCAGAGTATCGATATCCCCGTAAGGACGCGGATCATCGAAAGCCCCATCGCCAGCGCGATTGCAATCGACAGACTCAGTTTAATCGCTTTCCCGGGGATTGCGCCCGAACTCACGTCTTCGATTTGCTTTTCAAGGACGAATACCGCGGGCTCGGCGGAAATTATGAACCAGCCCATAAGCATCGCCACGGGAATGAGAATATATTGCGTCCAGCCGCTGTACAGTTGCTGACCGAGATATAACCCCAGCGGCGAGAAACCGACGTTTACACCCGTCAAAAACAACACTAAACCCACGTATGTGTAAAGAATACCGATGAGCGTTTTCAAAAAACTCTTTTTGCTCATCTTGAAAGCAGCCACCTGGAAAATCAAAAACAGTACGATAATCGGCGACAGTGCAATCGCCATTTCTTTCATATATGCGGGGAACGCTTTCAGGTATTCCAGCCCCATTTCGGTCGTCGTTTCAGGGATGAACGGAAGGTTCACGTCCGCAACGCCCTGTCCCTTGTAAAAGAACCCCAAAATCAGCACCGCAAGCACCGGTCCTATCGAACATAACGCGACAAGACCGAAACTGTCCGCTTCCGCCTTTTTATCGCTTCGGATATTCGCGACGCCTATGCCGAGCGCAAGGATAAACGGCACCGTCATCGGCCCCGTCGTTACCCCGCCCGAGTCGAAAGCAATCGACAAAAAGTTTTTGTCGGCAAACGCCGCAAGCACGAATATGATTATGTAAAACGCAAGGATAAGCCATTTGAGCCTTATGCCCAGAATCGTCCTGAGCATGCACACCGCAAGGAACAACCCTACGCCGACGCCCACCGTAATCAGCAGGACTTTGCCGTCGATGTGCGGCACGGTTTCCGCAAGAACTTGAAGGTCGGGCTCCGCAATCGTTATCGCAACGCCCAGAATAAAGCTCACAAACAAAATAAGCGGCAGGTTTTTCGACTTCGTAAGAGTCGTGCCGATGCGGCTGCCGATCGGCGTCATGGACGTGTCCGCACCAAGCGTGAACAGCCCCATTCCCACGATTATCAGCAACGCGCCGATAAGGAACGACAACAATAAGCCCGTCGGCACAGGTTGTATCGACAGACACATTATCGCAACTATGATGATTATCGGCAAGGTCGATACGAAAGATTCCCTTATTTTTTCCGTGATAAGGGCGCGCTTCTTATGCACTGCCTGCGCGTCGATTTTATTGAGTTTTTTTGCTTCCTTCTTTTTCATTACGTTTCTTATTATACATAAATATAGTCTTTATTGCAAGTATATAATTATTACTTAATGTTTACCTAAATTTTATACACTTGTAAGAAAATTCGGTTTTTGAAAAAGAGCAACAAAAAAGCACGCGGCGAGCGCGTGCTTTCGCTACTAATCAAGGCTTAAAAGAAAGGGTTTATTTCGTCTTCGACGATAATCTTATCCATCATCTCGTAGAAGTCCCATTTCAGGACGTCCCAATATCCGCCGACGGTACCGTGGTTCGTGTTATAGTAGCAAATCGTCGTGGTCTGGCGCGCTTCCGGCAAGGGATAAATCGCGCGGCCTTTCGTGTTGCTTATCGTCTTGTCGCCATTGTAGTTAAGTCCGCCGAGGCATGCGTTGGTGGGCATCGTTCCGTCGCCGTCGCCAAAGAGTATTGCTTTGTGGTCGTAGGAATAATATTCGATACTGGTAAGCGGCGTGTCGTACTTATGGTTTTTGGTGTCCCACATTTCGTAAGTAACCTTGTTGACCTTAACGGTGTCGGTGTCTTTCGTCACGATTTGAACGCTCTTTTTGGTGTTGTATCCGACGCCCAGACAATAAGTCGTGTTCACAAGTTCGGGCGCGTAAACGTTGGCTTCTTTGCTGTTCACGCTTTCTTTGACGTAGAAGGAATCCCAGTATGCCGGCAGGTTTTTCATGCCGGGTTTAAGTTTGTCGTAAATGCCGTCGACGCCCGGTTTCCAGTCGCTGGTGTGCGCCCAGGGACGCGAGCAGTACCATTCGTACATATTCGTCACGGGTACGCCGTCAACGTATACGGGGCTTTCGTTCTCGCCGTAATAATCGGAATCCGCAAAGGTCTGGAACGGCAGAAGTTGCATTACGGAAGTAAGGTTCTGTGCAAGCGGTCCCGCAAGTTTCTTTATGCCTTCCGAAATCGCGTCGACGCCCAGAACAACGCCGCCGAGGGTGTCGCCGACCGTTCCGTTTACGACGTCGGCAATCGCTCCCACGGGATCGTCAAGATAATAAATCGCGTCAAGCGAGCCCGCCGTTGCAGGCGAGAACGCGCGATAAGCGCGAATGATATCACTGGGTTTTTTAACAGCGGTTTGTGTAGTATGATTCTTTTGTGCTTCTGCTTCCGCTTCCAACCATTTGTTTTGAAGTCTTGCGATATATCCCGCAACGACGGGGCCGCCCATACTGTGCGACGTGAGAATTACTTCATCCCAGCCGTTGGTCTGAATGAATTGTTCAAGAAGTTCGGAATTGATCCTGTTGTCGATGCGCCAGTCGTAGTTGAAAACGACGACGTCCCAGCCTTGCTTTTCGTATCTGGCTTTCAGGTCCAGACATTGCTGACGATACGCGGCGATTGCGCCGTATTGAATTTTTTCGCCTGCCGTGTATGCGCCGTATCCGTCGACGACTTCGCCGGAATCGTTATACAGCGTTGACTTGAACGTGCCGTCCGCGGTTGTGGGGCGAACGTTTGCGGGGCGCAGATTCGGATTGTTGCTTTTGCCCTGCTCGTCAAGCGTGATTTGCCATAATAAGTTTTCGACGGATGCGTCCTTGTACTTCATAATGCCGCCGATTAAGTCGTACGTCGTCTTGTCGGTAAGCACCGCCATGACAAGTCCCATCATATCCCCGCCGGGGAATACCTGCTGGAAATAAACGCCCTCGGCAACGGGATCCCAGATTGCCTCGTTCGTCTTTGTGTCGTACAGCCCGCCCGAAAGCAACGCCGTACAAATGACGACAGCCTTTTTATTCTTCGACGTTTCGCCCGGGGTTTCGCCGCATGCGGTAAGCACGCCAAGGCTCAAAACAACCACCACTATTACAAGCAGAATGCCGATAAGTTTCTTCTTCGTCTTCATATTTTCCTCCTGAAAAAGGGAACACAGACCCTTATACATTACTATAATAACATTACTTTGTGAAAATAACAACAACTTTCGTTTACATTTTTTGCCCGAAACCATTAAAAACCGACAACGAAAAACGGCAATCCCGCCGTTTCGGAATTGCCGTTTCGTCTGCTTTTTGAATTAAATTTCCGTCACCGTAAGAATTGCTTGCCCGATTGATTTATGAGAAATTGTACTGGGCGTTGTAGATTTCAGCATAGAAGCCGTTCTTTTTAAGCAGTTCTTCGTGAGTGCCCGATTCCACGACGTCGCCGTTTTTGATGACAAGAATCACGTCGGCGTTGACGATTGTCGAAAGCCTGTGGGCGATGACGAAACTGGTTTTCTTACGCATGAGTTTGTCCATTGCGCCCTGTATCAGAAGTTCCGTGCGGGTATCGACCGAGCTTGTCGCTTCGTCCAGAATCAGCAAAGGTCTGTCCGACAAAAACGCCCTTGCGATCGTCAGCAACTGCTTTTGTCCGCCCGAAAGGTTTGTGAGCGATTCGTTGACGACGGTGTCGTAGCCGTCGGGCAGCATCCTTATAAAGCCGTCGGCGTGCGCGGATTTGGCGGCGGCGATAACTTCTTCGCGCGAAACGTTGTCTTTTCCGTAAGCGATATTGTCGTAAATCGTGCCGCCGAAAAGCCAGGTGTCCTGCAACACCATCGAGAAACAGCCCCTTACGCTTTCGCGCGAGACTTTGCCCGTGTCCGTGCCGTCGATTATTATTTCGCCGGAGTTCGGATCGTAAAATCGCATAAGAAGATTGACGATTGTGGTTTTGCCCGCGCCCGTAGGCCCGACGATCGCCACCTTTTGCCCTTTTTCGACGTGGATATTGATGTCTTTGATATGCGGATTTTCGGGATTATAAGAAAACGCGACGTGGTTGAAGTCGACGACGCCCCGGACGTTTTCGGGCATCTCGCCTTCCCTTACGTCCATTTCGGGTTCGTCAAGCACCTCGTACACCCTTTTCGCCGCCGATGCAACCCTTTGAATACTGCTTATCGCGCCGGCGATTCTTTCAAGCGGGGACGAAAACATTTTTGCGTAAATGACGACGGCTATAATGTCCGCGACGCTGACTACGTCGCCGCCGATTTTCATACCTTCGATTGCGAAATACGCGCCGATTAAACATATCGCGACGTAGGCGATATTGTTCGTGAGCGACACGACGGGTGTGATTATCGACGACAGGAACGTCGCCCTTTCTTCCGCCTTGCACATTTCGTCGTTGACGCGCGCGTGCTTTTCTTCCTGGCGGTTTTCCACGTTGTAACTTTTTATCGTCTGATACCCGGAATACGTTTCTTCGACAACCTGATAAATCTCGCCGGACGACTTGAACATCTTATCGAAATAAGGTTCGCTCTTCTTTGCGATGACGTACGACACGACAACCGATGCAGGCACAAACGCGATAACAATCAGCGCAAACACCCAGTTTATCGTGAAAATCATAACGATAATCGTCAGAAGTTGCAAAATGCCCATTAAAAGCGTTTCGACAATACTATGTATACTGTTGCCCATTTGCGACACGTCGCCCGTCATTCTGTCAAGAAGTTGCCCCGCTTCCGTCCTGTCGACGTAAGACACGGGCAGGTACTTGATTTTCGTGGACATATCCATGCGAAGTCCCGCCGTAAAGTGCATGCTGACAATCTTGTTCGACGCCAGCATTTCGACGTAACTCAGCACCGAATACGCCGTATATATGACGATAAGAAGTATGAGTGTGTTTTTGATTTGTCCGACAAGATCGCCCGTCCCGTTATATGCGTTCAGGACGTCCAGAGCGTCCGACAAGAACTTGGGCGCGGCGATGTTTGCCGCCATCGTAAGCGCGCTTAATACGCACACCAACACCATGCCCCATTTGATTCTGCCGATTTCTTTGACAAGGCGCAGAATTATGCTTTTCGTTTCGTTTTTCGTCATTTTGTCGCCGCTTCGAAACTTTTTCATAATGCGCCTCCTTCGACTTTTTGTCCCGTCTGCGACTCGTAAATTTCACGATATTGTCTGCACGACGAAAGCAGTTCTTTGTGTGTTCCTCGCCCGACGATGCGCCCTTCGTCCAGGACGAATATTTTGTCCGCAGACGCCGCCGTCGACGCGCGTTGCGTCATTACGATTTTCGTTTTTCCAAAAAGGGTTTTATCGAGGTTTTCCTTGACGTGCGCTTCGGTCAGGAAGTCAAGCGCGGAAAAACTGTCGTCGAAAAGATAAATCGAACCCTTTTTAAGCATTGCGCGCGCAATCGACAGACGTTGTTTTTGCCCGCCCGACAGGTTGCTGCCGCCGCTTAGTATTTCGTAGTCGAGCCCCGTTTCGAGGTTTTCGACAAATCCTTTCAGTTCCGCGATTTTAAGCGCGTTGTACACCTGCTCGTCGGAAGCGTCCGCCGCCGACATTCTGACGTTGCTGCCGATCGTGCCCCAAAATATCGTGGCGTTTTGAAGCACGCACGTCACGTTGTTTCTGACGCGTTTTCCGCTGATTTCCGACACGGATTTTCCGTCGTAGGAAATTTCGCCCGAAGTCGGGTTAAAAAACTTCATAATAAGTTTGACGATACTGCTTTTTCCGCTGCCCGTACCGCCGATGAACGCGACCTTTTCGCCGGGCGCGATATCGAAAGACACGTCGCTCAACGCGTTCTCCGACGCCCCTTCGTATCTGAAATCGACGTGCGAAAATTTAAGTGCGCCCGAAAAAGCGGGCAGGTTTTCGTCGTCGGGTTCTTTTTGAACTTCCGTTTCCAGAATCTCGTTGATACGTCTGCTGTTTACGGCGACTTTCGGCAAAAACGCAAGCATCATCGCAAACATCATAATGCCGTTCATGACGAGCGCGACGTACTGCACGATCGCGATAATATCCGCCCCCGTAACCGCCGACTTTCCGCCCTGCATAAGCTTTGCGCCGACGTACAGGATAAGAATCGTGACAAGGTTAAGCCCCAGCATGATAACCGGCGTAAGAAGCCCCATATTGACGTTGGCTTTTATGATGTTTTTCGCCATGACGAGCGTGGCTTCGTTGGCGCGGTCGCACTCGCGGTCTTCCCTGTTGAACGCGCGGATAACGCGGATACCCGTCAACCTTTCGCGGATAATGCTGTTCTGTTTGTCGATGTATTCGTCGCTCTTTTCCCAAAGAGGCATAATGCGACGCACGACGAAATACAGCACCGTCACGACGACCGGCACGAACGTGAACATGATAAGCGCAAGCCACGGATCGGCAAGAAACGCCAGCGCGCTTCCGCCAAGCACCAGAATGGGAATACTGATGACGCCCTGCATAAGCATACTCGCGCACTCTTCCAAAAGCCAGATATCGTTTGTGCTTCTCGTGATGAGCGCGCCCGTGCCCCAGTGATTGAGCTGGTCGGGATTGAGCGTGTTTACCTTTTTGAAAATTACTTCGCGCAAGGTCTTTGAATATCTGCTGACGACGCCCGCCGAGCGCGCGGACATCATCCGCAAGCAGTACGGCGTGC
>ENA-OUQC01000671-OUQC01000671.1-human-gut-metagenome-genome-assembly--contig:-NODE-671-length-22711-cov-7.317620_pt1 | contig 22711 bp, 20 predicted proteins | sample MGYA00237942_ERZ548815 | MGnify/ENA primary metagenome ERZ548815 (study PRJEB26490, sample SAMN05194722) | human gut metagenome | biome: terrestrial biome; feature: human-associated habitat; material... | reverse complement strand
GCGCAACACCATCAACAACGTGCCCATCATGGAGCCGATCGCCTCCGAGACGCCGGGCGCCGGTGAAGCCGCCGCCCCGGTCAGTCAGGACGGCGGGGCGGAAGCGCCGGAGGAAGCGGATGAGGCTGCCCAGGCGGAACCGGCGGAGGAAACGGATGAGGCTGCCCAGGCGGAACCGGCGGAGGAAACGGTGGATGAGACCGCCGCGGAAGCGCCGGAGGCGGAGGACGCCGCCGAAGATGCCATTCCGAAGCCGGAGGACGCCACCGTAACGGAACCGGCGGAGATCCCCGCTCAGGAGGATGCCGGCGGGGAAACCATTGCGGAAACCGAGACGGTGGAGGAAACCGTCGAGGAAGCCGAAACCGTTGAAGCCTCTGAAACCGTTTGGGATGTGCCGGAGGCAGTTGACGCTCCCGCTGACGTTCCCGCCGGGGAAGCGTCCGGGACGCAGGAGGAATACGCCTTCTCCCCTGCCGATGCTGACGCGGCGGTTGACAATGAATTCGCGTCCCTGACCGAGCATGAGGACGAGGACCTGTGGCCCACCGCCATTGGGGACGAGGATCTGGACAAGGAGCTCGCGTCACTGAGCAAGCTGCTCCGCTCCTCCGAAAAGCCCGTGACCATGGAGCGAAAGACCCATCCCCATGTGGAGCCGGTGGTCATCAAGCCGCCGAAGAAAAAGAAATCCGCCGTGGGCGTGCTGTTTACCATCTTCCTGCTCTGCCTGCTGCTGGCAGCCGGTGTGTGGGGCTATATGTACTATACCAGCGAATACCTGCAAACCGTCAACGGCATCACCGTCCAGGAGGATCAGGGCAAGCTGGTGGTCCGGGTGGATTCCCAGGTGCGTGAGGGCCTGCTGAACGTGGTGTGCACCGACCCCTACGGCAACTCCTACACCCAGGCGGTGCAGGACGGCAAGGCGGAATTTGACAAAATCACCGCCGGTACCTTCTATAACATCCAGGTCCAGGTCACCGGCCTGCACAAGCTGACCAGTCCCGTCTCCCAGGTATTCACCACCCAGGGCAACACGGTGCTGGCCGCCCTGAATGCCGGCACCGGCAACACGGACGGAAGCGTGTCCCTCTCCATGATCGTGGAGGGCGCGGAGCCGGACCAGTGGCAGGTGTACTACTCTGCCGAGGGCGAGCCGGAGCTGGTAAAGACCTTTACCGGCCACAATGTCACCCTGGAAAATCTGGCCATCGGGAAGCTCTATACCTTCCGCATTGAAATTCTCAGCGGCATCAACCACAGCCCTGCCAGCGGGCAGAACACCGTGCAGTTCACCCCGGTGCAGATCATCGGCGTGCGGGATCTGGCGGTCACCTCCTATCAGGACGGGACGCTGACAGTGGAATGGGGCAACACCGCCTCCATCGACCCGGATGCGTGGATCGTCCATTGCAGCGGCGAGGGCTACGACGAGACTCAGGAATTCTATGAGACCAAGGCCGTGTTTACCGGTCTGTCCGAGAGCAAGTCCTACAATGTGGATGTTTATGCCAAGGGCATGGACCAGTTCACCCGCATCTCCGTCTCCGCCAACCCCATCACGCTGACGAGTTTCCAGGTGGACGACACCGACCGGCAGCTGCTGACGCTGAACTGGCAGTTCCGGGGCAATCCCCCGGAGGGCAACTGGCAGGTCATCTACACGCTGGACGACAGCGACCTGCCCAGCGCCGTCACCGCCAACGGCGCCACCGCCACCGTGGCGCCCCGGATCCCCGGCGCGGTCTACCACTTCACCATCCAGACCTCCGACGGCGTCTCCGTCTTCGGCGGCACCCAGGTCTATACCTGCCCCGACGCTCCCGATTACAGCGGCCACGGCATTTCCAGAAGCAGCCTGTCGGTCAAGCTGCTGGAGACGCCTGCGGAAGCCGGCTGGGCCGCCGGGTCTGTCTCCAGCGACCGCTTCACCCAGAGCTTCACCGCCGGGCAGTCCATTTCCGTCCTGCTGCAAAACAGCTACGGCGTGTACCTGGACGATGAGGAAATCAACGTCCTGTACGTCTACCGGGACAGCCAGGGCCAGGTCGCGCCGGAGCTGGTGGGCGAGGAAACGCTGGTGTGGCGCGACATGTTCGCCAATTCCCCCTACGCCGGGCTGAATGTCCCCACCACCCCCAGTGCGCCGGGCAACTACACGCTGGATATCTACTTCAACGGCACCGCCGCCGCCTCCGTGAGCCTGAGCGTTTCGTAAGCCATATTTGATTTACCCCGCGGCCAAGCGCCGCGGGGTGGTTTTTTCCAGGGAAATATTCGTGGAATATTCACAATTTCCCCAATGAGCGTGGTATAATTGCAGCCGGAAATAAAATGACGCGGCCTGGGAGGTGTGGGAGATGAGAAATAAGAGCCATGCGGCCATGGGGCGGATCCTGCTGCGGGAATATCTGCCGGTGACCACCCCAGGGCAGGCAAAGGTATTTCTGCTGGGGTGCACCCAGCCGGATAAAAACCCGGCGACCTATCTGAAGGGCTCCCTGCGCAGCCAGTGGATGCGGGGGCACAATTACAGCAATTCCAATCGGTTCATGATGCGGCTGGCCATGCGGCTGGACGGGAAGCAGCACTATACCTCCTGGGATTACTACTGCCTGGGCAAGCTGGTCCACTATACCATGGACGCCTTTACCTATGCCCACGACGAGCGTTTTGTAAAGAATCTGAAGGAACACCGGGCCTATGAGGCCGGACTGCAAAACTACTTTCTGGCCCAGGTGCGCCGCCGCCCGGTGCCCTCCTGCCGCTACCGCGGCTCCCCCGCCGCGCTGATCCGCTGGATGCACACCGCCTACGCCCGGCTCCCCGGCTGCGTAGAGACCGACACGGACTACGCCTTCCGCGCCTGCTGCCTGCTGACCCAACGCCTGACCGCAGAACTTACATAAAATCACCCGGAGAATGCCGCACGTGCATTTCCGGGTGATTTTTGTTTCATTTCGATACGCTCATCTGTTCCAGCGAGTTTGCAAGATATATCTCGACGCGGAATTCGGCGCGGGTGATCTGGTCAGTAATGTCGGTTATCCACGCGTCGGACGCACCTAAATTCTCCAACTGACTGCGGACCTTCTGGGAATCAATGTTATTGCAAATCTGCTCCCACATTGCCTCCACTGAGCCTTTAACACGGACAGGCCAGCCGTCCAAGAGCGGATTATCGGTTTCTCCTATCTGCCATTGGTACTCTGGGAGTAAGAACATCCGCAAGAACTCATAGGCCGTCCTCGGGCTTTTGCAATCTGCACCGATTGCGCCGTAGTAATTTATCATCGCTGTTACTGTACCATCAGCAGCACGCAGAGGAATGGCGGTAAGCTCCTTGTCCTCCAGTTCAGAAATTCCATGGAGTGACATCACATGGGGCAACCCCTCCAGATAACACGGGTACAATGTACGCTTCGAGGCAGGTGTCTTGACGTATCCCCAAATCGTCGAACTGCCTGACACATACCCTTCCACGTCGTCCTCGTTTGCCATTTCGCGCAACTTCTGAAAACGGTCAAAGAACTCCTCTGCCTCGTTAAATGAGAGGGTTACCTTGCCAGTGTCATAGTCAATCAGACTGGAAAAGACCATTTCTGGGCGATACATTGCAGCCGAATTTGCAGTTAGTATCTTGGCAAGTAAAGGATCATCGGAGCGAATGACATAGTCCATTACTTCTGAAACAGTCATGTCCGCCTGAAGCTCCGAATTCACATCACTTGACAGGAAAAAACTGGAATTCAGATTAAAGCATATTGGCAGCAAGAAACGTTTGCCTTCCACACAGCCAGCATCCATTACTATCCGCTGAAGGCCATCCTTGCCCAGTGCTTCGTCTTTATCGTAATACTGGGAAATATCCAAAAAATCGCCCTGACGCATGGCATAGGGGACACTCGTGATCAGCGGCTCGATTCCTTTGTTCCTCATTCCCTGACTCGCAAAGGATTTTGTTGGTAAAAGGAAAATATCCGGCCCCTCTCCCCTCTCCATCAGCTCTTGCAGTTTCTCTGTACGTCGGGCACGATCCCGGTCACCAACAGGGAGAATTTCCAGATTGAAGGATACATTGGGGTGTTTCCAAGAGAATTCCTCTATTACCTCCTGAACAATTCTGTTCATCTCCATCTCCTGGGTTCTTTCCGTGACCACCCAAAGCACAGTCTCTGGCTCCTCCGCTGTCACCCAGGATCCACAGCCCAGCGCCAGCAGGAATATCATCGTCGCCACCGCCAGCCGCCGCAGGCTTTTCATCGTCTCTTTTATCAAGGAATCGGGCATGTATTTGATCTACTGATCACCATTTCGCCCCAGCTGCCGCAATTGGTGCACACATAAGTTGCGTAAGTTGTCTCAATCGTGTGATAGTGCGGTGTTGTCGCGTAGCCTGTATTCGGGCACGCCGTCATGTACACCTGTGTTTTTTCCGTCCTCGTTGCCCCGGTGGGGACCATGGAGTTTAGGCCGCAGGAGCCGCAGGTTTTGCCGTCGGTGACGGGGTTGGAACTGACCGAGATGGAATCATCATCCGCGTAAGCGGGCACCACTGCCGCTGCCATAAGCAGGACGGCGCAAAGGAGGCAGACAAATTTTTTGCAAGCGTGATTCTTCATTCTTTCATTTCCTTTCTAAAAATGTGTTAAATTTATCCTTCTACACCCGTAGAGCTACCATAATTCTACGAAATGTAGAAGCTTTTGTCAAGTAAAAAGAACGAAACCACCGCACGACTTTTTTCGCACGGTGGCTTCGGCTTTTATTCTATCACTGCCGCGATGGCGGTCAGCTCCTGGAAGAACTGGTCCGCCGCCGAGTGGACGGACGGAGAATAGGCGGGCCGGGCATCCGTCAGGAAGCAGACCGAGGCCACCACCAGCGCCGCCAGGAACACCGGGGTCGCCCATCTGGGCGGCTTGCGATAGCACAGAACGGTGTGAATTCTGGTTTTCAGCCCATAGCTGCCGAAGCCGGGCACCGGCGCATTGGGCGCAGCGCAGGTGATCATCAGTCCGGCATACCGGCGGCGCTCCGCCGGGGTCAACTCCGACACTACCTTCTCGTCGCAGGCCAGCTCCACGTCCTGGCAGAACAGCCAATAGGCCAGCCACAGCAGCGGATGATACCAATACACGCTCAGCAGCACATAGGCCAGCGCCTTCCAGACGGTATCGCCCCGCCGGATATGGGCGCGCTCGTGGGCCAGCACCAGCGCGGCATCCTCCGGCTGCAAGTCGGAGGGCAGGTAAATCCTGGGATGGACGAAGCCCATCACAAAGGGTGCAGGCAAATGGTCGCACCGCCACACGTTTTCCTTCCACCATACCGCCTCCGCCAGTTTCCTGCGCAGACGGTACAGACGAATGCCGCCCCAGAGCAGCATAATGGCCACCCCCGTCAACCAGGCCGCGCACAGCGGAAGCGCGGCAGGGACGGAAGCCAACCCTCGGGGCACCAGGCTGAGGCGGCTCTTCACCGTCACCGGGCAGAGCAGCCGCAGGGCCACCATGCCCCACAGCAGCACAACGTACCGCCTGGGGCACCGGGAGAGGACCAGCCGCAGCAAGCACAGGGCGGGTACCATCCATCCGGCGGCCAGACACATGGTCAGCATTCGGGAAAACAGGGCATTCATGCTTCCTCTTCTCCCTCCGCGGGATATTCCGCGACAATTTTCCGCAGCGCGGCGACCTCCTTGGCGGTCAGCCGCTTCTTGGCGGTAAAGGCGGCAAGGAACGAAGGAAAGTCCCCGCCGAAATGGGAATCCACATATTCCCGGCTCTGGTTGGAATAGAAATCCTGCCGGGTGATCCGGGAGGTGACGACGCCTCCGTTGGTCTCAAACAGCCCCTTGTTGCTCAGGCGCTTAAGCACGGTATAGGCCGTGGTCTTCTTCCAGTGAAAAACATCCTCGCATCTTCTGGCCAGGTCCGCCGCCGTGATCGGCTCATTTTCCCAAACGAGGTCCGCGAACTGACTTTCGATGGCGCCAAGCTGGTATTCGCGCATGCTGCAATCATCCTTTCTGCCATAATACTAGCCGCAAACCGTCAAAAAGTCAATAGCCCCCTTTGTGTAAAATCACGGAAAGTCCGGGTATCTCCCATAAAATCAGGGCAGAGTCTGCGCCCTGCCCCAAATCGAATCTTAGGCCAGTGGCTCCCGCAGTCCTTTTCGGTATCCCCTTTTCCAGAAGAATACCGCCGGCGGAAGACCTGCCAGTTCCGCCAGGACGAAGCTGAACCACAGATCGTCCAGCTCACCCGTCCGGCTGAGCACAAAGGCAAAAATCAGCGGCAGCACCGCCTGCCTTGCCATTGTTACGACCATGCTGCTCATTCCCATGGACAGCCCCTGCAAGCCCGCCGACATCACCAGCGCCGGGATGCTTGCCAGCCAGGCCAGGGCCATAACGCGCAGCGCCGGGGTACCGATCCGCAGCATATGGTCGGATGCGTCAAAGATGCCCAGGACTGCCCCCGGCGCAAGCTCCAGCACCCCAAAGAACACCAAGTAGAACAGCACGCTGAAGATCAGCGCCGACTTTACCGCGTCCGAAACGCGCTTTGCCGCGCTTTCATCGCCGCTTTTATTCGACACGCCGTAGTTGTATGCGACAATGGGGATCAATCCGTTGTCGATGCCGTGAACGCCCACCAGTACGATCCCGCTCAGCCGGGCGCAGATGCCGTAAACCGCCACGGCCGTATTGGAAAAGGCGATCAAAATCGTGTTCATCAGGACGGCCACGAAGGAGGTCAGCACCTGCACCAGCGTGGAGGGAACGCCGACCTTCAAGATCTCCCGGATGCTTTTCCCATCCGGGCGGAGGGTGAAGCCGAAGGGAATTTCGCGGTTCCATTTTTTGTTGATCACGATCCCCGCAAGCATCCCCACCATCTGCCCGATCACCGTGGCCACCGCCGCGCCCAGGGTCTCCATTCTGGGCAGACCAAACAGGCCAAAAATGAAGATGGGGTCAAGGATCAGGTTGGTAATGGAGGCGGCGGACAGGGTAAACAGGAACAGGCTGGAGCGCCCGCTGGCGATGACAAAGCGGTCGAACACCCACTGGCCCATCTGGCCGAAGGAAAACAGCATACATACCGTCAGATAGGGTACACCATAGCGGATCAGCGTCTCATCCCCGCCGGACTGCCACACATAGTACCGCCTGGCAAACAGCAGGCAGGCCGCCGAGATCAGGAGCCAGGAGCACAGGGCGATAAAGATAGAGGCATCCGCCGCCCTGCGGACCTGCTTTTCATCGTTTTCCCCCAGTGCCTTGGAGATAACCGCGTTCAGCCCCACCGCGTTTCCTAGCCCCAGGGCCGAAACAAGCAGCTGGATGGGCGCTGCCAGCGACAGGCCCGTCAGCGCCTCCTCGGAAATACGGGAGACGAACAGGGAATCCACGAAATTATAAAGGGAGTTGATCACCAGGCTGAGCATCAGCGGGACGCCTGTGGAAAGCACCAGCCTGCTGACCCGCTCCGTGCCCAGCTTATTTTCTTCCAACGCGCTCATTTCAGCTTTTCGGCGAAGTCCGCCATCATTTCGCTGATCTTGATGCCCTGGGGGCAGACCTGCTCACAGGAGCGGCAGCCCAGGCAGGCGGTGGGCTTCTGGCTTTCGTCCAGGGCGCTGAGGGCCATGGGGGCGATAAAGCCGCCGCCGGAATAGATATGCTCGTTATACAGCTCGATCAGCCAGGGGATATTCAGGCCCTGGGGGCAATGGGTGGTGCAGTAGCGGCAGCCGGTGCAGGGCAGGGTGTTCTTGGAGGTCATCTCCCGGGCGATATCCAGCAGGGTGTCCCGCTCCGCCTGGGTGAGGGGGCGGCGGGTCTGGAAGGTGGCGATATTATCCTTCATCTGCTCAAAGCTGGACATGCCGGACAGGATCATGGTCACGCCGGGGATGCCCTGGAGGAAGCGGAAAGCCCACTGGGGCAGCGTCCAATCCGGGTGGAGGGCCAGCAGCTTCTGCTCCTGCTCTTGAGGGAGCTTGCACAGGCTGCCGCCGCGCAGCGGCTCCATGACCCAGATGGGAAGACCATAGCGGTTCAGCAGCTCCACCTTGGCCTTGGCGTTCTGGAAGTTCCAATCCAGCCAGTTCAGCTGAATCTGGCAAAACTCCATGTCCTTACCGTAGGCGTCCAGGAAGCGCTGCATGGTCTCCAGATTACCGTGGGCAGAGAAGCCCAGATGGCGGATGCGGCCATTGCGCTTCTGCTCCATCAGGTATTCATAGGTCTTGTACTTGGGGTCCAGGTAGGCATCGATGTTCATCTCGCACACGTTATGGAAGAGGTAGAAGTCAAAATACTCCACCCCGCAGCGCTTCAGCTGGGCCTCGAAAATCTCCTCCACCTTGCCCATATTGCTCAGGTCGTAGCCGGGAAACTTGGTGGTGAGGCAGAAGCTGTCCCTGGGATAGGCGGAAAGGGCCTGGCCGATGGACGGCTCGGAATTGCCGTCGTGGTAGCCCCAGGCGGTGTCATAGTAATTGACGCCCTGCTCCATGGCATAGGCCACCATTTGCTCCACGGCGCTCTGGTCCACGTCGCTGTACTTGCCCAGGTCGGGCAGGCGCATGCAGCCCATGCCCAGGCCGGAAAGGCTCAGATTCTGGAATTCATTGGTATACATCTGTTTCTCCTCCTGTTCTTTAAGCGCCGAAGTATTCCGCGATTTTGGTCATACGGGTCATCTGCTCCACGCCGAAGGGGCAGCGGCTTTCACAGTGGCCGCATTGCAGGCAGGCGTCCGCCTTGGTGGAGAGCTTGTCATAATGGTTGGCGGCGATGCGGTCGCCTGCCAGGGCCAGGTCATAATATTTGTTCACCAGGCCGATATCGATGCCCGCCGGGCAGGGCTGGCAATGGTTACAATAGACGCAGGTGCCGGAAACGGTATCGGCGGTGAAGGAGCCGATAATGGAATAATCCCGCTCCTGCTCGGTGGCCCAGGGGAACTCCAGCAGCTCTTCCAACTGCTCCATGGTCTGCACGCCGGGGACGGCCACCAGCACGCCGGGACGGTCGATGGCGTATTGCAGGCACTGGCTGCGGCTGAGGGCCACGCCAAAGGGCGACTGATCCGCCCGCAGCAGCTGACCGGCGAAGAAGGGCTTCATCACGGAGATGCCCATGCCCTCCCGCTTGCAGCGCTTGAACAGGTCGAAACGCTCTTTCACGCTGCCGATGCCCAGCTCGTCCCCCTTCTCAAAATCGTAGGCAGGGTTGATGGAGAACATCATCATGTCGATCAGGCCGGTATCCAGAATGCGGTTGGCCACGCTGGGGGTGTGGGAGGAGAAGCCGATGTGGTGCACGACGCCCTGGGCCTTCAGCTCCTTCAGGTAGTCCACCAGGCCGATCTCGATCAGCTTGTCGAAGTCCTCCTGCTCGTCCACACAGTGCAGGAAGCCGAAATCCACATAGTCCGTGCCCAGGGTCTTCAGCTCCCAGGCGAAGGTTTTGCGGATGGTGTCAAAATCCCGGCACCAGCCGTATTCGCCCTTTTCGTCGTAGACCGCGCCGAAGTGCACCTGGAGAAAGACCTTGTCCCGCTGGCCCCGGATCGCCCGGCCAAAGGGCTCATACACCGCGCCGCCGGCGCAGAGGTCAAAGAAATTGATGCCGTTTTCGATGGCTTTGCGGATGATGGCCTCGATCTGTGCCGGGGGCGTATGCTGGATGTTGCCCATACCAAGGCCGAGAACGCCAAATTTTTCCAGTTCGTTTCCGTGGGGAAGCTGCCGATATTCCATGGAAAAACCTCCTTGACTTTTGTCTACAATTAGTATAACATTAAAGTAAAGTTTAAAGTCAACCCCCTGGGAGGAAATTTTATGTACAGCATCAAAGAGGTCTCCGAAAAAATGAACCTGCCTGCCAGCACCATTCGGTACTATGACAGGCAGGGGATGCTCCCGTATATGAAGCGGACGGAATCGGGCTACCGCAGCTTTTCCGAGGACGATATCAAAATGCTGAACATGATCGAGTGCCTCAAGCGCACCAACATGCCCATCCGCGATATCCAGCAGTTCATCGCCTGGGTGCAGCAGGGCGACGCCACCTTGCAGCAGCGCTATGACATGTTCGTCGAGCGCAGAAAATCCGTGGAGGAGCAGATCAGCCAACTGCAAAAAACGCTGGAATTCATTGAATACAAGTGCTGGTACTACTCCACCGCCCTGGAAGCCGGCACCGAGGCCGTGCACCAAAAGGCAGAAAAAAGAGCATGACCTTGGCTCCCCGGTGGGGGAGCTGGCAGCCCGAACGGGCTGACTGAGGGGGTGTTGTTCGTTGAATGGGAATAGCTCAAAAATACCAACGACACCCCCTTTGCCGCTTCGCGGCACTTCCCCCAAAGGGGGCAGCAAGCTTGGTTCAAACCACCTGGAAGAGGTAGAATTTCAGGTAATCGGTTTCCGGGACGTTCCAGAGGATGGGATGGTCAGGGGCCTGCTGGCGGGCCTCGATCTGACGAAGCTCCACCCCGGCGTCCAGGGCCGCGCTGCGGAGCATACGGACGAACTGCTCCGAGGGCATGAAGTGGCTGCACGACGCGGTGGCAAAGTAACCGCCGCGGGGCAGGAGCCGCAGGGCGCGCAGATTGATCTCCTTATACCCCCGCTGGGCGCTGTCCACGGTCCTGCGGGACTTGGTAAAGGCGGGCGGGTCCAGGATAATGAAATCATAGGGGGACTTTCCCTTGGCTGCCAGCTCCGGCAGCAGGTCGAATACATCGGCCACCAGGAAGTCCATCCGATCCGCCAGGCCGTTGCGCCGGGCATTGGCCCGGGCCATTTCGATGGCGGAGGCAGAAATATCCACCGCCGTAACATGCTCCGCCCCGCCCAGGGCGGCATTCAGGGCGAAAGAGCCGGTGTGGGTAAAGCAGTCCAGCACCCGGCGTCCCCTTGCCAGCCGGGCAACGGCCAGGCGGTTATACTTCTGGTCCAGGAAGAAGCCGGTTTTCTGACCGTTTTCAAAGTCCACGGTGTAGACGATGCCGTTTTCCGTGATGTCCACGGTGGTCTTCTCCGGCGGCGTCTCGCCGGGCAGGGCGTACCAGCCCTTGTTCTGCACCATGCCCTCCCGCTCCCGCAGGGCCACGTCGTTGCGCTCGTAGATGCCCCGGATATCCTGCCCGTCCTCCCGCAGCACCTTTACCAGCAGGGGAAACAGCCGGTCCTTGATGCGCTCCATGCCCAGGCTCAGGGTCTGTGTCACCAGTACGCTCTCGAACCGATCCACCGTCAGGCCGGGAAACAGGTCGGCCTCGCCGAAAATGACGCGGCAGCAGCGGCTGTCGGTCTCGCCCATGACGGTCTTGCGGTAGTCCCAGGCGTAGCGGACGCGGCGCTCCCAGAAAGCGTCGGAAAAGTCGTCGTTGGCGTTGCGGCTGAGAAGCCGCACACGGATTTTGGAGTGGCTGTTGTAGAAGCCGCAGCCCAGCCAGCTGCCCCGGCGGCTCACCACGTCCACCAGCGCGACGTCCTCCGGCGTGCCGTCAATGGCGGTCACTTCGCCCTCGTAGACCCACGGATGCCCGCCTGTCAGGGCGGCTTCCCCCTTGGGAGTGATGGTGATCTTGGGATAGGGACGCAGTGCTTTCATGGCGGTTCTCTCCTGTCGTAATATAAATCGTATCCTAAATTTAGGGATGCTCTCGGGTCGACGCGTACTCGTCAATAATGAACTCTGCATATCTGCTGGCCTGCCGCTCTCTGCCGATGGGCGTCAACGGAATGTGATTGATCCACTGATAGTAGTGTGTCAGCTCGTGGGCCAGCGTAAGAAGAATAGAGGCAAGCGCTCGGTCTTTTCCCCAGACGCTGATCAGTTCCTCATAGTTACCCGCCGCAAACCTGATATACGGCTCATCCGAATAGGAGAAAGGCTCGAAAAAGCTTCCCACCACATGGTCGCCGTCTTTTGTGCGAATGGTTTTCGTTCCCTTGACATACACAACGACCCTCAACGGAAAACGATACTCCGTCCGCAGCCAGATCGCAAACTGGGAACACGCACGCTTCACCTCGGGAGGAACATCCCGGTCATACCGGAATCGCAGACCGGTTCGTCTGGAAACGTCACTTTGAAGATTTTTTCCCAATTATGTATTGTCCAGATATGCATATTGCCTGCACTTTCTATGTTCTCATGCGTATTCTCCGGATAGGTATAACATTATAGCACATTCTTTTCCCCTGCGCTACATATATATGAGAGAGAAATGCGGAAAGGGGAATCGCCATGCCCAACATTTATATTTCACCAAGTACACAGGAATATAATCCGTACATCACCGACTCCGGCAGCGAGGAATACTGGATGAACCAAATCGCCGACGCCATGGAGCCGTATCTGCGGGCCAACACCATCCGCTTTACCCGCAACACGCCGGATATGACCGCCGCGTCCTCCATCGCCCAGGCGGCGCGGGGGAACTACGACTTCTATCTGGCGCTGCACTCCAACGCCAGCGGCGACGGCTCCACCGAGGGACGGCAGCGGGGCATTATCGCCTTTTACTACCCCACCAGCGCCAACGGCAGGCGGGCGGCCAACATCTTCGTGGAGAACCTGAAGGAAATTTACCCGCTGCCCTCGCTGGTGACGGCCCGCGCCACCACGGCGCTGGGCGAGGTACGGCAGCCCAAGCCGCCGTCGGTGCTGCTGGAGATCGGCTACCACGACAACACCGCCGACGCGGTGTGGATACAGGACAACGTGCAGAACATCGCGGAAAACCTGTCCCGGTCGCTGGCAGAGTACTTCGCCCTGCCCTTTATCTATCCCATGACGCCCCGAACGGGCACGGTGGTCACGGAGCGGGACGCCCTGAACGTGCGGGCCTATCCGGCCATGGGCGGGCAGGTGGTGGGCAGCGTCCCCCGTGAGGCTCAGCTGACGGTGTACGGCCAGACAGACGGCTGGTACAGCATGGGCTACGGGAATCTGGCGGGGTACGTCCGGTCGGAATACGTAAGGCTATAGGCACATTCGACAAAATGTTTTTCCCGTGCGGACAAATTTTTCACAACAGTATGTTTTTCTTCTTGACAGTTTACCGTAATGAGGGTAGAATTATGAAGGATTATTATCGGGCGATATAGGGGTTTCGTTCGATTGTTTTCTATGGGCAGTCATCGTCCCACTGGACGGAGACAAACGCCCGGATACACCATTTTTACAGGAGGAAACCATGAACGAAGTCATACGCACGGTGCTCATCGCTGTGGCGGCGTTCGGTCTTGGCATCCTCACTTGTATTCTGATCTACCGGCAGAAACAAAAGCGCGACCAGGGCAAGATCCAGGATGCCGAACAGGAAGCGCTGCGCATCGTCAACGAAGCCATCAAGAATGGCGAGAGTAAGAAACGCGAAGCATTGGTGGAAGCGAAGGAGGAGATCCTGCGCTCCAGAAACGAATACGAGAAGGAAGTCAAGGAACGCCGCGCCGACCTACAGAAGCAGGAGCGCCGTTTGCAGCAGAAGGAAGAAAACCTCGATCACAAGACCGAGCAGATCGAGAAAAAGGAAGAAGCGCTGGCTGCCAAGCATGCCGCCGCTGACCGCGAGCAGGAGGAGATCAAGCTCATCAAGCGCAGCCAGACGGAAATGCTGGAGCGCATCTCCGGCTTTACCGCCGAGGAAGCCAAGCAGTACCTGATCGCGCAGGTGGAGTCTGAGGTTACCCACGAGACTGCCCTGAAGATCAAGGAGATCGAAGCCCGCGCCAAGGAAGAAGCCGACACCCGCGCCCGTGAGATCGTGGCCACCGCTATCCAGCGCTGCGCCGCCGACCATGTGGCCGAGATCACCGTCAGTGTGGTACCCCTGCCCAATGACGAGATGAAGGGCCGCATCATCGGCCGCGAGGGCCGCAACATCCGCGCCATCGAGACGCTGACCGGCGCAGACCTGATCATCGACGATACGCCTGAAGCCATCACGGTGTCCTGCTTCGAGCCGGTACGCCGCGAGGTGGCGCGCCTTGCGCTGGAAAAGCTCATCGCCGACGGCCGCATCCATCCCACCCACATCGAGGAGATGGTGGAGAAGGCCAAGCGGGAGGTGGACGCCGTCATCCGCTCCGAGGGCGAACGCGCTGTGCTGGAGACCGGCGTCCGCGGCCTGCACCCCGAATTGCAGAAGCTGCTGGGCCGTCTCCATTACCGTACCAGCTACGGTCAGAACGTGCTGCAGCACTCGATCGAGGTGTCCCATATCGCCGGCATGATGGCCGCCGAGCTTGGCGCCGATGTTCACGCCGCCAAGCGGGCAGGTCTGCTGCACGATATCGGCAAGGCGCTGGATCACGAGTTTGAGGGCACCCATGTGTCTCTGGGCGTGGAGTATGCCCGGAAGTACAAGGAGAAGGAAGAGATCGTTCACGCCATTCAGGCTCATCACGGCGACGTGGAGTGCAAGACGCTGGTGGCCTGCCTGGTGCAGGCGGCCGACGCTATCTCTGCCGCCCGTCCCGGCGCACGCCGCGAAAACCTTGAGAATTACATCAAGCGTTTGCAGAAGCTGGAGGAGATCACCAGCTCCTATCCCGGCGTGGAGAAAAGCTATGCTATTCAGGCGGGCCGCGAGGTGCGCGTGATGGTGAAGCCGGAGCAGGTCAACGAGGATCAGATGGTTATTCTGGCCCGCGAGCTTGCCAAGCGCATCGAAAACGAGCTGGAGTACCCCGGCCAGATCAAGGTTCACGTGCTGCGTGAGACCAAGGTCGTGGAATACGCGAAATAAAAACAAAGCTGTGCGACACCCTACCCCGGGGTGCCGCACAGTCGCATCTTGGGAGGTTTTTTTATGAAACGAAAGCTTTTCGCCCTGCTGCTGGCGCTTTGTATGCTGCTGACCGCCTGTGGCCAACAGCCCGGCGATTCCCCGGCGGAGAACGGCCAGACGCAGACGAACCAGGGGCAGGAGGAGCAGACCGCACCGCCGGACGACGGCTTTTCTACCTCCGTCAGCGGACGGGTGGAGGATCCGGAGGGACTGGTGACGGAGACGCAGAAGCAGCTGATGACCCGGCTGCTGACCGACTGGTACACCGATATCGCCCTGTTTGACGAGCCCCAGCTGACGGCGCTGTTTTCCGATGAGGAGGACGCCGCCATGCACGAGGCGTCCATCCGCACCCTGAACGCCATCCGCGCCCGGGCGCTGATCGACCTGCGGATGAAGGATGTGGACTATGTGCTGACCGTCACCAAGGCGGAGCCCTCCACCGAGGAGGATGCCGTGGAGGGGCAGATACATATTGAGGCCGACGAGTCGGCGGTGATGCACTTTGCCGCCACGCCGGAGGTGGACAGCAAGCTCTATGACGTGCCCCATATCTTCGAGCTGGTGCCGGAGGGGGACGGCTGGCTCATCAAGCACCACGAGGCCGACGACAACCCCTATTTCAGCCTGACCTATCAGGAGGGCAAGGAGGAGGACGGACGGCTCCAGCAGCTGCTGCGTGCCATCGAGCGGCGGCAGCTCCAGCGGCAGGAGACGGTGCAGGTGACGCTGACGTGCGACCATCCCTATGACCGGGCGGCGGCGGAGCAGTACATGCGGCAGTACGACCATCAGCGCAACAGCGCGTGGCATACCTATGACGACGTGGGCGGCAACTGCATGAACTTCGGCTCGCAGGTGTTGCTGGCAGGCGGCATTCCCATGGACGAGCAGGGCGGCAGCAAGTGGTACTGGTACGGCCAGAACAGCCTTGACCTGTCGTGGATCAACGTGGGCCGGTTCTACAGCTATGCCCGTGAGAACCGGGACTACGGTCTGGTGGCAGATACCGAAGCCAACTACTACACCGGCGAGGTGGGGGATATCCTGATCCTTGGCCCTGACGGCGGACACAACCACACCACCGTGATCTCCGGCATCATCCGGGACGAGGCGGGTCAGACGGTGGACTATCTGCTGTGCTCCAACACCACCAATTATACGGACTTCCCCGCAGGCGCGTATTATTACACCAGCCAGCGGCTCATTAAAATTTACGGGTGGAACGACATGCCGGTGGAGTGAAAACGCCGCTTGGAATCTATTCGTAGGGGCCGACGACTCTGGCAGCCCTAACGATGACTGTATGATTATTTAGTTAGGGGCGGACAAGAGGTATGCACCGCACGAAAGGCCCCCTCTGACGAGGGGGCTGTCACCGAAGGTGACTGGGGGAGAGACCGAAGATGCACTGTACCATCGTCTCTCCCTCCGTCTCGGCTTACGCCGAGCCACCTCCCTCGTCAGAGGGAGGCTTTGGGCTGCATCACATCAAAAACATCTTTTCCCGCCGCAAATTATGGTTGTAATTTCCGGCGGGAAATGGTATACTGAACATTACGAATGAGTTTTATTGCAAGGAGATAGAAACGCTATGCCTGAAAATAAAGAATATATGACCCATCAGGAGGAGCTGGGCACCATCCAGATCTCCGAGGAGGTGGTGGCCTCCATCGCCTCTGCCGCCGTGCAGGAGGTGCCGGACGTGACGGGCCTGATGGGCGCCAATGTGTCGGATTTCATGGGCGGCAAGAAGATGACGGCCAAGGGCGTCCGTGTGGAAATGGACGGCGAGGCCATCGTGGTGTACGTATTTATCATGGTGCGCTACGGCTGCACCATCGGCGAGGTGGCCAAGAAGGCGCAGAATGCCGTGTATCAGGCGCTGGAGAGCACCACCGGCTATCCGGTATCCGCCGTGAACGTCCACGTGGGCGGCATCAGCTTCAACTAAACGAAAAAGAGAGAGAAGAATATGACACGCAATACCGCCCGTGAGATCGCCATGCATCTGGCGTTTGAACTGAGTTTTACCGACCTTCCCATCGGGAAATTCCTGAACCAGTATCTGTCGGAGGAGAAATTTGCCGAGCTGGCGCCGGAATGTGAGCTGTACGCCCAGCGTCCCAACGCTAAGCAGGAGGAATACATCCGCCGTCTGGTTTCTGGTGTGGCGGAGCATGCCGCCGAACTGGATACGTATATCGAAAAGTACGCCAAGGGCTGGCGGTTCGAGCGTATCTCGCTGGTGGCCTCCGCCATTATGCGGCTGGCCATGTATGAGATCATGTACATGCCGGATATCCCCCACGGCGTCGCCATCAACGAGGCAGTGGAGCTGACCCGCAAGTATGACGAGCCGGAGACGGCCAAGTTCGTCAACGGCATTCTGGGCAGCTTTCTGCGGCAGGAGGTCAAGGAGTAAACACAGAAGGGCAGGGCGGCGACCCTGCCCTTTTTCGTAGAGGAGCGCACATGGAACAGCATGTTTTCAGCGTGACGGAAGTCAACCAATACATCAAAAGCATCATCGACGGCGTGCCGCAGCTGGGCGACCTGCTGATCCGGGGCGAGCTGTCCAACTACAAGGTCTATCCCTCCGGCCACCACTACTTTACCCTGAAGGATGGCGAGAGCGCCATCCGCTGCGTCATGTTCCGGAGCAGTGCGGGGCGGCTGCGGTTCCACCCGGAGAGCGGCATGCAGGTCATTGCCGGAGGACGTATCAGCGTCTATCCCCGCGACGGCGCGTATCAGCTGTACTGCACGTCGCTGTCGGCGGACGGTATCGGCGATCTGTACGTGGCCTTCGAGCAGTTAAAGGACAAGCTGAACCGGGAGGGGCTGTTCGACCCCGCCCACAAGAAGCCGCTGCCGCTGTACCCCCGGCGCATCGCCATCGTCACCTCGTCGGCAGGCGCGGCGGTACACGATATGATCCGCATTCTGCGGCGGCGGTATCCCATCGCCAAGGTGCTGCTGCTGCCGGTACGGGTGCAGGGGGTGGAGGCACCGCCGGAGATTGTGGGCGCTATCCGCTACGCCAACCGCTGGCAGCTGGCGGATGTGCTGATCGTAGGCCGGGGCGGCGGCTCTATCGAGGATCTGTGGGCCTTCAATGACGAGCGGGTGGCCAGGGCCATCTATGCCTCGGAGATCCCGGTGATCTCCGCCGTGGGGCACGAGCCGGATGTGACCATCTCTGATTTTGTGGCGGATCGCCGTGCGTCCACGCCCTCCAACGCGGCGGAGATCGCCGTGCCGGATCAGGCGGAGCTGTGGAAACGGCTGGACAGCGCGGGCCGCGCCATGGCGCAGGGTGCGCTGAACACGTTGGAAAAGGCGGACGCCCAGTGGAAAACGCTGGCGTCCAAGCGGGTGCTGACCGACCCCATGGCCTTTGTGGACGACCGGCGGATGCAGTTGGACAGCGTGCAGCAGCGTATGGGTCTGACAGCCCACCGGCAGCTGAGCCGGCGGCAGCAGCGGTTTGCTACGCTGGCGGCGTCGCTGGACGCCCTCAGTCCGCTGAAGGTGCTGGGCCGGGGCTATGCCATGGCACAGACTACCGACGGCACGGTGCTGCGGACGAGCCAGCAGGTACAGGAAGGCGACAGGATACACGTGCGGCTAGGGCAGGGCGCCTTGGACTGCACCGTTGACCGTAAGGAGGACTGACATATGGCGGCGAAAAAAACTTTTGAGGAAAATATGGCGCGTTTGGAGGAGATCGTGGGCAAACTGGAAAAGGGCGACGCCCCGCTCAGCGATTCTCTGAAGCTGTTTGAGGAGGGCACGAAGCTCATTGCCCAGTGCCGGACAGAACTGGATAAGGCGGAGCAGCAGGTGGTCAAGCTGATGAAGGGCCCCGATGGTGCGCCGGTGGAAAACGATTTTTTAAGCGAGGAATAATATGGAATACGAAGCGAGATACCAGGAATATCAGCAGGCCATCGAGAAGTATCTGAACGGCCTGTTTACCGGAGAAGTGGCCTACGGCAAGCTGTACGAGGCCATGCGGTATGCCATTTTGGGCGGCGGAAAGCGCGTCCGCCCAGTGCTGACACTGGAGTTCGCCCGCCTGGGCGGCATCGATTGGCATCTGGCGCTGCCCTTTGCCTGTGCGCTGGAGCTGGTGCATAACTACAGCCTGATCCATGACGATCTGCCCTGCATGGACGACGACGATCTGCGCCGGGGTAAGCCCACATGTCACAAGGCCTACGGTGAAACGCTGGCGGTTCTGGCGGGCGACGCCTTGCAGCCGGAGGCGTTCCGGCTGATTTTGGAAGCGCCCATGCTGCCTGCCGACACCAAGCTGGAGGCGCTGCGGGTGCTGGTGAAGGCCTGCGGTGCGGACGGCATGGTGGGCGGTCAGGTGCTGGACACGGTGTACAACGTGGACACCGCCGAGGGTCTGACCCAGCTGAACCGCCTGAAAACCGGCGTGATGATCTCCGGCGCGGCGGAGTTGGGCTGCGTGGCGGCCAAGATGAATCAGGGCATGCGCTCTCAGGCATTGGCCTATGCCGACGGCATCGGCAAGGCGTTCCAGATCCGGGACGACATGCTGGATGTGGTGGGCGACGCCGCCGTGTTCGGCAAGCCTATCGGTTCCGATAAGGAGGAGGGCAAGGTCACCTTTGTGGATGTACTGGGGCTGGACGGCTGCGCTCAGGAGGTGGAGCGCTGCACGGAGAGCGCCAAGGCCGCCGTGGCCAACTGGTCGGATCACATGTTCCTGTGGGAGCTGGCCGACCGGATGGTAGGCAGAAACAAATAAAAAATTGGCGGTCGTTAGACCGCCAATTTTTTATTCCATTAACCCATATTTCCGCTTGATGCGATCCAGCTTTTCCAGTAAGGGTTCTGCTGCGATCCACAGGAAGAAGGCTGTGGCGGCGGCGTGAACGCAGTCCAGTGGGAAGCCGGTGACGTAGTAGGTCAGTAGCACCTTCCACGTCAGTGTTTCCGTATTGGCCCACATCAGCACCGACGCGGGGTTCATGATGCCGCCGTAGATCACGATGGCGCTGAACACGCCAAACACGCACAGGCTGCCCCGTGTGCGGCGCAGCAGTCCTTTGCGGAACAGCACGCCTGCCAGAAAGCCGATGATGCCCATGCAGAACATCTGCCACGGTGTCCACGGGCCTTGGGAAAAGAACATGTTGGACACCAGCATGGACAGTGCGCCCACCAGGAAGCCGCTCTCGCCGCCCAGGGCTACGCCGGAGATGATGGTCATGGCCATCACCGGCTTGAACTGGGGCAGCATGAAGAAGGCGGCCCGGCCCGCCACGGAGATGGCGCACAGCACGGCGATGACCACCAGCTCGCGGGCTTGGGGCTTGCGGCCCTCAAACACCAGAAAGAAGGGCAGCATGCACTCAAAAAGCACCAGCACCGACACGATGGCGTATTGCTGCCGCTGGAGATAGAACACGCCGATGAACAGCGTCACCGGGATCAGCAGTAGGGCGGACACCGCCATAGCCACAGTGCGCTTGGGCAGCTTCCGCTTTTCCACCGGCATCTGCACCATCACCGGCGGTTGGGAACGCCGTCCGATGGCCAGCGCCAGCACCAGTAGCAGGACGCAGAACAGGGCGTACAGACCCAGCTGCTTTTCGCCCAATGCCGTCAGGCCGTTTGCGGTAACGGCGCTGGAAAGGTCTGTGCTGTTGGCGGCGTACAGGAAGATGGCAATTGCGCCAGCGCCGCTGACTGCTGCCAGCGCCTTGCGCCACAGGGGCAGCTTTTTCGGTTTCCAGTCCGGCGTTTCCTCTTCTGGTTCCGGCAAGGGCGGGGCCTCCAGCGGAAGCTCCGGCATGGGCGGCACGTGGCCGCCGCAGACGGTCATCACGTCCTCCGCCGTTACCGCCTGGGGCTCCAGAGGCCGGGCGATACGGTTGGCGGCGGTGGTATAGAAGCTGTTGCCGCTGAAGAAGGCACGGGGAGATGCTTCTGTCACGATGCTGCCGTCGAAGAACAACGCGCAGCGGTGAGCGTACCGGGCGCAGAATTCCACGTCGTGGCTCACCATCAGCAGGGAGACGCCCTGTGCCAGCAAGGCGCGGAGAATTTCTGCGAACAGCTGCTTGAACTCCGCGTCAAGGCCCTTGGTAGGCTCGTCCAGCAGCAGAATTTCCGGCTGCAAAAGCAGCACCTTGGCCAGCGCGGCCCGCTGCTGCTCGCCGCCGGAGAGGTCGTAGGGATGGCGATCCAGCAGCGTGTCCAGACGGCACAGCTGCACCATCCGGGCCACCCGCTCCTCCTGTTGGTGTTTCGGCAGCTTGCTGCCGGAGAAAATTTCAAACAAGTCCTCGCGGACGGTTTTCTTCACAAATAAGGTCTGGGGATTCTGGGGCAGCATGCCCAACGTGCCGGACACCACAATATCGCCCCGATAGGGCTTTTTCAGCCCGGAGAGCAGCTTCAATGTGGTGCTCTTGCCCGCGCCGTTGCCGCCCAGCAGCGCCAGAAACTCGCCCCTGCCCAGCGTCAGATCAAGACCCTTTACCACGTCGGGGCTGTTTTCCTCATAGCGGAACCACGCGCCCTCTACGGTGATGACCGGCTCACGCTTGGGCTGCTTCGGCTCCTCGGTCAGCGGCAGCAGGGGCTTGTGGGATGCAAACTCCTGTAGGAAATCCCGACCCTCCCGCACGGTGACGGGGCAGGGCGCGTCGGACTCCACCGCCGCCCAGATGCGCATGGCGGCGGGCATGGCGAGAAACATCCGGTGGCTCATGGCCTTGAGCCGCTGGCCCACCTCCGCGGGCGTTCCGGTACACAGCAGCCGCCCGCCGTCCATCACCGCCACGGTGGTGGCCAGGGGGAAGGCTTCTTCTAAGCGGTGCTCCGTCAGCAGGACGGTGGTGCCCAGCTCACGGTTGATCTTGCCCAGCACCGCCAGAAAGTCCGACGCGGCGATGGGGTCAAGCTGGCTGGTGGGCTCGTCCAGGATCAGCACGTCCGGCTGCATGGCCATGACGGATGCCAGATTCAAAAGCTGCTTCTGGCCGCCGGACAGCTCCGTCACGTCCTTATGAAACCACCCCTCGATGCCGAAAAACGACGCCATCTCCGCCACGCGGCGGCGGATGGTGGGGGTATCGCAGCCCATGCTCTCCAGTCCGAAGGCCAGCTCGTGCCAGACCTTGTCCGTCACCACCTGATGCTCCGGCGACTGGAGGACGAAGCCGATGTCCGCCGCCTGCTGGCGCAGGGGGACATCCCGCAGGGGCACGCCCTGAAACCAAACCTCCCCCTCGGTGACGCCGTGGGGGGCGAGAACGGTCTTGAGCTGACGCAGCAGCGTGGATTTTCCGCAGCCGGAGGGGCCGCACAGCACCCAGAATTCGCCGGGGTGGACGGTGAGGTCGATGCCGGTGAGGGCGGGGCGGCGCTGCTGGGGGTAGGTGAAGCCGAAGCCGGAAAGACGGAACAGCTCGTCCATATCAGGCACCTCCTTTCATGCAGCGGCGGAAGCGGCGCCGGGACACCCACGACATGGCAGAGGGCGTCAGGCACAGCAGCAGATACACCGCGAAAAAGCTGACGGTCAGTGGTTGGGCCGGGGCGCCCAGCAGCAGGGGGTAATACTGGAAGTACAGGCCCCGGGACACCACGCCGGTCAGCAGGTACAGGCCGCAGAAGCCCAGCCACAGCAGGAGGCTGCGGTCGCGGTCGTCCAGACGGTAGATGGAGAAGGCGGTGCGGCCCGGCTGGCCGTACCCCCTGCTGCGCATGCTGTCCGCCGTGTCGATGGCGCTTTCAAGGCTCCATGTGACCAGCACGGAAAAGACCTTCATGGCGTTTTTGCCCCGCTGGAGCAGGCCGCCGGAGGACGTGTCGCGGCCCATATAGCGCTGGGCCTG
>ENA-OUQC01000669-OUQC01000669.1-human-gut-metagenome-genome-assembly--contig:-NODE-669-length-22747-cov-19.436409_pt1 | contig 22747 bp, 14 predicted proteins | sample MGYA00237942_ERZ548815 | MGnify/ENA primary metagenome ERZ548815 (study PRJEB26490, sample SAMN05194722) | human gut metagenome | biome: terrestrial biome; feature: human-associated habitat; material... | reverse complement strand
AATTGAGTTCTACAAAATGATTCATTAATTTTGCACTTGCCACTTGACTCTACACGTACAACTTTTTCAGTAAAATATTTTTTTAGTTACTATTTTCAACTATGAAAAGGCCCCAAATTGCCTTAGCCTTAGGCTTAATGGCTGTCAGTGCTTCTGCCGCAAGCAACACAATCGACAGACTCAAGGCACGTTACGCCGCCGACGCCGGTGATGTCACCACCGAAACACCTATCTGGTGTCCACGTGCACAGCTTTATTCCAGCATCAAGGACGGTGCATGGAACAACGACCGTCGTTACACAACCGCCTACAATCGTCAGGGCAAGATTCTGACAGACGTCAGCGAGGACCTCAATTGGACCTCCGAATCGACCACAGCACGGTATACTCGCGACGAATACACCTACAACGAAGACGGGCAACGTCTTACAGGCCTGAGCAAGAGCGGCAACAGCCTTGACGCTATGACAGAGACTTCGAAATTCGAATTTACGTACGACGCCGTAGTTCCCTCATTCATCACATCTTACACCCGTTTTGTCTTGAGCGACGGTGCATGGGTACAGGACAAATCTTCGTACAAATACGATGTGACGCGTGATGCGCAAGGGCGTGTCACAGAGGTGCTTCGCTCCGACTGGGACGTAATGGGCGGATATATTCCGGCATCCAAGAGTGTAATCACCTATGGCGATGACAATAAGCCCGCAACAATCACATCCTACACCTACGGTGAAAACTGGGAAACCGGCGAATACGAGTGGAGCCAAGGTTCGACCCTCGGAAATATCGTATGGAAAGACTGCAACAACCAGATACTGAACGGCGGTGCTATATATCAGGGAGCCAACCGAATCCTCAGCGCCAGCCATATCTCCGACGGAAAGGAAACCGGCACGGTGAAAGTGGTCTACGGTCCGGGCGAAAAGGACTATACCACCACCGACGAAAGCATTGACCCGTATTGGGGCGACCGCAACGTAGTAGTCACCGAGTGGCGCGAAATCAACCCCTATAACAGCTATTCAATCAAGGAAAGCACCACCACCTACACGGAAGGCAGCGAAGAGCCCAGTGTCAGCGGCAGCTTCGAATCTATCACTCGCGATGCTTACGGCAATCTCATCGAAGGAATCCTGACCATGACGTACTATGGTATGACCAATGAAGTTGAGCATCAGACCGGAGTCGTCGAATATGACGCCACCTACGGCTATCCGCTGGTATATACCGAGAGCCAAAAGAGCTTTTACGGCGACGAGCAAGAACCGTTTCTACGTAAGGAATTCTCCGATTACATAAATATGGGTGGAGTCAACGACATCACCGTCGACGGTAGCGACACCAATGCTCCTGTCGAGTACTTCAACCTGCAAGGCGTGCGCGTTGAGACGCCTGTTTCAGGCCTGTACATCCGCCGTCAAGGCAGACACACCGCCAAGGTCCTGATCAAGTAATAACCTACACAATAGGAATATAACGAACCCGTAGTTTCAAGGGCTGTGTCGTAACTAATTACGGGACAGCCCTTGTCGTTTCGGCGAGTCGGCGGCAATCGCCGGGGGGTGGCAGCAGCCAAACTACTCGGATACAGGCGGATGAGCTGCATTCCATGCACCAAATGATTGCACTATATAATAATGTAATGTGTTTTGCCGTTAATCATAAAGGGGAATTTTGGCATTAAACAAAAGATGCGTAATTTTGCTCCCATATTTAAAGATATGCTGAACCGAGACAAATATCCCACGGGTGCCATCGGTACCTATATATATAATAGTATCGAGCGATGCGTTAGGGCTACGGCTTTGCGCCGTGCTATGGTCGTGATGACGCTGTGTGCCACGACTTTGTGTGCGGCCGGGCGCGATGGCGACCAGTCGTATAGCTTTCTTAATGTCACTTCGTCCTCGAAAATTTACGGTCTTGGCGGGATGAACATCTCGCTGGTGGACGATGACATCATGACCACCGACCAAAACCCCGCCTTGCTCGGACAGGAAATGAGCGGTCAATTGGCGCTGAACTATATGCGCTACATCGGCGGAGCCAATTTTGCCGGGTTGCGCTATGGCCAAAAAGTAGGCGCTCACGGCACGTGGGGCGCGGCTATACAATACAATGGCTACGGCTCGATGAAAGAGACCGACGAGTCAGGCAACGTCTCCGGAACGTTTTCGGCGCAGGATGTGAGCTTCAGCGGCCAGTATTCGTACGACATCACCGACCGTCTGCGCGGCGGTATCAACGTCAAATTCCTATACAGCGCTTACGCCGGATACACAGCTATGGCACTTGCCACCGACCTGGGTATCAACTATTATAACGACGAAAAAGACCTGTCATTGTCCTTTGTAGCGGCCAATCTCGGCGGTCAGATCAAGAAATTCGATAATAGCTACGATCGACTGCCCATAGATTTGCGCTTGGGCTGGTCGCAAACTTTCGGGTCGCTGCCTATACGCTTTTCAGTAACAGCTTGGAACCTGACCAAGTGGCACATGCCATATTACGAGAGCGGCGACGGCACTGAAACAGGCGAATTCAAGCGCAAGGACAGCTTCGGCAGCAACCTCTTCCGACATCTGGTGTTCGGCGCAGATCTTGTATCCAGTCCCAATTGGTATTTAGGCATAGGCTACAACTACAAGACACGCACCGATATGAGCACCTATTCGCGCAGCTTCGTCTCCGGATTTTCGATAGCGGGCGGCATCCGCGTTAAGGCTTTCGGCGTGGGCATCGCCTTTGCGCAGCCGCACACGGGAGCTACAACCCTGATGCTGAACATCTCGTGCAACCTGCGCGACTTGCTTTAAGGGCTGCCGGGGTACAGCGCCCCACCCCGTCCGACTAATGCCAATAAAGCTAAAGGCCTCTAACGGTCTTAGCACAAAAGGCATCGGTGCGAATAATTCTACAATATGCAGACCAACGCCCCCGACCACAGGGGCACAACAATTATATCCAATGAAGTTCACAGACAAAGAGATACACCACACACCCATCATCGTCGCCATCGACGGATATTCATCCTCGGGCAAGAGCACTATGGCCAAGGCATTGGCTTCGGCCTTAGGCTATCGCTACGTCGATTCGGGCGCAATGTACCGTTCGGTGGCATTGTACGCCCTTGACCACGGTATGATTGACGCCGAAGGGCATATCGACCACGCCGCTTTGGAGCAGGCGCTACCACATATCGACATCGATTTTGCGGTACAAGCCGATGGTAGCCAGCACACTACGCTTAACGGCGTCGATGTCGAGAGCGAAATACGCACCCTGCGCGTGTCCAACGCCGTCTCCGCCGTTTCGGCCATTCCGAGCGTCCGTACACGCCTGACTGCTATGCAGCAAGCCATGGGACGGCGCCGCGGCATAGTCATGGACGGTCGCGACATAGGCACCACCGTTTTTCCCGATGCCGAGCTCAAAATATTCGTCAATGCGCCCGCCGAGACACGCGCGATGCGACGCTACCTCGAGCTGCAGCAAAAGGGCGGGTCCGACACCTACGAGGCCGTACTCGAAAACGTCCGCAGCCGCGACCATCAGGACGAGACACGTGCCGTCAGCCCGTTGCGGCGTGCCGATGATGCCATCGACCTGGACAACAGCAATATGACGCCTCAGCAGCAATTAGAGCGCCTCAAGGAACTGGTACACCGGGTTTTGGAGCGATGATGCCGCAAATCGAGATAGATGCCAGCTCGGGGTTTTGCTTCGGGGTGGTCAACGCCATTGCCAAGGCCGAAGAAGAATTGAAGCGTCGGCCGACGTGCCGGCTATACTGCCTGGGCGACATCGTGCACAACAGCATGGAAGTCGAGCGCCTGCGCCGTGCCGGGATGCAGACAATCACGCACGATGAGCTGTCTCGGCTGCACGATGTGCGCGTCCTTTTGCGTGCCCACGGCGAGCCTCCCGCCACCTATGCCACCGCCGCCCGGCGTGGCATCACGCTCATCGACGCCACCTGTCCCGTGGTATTGCGGCTGCAGCAGCGCATCAAGCACGATTACGATGAGGCGCAGCGTCAGGGCAAAGCCTTGCAGATAGTTATCTACGGCGGCCGCGGCCACGCCGAAGTCAACGGGCTGGTGGGTCAGACCAACGGCACGGCCATAGTCATCGAGGACCTCAACGGACTGGACACACTCGATTTCGGCACCGATATAGCACTGTACAGCCAGACCACCAAGTCGCTCGAAGGCTTCACCGCCATCATCGGCGAGATACAGCGACGTATGCTCCCAGGCGCACGTTTCACCTACGCCGACACCATCTGCCGACAGGTGGCACACCGCGGCGAACACCTACGCGACTTTGCACGCGCCCACGATGTCATCATATTTGTGGCCGGAGCCAAGAGCAGCAACGGCCGCGTACTCTACGGACACTGCCGCGAGGCCAACGACCGCAGTTATATGGTATCCGAGAGCGCCGATGTGCGTCCCGAGATGACAGCCGGAGCCTCATCCATAGGCATCTGCGGCGCCACCTCCACACCGCGATGGCTTATGGAAGACATTGCACGCGACATCCGCCGATACTACGCCAACCTCGAGCAGAAGCAATGAACGACTTCGTAGCCATCGATGTAGAAACAGCCAACAACGAGCCGTCAAGCATCTGCGCCATCGGAGCGGTCAAGGTGCGCGACGGCATCATCGTCGACAGCATCTACACCCTGGTATGTCCCGAGCCGGAATACTACTCGCATTTTTGCACCGCCGTACACGGCATCACCATGGCCGACACGCAGGACGCTCCCAATTTTGCCACCGCGTGGCGACGCATATACGCATGGACCGAGGGTCTGCCATTGGTGGCGCACAACGCCGCCTTCGACCACAAGTGCATCGATGCCGCCTGCCGCGTGTATCGACTCGAGCCGCCGGCGCAGGAATTCCTGTGCACGCTTCAGGCCGCACGCCGAGCCATACCAAAGGCATTGTGCCCGTCCAAGACGCTGCCCTGCGTGTGCAGCTATCTGGGCATTCCGTTTGAGCACCACCACAACGCCTTGGCCGATGCGCGAGGCTGCGCACAACTGGCTATGGTTCTACTATGAGGCACCGCCTCTTCCGCCAAAGACACATCACACTATGACACCGCACATATTAAATACACCGAATATATTCCATACAACGCCCACGCCGCGCATCAAACGCCGTGTGCACCTGCGCCATACAGCAGCATCGGCTATTGCGGCCATGGCCATAGCCTTGACCCTCGGCGCATGCTCCGACAACAGCCGTACCACTCCCACCCGGGAGAACATTATGCCCATCGAGAGAGCCGCCCTGCGCGATGCACGGCACGCCATGAGCGCCCGAGATGTCCGCGAGCGTGAAAGCATACTCATCGATATCCGCGCCAAGGAATACGCCCTGCGCAGTCGTGGATACACCCACAGCGCCGACATATACATCAATGCCGTGCGTGCCGCCCTCGATACAGCCGCCCTCGACGCCGAGTAGCCGCAACACCCAACGAGGACATAACGTCCGATACGACACTACCCCAAAACGGAGTGTGACGCATCCAATACGAGGTATGCCTCCACCCCCAAAAACCGTTAAGGGCAAAAATATAAGGACGACGGTCGGCAATGACCCTCGTCCTTATGTATGGCTGTACGGTGAAAGAGCATTCTATTGCAATAGATTCATATTGCTCTGACGGCTCTAATTAAAGCGAATGGCGATGGATGGCGAGTTTGGCCGTCACCGACCGACCGTTGACTGTCCCGACTATCGGAATATATGCCCAATCCGCTTTATATTCGCCCAATTCGGAGGCGTCTGTCACGGGATCGAACACAAATTTCAGGGTCTTGCCGTCCGTCAGTGTCGCGGTCCATTTGCCGTTTCGGCTCACCCATTTGGTGTCGTCCACTCTTACACCATTGCTGTCGCCTATGCGCGGAATAACGCCGAAGGATAAGGTTAAGGAATTAACGGGTTCGAGGGTCAATTCGCCGCCCTTGAGATTTGCATAAATGTAATAACTCTTGGGAATACACGATGGATCGGGTGTATAATACTCCAGACGTAAATCTTCGGGCGATGTATTCGCTTTTTCGAGAAGTAACAGCGGCGTTTTCTCCTCGGAATCCTTGCAACTGCCGATGGTCACGGCCATCAGCACCAGTATCAAAACATTCAAGTACTTTTTCGCGTTCATAGCTTCATTCGTGTTTTTTGATGATGTTGGTTTTTAGGGGTTATGAGTTGTTATGAGTTTTTCTCACCGTATCTTCCCTTATAATCCGCATGGCCGTAAAACATTGCATCCCCTCCGCAAAAAAAATTTCGCTGAACGTATTATCAAAAAGGCGGGCGCGTTTTCTGAGAATACGAGCGCAATTTCTCAAAAAAATTTATTAACTTCGCAGACACCAAAGACGGCTATACGAGTGCGTTCGGTGTCAGCCGTGCGCGCCCGTAAAATTAAGCCGTATGTACGCTTTGTACCCCAACTCACGGATTTCAGGGAATGAACGAGGACGCACTTAGCCAATTATATCTCAAAGACACTGCATTCCAAGAACTTATGCAGTGCCGGATATTCAACGTCCTGCTTGTAGCCTCGCCCTATGACGCCTTCATGATGGAGGAAGACGGGCGCGTGGAGGAGCAGTTGTACTTTGAGTACGTGGCGCTGAATTTGTCGTCGCCGCCGCGTGTGACGCGCGTCTCCGATTTCGAGGCAGCACTTACCGAACTGCACAACAAGCATTACGACCTGGTGGTGGCTATGCCCGGGGTGGACATCAGCACCTTTTTCGAGGGAGCACGCGGACTCAAGCGCAGTTTCCCGGACACGCCGATAGTGATACTTACACCTTTTTCGCGCGAAGTGTCGCGGCGTCTCGAGCACGAGGACATGTCCGGCATCGACTACGTATTTTCGTGGTTGGGCAATATGGACTTGCTTTTGGCCATCATCAAGTTGCTGGAAGACAAGATGAATGCCGAGCACGACATCAATGATGTGGGCGTGCAGATGATATTGTTGGTGGAGGACTCGATACGATTTTACTCGTCGGTGCTGCCGCATATCTACAAATTTTTGCTGAAGCAGTCCATGGCTTTTGCCACGGAAGCGCTCAACGAGCACGAGCAAATGCTGCGTATGCGCGGACGTCCCAAGGTGATGCTCGCGCGCGACTACGAAGAGGCCGTGGCGCTGTACGAGAAATACGGCGGCCATACGCTGGGCGTCATCAGCGACGTATCCTTCCGTCGCGAGGGCGTCAAGGACAGCCAGGCCGGAATCAAGCTGTCGCGGTGGCTGCGCCACTGCGACCCGCACCTGCCCATCATCATAGAGTCTTCGGAGAGCGCCAACGCCGCCGAGGCCGAGGCCTTGGGCGCGGTGTTTATCGACAAGAATTCCAAGAAGTTGCCCGTAGACTTGGGCGACGCCATCATGGGCAACTTCGGCTTCGGGGATTTTGTCATCAAGGACCCCGATACAGGCAAGGAAATTATGCGACTGGCCACGCTCAAGGACCTGCAAAAGCACGTCTTCGAGATTCCGGCCAAATCACTATACTATCACGCATCGTCCAACGACATTTCGCGGTGGCTGTACTCGCGTGCAATGTTCCCCATCGCCGAGGTCATGAAGATGCACCGTTTTTGCAGTCTCGACGAGGCCGACGCGGTGCGTCAGCTCATCTTCGATCTCATCGTCAAGTACCGCAAGATGAAGAATCGCGGCGTCGTCGCCGTGTTCCAGAAAGACCGCTTTGACCATTACTCCAACTTTGCGCGTATAGGCCAAGGGTCGCTCGGCGGCAAAGGCCGCGGCCTGGCTTTCGTGGACTCTATCATCAAGAAAAACCCTGTGTGCGACCACTTTGGCGGAGTTTCGATAAGCATACCGCGCACGGTGGTGCTGTGTACGGACATCTTTGACGAGTTCATGGCCGAGAACAACCTCTACCAACTGGCGCTGAGCAACGCCTCCGACCGCGAAATCCTCGAGGCGTTTCTGGAGGCCAAACTTCCGGTACGGTTGATTGAGGACTTCTTCGCCCTTTTCGAGGTGGTGGATCGTCCGCTGGCGGTGCGCAGTTCGTCGCTGCTCGAAGATTCGCACTATCAGCCGTTTGCAGGCATCTACGCCACCTATATGATTCCGCACGTCAAGGATCCGTATCGGATGCTCAAGTTGCTTTCGGACGCCATCAAGGGCGTGTACGCCTCGGTATTCTACGCTGATTCGAAGGCATATATGAACGCCACGCGCAACGTCATCGACCAGGAAAAGATGGCCATCATCATCCAGGAAGTTGTGGGCGAAAGCCACGGCTACCTGTACTTCCCGTCCTTTGCAGGCGTGGGACGGTCGCTCAACTACTATCCAGTAGGTGATGAGCGTGCCGAGGACGGCGTGGCGCAAGTAGCTGTAGGTCTGGGCAAATACATCGTCGACGGAGGTGCGGCTCTGCGCTTCTCGCCGCGTCATCCAGACAAGGTGCTGCAGACCTCAACCGTCGAGCTGGCTCTGCGCGACACCCAACGTCATTTCTACGCCTTGGGCAGCGACATTTCCTCGGGCTTCGAGGTGGACGACAGCTTCAACCTGGTACGGCGCAACATCAGCGACTACGCCGGCGACAGCGCTCTGGACCTGATGGTCTCGACCTACGATGCCGACAACGATATGCTCGTAGACAATAACCTGGGGCGCGGACGCCGCGTGGTGACTTTCGCCAATGTTCTGCGTGACAAGGCTTTCCCTCTGGCTCCGGCTGTAGACTTTATGCTCACCCAAGGCCAGCAGGCCATGGGACGTCCCGTCGAGATAGAATTTGCGGGCGTCATCAACGACAGCGCCGCCCGACGCGCCGGTGCCGACAAGGGACACATCTATTGGTTGCAAATACGCCCCATCATCGACCGCAAGGATATGGTGGAGGATACGGTGCTCAACGCCCCGGACGACCGCGTAATTCTGCGCAGCAATACGGCACTGGGACACGGAGCTATCGACGCCATCGACACGGTGGTGTACGTACGACCCTCGGCCTTTGACAGTGCCGTCACGCGCGACATCGCCGCCGAAATCGCGCACATCAATGCCGAATTTGTCCGCCAAGACCGCAACTACATACTCATCGGCCCGGGACGCTGGGGCACTTCCGACCCGGCACTGGGCATCCCGGTCAAGTGGCCCGAGATTTCGGCAGCGCGCCTCATCGCCGAGGCGTCATTGGGCGACTACCGCATCGAGCCCAGCCAGGGCACGCATTTCTTCCAGAACCTCACGTCTTTCGGCGTGGGATATTTCACCATCAACCCCTACAGCGGCGACGGCATCTACGACACCGAGTACCTGGATGCCCAGCCCGCCGAGTACGAGAGCGCTCACGTGCGCGTGGTACGCCTGAGTGCCCCCATGCCAATAGGTATCGACGGGCGTCGCGGCATCGGCGTGGTGCTCAAGCCATCTGACACACAAGATAATACGACTACCCCCAACATATAACACGACAACGACACGATATGCCATTTTTTGACAAAATACGCCAGGCCCTCGGATTCAGCGACGGCGAAGACGACATCGACGACGCCATCATACACGATGACGCGCCGTCCGGGATGTACCAACACATACGGCCAAGTGCCGACAAGACGCCGACCGTCCAGACCGCTCAGACCGAAGCCCCGAAACCCGCAGCAACCGTTCAGCCAAGTCAAGACGCCTCCGATCGAGCCGCGGCAATTTTTGACCGCGTACTCGAGGTCTTCAACCAATCGCTCCCGGACTTTCTGAAGCAATCCGTAGACCCCGAGGCTCAGCGTAAATACCTCTATAAGAGCCTTGACGACGGGCTCAAGGCGTATATCGCCTCGCTCAAGGACGAGGCCGCTCGCGAGGCCGAGGCCCGATGGCGCAAGGACAATGACGCCTTGCAGACTTCGGTGAAAAACCTCGAGCAGCGTGCCCGCGAAATCGAAGACAAGCGCACCGAAATCTCACAAAAACAGATGAGTAGCGACCGACAGCGCCGCGCCCTGAGCGAACGTGTCCACGACCTCGAAAGCACCGTGGCGCGCCTCGAAGCCGAGAAGGAGCAATTCGAACTCGAGCGCCAATCCATGATCAATAAATTGAAAGTCGCCGCCGTCTTCGAAAAAGAAAATACCGAATTGCACGACCAAATCGAGCAAATGATGGCCAAGCGTAGCAATGCACCGTCGGAGGCCGACACCGCAGCCGTCGAAGCCCTCAACGCCCAAGTTGCCGAAGCGCGGCAGCAGGTCGAGGATGCCAAACGACAAGCCGAGGATGCTCAAAAGCAAGCCGAAGATGCACGCAAGCAAGTCGAGAACATCAAGAAGCAGACCGAAGACGCCAAACAACAGGCCGAGGAAACCATAGCCAAGCTCAACGACCAAGTACTGGAACTGCAAATCGAACTGGAAGCAGCACCCAAGGACGACGGCAAGGCCGCCATCGAGGCTCTCAATGCCCAAGTCGCCGAGGCACACCGGAAGACCGAAGATGCCAAACGTCAAGTCGAAGATGCCCGTAAGCAAGCAGAAGAATTGCAGACCCAAGCCACACAGTTGCAGAAGCAATTGAACGAGGCAAAGCAGAAAGCCGACAACGGCGACACCGACGCACTGCGCGCACAGGTGGACGAATTGCAGACCCAAGTCATGGCCGAGCGCCGCAAAAATTCCAAGGCTCAAAACACCATCAAGGAGTTGCAACGCCAAATCGAGGAGGGAGACCCCATGAACGATCCCGAAATCCAACGGCAGCTCAAGGAAATACACGCACGTCTCGAACAATATGAGCAGCAGAAAAAACTCAACGAGGACACCATAGCCTCTCTCAAAAGCCAACTCGAATACGAGCGCCGCAAAAATGCCGCGGCCAAATCCGAGCCGAAGGCTGCGGCCAAACACGCCGATGCGCGTCTGCCCTTAGACGAAACCACGCCCAAGAACAAGACGCCACGACCGCTATCATCCAAGGTTTCCAAGTCCGCCGAACCGCAGAACGCCCCGTCCATCGACGATATACTCGGCGATACCGACTGGGTTGTACGCCAGGACAATACATCCAAGAGCCGAAGCCGCAACGCCGACCGCAATAAACCCAAAGTCGACGACGATCCCCAGATGAAACTCTTCTGAGAAGTCCGAAACCTCCCGAAGAAAAACAATAGCCGCTGTCCGGCGCAGCCCATTCCACATTCCACATTCTACATTCCCCTTAGAATTCCACATTATTATGAAATTATACACAGTACTTATAGCGCTGACATTCAGCGCGATGGCAAGCACAACGACTTACGCTACCCCGGTGATGACCAGCGCCGACGTAGCCGGCCTCGAGCCTTACGTCTACCCGGCCAACCGCGCCGCCACGCCCTCAAATTTTACCTATATGCCTGACGGCGAGTCATATTGTATGCTCAGCGACGACGGCCGTACCATCGATGTCTACAACATCCGCTCCGGCCAAAAGACCTCGACGCTGCTCGACTTGGGGCATACACGTGAAACAACCATCTCGGACATTGACGGCTTCAAACTCAGCGACGACGGCTCCAAGATTTTGGTATGGCGCGACTGCCATAAGGTCTACCGCCGCAGTTTCGACGCCACATATTACGTCTACGAAGTACGCACGCGCCTGCTCAAACCGCTGAGCACAGCACACGCCAAGGTGCGCACCGCATCGTTCTCGCCCAACGGCCGTATGGTGGCCTTCGTGAGCGAAAACAATATCTATATCAAGAAATTAGACTACGGCTCGGAAGTAGCGGTCACTGAAGACGGCGCCGTCAATAAGATTATAAACGGCGCGCCCGACTGGGTATACGAGGAGGAATTCGACACCTCAAACTCGTTGGCGTGGTCGCCGGACGACAACGTGTTGTGCTACATACGCTACGACGAAAGCGCCGTGCCCATGTACAGCCTGCCGCAGTACCAAGGTGCTTGCTCGGCCAAGGACCAATACGCGCTCTATCCCGGGTCGATGAGCTACAAATATCCCGTGGCGGGTCAGCCTAATTCGCGCGTCAGCATCCACAGCTACCAGATAGACGAGCGCAAAACCAAGGACCTGCCACTACCCGACGGAAACATCGAGTACATTCCGCGCATACGCTTTGCGCCCACGGGGTCGCTGATGGCCGTAGCCCTGGACCGCAACCAAAGCAAGATGACACTCTACGCCGTCAACCCCCTGAGCACGGTGGTACGCAGCATATATACCGAGGAATCGCAGGCATGGATAGCCCCCGAAACCTACCAGAATATCGCCTATCAGGCCGACGGTATGGTCATTATGAGCGCCCGCAACGGCGACCGTATGCAACTCTACAAGTACTCGTACGCCGGGGCACTGATGTCGCGACTGACCTCCACGGATTATGACGTCACCAAATACTATGGCGTCGATGCCGCCGGCAATCACTACTTTCAGGGTGCAACACCCACGCCCATAGACCGTAGCGTGCTGCGCCGTGATGCCAAGGGCGTGGTGACACGCGTGGCCGTCCCCGGAAGTGCTACCGACGGACACGGCACTGCCGATGCGGATATGTCGCCCGGATGCCGATACGCGGCATACAGTTTCTCCGACAAGGACACCGCCCCGCGATACACTATGTGCACCGCCGCCGGCAAGACGCTGCGTACACTTCTGGACAACAGCGAGTATCAGGCCACCTATGCCGGTATGGGCGTGACCAAGGAATGGATACAAGTACCCGCCGACGGAAATATGCTCAACGGATACGTCGTGCGCCCGACCAATCTCGACCCCTCGCGCCGCTATCCGGTGGTGATGTACCAGTACTCGGGTCCCGGGTCGCAATTGGTACTCAACCGCTGGGAAATGGACTGGATGTACTACTTTGCACAAAAAGGCATTATCACTGTATGCGTCGACGGACGCGGCACGGCGGCTCGCGGCAACAAGTTTATGCACTGCGTCTACCGCAACCTCGGCCACTACGAAACCATCGACCAGGTGGCCGCCGCACGTCATATAGCCACCATGTCGTGGGCCGACCCCAAGCGCATAGCCATCTACGGATGGAGCTACGGCGGATTTGAAGCACTGATGGCTGCAAGTGCCCAAGATGCCCCCTACGCCGCCTGCGTTTCCATAGCTCCGGTCACCGATTGGCGATACTACGACACAATCTACGGCGAACGCTTTATGCAGACGCCACAGCAGAACGATGCGGGATACAACAGCAGCGCCCCAGTCAAACTGGCCGCCAACCTCAAGTGTCCGCTGCTGATAATGTGCGGTACAGCCGATGACAACGTCCATCCGGCCAACACCTACGAGTATGTATCGCAGCTGCAAAGCCATGGCATTCTGTGCGATATGATGATATTCCCGAACATGAACCACAGCATCAACGGCTGCAACAGCCGCGCCGTCGTCTACGCCAATATGCTGCGATACCTCCAACGCCAATTCAAGTAAGACCAAACACCGAGCGATGAGGAAAATGAGAACGATGAGAACGATGAGATATATGTGAGCTATGGCATCATAAGCCCCCCATTATTCCCATAGCTCGGAGCACTCGCCGACACAGCCCATTCCACATTCCACATTCCACATTCCACATTATCATTTCCTCTGCCCGACCGAACAATTTGCCCCCTCTATCGGTTTAATTATCGAAAAAACCAAGCGAAATGCAGACCACCGATACCACCGCCGAAAGACTTAGAGCCATACGCTACATGTGGTACGATTGGCGCATATCCTACGGGGCCGTGACGTTGACGGTGTTGCTGTCCATAGTCTTGGGACACCTGGCCGTGGGCGTGGTCACGCTGCTTCTGGCGCACGCGCTGCGCCTGTTCGGTCGCTCGGCCATGGCCCCGGGACGCGAAATGCACTTTGCGGCAATGGCGTCCACGTCGCTGTACATTGTGGGCCTGCTGATGGTAGCCATAAGCCTGCTGATGCATACGCAGGTCATGGCCAAGATTTTTGACCCGTCGAGCATCAACGAGGACATACCCTACGTGAGCGCTCTGATAGTTTATCCCTCAGTATTTATCGTCGCAGCGCACAACCGTGTGCGCCTGCGCCGAAGCACCTTGTCCGCATCCGTCACCTACACCGAAGCCCGCTACCTGCTACGCTACACCCTGGTGCTGTCGGGCGCAATGTCCGTTGTGGGCTGGGCCTACTACTACGCGTTTTACATCAACGTCAATTTCAATTCGCCGGACCGATTCTTCTTCTACGCCGTACCGCTGGCGCTGTACGTGCTATCACTCATATACTTGGGTATGCGATACAGTACCGAAGCATATATGGCGCGTGCCACCGATACCGATGCCGCCGAAGCCGCTCGAAACCGCTGCCGCTGCCGCTGCTTGGTGGTACACGACGATAAGTTGCTGCTAAGTACCAACGCCGCAGAACAATACGACACACCACTTGTCGGCACAGACGACATCGAGGTTCTCATCGAGCCGCTGCGTGCCGGCACGGACGGCCTCGGACTGAGGATGCTGTACACCCTGACCGAAGGGCTGGGACAAGGCCGCCACTACCTCTGCCATATCTTCGGACAACGACAGCCGCAACAACCGCCCGGCCAATGGTTTACAATAAGCGAAGTGCAACAGATGGCTCGGTCGCGGCAGCTGGCGCCAGAGTTGAGCGCCGAAATTCTGCGCATATACACCATAGCCATGGCCTGGAAAACCCGCGACCGTAACGGTAGTCCCAAATACCCGGTCAAGAATTATCGCCCCACCTTCCGCCTGCGCGACATCTACAGCTGGGACGTCGACTTCCAAGACGACCACTGGCTACATATATAATGTGGAATGTCGAATGTCGAATGTGGAATTGGGCTCCGCAGACCAAAGCCTCGTAAACAATCTAAGCAATGAGCAAAACAAACCCTAAGCAAGATATAAGAACAATCGATGAAATTGGTAAAATAGGAGAACTGAAAACAACAGGAGAAATACATAATTCCCATACCTCCCATAGTTCCCATAGTTCCCATAGCCCCCATAATTCCCGGCCCTCCGAGCCCGCTCCTTCGGCGCAACCCATTCCACATTCCACATTCCACATTCCACATTATATTTGCGTTACGGGGCCGACGGCTTGCGGCAAGACGCGGCGTGCCGTGGCGCTTGCGCGGCATCTCGACGCCGAGATTATCAGCGCCGATTCGCGTCAGGTGTACCGCGACATGGACATCGGCACGGGCAAAGACCTTGACGAATACGGCGATACGCCCTATCACCTGATAGACATCGCCGATGCGGGCGAAAAATACAATCTCTACCGTTATCTGCAAGACTATGACGCGGCCTACGCCGACATCCGTCGACGCGGCCGTAATGCCATATTGTGCGGCGGCACAGGCATGTACCTCGAAGCGGTACTCAGCGGTCTGCGGCTACCCGAAGTGCCGGCCAATGCGGCGCTGCGCGACAGCCTGAGCGGTTACACCCTCGCCCAACTGACCGAACGGCTGGCGTCGATGAAAACCATGCACAACACCACCGACGTGGACACCGTGTCCCGCGCCATACGTGCCATCGAAATCGAGACCTACTACCTCGAGCACCCCGAAGCGGCACAGGCCGCGCATATCGACCCGACTCGTCGCCCCAAGGCGCTGATAATCTTGATGGACATCGACCGCGACAGCCGCCGTCGCCGCATCTCCGAGCGACTGCGCACGCGCCTGGACCAAGGTATGGTCGAGGAAGTACGCGCCCTGCTGGACAGAGGCGTAGACCCCGAGACGCTGCTGGCTTACGGCCTCGAATACAGATACTTGACGCTCTACCTCACCGGGCATTTGAAGTATGACGAGATGGTGACTGCCCTCGAGACGGCCATACACCAATTTGCCAAGCGCCAAATGACGTGGTTCAGAGGCATGGAACGCCGCGGCTTTGTCCTGCATCCCATACCCTGGGACATCTCCGACGAGGACTTCATAGCCCGGGTCGATGCCCTACTCCGCCAATACCAACCCTAAAAGCCTCCTCCCCCCCCAAAAAAAAGAAGGAGTTTCCAAAGTCCCTATAGTCCCTATAGTCCTTAAGGTCCTTAAGGACTCTAAAGTCCCTAAAACCCACAATCCCTTAAAAAAGAATAGCTTATGCGACACAGGCAGCTTTTCAAGACCTATGTATGGCTTGTCGAGACGGTCTACCGTTTCGGCCCTATCACCTTTGACGAAATATGTGACCGCTGGGAATACTCGTCCCTGTACGAAGGCATTCCAATGGCCCGCACATCCTTCAATCGTCATCGCGACGAAATCGAGGAGGTCTTCGGCATCCGCATCATCTGCAACCGCTCGAACGGCTGCCGCTACTGCATCGCTGACATCGGAGACCTTGACCGCCATTCGGTGCTAAGCTGGATGGCTAATACCCTGTCGCTGAACAATATCATTGCCGAGAACCGGGCGGTGCACGACCGCATACTTCTCGAACCGGTGCCGTCTGAGGGCGAGGCGCTGCGAGGCGCCATCGAGGCCATGAAGACCTCGCACATGATTGGCATCGAATACCACAAATATCAGTCCGAGGAAATCTCGCATTACGAAGTCGAGCCGTATTGCGTCAAGCTGTACAACCGCCGATGGTATGTGCTTGTACGCTTTCCGCTCAAAGACGACTTCCGCATACTGTCCTTTGACCGCATTTGCCGCCTCGAAATCCTGTCCACGACCTTTGCTATGCCACGGGATTTCAGCGCCTCGGCATTTTTCAGGGACTTCTACGGCATATATTACGACCCGGCCATACCTATGGAACGCGTGACCATACGCGCCTATGGTAAAGAGCGTTACTACGTGCGCGACCTCCCCATACACCCAACGCAGACCGTCGTGGGCAGCGGCGACGACTATACAGACTACGAGATACGGTTGCGCCCCACCTCCGACTTCAAGGCCTACCTGCTTTCGCAAGGCGAATGGCTGCAAGTGCTTACGCCGCAGGCGCTTGCCGACGATATCAAGGCCCGACACCTTGCCGCCGTGCACCGAAGGCCTGACTGACACGCGACACTCTTGTCCATAGTTCTTGTCGCCGATATGGTGCATCACACGCCATTAGTCGTATTTTTTTTCCTGTTTTTTTTGATTGTACCACGTTTTGGGTCAATGTCACGGTAATTTTGTACCGTCAAACAAAAGAAACAACAATACGTCATGGAAAAAAAGAAACTCTATTACATGGACTGCCACGTGGCCGGACGCATGTATCACGATGCCGACGAAGTGTGGGACAAGCTGAAAATCGGGACAAAACTTCATCTGGTACGCGAAGCAGACAACCGCTACGACCCCGAAGCCATCGCTATCGTCTATCGCAACGAAGGATCGCAAGAGGACATGGAATATCTTGGACATCACGACAATCCACTGATGTATCAGGAACGTCTTGAGAACAATGACGACTGCGAAGAATACCTGATAGGCTACGTGCCGCGCTGCCACAACACGCAATTGTCCGGCTTCTTCGATATGGGCTGGGGCGATATTTTCGAATGTCGCATCTGCAAGATAGACCCCGAGGCCCATCCCGAGCAGCAGCTCCGCGTCACCATCAAAATCAAGCGCAATCCTCGCGCCGACAGATAAGAAGCTCTATCAAAATCTAAGACCCTAAGGACCTTAAAACATAGACAGGGCGGACGCCGTGGAAAAAGCGTCCGCCCTGTCTGTATCTTAGGGTATGGTCATTGCGGCTGTGGGGGCTGTGGGGACTTTAAGGACTTTAGGGTCTTTAAGGACCTTAGGGACGAATGACGCGCCGGGCTAAAGCCCCCGGATAAAAGAATGCACAGTCCACAGTCCACAGTCGACAGTCGACAGCCCAATTCCACAGTCGACAGCCCGCAGCCCAATTCCACAGTCGACATTATTTGGCGGCGGTGATTTTCAGGGTTGAGCCGGCGCTGTGGGCGGTCAGGTCGGGAGCTTGGTCGCAGGTGACGACGGCTACGCCGGAGGTGTAAGTGCCGGCAACGGTGGCATAGAGCTTGTACTCGTAGACGTACACACCTTTGGGCATATAATATATGTAGAAATTGGTGCGATCCGGGCGGCTTTCGCGGTAGGCGCCCAGCGAGTTGTTCCACACGTATTGCGACACTTGCTCTTGCGGGATGAGGCCGGCAGGACGCTCGTCGGCTACGGTGATGCAGCTGTAAGGTCGGTCGGCCTTGATGGTGAGACGTACGGTGACTGTCGAACCGACGGGGACTTCGGTGTCGTCTCGGATGGCGTATGTCTTGCCGTCGGGTGCGGTGACGGTGAGCATCTTGTCTATGGAAATTTCGCCGTCGGTGAATGCGTTAATCTTGGAAGCCTCAGCGGTGTATACATCGGTGACGGCGCCGTATGCCGGAACATTCGAGCGCTTGTCCAGCGTCAGTGTCCCGGCGCCGGTGTCGGTGATGGCGGTGTCGATTATGCCTTTGCGTCCGTCCATATCGGATATGGCTACGGGCCGTCCGCCGAAGGTGGCGTATGGTGCTATGGGGTCGGAGGCCCATGAAGTGCCGCTGTTGATGAAGGCGTCCACAGTGTATGCCGTGATGGCGCTGTTGCCCCAATCGGTGCCTTGGCGGCGTACAATCAGGTACTCGCGTATGGCGTCGGTCTGTGCGGACTGCCCGGTGACGGCACCGTAGGCTTCGAGGAGATTGCCGTAGGTGAGCAGGTCGCGGACATTACGGAATTCCATGCCTTTGCCGGGGCGGTGAGTGCCGAACTGGTCCAGTGAACCGATGATGGTGCGAGCCATAGCGCGGTTACCGTTGTAATGGAGTACGAGTGCGGCTACGGCCTTGTCGTGTACCGAGAATTTCTTCCAATTTTTGATGATATGCTGTACGGTTTTGTCGATGACCTGACGGCCGTTGAGGCTCGGCGCGGGAGTGTCCCACGCGGGACGCATTGCGGCGTAGGTGTAGTCCGGCGCCTCGACACGTTCGTCTGCATATCGGAGCGCTTCGGTGCAAAGGGCATCGATGTCTGCGGTGTCGTACCCGGCCATGCGCAGTGTGGCTATGCGGTCCAGGACGAAGAGCGTGGCCCAGAGTGACGATTCGCTGCACCATTTGCCCCAGGATAGACCGCCGTCATGGCGTTGGAGGTCGGCGAGGACCTTGACGGCTTGGCGGCGTATATCGCGTGCCTGCTTGACGTCCACGGGGATGTCCAGCTCGGGATGAGCCTTGTGCAGGCTCAGGGCGATGACGGTGCCGAAATAGGCGTTGGCGGCGCAAATGGCCGTGGATGAAGGCATTTCGGTGATGGAAGGCAATGCTTCGACGACGCTCCACATGGGATTGGCGGTGAAGTGTAGCGAGCGTACCGCATCGCTGCCTTCGATGGCCGGGAGCTCGAGCGATAGGATGCTGTCGGCGGCACCGAGGTAGAAGTTGCGACTGTCCGTGACGCGTGCACTCGATGCCAGCAGCGGTATGGCGTATTGCTCGCCGTCGCCAGAGACGTCATTGGCGGCGCGTACACGGAAGCCTAAGCTGTCGGCTTCGGCGAGCGTCAGACGCGGAGATATTTCCATAGAGATGATGCCCGAGGCTCCGGCGGCCAAGTCGAGGTCGAATTTCCGTGAATCCAATACCGAGTCGGTTTTGACGTCAAAGACTTCGGCCACGGCGGAGATGCGCGCAGGGGCTTCGGTGTTGTTGGTGATATTGGAGAGGAATTCGGCGCGGTCGCCGCGACGGATAAATTGCGGAACGACAGCCTTGACTATCAGCGGCTTGATGGCGGTGACGGTCTGCTTTATCGAGGCGGTGCGCATGTCCGTGGTCCATGCCGTGGCCGTGAAATGCCATGTCGAGGGCGTGGCGGGGATGTCCACCGTCACATCGGCGTATCCGTCGCGGTCGGTAATCAGCGTCGGCAGCCACAGTGCATTCAGGACGTCGTCCTTGCGGAACTCGACTTGCGACAAGAAGCTTTCCTGCGGAGTCTCGACTGAGGATCTGTCTCTTCCGTACGCAACAACTATTTCTTCATCTAATGCTAAACCATTGTCACTCATTGTCACTTCGGGAGCACACGCCATAGAAACGTATTCTTCTTCGTCCGCGCATTCTTCGGAGTTATTGGCTCGGCTATTAGACTTGTACATTCGTGTTCCTACACCGCGGATAACTAAACGAGGTGTGTCATATACCCATCCCGGCAAATTGAGAGTGAGAACGTCCAAGAATACGGGGGATATGGAGGTATTGAATCCGTACATACGGTAATACGGCATATCGATATCCAGGTCACGTCTGTATCCGCAATCGGCCAAAGCCGGCTTCAGCGTATTCATCGAACAGAATGTCAGGATGCGTGTATCGTACATATTCAGGGCCAGAGCTGCGGAAACGCCACGGCCGTCAGCGTCAACTGTGCGCAGTCGCCATTGCTCTTTGGCGCCGGCGGTGACGCGGTCGCGGAAAGTCTCGGTGATGACGCGCATCTGAGGTTTCTCGGGCTTGGCGCCCAAGACCACTGATTCTTGGCTGTCTTTACCATCGCATATACCTACGATGTATATCACTCCCGAAGCATCATCGCCGAGTATGTCGTAGAGGTTGACGCGGTGCCATCCTCCCTTGAATCGGTGGATGATGGGTGCACCGCTTTCAGCAGCAAAGAGTACGTGGATGTCCTTATCGCCGTTTACACCTAATGTCAGGATGCCGTCATCAAGACGAGTGTCCGGCGTCCATATCATTTCGCCGTTGGGCGTAACGTTGACTATGGTGTCGTAGATAAGCAGGTCTTTGGTAGCCTTGGCTGCAGTAGAATCCTGCGGCCATACTTCCAGGACGTACTCTCCGGGAGTTATGCCGGAGATGTCCGGGGCAAATTCGCCGATGGCAGCGAAGCCTTGGCGTATGACGCTGTCTTTCTTGGTCTCGGAATTGAACTTTATGGCCCAAGCGACGGTGGCGTCCTTGATTTCAGTCTTATCGGGGGCGGTCATGGCGGCTTTCACCGTCACGGTTTTTGATGCGTCGAGGCATTGGTCGGACTTGCCATTTTGCAGGACATCGACCGTAATCTTATTGGGGAATATGGCGTCAAAATTGAATTTCTCGCTGATAGTCGTGCCCGTTGGCGTGGTCAGCGTAATGGTTCCGGCGATGCGACGGTCGTATTCGTCTGTCTTGTTAATATAGTATGACAAAGGATATTGAATGGTATTAATACTATCCAGACGAAGCTCGAAGCGGCCGTCGGCGCCGGTGGTCACGGTATCGCATATCTCGTCGTCATCGTCGTCCTCGAATGTCACGGTGGCGCCCGCTATAGGCAGCCAGGCATAGGTGGAAGCCAAGCCGCGTATTACGGCCGAATTGGTTGCATGGTTCGGTATGGCGACCAGCGAATCAAGACGCGCCTGCGGAAGGCTGAAGTCGCCGACGGTGAACGGCACAACATCCGAGGCGTTTTTGCTACGGACGTATATACGGTGTGTTCCAAAACGAGTGTCCTCGGGTATAGTGAATGTGCCAGTGGCGCGGCCATACTCGTCGGTGACTACCTTGGCTGTGGCTAAATCATCATCGTCAGATTGCAATTCGGCGGTAAGTTCGACGCCTTGTACGGCCTTCACCGTATCGGCCAATACCGCAATCCAGCGCACCTGCTGACCGGGACGATAGGAGGACAGGTCGGTGGACACGGTCATGGTTTGAGGGCTCTCGCGGTACCTGCGTCCGGGTTCTGCGTATACTCTTTGGCTGCAATTTACTATGCCTGCGGATGTTCGGTAGCAGAGGTCTCCGATTATGGACTTAGGCGTTTTCACCGTTCCGTGAGCATCGGTGCGGCCCAGCGAGGTGTAACGGTTCTTTTTGGAGCCTTTGTCCACAAGTAATTCAAGTCCTTGGACCGGCTTGCCCGATGCGGCTTCGACCATTGTGACGAATGTCCCGCTGGCGTTGATGGTGACTGCCGGGAAGTATTCAATGACGCGTATGCGTGAACAGCTATAACGGTCAACTTCTTTGCCGTCAAGTATCACGGTGTAAGTGTAATTGCCTACGGGCAATTGCACGGCTACGCTGTTCTTGACTTCCACCGTGGGGTCGGTGGCATTGACGTTGAGCGTCAATGTTTTGAAAGGTTGTTTCAGCGGAACTTTGGACTTGCTACGGCGAAGGTCGATATTGGTGTTGTAATCCGGATCAGCGTATATACGCAGCTCGGCGGTTTTGACATTCCGTGCGGTATATTTCAGGATGATGTCTTGGCCAACGATGCCGACGTCTTGGGAGACTTCAAACGAGATGATCGGCTTGGTAAAGTTGGCGATGACGTTGAGGGCATAAGGCTCAACCCACGTGCCTTTGACGCCTTGAGCAAGATCACGGAGCGTGTCCAGGTAGCCTTTATCTCCGAGTTTTTTGTTCAGGTCCAAGTAGGTGGTCAGTATGGTATAGGCGATGATTTCGCTATTGGGATTGACCTTGTACTTGGCCCAAAGGTCGAGCATGGCCTTGGCGTTATCGCCGGGGGTGAATTGGGCCGCGAGTTTGGCCGTCCACAGCATCCACGGGGCGGAGCCTTCGGGATGCTTGGCGAGGATTTGTCCGCGCACGGCGGTGGACAGCGACGGCGAGTGCAGCATCTCGCCTTCCAGAATTTTAGATGCAACAAAATCGCATACTGCGGGGTAATATGTGCGCGTGAGGCGGTCGG
>ENA-OUQC01000668-OUQC01000668.1-human-gut-metagenome-genome-assembly--contig:-NODE-668-length-22766-cov-4.191449_pt1 | contig 22766 bp, 14 predicted proteins | sample MGYA00237942_ERZ548815 | MGnify/ENA primary metagenome ERZ548815 (study PRJEB26490, sample SAMN05194722) | human gut metagenome | biome: terrestrial biome; feature: human-associated habitat; material... | reverse complement strand
AAGGATGAGCTGAAGTTCAACGCACTCAAGGATGAGCTTCACAAGATTTTGGCACTCGAACTCAAGGTTCCTGCAGTTGACCTCATTCGCTGCGGCGGCGGAGACCTTCTGGCAGCTCAGCGTGACCAGTGGAACGACGGTTCCAACACGCTCTGCATCGCACCGGGAACGGTTGTAACTTACGAAAGAAACTATGTAACCAACGATCTCTTAGACAAAAAGGGCATTAAGGTCCTGTCGATTCCGTCCGCGGAATTATCCAGAGGAAGAGGCGGCCCAAGATGCATGTCCTGCCCGGTCAACAGAGACGATTTATAAGGAGAAGAAACGAATGACACAGAGATTAGTAATTGCCCTCGGCGGCAACGCGCTGGGCAACACCCCCTACGAGCAGCTCGCCCTCGTCACCGAGACCGCAAAGCCCATCGTCGATCTGATCGCGCAGGGCAACGAGGTCATCATCGCCCACGGCAACGGCCCGCAGGTCGGCATGATCAACCTCGGCATGGCCACCGCCGCCGAGGCCAAGGCCATCAAGTCCGATATGCCCTTCCCCGAGTGCGGCGCCATGAGCCAGGGCTACATCGGCTACCACATGCAGCAGGGGCTTGAGAAAGTCCTCCGCGCCCGCAAAAACGGAAAGCGCGTTGTGACTGTTGTTACGCAGGTTGTTGTTGATAAGGATGACCCGAAGTTCAAAGCACCCTCAAAGCCCATCGGCCCCTTCTATACCGAAGACGAAGCCCGCAAGCTTGAAGCCGAAAAAGGCTACACCATGAAGGAAGATGCCGGCAGGGGTTGGCGCAGGGTTGTTGCTTCCCCCATGCCCGTTGAAATCGTTGAGCTTGACGCCGTGAAATGCCTTATGAACGGCGGCTTCATCGCCATCACCGTCGGCGGCGGCGGAATCCCCGTAATCAAAGACGAAAACGGCAACTATATCGGCACGGCAGCCGTTATCGACAAGGATCTTGCATCGGAACGCCTCGCAGAGGACATCGATGCCGATGCACTCGTTATCCTGACCGCTGTTGAACAGGTTTGCATCAATTTCGGCAAACCCGAACAAAAATCCCTCGCAACCATGACCGTCGAAGAGGCTCGCCGCTATATGGCGGAAGGGCATTTCGCACCCGGCTCCATGCTGCCCAAGGTTGAAGCTGCCGTCAAGTTCGTTGAAAGCAAGCCCGGCAGGAAGGCCATCATCACTTCCCTCGACAAGGCGGTTGAAGCTCTTGAGGGCAAGGCAGGCACTACCGTTTGCTGATGCTTGACAAAATATAAAACATTTCGATAACAGTCCGTAATCAAAATGTTTTCTGCTGTTTATCGCAGCATGATCCGCAAACATGCCCCTGAAAGATCGATCCTTTCGGGGGCATGTTTGCTTGTTTTAACTTCTGCTCACGGTCAATTTCCGTCAGTTTATTATCGGTTGGTTTTAAACATCGTTTCTGTTTTCCCCCCGCATACATGCTTTCGTTCAAAAAAGATGCGCTTCCGAAATAATTTTTTCCGCAACCGTGATATCGGCAGGGCAAAGCTCGAAGTCTGCAAGTTCCGACGGGTAAACAAAACGAATTTCTTTATGTTCAATGCAGCGCGGGTCGCTGCCGATGATCGCTGTTCGGAACACTGTGAGCTGAATTTCAATATCCGGATATGAATGCAAAACGCGCATAAATTCGCCCTTTACGCAAAGATCGACGTCCAATTCTTCGCGGCATTCACGCAGCACGGCTTGTTCCGGAGTTTCCCCGGGTTCGATTTTTCCGCCCGGAAATTCCCATTTCAGCGCACGGGTTTTGTTTTCCGCACGCCGACAGATGAGAATTTTACCATCCTTTTCAATGATTGCAGCAACAACTTCAATCCGCTTTGATTCGTTGCTGTCGCTTTTTGAAGTTGAAACGGGTTCGTGCTTCGCACCCTTGCGGCGCAAATTCAGCCGCAGCGTTTTAAGATGCGCCTTCTGTTCCGCCGTTATGCGAAAACTCTCAACCGCCTTCTGAATCGTTTTGTTGTGCACCCACGGGGAAAGCCTGTGTTCTTCAACAAAGGGAACGGTCGAATCGTATTGCTTTGCAAGCGCAGTTGCAAAATACCATGCCTGCATCATATTCACATAGTATTCTTCCGAACATACGGAGGCGGCAAGGGCATTGATTTCGGAAGCAAACTCTTTTTCAAGGTAAAAACACATCAGCATCCGCAGCCCGAAACGCACCGTGTAAGGATGTGCCGATTGCAGCCATTTTTTGATTATCGGCAAAAGCTCCCCGGTATGCTTTGCAAAAATGCGCGGAGTCATGCTGTCGCAAACAGCCCAGTTTGTTACATACGGAAGGAACGCTTCAATCGTTTTTACGGCGGAATCGAAATCACCTATGCTCTCCGCAATGTATGCATGAACAAGGTTCTGTTCGTGATATTCATGCGGCAGTGCGGAAAGAAATTCGTCAATTCCCGCATTTTTCCCGAACCGTTTTGCAATGCTGCGGAGCTGCGGCGTGCGCACGCCGATAATGCTTTCCCGCGGAACGTTCGGAATCAGCTTTGCCGTAAAATCCGCATATTCTTCATCGCGCGCGGCAAATATCGCATTCAGCATTTCTTTTTCAACTTCAACGGACATTTCAGGCTCCTTTGTTATTCATCGTTTCATCAATTTTTTATAAACATTGATGTTCTCATCAATATGTTTTGTTTAAAAGAATTCGACGCACCCGAACCGAGTGCGCCGAACACAGTTTCAAAGCCGTGAATCTCAGCTGCCGATTAATTCAGCTGCCGAACTCAGCCGTTAAATATTGCGCGGCGAAGAATTGCAAGCGCGTCAACCGTGTCAACAACACCGTTGCCGTCCATATCCGCACGCTCTGCCTGTTCGGGCGTGAGTGCGGCAATACCCATTGCCCCGCGCAGTGCAAGCAGTGCATCCGCAGTTTCGACAACGCCGTTGCCGTCAACATCGCCTGCCGTACCGGGCTGGGAATTGTAATCGGTGATCTCAACATCGACCGCACCGAGTTCACCGTAACGATAAACCGTGAACACATAGCTCTTGCCTGCTTCAAAAACATAGTTGTCATTTCTGCCGTGCGCCGTGCCTATATCGCTGACAAGGCCGATCTGAGGGCCGTCATCATGCCAATAACGCGGGTTTGCAATGCACCAGTCGTATGTGCCTGCGGGAATGCTTACGGTGACGCTTTCGCCGTTGAAAACGATATCCGTTTCGGTCATGAAGTTGCCGTCCGCATTCTCGGGGAGCTTATACTCAAAGCGTGAATAAAGCTCTTCCGCGCCTTCTGCGCCGTAAGCCAGGACATCACCCGTTTCGGGAATGCCGACGCCGTATTCCACAGCATCGGCATCAAGCAGCATCTGGAAGCCGGAACCGTCAAGATACACTTCGTCAATAACGCGGAGCGTTACGGAAGCTTTGGTGATATCGAAATAATTTGCAGTCACAATGATGTTTGCGTTGACTGCCGCACCGTTGTAATCCCAACCCGTGAAGGCATAGCCCTCGTGTGCGGGAACGGTGGGGAAGTCAGCCGCAGTGAGTACGCTGCCCTTGTCAACGGTTGCCGTCGAAATCGTTTCATCTGACAATCCGTCAACAAAAGTTACGGTGCATTCATCGCCGATAACGGAACCGACGGGAAGGTTATTTGCAATATAAAGACCGCAAACGAGCACCGCCGAACCGTTTATCATGCCGAGGTCCGTTGCCGCGCCGGTTGCCGTGTCAATAACGGCAAGGCCGCCGTTACCGTAATCGGAGAACCTTGCCCAGAAGAGCTGGTTCGTGTTGTGATCATATGCCATGGACTGGAAGCGTTTGTGACCGAAACCCGTGCTGCCGATAAGCGTGCCGACACCGGTTTGCAGGTCGATGCTGTACAGTTTGCTTGCATTTGAGTAGCTTTCGGTAAGAACATATGCCGTGCCGTCGGTTGAAATCGCAAGCGTCATGGGTGTTTCGCTGCCGCAAACAATTTGTGCAATTTCCGTGACCGCACCGGTTGAAATATCAACGGTGTAAAGGAATTTGCCGGAAGCGGCACCCGTGCCGATTGCGTACATTTTCTGTGCGCTGTGGTCATATGCCATATCGCGAATCGTAACATCGCCGGTGTTCATCGCAGGGTAGGTAACTTCACCCGTTTCGGGGTTAAGGATGAAATAATCCTTTGTCATATAGCCGTAAACATAGCCGCCCGCAAACTCGGCAGCGGTGACATTTGCAGTCATTGTATAGGGCAGCTCGGAAGCGGCAGCGGGATCCGCATCGATGAAGCTGTACCATTTTGAGGAGAAGAAGCCGTTCAGCGTTACAGCCGCAGGACCCTGTTCAACGGTGACCGCACACTCGGCGGTGATTCCGCCGTCAACGGTGGTTGCGGTTATAACGGTCTGTCCGACGGAAACGCCGGTCACGAGTCCGTTTGCATCAACGACCGCAATGCTTTCATCCGCGGAAGCAAAGGTAACTTCCTTGTTGTATGCATTCTCGGGAAGAACCGTCCAGTTGAGCTGCGCGCGGCGCTGAGTCTGCACCGTCAGACTCGGAGTCAGTTCAAGGCTTTCGGGCGCAGCGGGAGCACCGACATAAACATTGTCAAGGTAGGCGGTGTCGTCATGGTTGTTTGAGCTGCTGTCCTTCTGATAACTCCAGCTGAGAACATGCTCGCCGGCGGTGAGTGCATAGCTTACATTCGTCCAGTCAATTTCGCCGGAGAAGAAAGTCCAGGGGCTTGAAGCAACAGGGTTGCCGTCGACAGCGAAAACGAGTTTGTCATAGCGTGCTTCGCTGCTGACTTTGTAGTCAAAGGAAACGATATCGCCCTCTTCCGCCGTGACTGTTGCCGTGACGGTGGATTCGGAACTGCTGACTTGGAAGTTGGTGCTTTTTGCCCAACCGTTCGCACCGTCAACAGTCCAAGGATACTCGCCCTCCGTAACGAACTGAATGTTTCCGTCGGGAACGTTCAGTGCTGCATCCAATGCTGCATCGCGAACGCTCAGTGCAAGCGCAGGTGTGCAGGCAAGTGCCAGCAGCATGATAACCGCCGTCATTGCCGCAATAAATCTTTTCATATGGTTCTCCTTTCGTGCCGAGGAAAGTCTTTGCGGAATCACATCGCGTTTTGATGTATTCCGCAAGTGATATTATACATATATCATGAAGGATTTTCAAGTTTTCTTTAAATGTTTTTTATCGGTTTAATCCGCTGTTCGGCAGTGCATTCGAGTGTTTTGCCCGAATTTATCGGTATGATGCAATTTTTTCTCGTTCGGGTATTGAATATTTTCTTCAAAAATGTTACCATATTGCTTGAAAACAGAGGCATCCCCGCCGCCTTTGCCCGTTGACGGGAACGGGCGGCGCAAAGTTGCTCTCGGGTGAACGGTGATTAAACCGCGCTTTGTGCAAAATGTTCCGAATGTTTTGCGCAAAGCCCTTAAACCGGCGTTTACCCAATCAAAAAACGGAGGATAAATTGTTTCTATGGAAAGAAAGAATGCTTGGAAAACCTATTCCGAAGAAGATATTTCAAAGCTCAACGCAATTTCTGCCGAATATGTCAAGTTCCTTGACAACGGCAAAACCGAGCGCGAATGCGTTGCACAGACTGTTGAAATGGCAAAAGCAAAGGGTTATCGCAACCTTAACACCGTCATTGCAAACGGCGAAAAGCTCAACCCCGGCGACTGCGTCTATTCCGACTTCATGGGCAAAGCGCTCATGCTTTTCAAAATCGGCAAACAGCCCATTTTCAAGGGTCTGAACATCGTCGGTGCTCATATTGACTCCCCCCGCATTGACCTTAAGCAGAATCCCCTCTATGAGGACACCGATTTTGCATATCTCGACACGCATTACTACGGCGGTATCAAAAAGTATCAGTGGGTTGCAATGCCCCTTGCAATGCACGGCGTTGTTGCAAAGAAGGACGGCACGCTTGTTAACATCGTTATCGGTGAAGATCCCTCCGATCCCGTCATCGGCATTTCCGACCTGCTTCCTCACCTCAGCCGCGATCAGATGAGCAAAAAGGGTTCCGTTGTTATCGAAGGTGAAGAGCTGAACATCATCATCGGCAGCAAACCCCTCAACGATGAAGAAAAAGAGCCCGTCAAGGCTGCTGTTCTTGCTCTGCTCAAAGAAAAATACGATATCGAAGAAGAGGACTTCCTCTCCGCCGAACTGGAAGTTGTTCCCGCCGGTGCAGCACGCGATTTCGGTCTTGACCGCAGCATGATCATAGGTTACGGTCACGATGACCGCGTTTGCGCATATGCTTCCGTCAATGCGATCCTCAGCATTGACGAAACGCCCGAATACACCTGCTGCTGCCTGCTTGCCGACAAGGAAGAAATCGGCTCCGTCGGCGCGACCGGTATGCACGGCAAGTATTTCGAAAACGCTGTTGCAGAGCTTGTAAACGCAACAGGCGAATATTCCGACCTGCTCGTTCGCCGCGCACTCACCGCCTGCCGTATGCTCAGCTGCGATGTCAGCGCGGGCTATGACCCCAATTTTGCAGGCGTATTTGAACGCAAGAATGCGGCATACCTCGGCAGGGGCGTTTGCTTCAATAAGTACACCGGTTCCGGCGGCAAGGGCGGTTCCAACGACGCCAACGCCGAATACATGGGCAAGCTCCGCAGGCTGATGGATGACGCAAACGTCAACTTCCAGACTGCCGAACTCGGCAAAGTCGATCAGGGCGGCGGCGGCACCATCGCTTACATCTGCGCCAATTACGGCATGGAAGTCATCGACAGCGGCGTTGCAGTGCTGTCCATGCATGCTCCGTGGGAAATCATCTCCAAGGCCGACCTGTACGAAGCAGTTAAGGCTTACCATGCCTTTATGCTGAAAGCATAAAGTGGATTTTTTCTGAAAGAATAAATCTTTATGCTGAAGGCTTAAAGTGGATTTATCACGAAGAGATAAATCTTTATGCTGAAAGCATAAAACGGATTTTTTCTGAAAGAACAAAGCGATTTTTTCTGAAAGAACAAATCTTTATAGCGAACAAAAACAGGGCTTAGCTGCGAATGAAACGGCAAAGCCCTGTTTTTTGTTGAAATTATTTATGTCTTAATCGGAATTTTCGCCTTTGTTCTCTTCAAAAACAACGGTAATCTTTGTTCCCTTTCCCAATTCACTCGAAATTGAGATTTGAGCTCCGTGACGCAGTGCAATATGTTTGACGATCGCAAGACCGAGTCCCGTTCCGCCCGTCCGCTTGCTGCGCCCCTTATCAACGCGGAAAAAGCGTTCAAAAACGCGGTCAAGCTTATCCTCCGGTATGCCTATGCCCGTGTCCTCAACGGAAATTGCGGGCCGCCCCTCGCTGCCGAAAACAGTTACCGAAACCTTTCCGTTCCGTTTATTGTACCGAATTGCATTATCGCACAAGTTATAAATTAATTCCTCAAGCTGGCTGCGGCATCCGAACGTTTGAAAATGCTCACCCTCAACGGAAATCACAATTCCGTATTTTTCCGCTCCGGGAGCAAGGCTGTTTTCGGTCGCATGTGCCAAGTCAAGCAAATCAACGTTTTCAAAATCATCACGTCCCTCAATGTAATCCAGTTCGCTGAGCTGAATTATGTCCGCAATCAACGACAGCAGACGGGAGGATTCCGAATGTATACGCCGCGCAAAGTTTTGAACATCCTCTTCCTTTGCAATGCCGGTGGCAATCATTTCGGCATAGCCGGAAATGCTTGTGAGCGGGGTTTTCAGCTCATGCGAAACATTTGCCGTGAATTCCTGCCGCATCTGTTCCATATTGTTTTTTGCTGCCTGACGCTGCTTCAGGGTTTCAACAAAGGGCTTCAGCTCGTCAAACGGAACCGCAAACTCGCTGCCGTCCGCATGTTCCGCAATGCCCTGAAGCGGAGTGATAAGCGTTTTTGTAATGCGTTTTGAAAGATTTATTGCAACCAGCGCTGCGCATACGGCAAGCGCAAGCAGTGAAGCCCCCGCGCAAAGGAAGTGTTTTGCTGCGGAATCGCCGCCGTGTACGGACAAAAGCAAATACTCCCCGTTGTTAAGTCTTGTTATCGTGCAGGAATTCAAATTAAAAAAAGAGCCGTTCCGTTTGCAAAGCAGGGTTGCTGTCTGACCCTTTTTCTCATCAAGCTTCATTCGCAAACGTTCGATGGTTTTGCCTGCGAAACAGCAAAGCGCAGAATTGCTGCCGCTTTTTAAATCGTCAATCGAAACGCTCTCCGCATTTCCCGCCGAATTCACCGCTTTAACCCGCTGCAAATCTTCCGAAACAAGCGCAATGCAGCCCCTTTGAGCAAATGCCCTTAACCGATGAATTTCTCCGGTTGAATCATAGATTTCCTTTGCGGAACATGCAAGCGTTTCCGCGCCTGCTTCCCGCTCCGATAATGCGGATGCAGCACCGAAAATGCTTCCGGCCGCAAACGCCGACAAAAGCACAATAAGAATAAACAGTATGCACTGATTGTAGATTTTCTTTGTCATTGCATTTCTATTTTGTATCCGACATTTCGAACCGTTTTTATCAGATCTCCGCATGAACCGAGTTTTTGCCGAAGCGTTTTGACGTGAACGTCCACTGTTCGGCTTTCACCCGCAAAATCGGTTCCCCAAACAAGAACCATCAGCTTTTCGCGGCTCAGTACCATTCCGCAGTTGGAAACCAGAGCTTTAAGCAGCTCATATTCGGTATAGGTCAATGCGCATTGCCGTCCTTCAGCGCACACAAGCCTTCGCCCGTCATCCAACGAAATGCCGCCGACACTGTAATTATTCGGAGCCGCTCCGTCTGTTCTGCGTAAAACGGCTTTGACCCTTGAAATCAATTCCGAAACCCCGAAAGGTTTTGTTATGTAATCATCGGCTCCGCTGTCCAGCCCGCGTACCGCATCTGCTTCGCCTGACTTTGCACTCACAATTATTATCGGAATTTTTCTTGTTTCGGCGGAATCCCTCAGTCGGCGCAAAATTGTCAATCCGTCCTCGCCCGGCAGCATGAGATCCAATATCACAAGCGTGGGAAGACGCCTTGCAACAGCTGAAAAAAAGCTTTCGGAATCCTCAAAAAGCTCCGTACCGAAACCGCTGTTTTTCAAGGCATAGCATTCCATTTGCCCTATATTCTCATCATCTTCAACGATATATATCATCCGTTCCTCTTTCCGTCCGACTTTGCGGAAACACTGTTTCGCGTTAAATTATAGCCTTTTAACAGCATTTTTGCAAGGCGTCCGAAGCAAGATTCCCCTTAAACGCAAACACGCCCGCAGAGTTTTCGCTGCGGGCGGTGTTGTCAAATGCTAATCCTTGAAATCCGTTTCCCGTTTCCTTCAAGGCGTATTTTTCAAAGCATACTTTTCTCTGTATTCGTTATAGCTTTTCACAAACTCTTCATTGTTTGTGTTTTTGAGATTATGCAGATACGCATGTGCATCCATCATGCCCTCAACAAGCTCCAGTTTGCAAACGGCAATATTCGAACAGTGATCGCTTATTCGCTCGAAATTTGCAAGAATATCATTCAAAACAAATCCCAGCTCAATGGTGCATTCGCCGTCCTTAAGCCGCTTGATATGCGCGGCGCGAATGTTTGTGTTAAGCTCGTCAACAACCTCTTCAAGCGGCTCAACACGCCTTGCGGCATCCGCAGAATCGGAAACGAATCCCCCGATTGCTATGCCAACGATCTCATCGATCGCGCCCGTCATAACCTTAAGCTCCGCCTGCGCCGCGGGCGAAAAATTCAATTTCTTTTCCGCCATTTCGCGTGCACTCTGAGCAATGTTCAGCGCATGGTCGCTTATGCGTTCAAAATCCGTTATTGAATGCAGAATTTTTGTAACATCGCGGCTGTCCGCATCCGAAAGCTCCTGCATAGAAACTTTTACAAGGTATGTGCCGATTTCATCTTCGTAATTATCGGCCTCTTTTTCAAGCTTTGCAACCTCATTATAGCCCTTTTCGCTGTAGTTCCCGAGCAGCGCAATTGCAGCCTGAACGCTTTTCCGCACAAGCTTCGCCATATCCGCCGCAAGTACACGCGTTTGTTCAACCGCAATTGCGGGTGTTGCAAGCAGCCTTTCGTCAAGCATGACCGGCTGCGGATCATCCTTTGAATCGGGAATGGACAGCACCGCAAGCCTTTCAAGCTGTTTTCCGAACGGCAGCAGCATCAGCGTGTAAATCACGCTGAACAGCGTGTGCACAATCGCAATCTGAAACGTGTCGATTGTTTTATCCATAAAATCGAACTTCATGAATGCGTTCAGCGTGTAGAAAACAATCGTGCAGATAATTGTTCCGATTACATTAAAGTACAGATGAATAAACGATGCTCTTCTTGCGTTTTTGGTTGTTCCGATCGCGGCAATCATTGCGGTTATGCATGTGCCGATATGCTGACCCATGATTATCGGTATCGCACTGCCGAATGTGACCGCACCGGTTGCGGAAAGAGCCTGCAAAATGCCTACCGAGGCGGAAGAGCTTTGAATTATTGCCGTCAAAATGCAGCCGACAATTATCGAAAGAATCGGATTTTTTCCGAAAATTACGAATAGGTTTGTGAATTCGGGCACATTTTTGAGCGGTTCAACGCTTTCGCTCATTATATTCATGCCGAACATCAGCACGGCAAAGCCGATCATGACCGAACCGATGTTGCGCCTGCGTTCGCGCTTTGAAAACATTTGAAGTGCAACGCCTATGATGGCAAGAATCGGCGTGAAGCTCATCGGATTCAGAAGCTGAACAAAAAAGCTGCTGCCGCTTATGCCGTTAAGGCTGAGAATCCATGCCGTGACGGTCGTTCCGATGTTTGCACCCATAATAACGCCGACAGCCTGCCCCAGCTGCATAAGTCCCGAGTTTACAAAGCCGACAACCATTACCGTTGTTGCCGCGGATGATTGGATGACTGCCGTGACGGCAACGCCGAGCAGCAGTCCCTTTATTGTGCTGTTGGTAAGCTTCGACAGTATGCTTTTGAGCTGGCTTCCCGCTGCTTTTTCAAGGGATTTGCCCAAAACATCCATTCCGTAAAGGAACAGAGCAATGCCGCCAACCAAAGACAGCACGTCAAAAAATGTCATACATTCCTCCGAATCAGCACGCCGTGCCGTTTCCCCGCGGCATCGGCGGCAATATTTGCGTCGTTATATCCTGCCCCGCGCTTTTGCGCAAAATGGGACAAATAACATGTTACAACCGCATTTGCGCCGAGTCAACGGGGTAAATGTAAAGAATTTGTAAAATTATTTTGATATTGTTTAATATTTTTGCTGTTTGAATGTTTATTTTTGCTGCAATTCAGGCATAAGCATTGCCAAGTCTGTAAATTTTTTTGTTTGACCAAATCCGACACAGCTCATTTACCGCACCGTTTGGAACAATGCGAGCGATTTTTATATTGATTTCAAATCTGCTTTTTCGACCGTCCCGACCTTCCCGCTTCGTTCTTCCTTTTTGGTTTTCGCATTGCTTTTTATTGAATCGACACAAAAACCCCATATATACTCGGCTTTTTTTGCAGCGCAGGGTCGTTTTTTTATACATTTTGGATTTCAAAACGGTTGAAACAATTAAAAAAAGTGCGCAATTGCAATTTCTTTTGCAGAACGGATACAAAATTGCACAAGTCATATTCTTTTTTAACGCAAAAGAATACAAACTTTTTGGTGGAAATGTGCGCTTTTCTGCGGTATAATTCAACCATAACAAAAAAACACCGAGGAGGACATGACAATGTCAGAATACAGGGTTATCATCGCGGACGGGAACGCTCAGTTCCGTCACACAACCGCAGAATTCTTCCGAACGGACAAAGAAATTATCCGCGTTGAAGAAGCGACGGACGGGCAGGCCGCTCTTGAAAAGATGCGTGAAGAACATTTTGACGTTCTTATCACGGAATTGGTAATGCCGAAACTGGACGGGCTGGATCTTTTGGATCAGCTTCGTATTGAGTCGGCGCACCGACCATCGGTAATCATCGTTGTTTCGTACATGCGGAATGACAACCTGCTTCAGCGTTCATTCGCAAAAGGTGCCGGCTATGTCATGCTTAAGCCGGTGGAACCCGAATTCCTGTATCGCAGGATGCGCGATTTGCTTGAAACCTGTGTCAATGAGCGCGACATCGGTTTTGCACCGCCTTCCGCAGTCAAAAGCCTTGATGAAAAAATCACCTCCGTTTTCCTCTCCGTCGGCATTCCCGCTCATATTAAGGGATACCATTTTCTCCGCGAAGCTATTCGCATGGTCTATTATAAACCCGAGCTTATCAGCAAAATCACCAAGGAGCTTTACCCCGGCATTGCAAAGCGGTTCAACACGACCCCGAGCAAAGTTGAACGCGCAATTCGTCACGCAATTGAGGTAAGCTGGACACGCGGCAAAATCGAAAACATCAACAAACTCTTCGGATTTAACGTATACGGAAAAAACGATAAGCCCACCAACGGAGAATTTGTTGCACTTGTTGCGGACAAGCTGATAATTGAGGACGGACGCGACACGGTGCTTGCCCACGCTGCCGCCGAATGACTCCCGCTGCAAAAATAACCAAAGTCCGCTGAAGCAGCGGCGCAGGGCATCGCGCCCGACAGGGCAGACTTTTCCGATGTTTATTAACCTGTTCCCCCCACTCCTTGCGGCGACCGCGTTAACCTCCGACCGCGGTTCGCCGCATTTTTGCTGCTCCGGTTTGTCCGCCGTTTGATATATGTTCTATTCGTGTTTATATATGTTGAAATTAATTTACAGCATATGCGCCTCTTGACAAATGTCAAGTGCGTTTCACAATATAATTTGTTCATATTTCAAATTGAGTCACACCTGTTATTAACATAAAAAACCGCCTGTTCAGCCCCAAAAGCGGATAACCTTGTGGATAATGTGGATAACTTCCCGTTTTTTTGCATGGATAACCTACAAGTATTTCTTGCGGACATATGTAAATACTTTCCGCGTCTGCCTCGACCGCATCCAATCCATAAAAAGTACGCATTATGTCGAACGAGTGTTTTCCCCTCCCGTTTGCAAAGCAGGCCGCACTCTTGTTTCGACTTTCTTTCCCAATCACGGCATATCTGCGTAAAACAGCGAGTATTCTTTTATAAAAGCAGCAAAAAACACATGAAAGGTGAACAACATGGAATTGTTATGGAATGATCTCAGCGTGCTTCGACTGATTCACAGGAGCACGGAACAGGTTGAAGTTGCCGGCAGCATCCCGCCGCCCGGCGGATGCCGCGCAGCGGAATTGCTTGACTGTTCCGCCGAAGTTGAAATTTCAAACTGCAAAACAGAAACCGGGAAGCTGAATTTTGAAGGCCGGCTCTGCATCACAATTGCCGCAGCGGACGAAACAGGCGACACATTTGCCTTTGTCGGCGAAATACCGTTTTCCCACTGCACGGAGAATGCGGATTTTGCCGCCGGAATGCTTTCAAATGCACTCCCCGCCGTGGCTGTGCTGGATATGCGGCTTGCAGCGGACGGTGCGGCAGCTTTCAGCGCAAATGTGAATATTGACTTCATAGTTACATCGGCGGCACCCGTTCGCGTTTTATCCGGAGTTTCGGGAGTGGCCGATATGGAAATCAAATCAATGCAGTGCAGAACGGCGCGTCGTGTTGAAATCGGAAGCGAAACAATACGTTTTTCGGAAGAGTTGAGCAGCGAAGGTGCGGACAGCGTGCTTTCCTTCTCGGCGCAAATCTCCGTGCGCGACACGGCCATTGAAAACGGCGGCACATCCGTCAGCGGCATAATAACACTGAATGCGCTGCTGAAAACTTCCGACGGCGAATTGATGCAGCTGACTCGCGGCGTTCCGTTCCGCGAAAGCCTTTCGGCCGCAGTCGGTGCGGATGAGATTTATACCGTTGCGGAGCTTAAAAACGTCAGCCTGCGCGCACTCGGCACGGAGTTTTCCCTTCTGGCATTCGATGCGGATATTGACTTCCGCATTTTCGGCATTCGCCGCTCCGTTATTGACATTCCGACGGACGCTTATTCGCCGTCACTGAATTTCAGCTGCATGTACGAAAAAATGACCGTTGCAAATGCCTGCGGCGGCTCGTTTGCACAGCATTCGCTGCGCGAAAATCTGTCCGTTCCGGATGGAATGGCCGATATTTTTGCCGCATTGAACGCGGCGGCGCGCCCGATCGCAACAAATGTTTCAATTGAAGATTCAACCATGACCGTTGAGGGACTGCTGTTCACGCGCATCATATATCGCAGCAGCAGCAACAGGATCTACAGTTTCAGCGATGATGTTCCCTTCGTGCTTCGCATGGCCGCACCTTCGGAAGCAAACTTTGCTCAGCTTCGACTGAACGCCTCGGCAAGCATATCCGGCGGCAGCGGGCGCACGGCACAGGTTTCCTACAATCTCGATGTTTCGGCAGAATATTTCAGCGAATCCGCCGTTTCAGCCGTTGCAGGCGTTGCGGAAACCGATAATTCCAACGACGCCGGCGGAAAAAGCACCGGCATTATTCTTTGCAATGCATGTGCGGGTGAGGATGCTTTTGACATCGGAAAACGTTTCGGTGTTCCGTCGCAGCGTGTACGTGAACTGAACCCGGACTCCGCAGAACCTTTTAAGGACGGCGACAAACTGCTTCTGTTCGTTTAGAAGCGGTCCCGACAACACAATATATTCATTCTGTCCGTGCAGAAAACAAAAAACGGCAGGACGTTCCGCAATCATGCGATTCATCCTGCCGTTCATCAATAAGCCTGTAAGCCGATAGATGATCCGTGCTTATTTATTCAGTTTTTTGGAAAGCCGTTCGAATTCGTCAACATTGTGCCTGTAGGAAAGCATGCTGTTTTCCCAGAATTTCTTATCCGTAAGGTCAATTCCGGCAACTTTTGCGGTATCCTCAACGGTGCATACCGGGGTTGCATAGAGCAGCTTGCGGTAAACGGGAACAAATGCCGCGCCCTCCTGCATGTACTTTTCATAAAGTCCCCTTGCAAACAGTCCGCCGAAAGCATACGGGAAATTATAGAACGAGAGGGTACTGTAATAATGCCCTTTGCAGAGCCACATGTACGGATGCAGCGTTTCGGGGTCAAGTCCGTTGCCGTATGCCCTGCGCTGGGCATCAAGCATCAGTTCGCAAAGCCTGTCCGCGGGCATGAAATCATTTTCACGGTTTTCGAAAACGGAAGTTTCGAACAGATAGCGTGAGTAAATATCACACATTATCTGAGCGGCGTCCTGAAGCTGGCTCTCGATAAGGAAGAGTTTCTCCTCATCGGTTTCCGCTGCTTCAATGGCGGCGTTCATGATAACGTTCTCGTTGAACGTGGATGCCGTTTCCGCGACGGGCATTGAATAATCGTTGTTCAGCGGACGGTGCCCGGCGATGTTGAGATTATGGAACGCATGACCGAGTTCATGTGCCAGCGTTACGATGTCGGAGAACGAGCCGTCAAAATTCGTCAGCACGCGGCTCTGGTTGTGTCCGTCCAGATTTGCGCAGAATGCACCGCCGACCTTTCCCTCGCGGGGATAGAAATCGATCCATGCCTCATCAAACGCACGCTCAACCATATTTGCAAGGTCATTATCAAAGCCGCGGAAGATTTTCAGCAAATATGCCTTTGCCTCCTCAACGGTATATTTTTTGGTGCTTGTGCCCATGGGCGCAAACATATCGTACCACGGAATCCCGTTTTTATGACCCAGGACTTCGCCCTTGAGCCTCAGGTAGCGGCGGAAAATATCCAAATGTTCGTCCATTGCCGCCATGAGCGCATCAAGGGTTTTGCGCGTCATGCGGGAATTGTACAAAGTTTGTGCCAAAGGCGACTCGAACCCGCGCAGACGTGCGTTGTTGATAACTTCAAGTTTGATGCTGTTGAGCGAAAACGCAACAGAATCCCGAATTTTTTCATAGCAGGCAAGTTCCGCCTCGTATGCTTCCTTTCGAACCGCCGGGTCAGCTGAATACGCAAGATTGCGCACGGAAGAAAGGGTCAGTTTTTCGCCGCGGAAATCCGCAGTCACGGATGACGTCAGATAGCTGTGCAGATCGCTCCATGCGCTTGCCCCGCTGATGTTGTAAAGCGCGGCGACTTCTTCGCATTCATCGCTCATGGTATGTTTTTGATCCGCACGGATGTTTTTAAGCAGGAATTCGTATTCCTTCAGCACGGGATCGGACTCGATAAGCTCATCAAGGTTCGGAATTTCGGAAATGAACTTTTTGATTATCGTTTCCGCCTTTGTTGTTGCACTCATCTTTGCCATGAGCCTGCCGCTGATGCTTGCCGCCTCGGTGTCCTTTGTGTTCACGGAGGAACGCAGCATGGCATATGAATACATGTCCGTTAAAAGCTGCATTGAGCTTTCGCTGCCGGCAATATAGGTTTTCAGAGCGTCGAGCGGCTGCATGTCGGAAATTTTGGCTGCAAACTCGTTTGTTTGTGCAATCATTTCATCGTATTTTGCAAGATCCGCAGCGAACTTCGGGTCGTCAAAGCCTTTATAGAGTTCATCCAATGACCATTCTGAATTCATTTTTTTCTCCTTGTTTTCTTCTGTTTTTTTAATGGGGCGCGGTGTCCGCATTTATATCGAACACCGCGTGTGCTGTTTGAATTTGCGGGTTTATCTACGATTTATTCCGCCAACGCCGAAAGCACCGACTGTTTTATTCCTCGCAGGCAAGCGCGATTATTGCATCCGCTATCATATGAGCGTTGAACATCAGCTCGTCAATGCCGATGAACTCATTGGGCATATGCACGGGGCCCGAAATTCCGGGCTGTTCGCTGCCGAACGCAACCGCATTGGGGAATGCGCGCGCATAAGTTCCGCCGCCGATTGCAAGGGGTTCCTTATATTCGCCCGTCCTGTCGGCATAAACCTTCAAAAGTTTGCTCACAAGCTCGCTGTCGGCAGGGATATAATGGCCGTCCTGCTGCTTTTCATGCGTGCAGACGGGGTTGAACTCCGCAAGTGCCGCCTTGAGTTTTGAACGGACTTCGTTCACGTCAAGGGAGATGGGGTAACGGAAATCGATTGAAATTTCGAATCCGTCATCGTCCCAAGCGATAACGCCCGGATTCATGCTCAGCCTGCCGCTTGCGTCGGAAACATCCAGACCGATGCTTTCGCCGTGCATGTCAAATCCGAACCTGTTGTGAAGAATGTCGATAACACGTTTGTCCTCGCCCGTAAGCGGGAGTTCCGCAAGCATTGCAAAAGCTGCCTGCATTGCATTTTTGCCGAGTTCGGGCATTGAACCGTGTGCATCAAGGCCGATAACGGTGATTTCCGTGCCGTTTGCAAGTGCTTCAAGCTCAACGCCGAAGCCCTTTGCAAGAATGCCGCTGACGTGCTTTTCAACCTCCGTAATTTCAACCGGAACAAACGCCTTCACCTTGCCGCAGACAACGTTTGCGCGCGTGCCGCCGTTAATGCGGATATTTGTTTTTGCATTGCAGCGCATCGTGGCATGATAAATGCCTTTTTCGGAATTAACAACGGGATAATCCGCATCGGGTGAGAAAGTCAGCGTCGGAATCTCCGCAACCTTGCGATAGTGATCCATGCAGCCCCAGCCCGTTTCTTCATTCGTGCCGAGAATGATTCGGACACGGCGGCGCATGGGAATACCGGCTGCCTTGATTGCGGCAAGTGCATAAATCGCACACACGGCGGGACCTTTGTCGTCCATTGTGCCTCGGCCGTAAATCCTGCCGTCCGCAATTTCCGCAGCATAAGGCGGATGAATCCAGCCTTCGCCCTCGGGAACAACGTCAACATGCGCAACAACGCCGAGCATCTCTTCTCCGCAGCCGTAGTCTATGCAGCCCGCGTAACCGTCAAGATTCGTGGTTTCAAAGCCGAATGATTTGCCGAGATTCAATGCATTTTCAAGCGCGCCGCGAACCGCCTCTCCGAAGGGTGCTCCGGGACCTGCCGCAGGGGCTTCAACACTCGGAAAACGGACGATTTCCTGAACGGAGCGAACAAGCGCATCCTTATTGTTATCGATAAACTGCTCCACCGCGGGGTAACGAACCTTTGTATTGCTCATTTATTTTCTCCTTTTCAGCAGGAAGCTCACCGTCGTTTTCGGCCGTGCCGCCGCACCGGGTACCGTGTTTCATTTCCCGCAAGGGTTGCAGATTCCGAAAAGCAGAGCCGCGCGGGTGATTCTTCCTTATTTTCTCAAATAATATTATACATCCCCGAAAAGATACTTGCAAGCTTTTCGAATATATGTTATGCTTTTATCACAGCAGATTCAGCTTTTTGCGGTATGCTGCCGGAAGCACCGGAAATAAAAGCGTTGAATTAATAAATTAAACAGAAAGGTCTTTTACCATGAACTATAACATTATCGGTGAACCCTTCCCTGCAGTTGTCTGCACGCTCAACGCAGATGAAAGCATGATAACCGAACGCGGCTGCATGTGCTGGATGAGCCCGAATATGAAAATGGAAACCACTTCCAACGGGGGCATCGGCAAAGTTTTCGGCAGGATGTTTTCCGGCGAGTCTATGTTCCAAAATCGCTACACGGCCGTCGGCGGCACGGGCACCATCGCATTCGCATCAAGCTTCCCCGGCTCGGTGCGCTGCTTTGACATCACACCCAACAACCCGCTCATCGTTCAAAAGAGCGGCTTCCTTGCAAGCGAAAGCACGGTTGAGCTCTCCGTCCATTTTCAAAAGCGTTTCGGCGCAGGGCTGTTCGGCGGTGAGGGCTTCATAATGCAGAAACTCAGCGGTTTCGGCAAAGCATTCATAGAAATTGACGGCCATGCGGTTGAATACGACCTCCGACCCGGGCAGTCCATCGTTGTAGACACCGGCTATCTTGCCGCAATGAGTGCGACCTGCACAATGGATATTCAAACCGTCCGCGGAGTCAAAAATGTGCTCTTCGGCGGAGAAGGCCTTTTCAACACCGTTGTGACGGGACCGGGCAAGGTTCTGCTTCAAACCATGCCCATTAATGCCGTTGCGGGCTCCATTGCGCCGTATATTCCTTCCGGCGGCAAAAACTGATGGGCAGCGTCGGACAGCTCCGTTTGTTTTTGCGAAAGGGCAGGAACCTGCACGGACTTTTGACCGCAAAAGCAAATTGTTCGCCGTTCCGATTCAAAAATTGAATTTGTATTTTAAAATTCGGAATCGGATATTTCGCAATGCGTTTTCGCATTTTCTTTCCGCTTGGAATAATGCTCCGCATTTTCGGCAAGAATATGATTCGGCAGGCAGCGAATTGCTGCCCGCTCATCTTGCCGTAAAACGGCATTTTCGGAGGAAAGAATGAATCATTCACGAAAATTTCGAAAGCTTATTGCAGCAGTCCTTTCAGTGCTTTGCATAGTTCTCTGCTGCACCGCATGCGGCGGCAACAGCAATAAGCCCACGCCGCGTCCGCAGAACACCGCAACCGCACCCGGCACGACGGAGCTGAACACAACTCCCGCCGCAACGGATGCCCGCACGACCGACGGCATGAACACAGCCGAACCCGGCACCGATTCACCCGCAGGAACCGATGCACCCGACAGTGAAAAGCCCACCGAGGACGGCAGCGGGCAGATTGCCGATTTTCGGGAAGGCAAAGTTGTCAAACCCGAGGATGTTCCGGAAATTCGTTCCGCAGTCGAAAAAGAATATCCCGGTTATACGATTCAGTCCGTGACCCATGCACTGCTGTCCGACAGGCAGGCCTATAAAGTCACTCTTCAGGGCAGCGGCGACCTTGCGAAGGTTATATACATGCTTGCCGACGGCACGATAGTTGTTCCCAAAATGCAGGATTGAACGGCACTGCTGATTCCCAATTGAGCAACGCCCCCCGCTTGCTGCGGGATTCGGCAGGCTGCGGCGGAAATACACCGGGCGCAGCGAAAAAAATGTTTTCGGGCAGTTTTGATTGAACAAACTCCGGCTAAAGAATATTTAAACGTAATATTCAAAAGCTCCGAATGCGTTTGCCGATGCATGTTTTCGGCCTTGCGCGTTCGGAGTTCTTTTGTTTTGATTCAGTCACTGTTCACTTGTAATTTCGCTTGCCGCTTCAGTCGGTGTTCGATGACGCAATTCGTCATTTTCGGCGGCATCGCAAACTATACCCGTCAAAGATTCATCGAAACATCTTTTATATCGCAATCGAGAAGCAGGGTACACAGTCGGCTTATGAATGTAATCACATTGGCTCTGTTCATTGTGAAATAGACCTTGTTGCCGTCAAGGGTGCTGTCCACAAGGCCCGCAACAATGAGCTTATTCATATGATGATACACAGTCGTCGACGATACGGAAAATTTGTTTGAAAGTTCCTGCCCGTATGTAGGTTTATCCTTTATGCTGCAAAGCATCTCAAGCCGTGATTGATCCCCGAGGGACTTTATCTGACGAATGAGGCTGCCCATATCTATCGATACGCTCTCCTGCCGCAGGTTCTTCATCAGTATTCCAAGGTAAATTATAAGCGGCTCCGAGCCGTCATCATAATCGGGGAACAGCAGCAGCATGGAATTGAACCCCATCACGGTCGGATACACAAGCACATTTTGATATGCTGTTATATCAACGCTGATTATTGAACGCACATAGTCATAAATGTCAAGTCCTTCGTCATTCGGTTCCGCAAAGTTTTCAAGCGCATCGCCGAACCTTTCCGAATGGCTGATTATAATGTCCATTGCGGGACCGAGGATGTGCGAAAGTTCCGACACATATTCAGAATAATGCCGGTATGTGTCAAGTATTCTCCACTTCGTTTCATCGGGGAAAGGGCAGGACTCGGTAAAATCCCAAAATTCCTCCAACGAAAGCTCCGCTTTGGGCTGTATGGTTGTGTAGTTGCCGAATGCGGTGCGGAGTTTTGAGCGTATCTCCGCACGGGAAAATTTGCTCATATGTTCAAACAGCTCATCGGCAGCATCAAAATTCTTATAAGCTTCTTCAAAAAAGATTATGGATGCGGCAGACGTTCCTATGCTGTCCGCGCCGTTCACCCCTTCGAACTGCTTAAAAAAGAAGTTCAGCCTGTCCATATCCGGAACAAGCTCGGCGGACAGCAGATTGTCAAGATCAAGAATCGGGGCAACGGTTGAATGAATTTCATGAACACGCTCCGGATATGCATTTTCCAACCTAATCATTGTGTCTGATACCGAGGTTCCGTTCACTCTTCGATTGTAATACTGCAAGGCTTCCAGCAGGGGATTGATTTTTCTGTTAATAAGCATATTATTATCCTTTTCTACAGTAATGCTGCCTGTTTTTGCAGCACCGTTCAAGTTAGTTTACCACCCTTTCCCGACCTTTGTCAATATCACCGAAGCCATTTATCCCGATTTTTGCCATACGTTTGTATTGATTTTTCTTTTTATGGATGTATTGACAGTCATATGGATGCTTGGTATAATATAGTCACCATCATTTTAAGGAGGCATATTGAACATGCTTTTGAACTCTCGGAAGAAGCTCCTCTCGGCCTTTATTGCCGCGATGATGCTTTTCACGCTGATCGTGCCGACGGCGATTTCGCTTGCCGGAACGTCACGAACCAACGGCAAACCATTTGCTGCTGAACAATCCGGCGGAACTGTTGTAAACAGTTCTGATGATGAACAATGGATCTACCTTAAAAAGGGCGAAACCTTCGAGTCAGGCTTTGACGACGGGTTTACCTTTACCGCTGATTCCGACGTTTGGATCAATGCGGAAACCGGTGCTCAAAGCGAACAGGTAAATTTTGCCGATCTGATGAATTTTGAACCGAATAAGGTTGAAACCGTTTACGATGAAAACGGCAATTCCTATACCGTCCGCACATATTCGTCACAGAATACGGTCAACAGCATCACGGCGGCATTTGCCGAATTCAACGACGATGTTGCCGAAGCTGCGCAGGTAAAATGCCCCTCCGCAATGTATGACGATGACGAACTTGTTGATGTTATGGTCGTGCTTGACGGAAAAAGCGTTTACGAGCTTTACGGACTGGAACTCGGCGGGCTGACAAAGGCCGCACTGAACGCTTCCGAAAAGCTTCATTTGCAGCATTCAAAGCTTGAATCCGAAATCGGCAGTGTCAGCAAATCCTTTAAGGTGAAATATGACTTCACACTCATTCTCAACGGATTCGGCGCACAGATGAAATACGGCGAGCTCAAGGCTGTCAACAAGCTGCCCGGCGTTAAATATGCCTTTGTTGCTCCTTCATTCAACATCAGCAGCGATGACATCGAAGTTCTCTCCTCCGATGATTACGGAACGATCGGCATTCTTGCCGAAGGCGGCTGCAATCCCAAGATGCAGAATGCCAACAGCGATATGAATACCGAAGCCGCATGGCTTGCAGGTTATACGGGCGAAGGCATGACCGTTGCCGTAATCGATACCGGCATTGACCTCACTCATGCAATGTTCTCCGTTCAACCCGAAAACCCGTCTATGACGTCCGAGAAGGTTGCGGAAATTTTGGCGGAATCGAACCTTCATGTTTCTCAAATCGTTCCCGGAGTCACTGCGGAGCAGCTTTATTCCGCCGCAAAGATTCCGTTCCAGTTCGACTACGCCGACGGCGATGCGGATTCAACCGACACAATGGGACACGGTTCTCACGTTGCGGGCATTATTGCAGGCGCAACGACCGCCAACCTGATAAACACCTATAACATCAAGAACGTCGGCGTTGCTCCCGATGCGCAGCTTGTTGTTATGAAAGTT
>ENA-OUQC01000666-OUQC01000666.1-human-gut-metagenome-genome-assembly--contig:-NODE-666-length-22780-cov-42.044400_pt1 | contig 22780 bp, 22 predicted proteins | sample MGYA00237942_ERZ548815 | MGnify/ENA primary metagenome ERZ548815 (study PRJEB26490, sample SAMN05194722) | human gut metagenome | biome: terrestrial biome; feature: human-associated habitat; material... | reverse complement strand
CTGCAACGGCAGCGATCAGTTCGGTTTTGTTCATGTTGAATTCCTCCCATATTTTCCTTTGTAATCATGCGTATTTATTCCAAACGAATTCTCGTTTCAGAATCATTTTGCCCTGTTCCACAGGTCTGTCATTTCCGCGAGGGTCAGGTCGGTCACTTCTTTTCCCTGCGCCTGCGCGCCCTCCTCCACGGCTCTGAACCGCCGGATGAACTTTTCGCAGGTGCCGGTCACGGCCTCCTCCGGATCCACCTCGGCGAAGCGCCCCACCTTTACGGCGGCAAACAGCACGTCGCCCAGCTCCTCGGATATGTTGCTGCCCTCTTCCACGGCCTGCCGCAGCTCCCGCACTTCCTCCTCCAGCTTCAAAAGCGCTCCGGAGATGTCCGCGAACTCAAAGCCGGCGTCCGCCGCTTTTTTCTGCAGCTTTTCCGCCCGCCACAGCGAAGGCAGGCTGCGCGCCACGCTGTCCATGGCCTCGGCGGTGGTCTTCTGCCCCTTCTCCGCCCGCTTCAGCTGCTCCCAGCCGGCAGGCACGGACTCGGCGCTCTCCGCTGCGGCGCCGGCAAACACATGGGGGTGGCGGTACAGGAGCTTTTTCACCACGCCGTCCACCACGTCCTCCATGGTGAAGCGGCCGCGCTGGCGCTCGATGTCCGCGTGGAACACCACCTGCATCAGTACGTCGCCCAGCTCCTCCTGCAGCATGGCTGCATTATCCAGGTCGATGGCCTCCGCCGCCTCATAGCTCTCCTCCAGCAGACCTCTGCGGATGGAGCTGTGGGTCTGCACCCGATCCCACGGGCACCCCTCCGGCGAGCGGAGCAGGCGGATGATCTCCAGCAGATCCTCATAGCCATAGCGCGGCTTCCTCGTAAAATTTACCATAGTTTCCCCTTTATTGCAATAGGAATTCGTAATTTTCATGATTTAAATAGAAATTTTGCCAGTTTTTCCCCCTTGGGCAGCTGGCGGATCTCCTCCCGCCGCACCACCTCCAGAGAGATCAGCAAGATCCCGTATACCGCCGCCGCCAGCAGGATCGACAGCGCCGTGGCCAGACTCCCGCCCACAAATTTGCCAAGCAGCCCATAGCCGCAGTAGGCTGTGGCCGCCATGGCCGCCGTGGTCAGGGCCAGCTTCAGCGCCGAGCTTCCTATCTTCGGCCTATTGGGCACGGTCACGGCAATGGCGACGAGATTCAGCAGGGCGATGACGGCGTAGCACAGCAGCGTGCCGATGGGCGCTCCGCGGATGGAGATGGTGGGGTCGGTCACCAGCAGGTAGTTGGCGGCGATCTTCACGCCCCCGCCCACCAGCAGCGTCAGCACCGGAATGCGCTCGCGGCCGTAGGCTTGCAGGATGCCGGAGGTAACGATCATCAGGCACACGAACACCGAGGCGATGCCCAGCACCCGCAGGTGGTAGGCCGCCGCTGCCGCCGTTTCCGACACGGCGGGGTACAGCAGATGCAAGATCGGCCCCGCCAGCACCGACAGGCCGACCCCCACCGGCAGCGCGGCCACCATGGCCAGCTTCAGGGCGGCGGCGGCGTTCTTTCCGGCCTGCCGCGGGTCGTTTCTGACCATGGCGGCGCTGATGGACGGCACCAGACTGATGCTCAGAGGATACATAAACGAAGCCGGCAGCGCAAAGAGCGTCATGCCGAAGGTATATTCGCCGTAAAGCGAGGCGGCGGCGGACTCGGAAAGCCCCAGAGAGCTTTGCAGCGTCCCCAGCACCAGTGCCTGATCCAAGAGGGTAATAAGGCTCATGCCCACGGAGCCGAGAGTCACGGGGATGCCGATGCGCAGCACCTGCTGCAGAATATCCCGCCGGCTCTCCGGCGTGTCCGTGCCCCGTTCGCCCCGACGGACGCGGAGCAGCCAGACCGTCAGCACCAGCAGCCCCACGGCGGCGCCCACGGTGACGCCGGAAATGGCGCCGGCGGCGCACTCATTGGGGGCGGCGCCCTGCCGCACCAGCAGCCACGCCGCCGTAAGCCCCACCACCAGCTTGCAGGCCGACTCGATGATCTGGCTCACCGCCGTGGGGCGCATGTCGCCCCGCCCCTGCGTATAGCCCCGAATGGCCGAGAGCATGCACACGCAGAAGACCGCCGGTGCCAGCACCCGTATGGCCGGCGCGGCCTGCGAGTCGTTGAGCAGCTGCGCCAGCGGCTCGGCGAAAAACAGCATCACGCCGCAGCAGGCAAGCCCCAGCAGGAGAAAAAGCCCCGCCGTGACCCGAAAGATCCGGCGGCGCTGGTTCACCCGCCCCACGGCCTCCGCCTGAGACACAAGGCGGGACATGGCCAGCGGCAGCCCCGCCGTGGACACGATGAGAAGCAGGCTGTATATATTGTAGGCCACATAGAAATGCGCCATGCCGTCCTTATCCAGCAGGTTCCCCAGCGGGATCTTATACACGGCGCCGATGACCTTGGTGACGGCCACCGCCAGCGTCAGGACGGCGGCGCCCTCAATGAAATTCTGCTTGCGCTGCGGCAAAGCCATCCCTCCCGATATGGGTCGTATCCGCCACGGGCGGAATCATTTTTTCATCGAGCGGTAAAAGGCGGAGAACTCCTGCAGGTTCTTTTGGATCTTCTCCGGACGGGTGATGTACTCATTGGGGTACTTGGCGTGGAACACGCGCTCAATGCGCCCCGCCGCGGGATCCACCATCTTGGTGGAGCCGCCGGCACCCAGAGAGAGGATGCTGTGCAGCTCCTCCATGATGTAAATATTATACAGCCCCTCCGCGCCGCTTATGCACCAGCCGATGTTTTCAAAGCTGCCGGACATGTACTTCTGCCGATAGAGATAGTAGGGGTGGAAATCCGCGCTCCGCAGGGCGGAGATGGAGTAGTCCAGCATCTCCCCCACCGCCTCCGCCGAGGGAATGGGCTGCCCCTCCAGCAGAATGCGGCTGCCCTTTTTCAGCGCCAGCGTGTGGACGGTGATGTTGTCTGCCCCGAAGGAAAGGCACTTGTCCAGCGTGCGGCGGAAGCCCTCGGGGGTGTCCGCCGGCAGACCCGCAATGAGATCCATATTCACATGGGAAAAGCCCATGGACATGGCCAGAGCCATGGTTTTTTCGATGTCCGCAGCCGTGTGCCGCCGGCCGATGGCCTGCAGCACGCTGTCCTCCAGAGATTGGGGGTTCACGCTGATGCGGTCGCAGCCATGATCCAGCAGCACCTGCAGCTTCTCGCGGTCGATGGTGTCGGGTCGGCCGGCCTCGATGCAGTATTCGGCGCAGCCCGACAGATCAAAGCTCCTGTTCAGATGGGTCAAAAGACGATCCATCTGGTCGGCGGAGAGGGTGGTGGGCGTGCCGCCGCCCATGTAAAAGCTCTTGACGTTCAGACCCAGCTCTTTCACCATCTGCGCCGCCTGGGTGATCTCCCCCAGCAGCACCGCCAGATACGGCTCCATAAACCCGAAGCTCTTTTCCACCGCCTGCGACACAAAGCTGCAGTAGGCGCAGCGGGTGGGGCAGAAGGGGATGCCGATGTAGAGGGAGATGTCCTCCGGACGGAGGTCTTTCTTGGCTTTCAGCCCCGCCTGCGCCGCCTGGATGCAAAGCTGGCGGCGGGTCTTGGACACGCTGTAGGTGTCACGCAAGAGCGCGTCCACCTGTCGGGGGGTCATGCCCTGCTCCAGATAGCCCGCGGCCAGCTTGGCGGGGCGGATGCCCGTGAGGGCGCCCCAGGTGGGAGTCACCCCCGTGACCTTTTTGGCGGCCTTGAAAAAGCTCAGCTTCACCGCCCGCTGGCGCAGGCGCTCTTTTTCATATTCGTCGGTTTCGGGGGCGATGACCACGCGGGAAATGCCTTTTTCCGCGCGGCCGCCATAGCGGAGCGCCGTGACGGCGGTGGTATATTTCGCCGCCTGCGACAGAGTGATGACCGCCTCGTTTTCCTCCTCCGCCGCCGGATCGTACACCGGCCGCTCCTGCGGGAAAAAGGCCAGCAGGCTCTGCTCCACGGCATAGCGGGCGTCGTGCCCTTTCAAGATCAGCTTCATTCTCTCAGCCCCTGCTTCATATAGGGATTGAACCGGCGCTCAAAGTCCAGATCCGTGGGGCGGTCGTGCCCCGGGTAGACCCGATACTGCCCCGGCAGCATCGCCAGCCGCTTCAGGGACTGCAGCATGTCCTCATAGCTGCCGCCGGCAAAGTCCGTGCGGCCGCAGCTGCCGCAAAACAGGGTGTCGCCGGAGAAGATGGTGTCCCCCACCAAAAGGCACACGGAGCCGCGGGAGTGCCCCGCCGTTTCCATGACGCGGATAGCCAGCGAGCCGAGGGAGAGCACGTCGTCCTCCTTATAATAGCGCTGGTTCTTCTCGGGCAGGCGGGGAAACAGCAGGGCAAAGCCGCTGGTGTGCCTGTCGGTGACGTCTTTTTCATTTATATAGACCGGCAGCTCCGGCCACTTCTCCAGCAGGCCCTCCACGGCGGTGTAATGGTCAAAATGGCCGTGGGTGAGCAGGATCATGGCGGGGGCGCAGCCGGTGCGCTCCACGGCTTTTATAATGCGCTCCGGCTCGTCGCCGGGGTCGATGACGGCACAGACCTTGGCCTGCTCGTCCTGCAGAATGTAGCAGTTGGTCCCGATGGAGCCTACGGAAAGGGAGTCAATTTTCATAGCATTTCTCCTTATAACTCACAGAGAGTCGGTGTCCACGATGAGGGTCATGGGGCCGTCGTTGACGGAGGCCACGTCCATGTAGGCGCCGAATTCGCCGGTCTGCACGGAAAAGCCCTTGTCCCGACAGAGGGAAACGAACTTTTCATAGAGGGGCACGGCCACCTCCGGACGGGCGGCGGAGAGGAACTCCGGACGGCGGCCTTTTTTGCAGTTGCCGTACAGGGTGAACTGGGACACCACCAGCACCTCGCCGCCTACGTCCGAAAGGCTGCGGTTCATCTTGCCGTTTTCGTCTTCAAAAACGCGCAGACCCATGAGCTTGTCCGCCAGCTTAACGGCCTGCGCCTCGGTGTCCTCATGGGTGACGCCCAGAAGGATGAGGAAGCCCTGCCCGATGTGGGCGATCTCGGTTCCGTCCACGGTGACGGAGGCGCTTTTTACGCAGGTTAATACAGCTCGCATGGCGATTTCTCCTTTTATTTTTTATAAGAATCGGGGGCGGCCTCGTTGGGGAGGACGGATTGCCACACCGGTGACGTCGGTCACCGGTTCGCAATGACATTTTTGGGGCGTGCGGCGGTCAGTCGGCGGCGGGACACATGGGTCCCGCCCTACGGGGATATGGCCGCAGGTGGGGCGATTGTCAGGCGGCGGGAGGGTACTGCGGATTGCCACGCCCTGTGTGCGCACCGATCCCGCAATGACAAGGTTTTAATCGTTTTTATTTGCCCGCGGGTCTGGTGACGCGCATGACGCCGGACACCTGCTCCAGACGGCGGCGCACGGTGGACAGCTGCTCGCTGTCCGCCACCCCCACCTCGATGGTGATGAGGGCGAAGCCGTCGCTGGTGCTGCGGGCGGACAGGTTCGTCACCCGCGTTTTGGTGGAGGAGAGGATGGTGGAAATGTCCATGATGAGGTTCAGCCGATCCTTGGCCACCACCTCCAGGGTGGTGCGGTAGTCCTCGCGGGTGTTGTCGCCCCAGGACACCTTGATCCAGCGTCCCTCCTCCTCGGGCTTGCGGCGGGCAGGGTCGGCATTGGGGCAGTCCGCCCGATGGACGGACACACCGTAGCCCCGAGTGATGAAGCCCACGATGTCGTCGCCGGGGACGGGGGTGCAGCACTTGGCGAACTTCACAAGGCAGTTGCTCAGTCCCTCCACCACAATACCCTGCTCACTCTTGGTGCGCTTGGGCACGGCGGGGCGCATTTTCTCCGGCTCGTCCTTCAGGGGCACCTCGGCGTCCCGCTCCTCCTGATGCATTTTCAGGATCCGCTGGATCTCGTCCCGCAGGCGGCCGATGAGCTTCAGGGAGGTGACGCCGCCGTAGCCGATGGCGGCATACATATCGTCCAGGCTCTTGTAGGCCAGACGCTTCAAGACATTGGGGAGATTTTCCTCCGCCGTCAGCTCCTTGAGGGTGACGCCGGTGCGCTTGACCTCCGCCTCGAAGGAGGCGCGGCCGCGGGCAATATTCTCGTCGCGGCACTCCCGCTTGAACCACTGGCGGATCTTGCTGCGAGCCTCGCTGGAGCGGGCGATCTTCATCCAGTCGCGGCTGGGGCCGTGGGCGGATTTGGAGGTGACTATTTCCACCACATCGCCGTTTTTCAGCTTGGAATCGAACTGGGCGATGTGGCCGTTGACCTTGGCGGCCACCATGTGGTTTCCAACGGCGGAATGGATGCTGTAGGCAAAGTCGATGGGCGTGGCGCCGGCGGGCAGATTGATGACGTCGCCCTGAGGCGTGAACACGAACACCTCGTCGGCGAACATATCCACCTTCAGGGAGTGGATAAACTCTTCGGCGTCGGCGCCCTCCTGATTTTCCAGCAGCCGGCGCACCCATTCATAGTCGTGCTCGTCGCCCTCGCCCTGGCCGTTCTGCTTATATTTCCAGTGGGCGGCGATACCGTATTCGGCGATCTCGTGCATCTGCCTAGTGCGGATCTGCACCTCGAAGGGGATGCCGTTGTCGCCCACCACGGTGGTGTGGAGGGACTGGTACATATTGGGCTTGGGGGTGCCGATATAGTCCTTAAAGCGGCCTAAGACCGGCTTATACAGGTCGTGGATGATGCCCAGCACATGGTAGCACTCGGAAACGGTGTTTACGATGACGCGGAAGGCAAAGAGGTCAAACACATCGTCCAGCGATTTATCCTGGGTATACATCTTGCGGTAGATGCTGTAGGGGTGCTTCATGCGGCCGGACACGGTGCCCTCGATGCCCGCCTCCTGCAGGCGCTTTGTGATCTGATCGTGGATGGAGGCCATGAAGCCGTCGTACTCCGAGGCCTTTTCCTCCAGCGCCTCGATGATCTCCTGATAGCCGATGGGATCCAGATATTTCAGGCTCAGATCCTCCAGCTCCCATTTCATTTTCTGCATGCCCAAGCGGTGGGCGATGGGGGCGTAGATCTCCATGGTCTCCAGAGATTTCTGCTTTTGCTTTTCCGGCGTCTGGTACTCCATGGTGCGCATATTGTGGAGCCGGTCGGCCATTTTGATGAGGATGACGCGGATGTCCTTGCTCATGGCCAGCAGCATTTTGCGCAGATTCTCCATCTGCTCCTCGGCCTTGGAGGCGGCCTGCACTCTCGTCAGCTTGCTGACGCCCTCCACGATGTCGGCAATGGTGGGGGAAAAGGTGCGGGCGATGTCCTCATGGGTGGCATCGGTATCCTCGATGGTGTCGTGGAGCAGGGCGGCGGCAATGGACTCCGAGTCCAGATGCAGCTCCTCCGCCACGATCTGCGCCACCGCCAGCGGGTGGGTGATGAAAGGCGAACCGTCCTTGCGGTTCTGGCCGCGGTGATGCTCCTCGGCAAAGCGGAAGGCCGAACGGATCAGCTCAAAATTCGCCCCGGGGTTATACCGGCGGACGGTGTCCTCCAGACGCTGATACTTTTCCTGCACATTCACGGCTTGTCACCTCACTTTCCTTTGATGCTCTCCAGCAGCGCCGCCCAGTAGGGCGACTGCTCCAGATCTACTTTATGCTCCACGGCGCACAGCCGCAATGTGATCTCCTCGTCATGTATTTCCCGACACAAAAGCCCCCGCTCGCAGAACAGCTCCACGCAGAAGCAGGCACGCAAAAAAGGATCCGTGCCGGGAATGGCGGCAGAGAGCTGCCGCAGGAAGGGCAGATAGGGGCGCTCCGACTCCTCGGCGCCGGCCTCCTGCTGCAAAAGCCGCCACGCGGCCACGCACTGCTGGCGGGAGGGCAGAAGGCGCAGCGCCTCCTTCGCCGAGAGGCTCTCCCCCTGCTCCAGACGGCGCAGAAGCAGCAGCGACTCCTCCTCCCGCGCCGAGCACTGGCGGGACGGGCGCAGGTCGATCACCTGCAGCTGCACCGAGCGGCTGCCCCGAAATTCATTGATCTGCAGATAAAACGCCACGTCCACCCGCTCGCCTACGCGGCAGGGGCACTGCTGGGCGGAAACGGAAAAGAAGATGCCCTCCAGCTGCACGGCGCCCTTGGAAAAGCGCAGCTTTAAGTGGCGGTTCTGCCCCACACCCTGCGCCCGCTCCAGCGTGACGCCCAGGAGGCAGAACAGGGGACGGTTGTTGCCGTTGCCGTAAGGCTCCAGACGGCGCAGCTGCTCCACCTCCCACAGCGTCACCGCCTCCGGCCGGCGCAGCACCACGTCCACGTCCAGCACCGAGACGGCCGGCCGGCTGCCCATGAAGCGCAGGACGTATTCGTTCATTCTCTTGCGGAAGGCGGGGACTTTGTCCTCCTCAATGGTGAAGCCCGCCGCCAGCTCGTGGCCGCCGAAGCCCAGCAGCAGGTCGCTGCACGCCTCCAGCGCTGCAAAGAGGTTGAAGCCCCCCCAGCTGCGGCAGGAACCCTTGCCCGTGTGGCCGGACAAATGAATCATGAAGCTGGGACAGGCATATTTTTCGCTCAATCGGGAGGCCACTATGCCCACCACGCCCTGATGCCACTGGTGGTCGGCCAGCACAAGGGCGTGCTTTTCCTCGGCGGGCATGGTCTCGATCATGGCCACGGCCTGGGCATAGATCTCCTGCTCCACGGCCTGCCGCTGGCGGTTCAGCTCGCACAGCTCTCCGGCCAGCCCATGAGCCAGCACGGGATCTTTACACAGCATAAGCTCCGCCGCGCGATCCGCCTCGCCCATGCGTCCGGCGGCGTTGATGCGGGGCGCCAGCACATAGCCGATCTGCACGGAGGTGATCTCCTTTTGGTCAAGACCCGTTTCCTGCAAAAGCGCCCGCAGGCCGATGAAGTCGCAGTCCGTGATATGGGCAAGGCCGCGGGCCACGATGGTGCGGTTTTCGCCGGCCATGCGCATGACGTCCGCCACGGTGCCCACGGCGGCCAGGGGGCAGTAGCGGGTGAGCAGCTCCTCTCCGCGCGCCTCGCCGCCCAGCGCCAGCACCAGCTTCAGCGCCACGCCGCAGCCGGCCAGATGCTTGAAGGGATAGGGGCAGTCCGGCCGGTGGGGATCCACCACCGCCACGGCGCGGGGCAGCTCCTCCTTGCACTCGTGGTGATCCGTCACCACCACATCCATGCCAAGCTCGGCGGCATACGCCACCTCCTCCACGCCGGTGATGCCGCAGTCCACGGTGACGACCAGCGTGACCCCCTGCTCATGCAGGGTGCGCATGGCCTCCGCCGACAGGCCGTATCCGTCCTCGATGCGGCGGGGGATATAGTGGCACACCTGCCCGCCGCAGCGGCGCAGATAGTCCACCAAAATGGCGGTGGCGGTGATGCCGTCCACGTCGTAGTCGCCGAAAACGGCGATATGCTCCCTTTTCTCCAGAGCGGTGCGGACGCGGCGGACGGCGCAGTCCATGTCCTTCATGAGAAACGGCGAAAGGGTCAGCGTATTTTCAATATTCAAAAATTCGGCGGCAGCGGCGCCGTCGGTGACGCCGTGGGCGGCCAGAACGGCAGACAGCAGCGCCGGATAGCCCGCCGCCTCCAGCGCCTCCACCGAGGGAGCCGCAGCGGGAAGGTTCCATTTTTCAAATTTCATGCCCGACTCCCCTCCTTTTTCGCGATTTTCGGCGCAGAGCCACATTATAATAGAAGTATATTATATCAAATCAAAGCAAAAAGGTAAAGCCCCATCTTGCGCGCCGGCCTACGGGCAGGCAAAAACGAGCCGACCTGTGCGGCCGACCCGTTTTTCTCACAGCTCCACTCTCGCCTTCTTCGTTTCTCCCAGCCGCACCGTGCCGGTGATGGTGAGGGCGGCCAGCTCCTCTCCCGCCAGACGCGTCACCACCTGAATGACGCCGCCGGGCTGGCGCAGGGACACGCACTGCTCCCGCCCCCGCACAGACGTGAGCCACGCGCCGATGGCTGCCGAGCCGCTGCCGCAGCCCCGCTCCCACACGCAGGAGTCCGTGGGCTTCACATACACCAGCGGCGTGAAGGCCGTTTGGCTTTCCTCCAGCAGCAGAAGGCCCATGGCTTCGCCGGAGAGCAGCTTGCTCCAAGAGCGCAGCGTTTCCTCCGCGCGGGCACGGTCGATGACCTCCGCCGGCGCAATGACGTGGCAGATGCCCGGCAAATGCACCACGGGGAAGGTCTGCATCACCCCGCCCACCGGCAGGGAAAGCTGCTCGATGCGCTCCGGCAGGGGCATGGCCACCGTGCCGATGAAGCAGCCGTCTATCCGCGTGACGCGGCAGGCCACCGGCTGCGGCGCGCCGGAAACGGGCAGGGTCAGGGCGCGCTCCGCCCCCACGGGCAGCTCCCGATGCAGCCAGGCCGCCATGGACATGGTGGCATTGCCGCAAAATTCGCCGCCCATCATTTGCAGGCGGGGATTTCCCACGGCCAGTCCCTCGGCAAAGCCCACCTGCTCAGCGTCCTTTTCCCGCCGCAGAAGCTCCGCCGCCACCCGCGGCTGCACATCTCTGGGCACAGGGGTGGTGACCAGGAGGGTGATATTCTTTGTGGGGTCGATGACCGTGTAGCGCAGTTCCATTTTTGCCGCCTCCCGATGGTTTTTTCTTCATTATACCCATTGGGGAAGTAAAATGCAATTCCTGTTGCCCTTTGGAAAGTAAAATGGTATACTATGGGGCAAGATAACATTTCACCATGGACGCAAGAAAGGATGATCCGCTATGAAACTGAGCTTTTTCGGCGCTGACCAGTGCGTCACCGGCAGCTGCCACTGTCTGGAAGCAAACGGCAAGAAGATCCTCATCGACTGCGGCCTGCAGCAGGGGCGGGACGAGGTGGACAACGGCAGCCTGCCCTTCCACGCAGGTGAGATCGACTATGTGCTGGTGACCCACGCCCACATCGACCACACCGGCCGCATTCCCATGCTTATAAAGCAGGGCTTTCAGGGGCGCATCCTCACCACCCGCCTCACCGCCCAGCTCATGGACATCATGCTGCAGGACTCGGCACACATTCAGGAGTCCGACGCCGAATACCAGAACCGCAAGAACCTCCGCGCCGGCCGGCCGGTTGTGGAGCCGCTGTACACCGTGGAGGACGCTCTGCGGGTGAAGGAGTTCCTCACCACCTGCGAATACGGCGAAAAGGTGGATCTGTGCGAGGGCGTCAGCGTGGAGTGCATTGACGCCGGCCACCTGCTTGGCTCCGCCAGCATGAAGCTGACGGTCACCGAGGGCGGCGAGATGCGCACCATCGTCTTCTCCGGCGACATCGGCAACGTGGATCAGCCCATCATCCGCGACCCTCAGTTCTTCCATCAGGCGGACTTCGTGGTCATGGAGAGCACCTACGGCAACCGCAACCACACCGAGGTGTGGAGCTACACCGACGAGCTGGCCCAGATCATCGACGAAACGCTGGGCAAGGGCGGCAACGTGGTCATCCCCTCCTTCGCCGTGGGGCGCACCCAGGAGCTGCTGTATTTCATCCGGCAAATTAAGGACGAGAACCTGGTGAAGTCCGTGCCCAATTTCAATGTGTATGTGGATAGCCCCCTGTCTAAGGCCGCCACCACTATTTTCTGCGGCGACCTGCGGGGTTATCTGGACGAGGAGGCTCTGGCGCTGGTGCAGGACGGCACCCATATGTTCAGCTTCCCGGGCCTGCACCTGACGGAAACCGTGGACGAGTCCAAAAACCTGAATCTGGATCCCTCCCCCAAGGTCATCATCTCCGCCTCGGGTATGTGCGATGCGGGCCGCATCCGCCACCACCTGAAGCACAACCTCTGGCGGCCGGAGAGTGCCGTGGTGTTCGTGGGCTTCCAGTCCCCCGGCACTCTGGGGCGGCACCTGCTGGACGGCGCCGAGAGCGTGAAAATGTTCGGCGAAGAGATCGCCGTGCGGGCTAAGATCGTAAATTTCCAGGGCCTCAGCTCCCATGCCGACCGTGATCATCTGCTGAACTGGATCGACCAGTTCGCCCCCGCTAAGCCCACCCATGTCTTCGTGGTGCACGGCGACCGCGAGGTGGCCCCCGCCTTTGCGCAGGATATTGCCGCCCGCGGCTTTGCCGCCCATGCGCCCCAGTATACAGAGGTCTACGACCTGCTGGAAAACCGCACCGTGCAGCAGGGCTATCTGCCGGAGCCGAAGAAGAAGGCCTTCGAGGGCGCGCCCCGCATCTCCTCTGCTTACAAGCGTCTGGTGGAGCTGGGCGACGCGCTGGCCGCGCTCATCCGCCGCAGTCAGGGGCGGGACAACAAGACGCTGGCCGACTTCGCCGAGAGCCTGCGCAAAATTCTGGAAAAATTCAAATTCTGATGCTGCATACAGCACAGCAGGCCACGGTTTCCCCGTGGCTTTGCTGTCGAAAGGAACGATTTTATGACGCCTCCGCTGAAAAACCAAGTGTATACCGCCGAGATCCTCGGCTACTCCAGCGAGGGGCTGGGCATTGCCCGCATCGGCGGGCAGGTGGTGTTCGTGCACAACGCCATTCGGGGTGAGGTGTGCGACATCTTAGTGATGAAAGTGCTGAAAAACGCCGCCTACGGCAAGGTCGTGGGCTGGCAGCAGGTGTCGCCCCACCGCGTGGAGCCGGACTGCCCCCACTACCGCCGCTGCGGCGGCTGCGTCTACCGCCACATGGACTATGCCGAGGAGCTGGCAGCCAAGCGCCAGCGGGTGCAGGACGCCCTGCGCCGCGTGGGCGGCAGCCGCGTGGAGGTGGAGGAAATTCTGGGTGCGGCGGAAACTCTCCGCTACCGGAACAAGAGCCAGTACCCCGTATCTCCCGAGGGGAAAGTGGGGTTTTATCAGGCGCGGACGCACTGCGTGACGGATGTGGACGGCTGCCTCATTCAGAAGCCTCAGGCGGACGCCGCTGCCGCCGCCCTGCGGCGCTACATGGCGGCGCATCATGTGTCGGGCTATGACGAAAAGACCGGCACGGGGCTTGTCCGGCACCTGTATGTGCGCACCAATGCGAAAGGGCAGTCCCTCATCTGCATTGTGGTAAACGGCGAGAGCCTGCCGCACGAGGCGGCGCTGACGGAGCAGATGCGCGCGGCAGTGCCGGAGGCCGTGGGCGTGGTGCTGGGCGTCAACACCCAGCGCAATAACGTGATCTTAGGCGACCGCTACCGGACGCTGTGGGGGCAGGACACCCTGACGGACGTGCTCTGCGGCCACGTTTTCCGGCTCTCTATTCCCTCGTTTTATCAGGTGAATCGGGAGCAGGCGGAGGTGCTGTACCGTCGGGCGGTGGACTACGCCGACCTCACGGGGGCGGAGCTGGTGCTGGATCTGTACTGCGGCGCGGGCACCATCACCCTCGCCATGGCGGACAAGGCCAAAAAGGTCATCGGCGCCGAGATCGTGGCGCCCGCGGTGGAGAACGCGCGGGAGAACGCCGCGGCGGGCGGCGTGGAGAACGCGGAGTTTTTCTGCGGGGACGCCGCCGACATTGCCGTAAAGCTGGCGGCAGAGCACCTGCGGCCGGATGTGATCTGCGTGGACCCGCCCCGCAAAGGTCTTGCGCCGGCGGTCATCGACGCCATGGTGCAGATGGCGCCGAAGCGCATCGTGTATGTGTCCTGCGATCCGGCCACCCTAGGGCGGGACGTAAAGCTGCTGGAGCAAAAGGGCTATAAGGCTCTCCGCGCCACGGCGGTGGATCTCTTCCCGCGCACAGCGCATGTGGAGACGGTATGCCTGCTGGAGGCGGCGACGTCTGCCTGATGCGGCCTGTCCGCGCCGGTTTGCGCCCTGCACGAATGCCGGAAAATGCGGCGCCATGTTACCATATTGTCACGCTTCCCTATCCAGAAAGTAATTGACTTATGCCGCACAAAATGGTATGTTAGGATGGAGCATATAGGAAAAATGCTTCCATATTTTAACAACCAACCCGAAAGTGAGCACGCTTTTTTGATATGTCACACTTAAATGCCGGCTCTCCTCTAAGCCGGATCACACGCAAAACTGAAGAATTTTGGAACGGCCGGCTTTACTTTCCCGTGATGCTGGCCGTAACTGCCATTTCCATGCTGACGGACAATGTGGTGCCGTCCACGGTGCTTTTGGTGCTGCTGTGCGGCTGGATGCTGGTGTTTTGTCGGGACATTCTGGCGGCGGCGCTGCCGTTTTTGCTTATATTCCTGCTGTCCACCCTGCAGTATGATAATTTGGCCGTTTTCCTGCCGTGCGCGCCGCTGGCGGTGGTGCCCATCGGCGGGCTGCTGGTGCATCTTCTGCGGTGGCGAACGCCCTTTTCGGTGGGCAGCTGCACCGCCGGACTGGCGGCGGTGGCGGCGGCTACGCTGCTGGGCGGTCTTGGCTCCATTTCGGCCGGCGAGTATTTCTCTCCTCTGGCCATCTACTACACGCTGGGTCTGGGTCTTGGCCTGCTGGTGACCTATCTGCTGCTGCGGTCGGAGCTGGAAATGCCCCGCAGCTATGACCTTTTGGAGCGGCTGATGCAAATGCTCTACACCATGGGGCTTGCTATGGTGCTGGCTCTCGCCTGCTTCTATGCCGACCACTGGGATCTGTTCACGGCGAAATGGGAGATCCCTCCCATCCCGTACCGGAATTTTACCGCCACCATACTGGTCTCCACCCTGCCTTCGGCGTTCTTCATGGTGCGCCGCAGCCGGTGGTATCTGGCGGCGGTGCTGCTGTGGGTCGCGGCGCTGTTTTTCTCCGGCAGCCGCACGGCGCTGCTGTTCGGCGGCGTGATGCTGCTGCTGGGCATGGCCTATCTGGTCTGCAAAAAAATTCTGCCGCTGTGGGCGCTCTTTGTGATCCTGGCCGCGGCGGCGGCCATCGCCCTGCTGCTGGGGCAGCAGCTCCACGAGCTGTTTTTCGGCAGCCGTGGGGATGCAGACGCCATCGTGGAGCCAAACGAGCGCCGCTGGTCGCTGCTGGCGCGGGCGTGGGAGGATTTTTATCGGCATCCGCTGCTGGGCATCGGCCTGGGCAGCCAGAAAAACACGGATCTCTTCACCGGCGTGCCGGGGAGCATGGTATTTTATCATAATGCCGTGGCGCAGGTGCTGGGCAGCATGGGGCTGGCCGGCGCGGCGGCCTACGGCCTGCTGCTGGTGCGGCGTGTCCGCCTGCTGCTGCGGGGCGGCGACGCCTGCCTCATGATCGGCATGTTCTATCTGGGCATGCTGCTGGTGTCCATGACGAACCCGGGGCTGTTCTGTCCCCTGCCCAACGCCGCGCTGACAGTGCTGGCTTTCGCCGTGCTGGAAAAATGCGTGGGCAGCCCCGCCCGCCCCTTGTTCCGCGAAAAAAAATAATGTGAAAAGCATCCCGATCGGGGGATGCTTTTTCCACTTTTATTTAGTATAATATCCATCTGAAAAGCAAAAGAAAAAGGAGCATATCCCAAATGAAAAGGATCAGTCCCCGTATAAAGGGCATTGCCTGCATCATATTTGCCGCCTTCGGCTTTTCCATGATGTCGGTGTTCATCCGGCTGGCCGGAGATGTGCCCACGGCAGAAAAAGCGTTTTTCCGCAATTTTGTGGCGCTGCTCCTGGTGAGCGTGCTGCTGGCGGTGAAGCGGGTGCCGCTGAAGCCGGAGAAGGGCAGCTGGCCTTCCCTTGTCGGACGGGCGGTGTTCGGCACCATCGGTATGCTGCTGAATTTCTATGCCATTGACCATCTGGTGCTGGCAGACGCCAACATGCTCAACAAGCTCTCGCCCTTTTTCGCCATAATTTTCTCCATCTTCCTGCTGCGGGAGCGTCCCTCCGCCATGCAGGTGGCCGGCGTGCTGACGGCGCTTCTGGGCAGCGCACTCATCATCAAGCCCGGGTTTGAGGGCGTGCCCCTTGTGCCGTCGCTGGCGGGCTTTGTCAGCGGCGCGGCAGCAGGTCTGGCCTATACTTTCGTGCGCAAGCTGGGGCAGCGAGGGGAGAACAGCCTGCGGATCGTGTTCTATTTCTCCCTGTTTTCCACCCTCATCACCCTGCCATTTTTCCTGCTCAGCCCCGTGCGCCTGACGGGGCACCAGCTGCTGATGCTGCTGTTGTGCGGCTGCAGCGCCTGCATTGGGCAGTTCGGCATCACCCAAGCCTACCTCCTCGCCCCCGCCAAGGAGATCAGCGTGTATGACTACACCCAGATCCTCTTTGCCGCCGCCCTGGGCTACATTTTCTTCCGGCAGATACCCGACGGCTGGAGCGTGGTGGGCTATGTGCTCATCTGCGGCGCCGGAGTCGGGATGTTCCTGTATAACAGGCATATGGATCACAAGGCGGCGCAGTAAGCGCAGGAGGGACGGCCATGAGCAAGTACATTCTGATACCGGATTCCTTCAAAGGCTCGCTGTCCTCGGCGGAGATCTGCGCCATTATTGCCCGGGAAATCCGCCGGCTGGAGCCGGAGGCCGCCGTGTGCTCCCTCCCCGTGGCGGACGGCGGCGAGGGCACCGTGGACGCGTTTCTCGCCGCCATAGGCGGGCAGCGGGTCAGCGCCCCCTGCCAAGATCCCTACGGACGGTGCATAACCGCCTGCTACGGTCTGCTTCCCGACGGCGTGACAGCCGTGGTGGAGATGGCCGCTGCCGCCGGTCTGCCGCTGGTAGACGAAGACCGGCGTGTGGCGGACGCCACCACCTACGGCGTGGGGCAGCTCATAGCCCACGCGCTGGAGCACGGCACCGAGCGGATCGTGCTGGGTCTGGGCGGCAGCGCCACCAACGACGGCGGCTGCGGCGCTGCGGCGGCGCTGGGCGTGGAGTTTTTGGATGAAACGGGTCACGCCTTCGTTCCGGTGGGCGGGACGCTGGGGCGCATTGCCCATATCCGTGTGGAAAACGTCCTTCCGCAGCTGCGGCAGGCGGAAGTGGTGGCCATGTGCGACATTGACAACCCCCTCTGCGGCGAGAGCGGAGCCGCCGCCGTGTTCGCCCCGCAAAAGGGCGCCGATGCGCAGACCGTCCGCCTGCTGGACAGCGGCCTGCGGCATCTGGCGCAGGTGGCGGAGCGGGATCTGGGCGTTTCCCTGCTGGGTCTTTCCGGCGGCGGTGCTGCCGGCGGCTTCGGAGCGGGCAGCGTGGCCTTTCTCGGCGCAAAGCTGCAAATGGGCATCGAAACGGTGCTGGATCTGACAAATTTCGACCGTCTGGCGGCGGACGCCGACCTCGTTATCACCGGCGAGGGGCGGCTGGACAGCCAAAGCCTGCGGGGCAAAGTCGTCATCGGCGTTGCCCGCCGCGCCAAGGAGCTGGGTGTGCCGGTGGCCGCTCTGGTGGGGGGCAGCGAGCCGTCTATGGAGGGCGCCTATGCCGCCGGCGTCAGCGGCATTTTCTCCATCAACCCCTATCCGGCTCCGCTGCAGGAGGTCATGCCCCGCTGCGGAGAACATCTGGCCTTCGCCGCCCGAAATCTCTTGCATTTTGTGGAAAGCCTGCGAAAAATGCCGTGACCCTGTTGCTATTCCCACCGTTTTCTTGTATACTGGGTTTAATCAACAAAGGGAGGAATAGCCCTTGCGTCCCGACGGTACCCGCGTAAAAGACCTGCCGCCCCTGGTGGCGGCCATACCCTACATCATGCCCAAGCGCTATGACGCCTGGAATACTATCACGGAAAACATCGACGAGGAAGTCATCAAGGAGTTCATCCGCAATCAGCGGCGGCAGGGCGTCCGGCTCAACCACATGAGCGTCATTATCTCTGCCTACTACAAGGCCACACTGGAGAACCCGAAGCTGAACTACTTCGTCATGAACCGCAAAATTTACAAGCGCAACCACTTCTGTGTGTCCTTCGTCATCTTGAAGAAGCTGGCGGACGGCTCCCCCAGCGAGACCACGCTGAAGATATATCTGGAGCCGGAGGACACGGTGTTCACCGTGAACGAAAAGATCCGCAAGGTCATCGAGGCCAACCAGCAGACGGAGCAGAGCAACAGCACCGACCATTTTGCCCGCTTCATGTTCTCCGTGCCGGGGCTGCCCCGCTTCGTCATCGGCCTTGCCTATTTTCTGGACAGGCATGGCCTGCTGCCCCGCAAGATCATCGAGCTTTCCCCCTTCCACACCAGCCTGTTCATCACGAATCTGGCCTCCATCAAGACCAGCTTCATCCATCACCACTGCTACGAGTTCGGCACCACCAGCGTCTTCGTTTGCATGGGCAAGCCCGTGCCCAACTACATGGCCGGCGACCTCAGCCGCAAGATGATGCCTCTGGGCATCGTCATGGACGAGCGCATCTGCACGGGGTATGAATACGCCGCCTTCTGCCACGATTTCCGCCGCCTGCTGTGCAAGCCCGAGGTGCTGACCCAGCCGTTTAACGCGCCGGCCGAATAATCTGTTTCTACGAAAAAAGTCACTTCCCATGTGGGAAGTGACTTTTATTTTTCTTTGTTTTCATTGCGCTGCCGCGATCCGGCTTTTTCACTCTTTTTTCAGCAGATAGTACCCGAAGGTGCAGGCCATGGACAGAACCATCACAGCCACCAGCGCTGCCGCTATCACATACGGCGCATTCGGCGAAAATTTATAGAAGAACAGCTCCGGCTTCAGCAGCAGGCCGATGCCAAACAGGGGCGGAAACGCCACCAGAAAATATCCCACGATCAGGCGAAGCGCCTCCATTTTTCGATACTCTCCTTTTCTTTCTGTTTATTTGTGCAGATCCGCTGCAAAAGCCCTCTCACGGACATGCCTTAGTGACGGGCGTTACGTTCAAGGTTGCTCCATCGACGGTACCGTGCGCCTTCAGCGTGTAGCTCTGTCCTCGGGTCACGGTCTTTGTTTTGGAGATGATCACTCTCGACGTGCCCGTTCCCGACCAGGAGGCCAGCAGGGTATTTCCGCTCCACAGCTCCAGCGTGGCGTCAATGGCTGCACCAAACTGAACGATTTTTATTTCACAGTAAGCCGTCGTTCCAGAAAATGTTAGTGATGGCGTCAAGACTGCACGGGCTTCCGCCGCATAGGCCGAAGTGACCAGTGCCACCGTCATGAGGCAGGCCAAGATAGCAGCCGCAAATCTTCTTTTCATGGTTTATCCTCCTTGTTTTTGATTCCGATACTATAAACGGTCGAAACAGGAGTTTGGGGACAGTAAAATTTTATATTTTTCGACTTTTGTTTATTTGCACAAAGCCATACCCTCCGCTATGTTGAAAATGCTGTCTTTATCTGTGTTTGCAGATATTGTAAAGATAATACCAGCTTTTTCATCTATAAGCACCAGCACATTCGTTCCATTTTCATTGGACATCTGGTAAAAGTCTGCAAGCATACCATTAATCTCTGCGTGACTGATTGTATAACCACCCTCCGAAGCAATTGTAGGTGCAACACCATCACGCATGTAGCTGTAATCAAAAGCTATGCCTTGTTCTGTGTTCTCGTTCATGTAGAGAAAACTGTACCCGTGTTGGGAAACATAGGCATCCACCTCTGCAAATCCCTCGGGCAGCCATGTCAGCTGGTAGCGGGGGAGCGCTCCCTGCGGCGCGGGGTTGAAGAAGCGGTACACGATGCTGTTTTCATACACCGTCCGCACCCACTGCACCACCGCCGCACGTGCCTGCGGACTCACCGCCATCACGGCGCCGAAGGTCAGCGTCACCGTCAGCAGCACCGCCGCGGCGTAGCGCCAGACCGTGTGCTGCACGCTCCGCCGCCGCTGCCGGCGCAGCAGCGCCTCCATTTTCCGCCGGAAGCCCTCCGAAAAGTCATGGCCGCACGCCGCCGCATCCGGCAGCCCCTCCAGCATGGACTCCGCCACCAGCTTCGCCGCCGCCTGCAGCTCCCGCTCACCGAACCGAATATCCGTCGTCATAGGGCACCTCTCCTTCCTCCAGCTTCGCCCGCAGCGCCGCCTTCGCTCGGGTAAGCATTTTCTTCATGGCCGCATGGGAAACCTCGAAATAGGCGGCCAGCTCTCTGGCAGAATAGCCGTTGTAGTACCGCAGGAGCAGCACCTCCCGATACTGCGGCGCAAGGGCGGCCAGCGCGTCCGCCAGTCCGTGGTCGTTGGGCGGGGCGATCTCCACGCCATGCACTTCCTCGTCCAGCTCCTCCGCCCCGTGGCGGCTGTGGCTGCGGAGCATGTCCAGGGCCTTCCTCTCTACTGTTATAACGACGTAGGCGCGGGTTTGTGGACAGTCAATTTCGTTAATTTTTGAAAAATTTCTCGCCAGGGCAACAAAAGCCTCATGCACGGCGTCCTCCGCGTCCGCATCGCTGTGCAAAAGCCGCCGCGCCACCCGAAACATCAGCCCCTTGTATGTATCATAAAGCAGAGCAAACCGCTGCCTGTTGTGTCCGCCCTCTATCATCTGCAAATAAACCATCATGAACAATCACCGCCTGTATGGGAATCATTTTCCCAGCATTTGCGGCTATTATATCACAAAATGGCACTAAATGGTATATTATTCCCATTTTTTGACCCGCCCCCGCGGCCAAAACGGGCGCATAAAAAAATCGCCCCGAAGGGCGATCCCTGTTTGTCAAATAATTCGTCATTGCGAACCAGTCCGCAGACCGGTGCGGCGATCCGTTTCTCACGCGCAAAATTCTTTCGCGGATCTGATGGCTCAAGAGTACGGATTCCCACGTCGCTTCGCTCCTCGGAATGACAGAAACGGTTTGCCGGTAAGCTGAAATCGCCCCGAAGGGCGATTCCGCTTGTCAGATTTTCTTGTCCGCCGCACCGCTGCTCCAGTATTTGAGCTTGGGCAGCTTCTGCTGCATGTACGCGCGCATCTGCTCCGGCGGGCAGTTCTCTCCGGCAAAGTGCTCCACGCAGAACTCCACCAGATCCTCCATATATGCTTGTTGTCGAAAAATTATTTGTTTTATTTGATAGAAATTGTCGAACTACTGCTGCATATCACTGAAATCGCAAGTAATTTGTCAAAGACATAAAATAAGAGCGCCAAACTTGTTTTTACACAAGCTTGACGCTCTTAATAATTATATACATTGTGTTTCACACATCTTTATTTGCCATTCACCTTATACAATTCCCCAACCGTCGTACATTTTAGAATACGGCGATTGGGGTTGCTGTGCCTATTTCTTTTTGTACTGCTTTATCAGTGCCATAATCGCTGCTATAACGGCAAAAACGAAATAGCAGACATAACGGGCAAATAAAACAGGGCGTTCATTGATTAAATGTTCTAATAAATCCATCTTTAAGCTCCTGTGTTTTTGCAATAGATATTACTTTTGCTTTGAGTTGGAGTTAAGATATTCTTTATACTCTTTATTAAAAGTGATTTCACCGAGAATATCGTAAACCATGCCTACGATTGCAGTAGTTCCGCTCATCACATAAAAGATAATTTGCACCGGAAATTGTATCAGGTGCATATGTTGGTCAAGCAGCATAACAACCATTGCGACTATAAAACCAGCCATAACAAGGGTTCCCCCCGCCAATGTGTATTGATAGCTTTTTGTTTTTTCAGCTTTACATTTTTTCTTAAATTCTTTTTTTGTCATAAAAATCACCTCTGACATGATAATCCACTATTCCGTTGAAATAACAGAATATTGGATTAAAATAGAATGATTTTAGAAATACCCAGTCATTACATTTCTTACATAAATGTAATGACTGGGACGATTAAACTGTAGAACGGTAAGTTAAATACTGTCAGCTTATATCCATTCCTCCCATGTGCTATATAATTTTAATATAGCATTCTTATCTTTTTTTTCGAGTGATCGAGAAACAAGTATACTTATTGAATTTTCGGGACAATGCACTAAGTTTTTTTGAAAGCCTAATAGACTTGGCCAATTCAAATAGAAATTGCTTTTAGGTTTCGTCTTATATCCCCAATAAATTGAAGAATGATTTCTGACAAATGTTTCTCCAAAATACATCGCAAAATCCGAACTAATGCCTAATACATCGTAAGAAAGATTTAAAGGAGTCCCTTCAGTGTAATTTGTTTCTTTCTGTTCAACCAGCAAATTTTCATACCAATCCCAAAACTCAACTAACGATTTTTTCGTAAAGTCTAATTCAATCAGTTTATTTGCATTACTTTCAAGAAATTTTTGCAAATAGTTAATCCGATTTGGAATCTGCGAAGTATAATATTCAAAATATTGTTTAGCCTCGTTAGCTGTCATCTCATGATACGGCTTAAAAAACGGTGGTATCATGTATTGGTAATGAATTTCCATAATTTCTCCTATTTCCCGATGGTATATGTTACTTTTCCACCTGTTAGTATATTTGCTTGGTCCAGATAATCTTTTAATGGTTGGGAAGCTCCAGTCTTTCCTGTAACAGGGCTTTCAAAGAAATGCCAATGTGCACTGTCCATATCCCCGTTATTAATTAAATACACATCTTTATCAATTTGTGTTTTTACAGAATCTGTAGCAGATGTATATCCAACTTTTGATTCATGTCCAACCTTGTTAGAATATTGATCTACATACCGTTTGCCATATGGGGTGTCAAAACTTTTTTGTGATTCGCCACCATACATTTGTTTTAGCTGATTTTCTCCAGTAATGCCTCTTTGATTTATTGGTGTATCCACACTCGATGTTTTGTTCGATGTTGTTTTAGGTTTTGATGGAATTCCAGCATCAGCGTTACTGATGAAGCGACCATTAGAAGTATCATACCATTTGCCGGCACTGTTAAGATTATACCCGCATCGGTCAGCTTGAGGATGGCTTTCCTGAGCTTGTCCGTCATAATGCTTTCCAC
>ENA-OUQC01000662-OUQC01000662.1-human-gut-metagenome-genome-assembly--contig:-NODE-662-length-22985-cov-3.643873_pt1 | contig 22985 bp, 19 predicted proteins | sample MGYA00237942_ERZ548815 | MGnify/ENA primary metagenome ERZ548815 (study PRJEB26490, sample SAMN05194722) | human gut metagenome | biome: terrestrial biome; feature: human-associated habitat; material... | reverse complement strand
GCAGCGTCAGATGTGTATAAGAGACAGGGGCGGGCGCGCATCCGGCAGCGTCAGCAAAAAAACCGATTACGTTGTTGCAGGCGAAAAAGCAGGAAGCAAGCTTGAAAAAGCCAAGGAGCTCGGAGTGCGTATTCTGAGCGAATCAGAGTTTTTTGAGTTGATAGGAGGATAGGCTGAGCTTCAGCTCTTCTCAACATTAAGCCTGCTGTTAATGCAGCGGCAGAAAGTCCGACTTCTGCGTGTCGGACTTTTTGTTGGTTATGCTTGATTGACACGCCTTTGAAGCGGACGGACAGTGCTGTTTTTTCATTAAATAAACTCTTTTGAAAAGTGGTGACATAATTGCATGATTATGCTACAATGCGCCCTAACGCTGTAAGTCGGCAATGCTGTTGTTTTGCCGAAAAAACTATCGGAGAAAGCAAAAACAGGATGAATATTAAATTGTCGGATCATTTCACCTATAAGAAGCTGCTGCGATTCTGTCTGTCGCCGATAATTATGATGGTTTTTACATCCATCTACGGCGTGGTTGACGGATTGTTTGTTTCAAATTATGTCGGAAAAACTGCATTCGCGGCAATTAATCTTGTTATGCCGTTCATAATGATTTTCGGAGGAATCGGCTTCATGTTCGGCACCGGTGGCAGTGCGCTCGTTGCAAAAACACTCGGATTGAAAGACTCGGAGAACGCCAACCGCTATTTCACAATGATGTCGCTTGTGACTCTTGTTGTCGGCATAATCATTTCAATTGTCGGCATGATTTTCATGCGTCCGATTGCAATATTTCTCGGTGCAGAAAACGAAACAATCGAACATTGTGTGATATACGGACGCATTATAATTGGGTTCAACACGGCATTTATGCTTCAGAATCTCTTTCAGAGTTTTCTTATCACGGCCGAAAAACCCAAACTCGGTCTTTGGGTCACCGTTGCGGCAGGTGTTACCAATATGGTGCTTGATGCTCTGTTTGTCGGCGTTTTCAAATGGGGTGTGGCCGGCGCAGCAATTGCAACAGGTTTAAGCCAGTGTGTCGGCGGGCTGCTTCCTTTCATCTATTTTTTAAGACCGAATAACAGTCTGCTCCGGTTTGTAAAAACCAAAATTGAGTTTCGTCCCGTTATCGATGCATCTGCAAACGGGGCATCCGAGCTTGTTTCAAACGTAACAGCCTCCATAGTAGGTATGCTTTATAATTATCAGTTGCTGAAGTACGCCGGCGAAGACGGCGTCGCAGCCTATGGCACACTTATGTATGTGGAATTCATCTTTATTTCGGCTTTTATCGGGTACGCGATCGGAAGTGCACCGATAATCAGTTATCATTTCGGTGCCGACAACCACGCCGAGCTAAAAAACATGTTGAAAAAGAGTTTGATTCTAATGTCGCTGGCCGGGGTTGCAATGCTGATAATTTCCGAAGCTCTCGCCTTCCCGCTTGCGCATATTTTCGTTGGTTACGATGAAAAGCTGCTCGAAATGACCGTTCACGGTTTCCGGGTTTTCTCGCTCATGTTCCCCCTTGCAAGCATAAACATTTTTGCTTCATCATTCTTTACAGCCCTGAATAACGGCGGAGTTTCGGCCGCCATATCCTTTTTGAGAACATTCGTTTTCAAACTTGCAGCCGTTCTCATCCTGCCGCTGCTGTTCAAGCTTGACGGCATATGGTGGGCAACAATCGTTGCCGAACTCTTTGCATTTTTGCTTTCAATCGGGTTTGTTGCCGCAAAAAAGAAAAAATACGGTTACTGATGCTGTTGCGGCCCGTGATGTAAAGCCGACCTTGCATAAAAAAGTGCTCCCCGGAAATTCTTTTCCGAGGGGCACTTTTTATTGAAGTTACGATTTCAGCGGTGCGCCGCACAATGATTCATGTTTAATTATGCTGCGTGAATATCAAACCGACGCAGTTTATTTTGTCAGAATCTTTGTTATGCAGTCGGTGAATTCAACAGGGTTGTCTATCTTGAGTCCCGCTGCAAGCAAAGCCTGGTTGTAAACAAGCTTCGAGTAAACCGCAAGGTCTTCCCCGCCTGCCTGCATCGCACGTTTAAGGGCGTCGAAAACAGGATGATCGGGATTGAGCTCGAGAATACGCTCCGCTTTTGTTTCGCCGCCGAGAGGCATTGCGCTGAGAACCTTCTCCATTTCAAGTGAGAGCGGACCTTCGCTTGTCAAGCCCGCCGGTGCATCAGCAAGCCTTGCGGAAAGACGCACTTCCTTCACGCTGTCGCCCAAAGCCGCCTTGATTGCATCAAGCAGGTCTTTATTCTCCTCCTGCTTCTATTCCTGTCTCTTATACACATCTGACGCTGCGGCATGAATGTCGTTATCGGTAATTGACTTGAAGGGTTTGCCGTCATAACCGTTCATCATTTTGACCATGAATTCGTCAACATTCTCCGTCATGAGCAAAACATCAAAGCCCTTATCGATCAGATATTTGTACTGCGGGAGCGTCCGTATAGCCTCAATGCTTTCACCGCAGGCATAATAAATTTCGGTTTGATTCTCGCAAAGCGTATCAACATACTCACGAAGCGTTATAAGCTTATCCTGTTTTGCAGAATGATACAGCAGCAAATCTTTCAGGAATTCCGCTTCCATACCGTACGATTCGTATATACCGTACTTAAGTGAAAGTCCGAACGTCTTGAAAAACTTTTCATAATCCTCGCGTTTATCCTTAAGGAGTTTTTCAAGTTCGGATTTGATTTTTTTCTTAAGGCCGTTTGCAATCGCACGAAGCTGACGGTTCTGCTGAAGCATCTCACGAGAAATATTCAAGGAAATATCAGCGGAATCAACAAGTCCTTTCACGAACCCGAAGTATTCCGGAAGAAGTTCCTCGCAGGAATCCATAATCATAACACCGTTGCTGTAAAGCTGCAATCCGCGCTTATAGCTCTTTGAGTACAGATTGTAAGGTGCCTGTGCGGGTACGAACAGAATCGAATTATAGCTGAGGGTACCCTCCGCTTTTGTGTGAATATGGAGCAGCGGAGCTTCGTAATCATGGAATTTATCCATATAGAAGCTGTTGTAATCCTCATCGGTAAGCTCGCTTTTATTTCTGCGCCAAAGCGGAACCATGCTGTTGAGCGTTTGATCTTCTTCAACGGTTTCATACTCCGGTTCATCATGTTCATGGCCGCAGCTGCATTCGCCTTCGGAATCGTGTTCGCAGGTACATTCGTCATCATGGTCGTGATCGCAGGTGCACTCGCCTTCGGCATCGTGATCGCAGGTGCATTCATGCGTCTTTTCGCGTTGAGTCTCAACAAGCATCCTGATAGGATAGCGAATATAGTCGGAATACTTCCTTACAAGTTCACGAATGGTATATGTTTCAAGATAGCTGTCATACCTTTCGTCGTCAGTATTGTCCTTCAGGTACAGTGTAATAACTGTTCCGTAGGAGTCCTTCTGTGCGGGTTCAACTGTGTAGCCGTCAAGTCCTTCGGACTCCCATTGCCATGCCTCGTCGCTGCCGTATGCCCGACTGAGAACGGTAATCTTTTTGCTGACCATGAACGCCGAATAGAATCCAACACCAAACTGGCCGATAACATCCATATCATCTTTGTCGAGCTCGTTGTCGTTTTTGAATGCAAGCGTGCCGCTCTTGGCAATTGTGCCAAGGTTTGATTCCAACTCTTCCTTTGTCATGCCGATGCCGTTATCGGAAATCGTCAATGTGCGTGCCGTTTTGTCTGCGGCGATGCGGATCTCGAGATCTCCGCGCTTGATATCGGAATTGTCAGTAAGAGTTTTGAAATAAAGCTTATCAAGTGCATCGCTTGCATTCGAAATCAACTCACGAAGAAAAATCTCCTTGTTTGTGTAAACAGAGTTGATCATCAGATCAAGCAGCCGCTTGGATTCCGTTTTAAACTGTTTCTTTGACATTTATATCACCTCGTTAATTATAATCGTTCCTGTTTGGCGAACATATCGAAATTTCTGTATAATCGAATTAAGTTCGTCTGTCAGCACTCGTTCCTCTTGAGTGCTAACACTATTTTATACCTGTTTGCATCTGTTGTCAATAGTTTATCATGAATTTTTTTCGAATTGATAATTGCCGCATTTATTGTCATTGCGATTTGTTCTTGTTCGTTTTCATTGTGCCGCTGCAACGCTGTCTGTCAGTTTTCGAGCAAATCAGGTATATGCAAAAACCCGGACAACACATTGTGAGCTGCCCGGTATTGTTTTGGGGCAGATACAACAGCCCCTTGTTTTGGGGCAGATACAACAGCCCCGTTTCCCCCGGCTTCGAGTCCCGTAGACATAACTAAACACAGAGGCACCCGCCGGATGCCTCTGTGTTTGGTGGGGATGAAGGGACTCGAACCCCCGACCTCTTCGATGTGAGCGAAGCGCGCTAACCAGCTGAGCCACATCCCCAAACAAGTGTATTTTACCACTGTTTGCATCCGTTTGCAATGCTTTAATTGTAATACTTAAACAGACGATTTAACCCTAAGGATCCTCCTCAGTGAAATTCGCTTATTTTAAATCTGTTTTTTGAATACCGGCGTTTCAGGTGCGTGTCAACGCCGGCAAAAGATTGAGTGGTGTGGCATAATGCGGATATGGTTCAAGAGTCGTTGTGTATCTGTCTGGAAAGGAAAGAAAAACGCACGTGTTCATTGCCGAACATCAAAACAGTAAAATTGTTTATGTGGATCCGCAAACCGAAGATCGAGTGAATATTGACAGACGCTTAAACTTTACTGTAAAAGGTATGACTGAAATTTCAGGAATTGATAATTTAAAGCCAAGTAAATACATAAACGGATGCGTAAGGAGGAGAAAAGATGATAAGCAAAAAAACGACCAAAACAGTTCGAACAGGTCAAGGAAAAAGAATTAACCGGATCGGGAGTTCCGATGTTAAGGAGAAACACTTAGACAGAGAGCCCACGCCTTCATATTTCGGGCGTTACGATAAAAATCATAAGCCAAACCATAAGGAAGAGCTGGTATTGCGGAGAAAACTAAAGGGTTATTTGCTCAATCCCGCCAAAAGTTAAGGCAAGCACAAGCTGCTTAATGCGATTGGCTATACTATGAAAAACTCACCAAGGGAGCGGACCGCAGGACAAGCATTTGATTCCCCTGACGAGACGAAGCACAGAGGAAGCTTACGCTGTACGTTCCGCAGGCGGAAGGCTGATCAAGGTATAGGTTGGCGCGGAACAAGGATAATGTGCAAAACTCGCCCGTCCTTTATTCCTGCATCAATTCATATGCGGATTCAGATAAAACCGCAAAAAATGATTGACGTTTTCTATCAAATATGCTATCCTGTATATGCTGATTGCGCTGCAACGGTGAAAGTATTGAAAAGGAGAAAGAATTCAATGACAGATAAACTTCAGGAATACGCTCAACTGCTTATCAATGTTGGTTTGAACGTTCAAAAAGATCAATATGTTGTTATAAGTTCGCAGGTTGACTGTGCATATTTTGCAAGAATGTGCATTGCCGCCGCATATGAAGCCGGAGCAAAGCAGGTTATCATGAACTGGAATGATGATTTTGCGACTCGTCAGTACTATCTTAATGCAGCTGACGAAGTATTTGATCAGGTTTTCCCGTGGGAGGCCGAGCGTCCTATCGGTCTTTTGAAAAAAGGCGCATGCTTCCTTACCATTGCTGCGAGGGATCCCGAAAATCTTAAGGGTGTTGACCCTGAGCGTATCGCGCGTGCAAACATTGCAAGCGGCAAGGCCAATGAGGAATTCAGCATTGAAATGATGAACAGTGCCGTTCAGTGGTGCGTTGCGTCCATTCCCGTCCCGTCATGGGCTAAGAAGGTCTTCCCCGACCTTTCGGAAGAACAGGCAATGGAGAAACTGTGGGAAGAGATCTTCAAAGCGGTTCGCATAACCGGCTGCGGCGATGCCGTTGATCGTTGGCGCGAGCATTGCAAAGTTCTTGAAGAAAAGCGCGAAAAGCTCAATGCTTACAATTTCAAATCCCTCCACTATACGAATTCTCTCGGTACGGATCTTACCGTTGAGCTGCCGGAAAATCATATTTGGATGGCCGGGTCCGAATTCAGCAAGGGTGGAGTTGAGTTTGTTGCAAACATGCCCACGGAGGAAGTTTTTACTGCTCCGCTGCGCGACGGTGTAAACGGCAAGATCGTTGCAACAAAACCCCTTGTGGACAGCGGCAATATTATTGACGGCTTCCACATGATCCTGAAGGATGGCGTCATAACCGAAGTTCACGCAGAAGTCGGGGAGGAGTTCCTTAAAAAGGCTATAACTCTGGATGAGGGCGCATCAAGATTCGGCGAGGTCGCCCTTGTGCCGTACGATTCACCGATCTCCAACAGCGGCGTCCTGTTTTACAACACTCTGTTTGATGAAAACGCCTCCTGCCACTTTGCTTTCGGCGATTCCTATGCCTGCATCAAGGACGGGGACAAAATGACCAAAGAAGAGCTCAAGGCACATGGACTGAACGACAGCATGACTCATGTTGACTTCATGGTCGGCTCAAAGGATCTTTCCATCGTCGGCACAACGCACGACGGAAAAGAAATCAAGGTCTTTGAGAACGGCAATTTTGTAATCTGAGATTGACCGAAGCTTAACTCGAAACACTTGTTATCTGCATTACGCTGCCCGGTGCCGTTTCCGCGCCGGGCGGCAAAGCGAGGATTTCAATGAGCAAAAAGCAAAAAACCGGCGGGAACCGAACGGCGGGAATAATCAAGATTCTAATTTACGCCGTGTTGGTTCTTTTTTGCATTTTTGTATTTCTGCTCTACGGTAAAAAGCAGCGCAGCATTGAAGCAGCAGCAAATCCGAACCCGAGTGCGGCTGCCGTTCAAACCGAAACAGTCAACGTTACGCCAAGCCCGATTCCGAAGCTCTCCCCGCAAGAATTGGTATCTGGCCCGCAATCTGCCGGTTTGGATTGTGTAATTACGCAGCGCAGCACGCTTACCGACGGTTCACTTGAATGCAGCGTGATGCTTAACCGCATTTCAGGTGATGGCCGACTGGTTGTGAAGCCCGATTCAAACGGAGGAACTGCCGAATGCATTCTTGAATTCAATTATATTTATGCTGAAATTCTCGACGACCCGGAAACTGATGCTGTTGCAAGAACTCTTAAGGAGCAGTATGAATTGCGCGAAAAATACGACGCAGAGCTGATTGACGGTTTCATCCGCTCGCTTGCAGAACTTTTTGCTGACAAAGAAGAATATAACAGCGTAGATCTTGAAAAAATCATCTCCGGTACCGTTTCGGCATACAAAAGCATGAAAACCTACGACAGATACCTTGGTGATATTCATTTTTACATCAACACAAAATTAACTGACTTTAATGCGGAAGTGAAACTTATTGCCGCTGTTCGAAAAAAATAAGCCGCATGTAACTGCTTTTTCGGCAGCGCGTTCCGATCTTGTACATGTTTCAAATCATAATCTTCTCTGTCTTTGCATATTGGTTATTATCAACACACCGAATGCGGAGGCAGTTATGGCATTGAAGAAAAAAACAGGCAATAAAAAACAGTCAAAACCCCTTGTATACGTTTTGGAAGGCGTATTTGGCGCACTCGCAATGAGTCTCGGCCTTGTCGCACTTGCGGCTCTATTAATGCAAAAGCAGGTTCTGCCGATAGAAAGCACGCGAATACTCAATCCTGCCGTGAAGGCGTTTTGCGCACTTTTCGCAGCATTGCTCGGCGCACGCAAGCAGAAAAAACGCCGTTGGCTCACGGGTGCGCTCTGCGGCGTTGTCTATATTGTGATTTCACTTGCAGTTTTCGGTTTGGCTTCAGGTGAATTTTCCATCGGAAGTTCAACAGCTGTCGATGCGCTGATGTGTCTTCTTGCGGGAATGACAGGCGGAATCATACTCAGCCTCGCCGAGTAAGTTTAGTTCGTTCTTATGAAATAGCATAATTTTATTCTGTCACTCAGTTATCGACTGAATCGAGATATTCCGCAGCAGCCCGAACAAGCAATTTGTACCGTTTTTGTGTGTCGGCATTTTTTCGCAATACTCACGCGGAACAACGCTATTGTGTCCATAGTTTATCTCGCCGCAGTCGTGCAGTCTTCCGTACATTCGCGTATACTCCCGCAGCTTTTCCGCAAGCGCGGCACTGCATTCGTGCGGCAGCATCCGCCACTGCCAGTTTCCGGAAGCAACGCCCGGAGTGTTGACCCTCCCTTCCGCCGAAAGCCCGAGAACATCCTGCATTTGCGCGATAAAGATTCCGGCAGGCGAACACATGCCTCCGCGAATCATACCCCAGTTGATGCCCTCGGCGGCATTCAGCGCAAGATACTGTTCTGCAAATCTGCGTTCGGGCTTCGAGGCCTCTGCGAACCATTGCATAATCGGTGCATTGTCGTGCGTACCGGTATAGTATACCCTGTTTTCTGCCACTCTGTGCGGCAGGTAATCGCTGTTTGCATCGGGGTTGAACCCGAACTGAAGAATGCTCATGCCGGGGAAGCCCGAGTTTTTAACAAGCTCATGTACCTCCGGCGTCAGGAAACCGAGATCTTCCGCAATGAACGATAATCCCGGCAGCCTTTTCTTTACTGCATTGACAAAATCCATTCCGGGCGCGGGAAGCCACCTGCCGTTTTCCGCCGTGGTTTCACCGAACGGAACGGCCCAAAAGCTTTCAAACCCGCGAAAATGATCAATACGGACAACATCGTAAAGCTTTTGTGCGCATTGCAAACGTTCCGCCCACCATGCATAGTTTTCGGAAGCATGAATTTCCCAATTGTAAAGAGGATTGCCCCAAAGCTGCCCGGTGGGACTGAAGTAATCCGGTGGTACCCCCGCAACATCAGTCGGCACGAATGATTCATCCAACATAAAATGTCTGCTGTTTGCCCAGCAGTCCGCAGAATCAAGCGCAACATAAATCGGAACATCTCCGATAATTCCTATACCGAGTTGATTCACATAGTTTTTCAGCCGGTTCCATTGCTTAAAGAAAAGCTGCTGAATCGATAATTGCAAGCGAATTTCATCGGCTTGTGATTCGACAAGCTCGGCGGGAACAAGCTGTTTCGGCATTGCTTTGCCTGCATTCCACTCCGTCCATGGTTTCATGCCAAAATGTGTTTTCAATGCAGTAAAGACGGCGTAATCATAAATCTGCGTTGAGCAGCAGCGTGAAAACTGCTCAACCTCCGCTGCATTGCGGCGTATATTTCGCTCTGCCGCAAGCCGCAGCAGCGGAAGACGTAAAGAGAAGAGTTTGCCATAGTCAATGCGGCGCAGTTCACCGCCGAAATCACTTTTTTGCACTTCATCAGCGGTCAACAGTCCGTCATCAACCAACATGTCAAGGTCAATAAAATACGGATTGCCCGCAGCGGAAGAGAAGCATTGATAGGGAGAATCTCCGAAGCCCGTCGGATTAAGCGGCAGAACCTGCCAATAGCTTTGTCCCGAAGCTGCAAGAAAATCTGCAAACTCGTATGCCGCCGCTCCAAATGTTCCGATACCGTGCGGCGACGGCAGCGAGAATACGGGCATGAGTATTCCGCCCGACCGTTTTAAGTGTGAGGCTGAACCGTCTGCACCGTTTTTAAATATGTCCCAAGGCTTGTTTTTTTCTGCCATAGCCTTCCCCTGCTGCCATCAACTGCAAAATACTGCCGCAAAAACTTTCTGCACAACTGCGGCATAGTTTATTATATTCGTTTTCGCATGAGCAGTCAAGCCCGCCGAACTCGGCTGTTCTGTCACCCTGAATGAATACAGTTGAAATATAATACATGACTCTGTTTAAAAAATATTCCGAAATCATTCAGTGACAGGGCTTGCTATCTTTCACCGATTCGGTTATAATGCAAATGAAACCTGACAACAGGAACGAAACCTGCTTCGTTCCGACGGAAAGGGGTCACAAGTTGATACCGGTTCCCACTTTTAAAACACTCCGCAGCATTTTATGAATTCACAGCGGGTGTGTATGCCGGGCGTTTTCAGCTGTACCCATTTCCTGCGGGTACGGCGTTTTTTGTTTATATAAACGTTTTTCGCTGCGATTTGAACCGCGTACGGCAGCAGCAGATTCAAACGCAAAAATAAGGAGGGCAAAGCTATGCAAACAAGAGTGGCTGTGATGGCAATCATCGTTGATAAGGCGGATTCGGTTGAAAAGCTGAATGCCGTTCTGCACGAATTCGGAGAATACATTATCGGACGAATGGGGCTGCCGTACAGGGCGCGGCATGTTAATATCCTTTCCGTTGCAATTGATGCGCCGCAGGATGTTATTTCGGCACTTGCAGGCAGGCTCGGCAATATTGTCGGAATAAGCGTCAAAACAGCATATTCAAACGTAATCAGTGGTTAGCTGATTCTGCCTATATTTTGGTATTTGATTCCGATTCGAAGGGAGAAAAAAGTTGGAAGCTGAAAAAAACACCGGCATTGAATACGCAAAAAGTCTCGTTGACAGACTTGCAGCCGTACACACGCTCGAACTTGAAGAATATGAACAGCTTATTTCTGCACAAAACAGCGAAACGGCAGCTTATGCAGCAAAAAAAGCTGATTTTTTCCGAAAGCAAATTTACGGAACGGATGTTTTCATTCGCGGACTTATCGAAGTCGGCAGCTGCTGCAAAAATGACTGTCTGTATTGTGGAATTCGAAAATCAAACGTCAATGCGGAACGCTATGTTTTAACGGAAGAGCAGATCCTTGACTGTTGTCGGGAGGGTTATGCGCTTGGCTTTCGTACTTTTGTGCTTCAGGGCGGTGAAGGCATGCTTCCTGTCGGAAAAATCTGCCGCACAATAAAAAAAATACGCAGCTGTTTTCCGGATTGTGCAATAACGCTGTCGCTCGGCGAATATCCTCGCAGTGATTATCTGAAAATGTTTGAATCCGGCGCAGATCGCTACCTTTTGAGGCATGAAACGGCCGATTCCGTGCATTATCGAAAGCTGCACCCTTTGGAAATGTCCTTTGAAAATCGAATGCGCTGTTTGAAAGATCTTAAGGAAATCGGTTTTCAGGTGGGCTGCGGGTTCATGGTCGGTTCACCGATGCAAACAACGGCAGCGCTTGCAAAAGATTTGAAATTCATTGAAGAATTCTCCCCGGATATGTGCGGCATCGGCCCGTTTATTCCGCATAAAGACACGCCGTTTGCAAAATTCCCGGCAGGAAGTGTTGAGCAGACCTGTTTTCTTCTCTCACTGATAAGGCTCATAAAGCCGAATATTCTTTTGCCCTCCACCACAGCACTCGGCACGATCGACCCGAACGGACGTGAAAAAGGCATTCTTGCCGGAGCCAATGTCGTGATGCCGAACCTGTCCCCCATTGCCGTGCGAAAGAAATATTCGCTTTATGACAACAAAATATGCACAGGTGATGAATCTGCACAGTGCCTTAAATGCCTGAACGGCAGGTTGAACGCGATCGGCTTTCAAACCGTCACTTCACGGGGAGATATCAAGCGCTGAATAATCTGAAGCTTTTTGAATAAAAAAATGAAGATGCACCGCCGCAGCTTGCTGATGCTTGCGAAGTTTGTTTCAACATTAAGCGAGTGTGTGACGGCACTCGCCGGGAAGATCTCCGGGCAACAGCATCGTTACGATAATTTTATCTGACGGAAAGAGTAATCCGACCGACAAGAAAGGAATAATATGGCTATTTTTGATCCCAAATCCCTCCGTGCGGAGGAGTTCATCAACGATGAGGAAATCCGCGAAACCATTGCTTATGCGGAAGCAAATAAGCACAATATCGAGCTAATCAACAGTCTGCTCGAAAAGGCCGCACCGAAGCGCAGCGGAAACGGCGTAACCTGCGCGGGACTCACTCACAGGGAAGCATCCGTTCTGCTTGCATGCGATATTCCCGAAGTTACCGAACGCATGTACAAGCTTGCAAACGACATAAAGCTTGCTTTTTACGGAAACAGAATTGTAATGTTCGCTCCGCTTTATCTTTCAAATTACTGCGTGAACGGCTGCGTATACTGTCCGTATCACCTCAAAAACAAACATATCGCCCGCATTAAACTGACGCAGGAACAAGTGCGTCAGGAAGTAATCGCTTTGCAGGATATGGGGCATAAACGCCTTGCGATCGAAGCAGGCGAAGATCCTGTTCACAACCCGATAGAGTACATACTCGAATGCATAAAAACTATCTATTCCGTTCACCACAAAAACGGAGATATTCGCAGGGTGAACGTGAACATTGCCGCAACCACGGTTGAAAACTATCGGAAACTTAAGGATGCCGGCATCGGAACGTACATCCTGTTTCAGGAAACATACAATAAAAAGAGCTATCTTGAACTTCATCCGACGGGACCGAAGCACGACTATGATTACCATACCGAGGCAATGGACAGAGCAATGGAAGGCGGCATTGATGACGTCGGACTCGGTGTTTTGTTTGGATTGGAGGGTTATCAATATGAATTTGCAGGGCTGTTGATGCATGCCGAGCATCTTGAAGCAGTTCACGGCGTCGGGCCGCACACAATCAGCGTTCCGCGAATCAAACATGCGGATGATATCGATCCTAATGTTTTTGACAACAGCCTTTCCGATGAACTCTTTGCAAAGATCATTGCATGTATCCGCATCGCCGTGCCGTATACCGGCATGATAATATCCACACGTGAAAGCGAGACGATACGCGGCAAGGTGCTTGATTACGGCATTTCGCAGATCAGCGGTGCATCACGCACTTCCGTCGGCGGATACACGGAAAAAGAGCGTCCGCATGACTCCGAGCAGTTCGATGTTTCAGATCAGCGCACGCTTGATGAGGTTGTCCGCTGGCTTATGGAACTGGATCACATCCCGTCATTCTGCACGGCATGTTATCGCGAAGGCCGCACAGGCGACAGGTTCATGAGTTTGTGCAAAAACGGACAGATTCTGAATTGCTGTCACCCCAATGCACTCATGACACTGACAGAGTTCCTTGTTGACTATGCTTCAGACGAAACGCGAAACATTGGATACGAAATGATTTCACGTGAAATTGAAAAGATTCCCAACGAGAAGGTCCGCGAACTTACAAGGCAGCATGTTGCAGACATTCGTTCATCCAACAGGCGTGATTTTAGGTTCTGATTTTAAAACTGTCAAGATATATTCGGAGGGGAAAATGAGTTTAAACGATAAGCCCGCCGCCGAACGGGTGCATATTGGCTTTTTCGGGTTGCGCAATGCGGGGAAATCCAGCCTTGTGAATGCTGTCACGGGACAGAATCTTGCACTTGTTTCCGATATAAAAGGGACTACAACCGATCCTGTTCAAAAAACCATGGAGCTGCTTCCGATAGGTCCCGTTGTCATCATTGACACGCCCGGCATTGACGATGAAGGTGAGCTTGGCTCAATGCGTGTTGAGCGTGCTGAAAAAATGCTGCAAAAAACTGATATTGCCGTCCTTGTTGCGGATGCCGCTGCGGGTCTTGGCGAACACGAAGGCAGGCTTATGCGCATTTTTACCGATAAGAAAATTCCGTTCGTCATTGCCTTCAACAAGTGTGACCTTTTGAGCGCGATTCCGAAGAGCAAAAGTAACAGCCTTTACGTAAGCGCAAAAACAGGGTTTGGAATTAACGAGTTAAAAAATCGACTCGGCAAACTTCTGCCTTCTGCCAAACACGAAAGAATGCTCATCGGAGACTTGGTATTGCCGAATGACATTGTTGTTCTCGTAACGCCGATTGATGAATCTGCGCCGAAGGGACGACTTATTCTCCCGCAGCAGCAGATGATACGCAGCATACTTGATGCAGCCGCTGTCAACATTGTTGTTAAGGACACGGAGCTTGAAGCTGCTCTCGCCGCAATCGCACGCAAGCCTAAACTTGTTATCACCGATTCTCAAGCGTTCGGAAAGGTCAGCAAAATCGTTCCCGAAGACATATTGCTGACGTCGTTCTCAATCCTGTTTGCCCGTTATAAAGGTGAGCTTGAACCTTTCACGGCAGGCGCAGCAAAACTCAACATGCTCGCAGACGGCGACAGGGTGCTGATTTCAGAGGGCTGCACTCATCACAGGCAGTGCAACGACATCGGAACGGTTAAAATGCCGGGATGGATAAAAGAGTATGCAAAAAAGGAGTTGTTCTTTGATTTCACCTCCGGCGGAGACTTTCCGAGTCTTGATGAGCTTCGTAAATATGCCTTGGTTGTTCACTGCGGCGCATGTATGCTTAACGAGCGTGAGGTTCATTCAAGACTTGAAAAAGCTGAAAAAGCAGGTGTCAGCATTACAAATTACGGCATTGCGATCGCTCAAATGCACGGAATTCTGCGGCGTTCACTTTCGCCTTTTCCCCAATTGCTGCAAAAACTGCGGGAGCGTTAATCTCTGCACAGATTGAATTGCTGCTGCATCAGTTTGCCCCAATTTAAAAACGGATAGGCCGTAAACACTGTCTTTGCGGCCTGTCCGCTTTCTGTTTAGAGCAAAAACCGTGACTGTGCACGCACGAACGGTCGGAACACAATCCTCAAAAATATTTTCCAAAGCCTATTGAATTTTTCAAATTCGGCGTTATAATGTATTGTGATGAATTATGCGAATTGTGACAACAACACCGATCTGATTTCCGGGGTACGTCAAGCGACGAAATGCACCGGAGCAAAGGATCCAAAGTATCCGAAGGATCCAAAGCAATTGGGACCGCTTGTGCTTGCATATATCGGCGACACGATATATGACCTTTTTGTGCGCACGGAATTAGTTGATTCAACAACGCTTACGGCACACGGGCTGCACATAGGCGCAGCAAAACGCGTTTGTGCCAAGGCACAGGCCGCAGCATTTCGCCGTATCGAGGCGCTGTTAACGGATGATGAATCCGCAGTTTTTCGGCGCGGCAGGAATGCGCATATGGGGTCTGTGCCGAAAAATGCAGCGATCATTGACTACAGGATTGCAACAGGAATGGAAGCTCTTGTCGGATACCTCTATCTGTCCGGCAAAGATGAGCGGCTTTCGCAGCTTATGCGCATTGCGCTGCACGATACAGCTGAGATTGCAGAACAGGCAGAGAAATAGAAGAAGATTAATTAACAGGAGAAAAAGATGGCAAATTACAACGATCGCGGCGGCAGGCGCAGCGATGATTACAAGCGTCCCAATCGAAAGAACAGTGATGGTTTCCGTTATTCGGACGACAGGAAGCCCCGCTTCAATGATGACAGGAAGCCCCGCTTTGACGACGACAGGAAACCTCGCTTCGACGGTGACAGAAAACCTCGCTTTGACAGCGACAGAAAGCCCCGCTTCGACGGCGACAGGAAACCGCGCTTTGACAGCGACAGAAAGCCCCGCTTCGACGACGACAGGAAACCTCGCTTCAATGATGACAGGAAGCCCCGCTTCAATGATGACAGAAAGCCCCGCTTCGACGGCGACAGAAAGCCCCGCTTCGACGGCGACAGAAAGCCCCGCTTTGACAGCGACAGGAAACCTCGCTTTGACGGCGACAGAAAGCCCCGTTTCGACGGCGACAGAAAGCCCCGCTTTAATGACGACAGAAAACCCCGCTTCAATGATGACAGAAAGCCCCGCTTTGACGGCGACAGAAAGCCCCGTTTTGATGGCGACAGAAAGCCTTTCGAGTCAGACTTCTTTGAAGATGAAGTACTTGATGTTGAATTCAATGCATTTCCTTCTCCCGAAATCGTTGAAAATGACGAGCAGGAGCGTGATCTGCCCAGCATAATCATGGGCAGAAATCCCGTCAAGGAAGCAATCAAAAGCGGACGAAGCATCGACCGTATCCTTGTAACAAAGGAACACGATGGTTCTTTGGGCGAAATCATCGGTCTTGCCCGTGACGAGAATCTTGTTATTCGAGAAGTGGATCGTTCCAAGCTGGACGAAATCTGCATGCCGTTCGGCCATAACGGCAAACCCGGAAACCATCAGGGCATCGTTGCAGAAATCCCGGGTGTTGAATATGCCGAACTCGAGGATATACTTGACTATGCCCGCGTTCGCGATGAAAAACCCTTTGTTATTCTTCTTGACGGCGTTGAAGATCCGCATAATCTCGGCTCAATCATCCGCAGTGCGGAGTGCGCCGGCGCACACGGAGTTGTTATAACAAAGCGTCGCAGTGCACCTGTAACGGCAACGGTTGTGAAGACCTCTGCCGGAGCGGCGGAACACATGCGAATCGCCCGTGTTGTGAACCTTGTTTCTGCAATTGAAACACTGAAAAAGGAAGGCCTTTGGATTGCCGGCGCGGACATGGCGGGCAACAGTATGTATGAAGCGGACATGAAGGGCGGCTTTGCACTCGTTATCGGCAGTGAAGGCAGCGGGCTCAGCAAACTTGTAAAGGAAAAATGTGATTTCCTTGTTTCCGTACCGATAAAAGGCAAGATTGATTCTCTTAATGCATCGGTTGCGGCAGCTATCATCATGTTTGAAAAGAACAGACAGGACAGCGTGAATTAAAAATGAAAACCCTCCCGAACGACGGAGTTTCCGCCGATATTGAGAATCTTGACAGCCTGAACGATGAGGCATTGGCTCGACTTGCCCAGAACGGCAGCAGTGATGCCGAGCATACACTTGTTGTTCGTTTTATGCCTCTTGTGCGTATAAAGGCGCGTCCATATTTTCTTATCGGTGCGGATCATTCCGATCTTGTTCAGGAAGGTTCAATCGGTCTGTTCAGCGCGATTCGTGATTATGACTGCGAAAAGCATACAAGCTTCCGAACCTATGCAGAGGTTTGTATAGGCAACAACATTATTGCTGCAATAAAACGCGCAACACGCAAAAAGCACTTTCCGCTGAACAGCTATATTTCGCTCGACAAGCCGGTTTTTTTCGATAATCCCGATGACGAGGCGCGCTGTCTCGGCGACTCGATCCTGCTTGCTGCCACAATCGACCCGGAGGAGCTTGCCATTGACCGCGAGGCGGAACTTCACATCCTGCACGGGCTCAAAGCAGAGCTTACGGAACTTGAATTGAGTGTTTTACGGCTTTATATCTCCGGAAAAAGCTATGCGCAGATCGCCGAAAGCATTGGCAGAAGCACAAAAACAGTTGACAATGCATTAACGCGAATAAAGAAAAAGGTATCAAAGCTTATTCGGGCAAATAACCCCGAACAGTCATAGAGCATTGGATACAGTTCAAGCCGACTTCCGATTTTTGTCTCGGGAGTCGGCTTTTTGTTTTGCGTGCAATCAACAGCTCACAACTAAATGTGATTCGCCGCGTCTGCTCAGTTTCTGTCGCTTTTTAAACGCCCGAGCATTACAAGATCACAGAAAACTCCCCTTGACGAGCGAAATCTCTCCCGCATTATTCCTTCGGGTATAAAGCCGCATTTCTGCGCCACTTTTCCTGAAGCAGGGTTTTCGACTGCATGACAGATTTCAAGCCTGTTGAATCCAACCTCATCAAAAAGATAGTTGCAAACCGCTTCAAGTGCTTCGGTTGTTATGCCTTTGTTCCAGCAATCCCGTGCAATGCAATAACCGATTCCAGTGCGTTCATCGCGCTCCTTTATGCTTGGTGCACCGATACTTCCGATCAGTCTGCCGTTGTATTCAATGGCCCAGCTGTAATAATCGGATTTTTCATACTCCGCAACCCATTTGCTGAGAAGCTCGCGGGTTACATCGAGTGTTGCATGCGGAGGCCAGCGCATGAATTTCGTTACCTCTGCATCATTTGCCCAATTGTTGAACATATCCTGCGCATCCTCAACGATGAATCTGCGAAGTTTTAAGCGTTTTGTTGTCAATTCTTTTGTTCCTTTGTGCGTAAGCATTTTTTTGAATTCTCCTTTGCTGCTGATGTGTTATATATGCAAACAAGCGGTACAGGTTCTCCTCTGCACCGCTTGAATTCATCCTTATAAGGTTAACCGCTGCTCAGTGAGCTTTGCAGCGATATTGAAGAGGCGATGCTTGACTGTGCAAAAGTTCGGGTACGGTAAAAACCATTCCGACAACTGCTTTAAGCACGGAATTGACGAGAGTATTATGCTGCTTTTTGCTGCGCTTTTGCATCGCTTTATCTCCTTTTCTGATATTTTCGAAATTATACACATTCATGTATGTATTGTCAATACAATTCGGACGGTTGCAGGCAATATATTTGTGTTTTTTTGTTTAAAGCTCGCTGTTAATTCTCACCGCAGGCTACAGAATACATCCAAAACGCATAAACACCGTAACCTCTGTTAGGTTCATTAACAAAAACATGGGTTACAACAGCCGCAATCCTGCCGTCTTGGACAATCGGGCTTCCGCTCATCCCCTGCACGATCCCACCTGTTTTGTTAAGTAGTCGCTCATCGGTTATTTCAATAACAAGCCCCTTTTGACCCGGCACGGATTGCGCTGCATTTTTTATAATTTTGCAGCTGTACGGCTGAGGTTTCTCACCGTCAATCTGAGTTATAATATAAGCTTCTCCCTTATGCACTTCGTTCGGAAAAGCTATCGGCAAGGTCTCTCCCGCTTCGCATGTATAATCCGCAGAATCCGCAATGCCGAAAATCCCGAGTTCCGTATTAACATCAATGCTTCCTATGCGCAGGCTTTTCGCACCAAATGCCCCGCGCAGCTCACCCGGAAAACCGCTTGAACCCTTTGTAACTCCGAGAACATCCGCTTCGACCATTTCACCTTTCCTGACATTCAGCAAACTGCCGGTATCCGCATCCAAAACCGCATGTCCGAGTGCTGCCGAAGCTTTTTCTTTTTCCGTAACAAACGACAGCGTTCCGATGCCGACCGTGCTGTCGCGCACCCATGCGCCGATTTTCGCCTTGCCGTCGGTACCCATTTCGGGCTTTACGGTTAATGTCTGCCGTCGGTTGTTTCGTTCAAAAACTATTTGTGCCCTGTCCGGATTTGCGTTCAATGCAAGCTGCATCTCTTCGCTTGTTGACACCGCAGTGCCGTTAATGCTTAAAATAACGTCACCTGCACGAAATCCAGCCCGTTTTGCCGGGCAGCATTCCCGACCGTCTCTGTTTCGGAATGAACCGCTGCCGACAATAAGCAGTCCCCGAAGATTAATCGATATCCCGACAGCGCGTCCGCCGGGATACAGCATTGCACGTTCGTGGCTGTATATCGGCACGTTTGCGAGTTCAAACAGATTAAACAAACGCACCGAGATCCGTTTTGCGCCGAGTGTTTCGTCCCCCGATTCCGTGACATTTAGTGCGCCTTCCCGCCCATACTCTGTTGATGCCGATTCGAGCATTGAAAGGGTGCTTTGTAAATAATCCAAGCATTGAGCTCCCCCCTGTTCAGCATCATTCAATGTGCTTACGCTGTTTATGAAAACAGCCTTCGGCAGAGCCCTCACCGCACGCATACGCGGAGAATAGTTAAAAAAAACAACCAGCGCAGAAAGTATGATGCCGAAAATTTTAATGCCGATATTCCCCCGCGGCCCTATATCCGTATTGCTGCGCACGGAATTATTTTCGCCTGTTCTGTATGCGCAGCAATTCTTCACCATGATATTATCTAAACATTCTTTTTTTCTCGATATCTCTGTTCCTTTAATTATAGAACAATGCCTTCTTTCCTTACCCATACGTACAACACCCCAATTTATCATTTGCCGAACATCAGCAGCGTTATTGTTTGTACGTTGGTTATCGATTATTCACAGAGAACCGTGCGCTTGGTGCAGGCTTCGGAACAATATGTGCCGCATAAATGAGGCTTTGTTCACAAAAGCCGACATGATATCTTCATGTCGGTTTTTGTCTTAAAATAAATTGACGGTGTCATCAGTCAAGTTCATGGACTTTTGACAACTTGAACCTGTTGGCAGATTCGATAAGTTCACTTGCGTACTTCTGTGCGGATTCATCCGCCGCCGATGCACCCATAATTCGTGCAAGTTCTGCGCTGCGTTCCGCATTGTTCAATTCACGGAGCGATGTTTTCGTTTTTTCACTGTCGGAATGCTTTTCGACAAACAAATGGCAATCGGCAAAAGCCGCGATTTGCGGAAGATGAGTGATTGAAAGCACCTGCCTTGAACGCGCAACGCTGTACAGCCGTTCGCCGACAATCACGGCCGTTCTTCCGCTTATGCCCGTATCAACTTCATCGAATATCAGTGTAGGCGTTCCGTCCACACCGGCACAAACAGTTTTAATCGCCAGCATCACGCGTGAAAGTTCGCCGCCGGAAGCCACCTTTGAAAGAGGCTTAAGCGGTTCTCCCTTGTTTGCAGACAGCATGAATTCAACATCATCATTGCCGTTTGCGTGGAGTTTTCCGTCTTCCGGCAGGAATATAATGCCGAACGCAGCCTTTGCCATTCCAAGTTCCTGCAACTGTTCGGTTATTCTTCGGCACAGATCTTCAGCGGCTTCTTTGCGTTTTTCAGTCAGTTTCGCTGCTGTTTTGCAGTAATCCGCTGCAAGCCTGTTCCGCTCCGCAGTCAGCTTATCCCTCAGTTCCTGTGAACCGGTGAGCTCGGCCAGCTCGGCCGAAGCTTCGCTGCGGTATTTAAGGATATCTTCAATAGTCCTTCCGTATTTTCTTTTCAACGAATTGATAAGATCGAGCCTTGTCTCCAGTTCGTCAAGCCGTTCCGGAGAATACTCATATCCCAGCCGCAATTCGCGAAGCTGATATGCTCCATCCTCAAGCTCATAATAGGTATTATTCAAAAGTTCATATAGTTCAGCGTATTTTGAAGAAATTTCAGCAATCTGAGCAAGCGAATTCACGGCAGAGCCGAGTTTTTCCAATGCGCCGCCGTCGCCCGATATGTTTTCACCGCTGTTTTCGAGAGCTGAATTAATCTTTTCGGCATTGGAAAGCATGTTCAGTTCCTCTTGAATCGTCGCTTCCTCTCCGACAGTCAGCGCAGCTGCGTCTATTTCGTTTATTTGATATGAAAGTATATCGATTCTTCTTTCACGCTCCGCCTCTGACAGGAAGCCCGAATTCAGCTTGTGAACGACCTCAGAATGCTGTCGATAAAGATTTTCCGTTTTTTCTTTGAGCTCCGCAACTGGCAAACCCGCATAATTGTCAAGCATTCCTATATGTTTCTTTTGCGAAAGAAGCGACTGATGTTCGTGCTGGCCGTGAACATCAACAAGCGTATCCGTCACGGTTTTCAGTGTTGCAAGCGGAACTATTTCACCGTTCAGTCTGCAAGTGCTTTTTCCCGAAGCGGTTATCTCACGCATCACAACAAGCGTATCATCTTCATATTCGATGCCGAGCGCGTCAAGTTGTTTTTTTACTCCATCCTGTCCGTTAATGTTGAAGAAGGCTTCCACTCTTGCCTTTTGGCTGCCTGATGAAATCAGCTCGCGATTTGCCCTTTCACCGAGAATAAGGTTAACACTGTCAACAATAATCGACTTTCCCGCACCGGTCTCACCTGTTAAAACGTTCAGTCCGGCACCGAGCTCAAAGTCAAGATGCTCAATAAGCGCAATATTTCGAATTATCAACCGTTCCAGCATATTGCCTTCCTCCCGAGCCGGTTCAATTCAGCCTCTCTCTGATGAGGCGAAAAACATTTCTCTTTTTTGTTCTGATGAATCCAACTTGTTTATTGCATCCGGACACAGTGAACCCCGTTCCCGCCGGAACCTGAACAGTGCTGATTCCGTCTGCATACATAACACAGTCGCTTTGCGCATTGATTTCAATTACGGAATCAAATGCAGCTGCAATCGGACGGACAGTCAGCGAATGCGGACAAACGGGGGTTACGAGAATCACATCAAGATTCGGCGCAACCACGGGACCTCCGGCAGAAATTGAATAGCCGGTTGAGCCGAGACGTGAGGAAACAATTATGCCATCCCCGTGTATCATTCCGACATCCGCGCCGTCAACTCCGAGTTCAATATGCGATACGGACGAAAATCCGCTTTTATATGCAAGAAAATCATTTAATGCAAAGAACTCTCTGCCATCCTTAAAACTTGCCTTGAGCATTCTGTCCGTTTCTATTGTATAGTCTCCCTCCGAAAACTGCTTCAAGGTCTCTTCAAAGCCCTCGATGCTGGTTTCACTGAAAAACCCAATTTTGCCAAGGTTGATTCCAAGAATCGGAGTAATGATTTCGATCACCTGATTCACCGCATGGGACACGGCGCGGAGGGTCGTTCCGTCACCGCCTATTGTAACTATACAGGCGGGTTCATCCTCATCTTCTTCAATGCAGTCGGCAAACATGCACGATGCATCTTCATACACTTTGCACTGATACCCGCTGCGTGCAGCAATTTCAGTCGCCTTCCGCAGAACACCGTCAGAACCTGTTTTTGTAACATTTACATAGAAAAAAATTCTGTGATTCATTTTTTTATCCTCCGCCGCACCGTCAAGCTTATGCAAAGTTATTTAAGAGTCGTATGCGCATCGCTTACCGTTTTTTCAACCGCTTCCGCAAGCTCTGTTTCGCCCATGCCGCATTCGGCCGCATTCTCCTCATGGCCGAGATACAAGAGAAATTCGATATTGCCTTTCGGTCCTGTGATTGGTGAAAACTCAATTCCGCGAACGCTGAAGCCGTTGCTCCGCACATGTTCGATTGCATTCGTCAGAACCTCAATATGTGTTTTTTTGTCACGCACAACGCCGTTTTTGCCGATTTTATCGCGTCCTGCTTCAAACTGCGGTTTAACAAGAACAGCCGCAGCTCCGCCTGTGGAAAGACATTCGTTAAGGCGCGGAATAATAAGACCGATAGAGATGAAGGATACATCTATCGAAGCAAAACTCGGCTGCTCATCGAACCAATCCAAATTCATGAATCTTGCATTATGGCGTTCCATGCAAACAACGCGTTCATCATTGCGCAATTTCCAGTCAAGCTGCCCGTAACCTACATCAACTGCAAAAACTTTCTTTGCGCCGTGCATCAGCATACAATCCGTAAATCCGCCGGTAGATGCCCCTATGTCAACGCAGACGCGGTCTTTAAGCG
>ENA-OUQC01000657-OUQC01000657.1-human-gut-metagenome-genome-assembly--contig:-NODE-657-length-23072-cov-3.322979_pt1 | contig 23072 bp, 23 predicted proteins | sample MGYA00237942_ERZ548815 | MGnify/ENA primary metagenome ERZ548815 (study PRJEB26490, sample SAMN05194722) | human gut metagenome | biome: terrestrial biome; feature: human-associated habitat; material... | reverse complement strand
ATTTCGATGTGTACATAGCCCGGATTGAAGACCCTGAAGCGGATTTCGACTCAATGGACTTCTGGGAACTGTACGACACCTTCAGCGGCAATCTCATGACAACACGCGAATACAGACTTCAAACAGTGCAATGCTTATGATACAAGGCCTATATGAATGGCTCGATGCCAACAAGATACAGTACAAGCCTGTTGATGACGAGACCGTAGAAATCATCGGGCTTGGCAAGGCGTATGTTCAGGACATGGATAATGTCAGCTCCCTGTTCAAGAAAGACAAGGACGACGAATATGTCTTCAACTGCACGCAATGCCCCGACGAACTCATGGAAGACGGCATCAACCATGTCATCTTCCAGTTCGGCGACAACTGGTACATACATGACTTGCGCAAGAAGTTTGCCCTGAACATCCTCAAGTATGTGGGAAAGCGCAAGCCGTTGGAGCATGACGTGCCGTTTGTCAATCTCGGGATTCATACACCATACGAGCTGTTGAACGGCAGCTTTATGCCACAGTCCTGGATTAAGAAAGCGAAGTATCTCGGACATACTGCGCTGGGAGTATGTGACCGCAACACAATGGCATCGCTGTTTGCCTTCCAGAAAGAGTGTGAAGCGGCAGCCATAACACCCGTATTTGGCTATTCGCTGACATTCACAGACGGAGACAATTCCGTTGGAGCAAAGGTGTTCGTCCAGACCCAACAAGGCCTGCGCAACCTCCTTCGCATACAGAAGTGTATTATGGTTGACAGTCCGGAACATACCATAGACATCACAGAACTGACAGAACGAGGCAATGGCAACGTACTGGTTCTCGACAAGTACTCTTCGCGGTATATCTATGAGAACCAGACAGTAATCGACAATCTGAAGGACAGCTTCGATAAGGTGTTCTATCAGGTTGACCTGTCGGAGTTCAAAGCCGAGCGCATCGACATACGAGTGTTGGAGGCGGCCAAATTCTACTTCGACAACCTGTACACAACCGAATGTGTGCCGCCAGTGCTGATATGCGACTGCTACTACCTCGACAAGGACGATGCCAAGAACAAGGTTATTCTGAACAAGATAGCTGAAGGAGCGGCACATGAGCAGAGCAACGACCAGTACTACAAGGATGCTGACGAACACTATGCGGTATTTGAGCAGCTGTTTGACAAGGAGAAATGGGACATCTACAAACTGTTCAGTGAATGTTGCGACGGCACTCTCTATATCGCAAAACACGCTGAAGCAAGGTTTGAGACCGGACGCAATTTCATGCCAGAATACGATATGACAGAAGATGAGAAGCGCAAATACGGGACGACCCACAATATGTTCAACCAGCTTCTTGAAGAAGGGTTGCAACGCCTTGTCCCGGCTGAAAAGCAGGAGGAATACCGCAAGCAAATGGAATACGAGAAGTACATCATCGAATCCACCAACAACGTCGATTACCTGCTCGTCCAGTATGACACCGTGAACTGGTGCAAGCGCAACGGAATCCTGACAGGATGTGGGCGAGGTTCTGCTGCCGGCTCACTGCTGCTCTACCTGCTTGGCATAACGCTTACAGACCCTTTGCGGTACAACCTCATCTTCGAGCGTTTCCTTCTTCCTGAACGAGCTGGGCTGTACCAGGCGGAGACAACAATAATCGGAGAGGACATAGAAGCCACGGAATATGTCGATGTAGAGCTGGAACACGGACACAAGATAAGGCTCGACAAGGACGCACGCCTGCTTGTACGGCGAGAAGGCAGCGACGCTCCAGTCAAGATATATGCAGATGAACTTAAGGCTGGCGACGACATTCTGTGGGATAACAAAGACGAACTATTCACAATCAACGAATTACAGATATGAATATAACATTGACAGAAGAGATGAAGCGAGCGATGGAGCTTATAAACTCCAGCAACCGCCCAATCTACATAACCGGCAAGGCAGGGACAGGAAAAACAACCCTCCTGCGCTACATAGTTGAGAACATCAACAAGAAATTTGTCGTAACAGCATCAACAGGGATAGCTGCGATAAATGCCGGAGGTGTTACCCTTCATAGCTTCATGGGAATACCCATGGGCATACAGAACCCTTCTGGAAAACTGGAAGGGCATTTCAGCGGCGCAAAGATAGCGTTGGTAAACACAATCGACGCTCTCATAATCGACGAGGTTTCCATGATACGCCCTGACATAATCGACTACATCGACAGAAAGCTGCGCCGCTACCGCAAGTCGGACAAGCCTTTCGGCGGAGTGCAGCTCATCATGTTCGGCGACTTGTTCCAGCTGCCTCCAGTCGTGCCTAAGGCGGAGCAGGAAGCGATAAGTTTCCTGTACCCCGGCGTGTATTTCTTCTACGCAAACGTATTCAAGAGATGCGGATTTGACGTGGTTGAACTAACGCACATCTTCAGGCAAGCAGACAGCAACTTCATCGGCATCTTGAACAACATCCGCGCCTACAACCTCACCAGCGAAAACATCGAAGACCTCGCGGAAGTGCGTGACCGTGCGTCGTCCGAGAACTTCTCCGGCAACTGTCTGCATATCTGTAGCCTGAAGCGTGACGTGACCAAAATCAACGAGGAGCTGCTCGGAGAATACACCCATTCATTCCAAGCGCAGATTGAGGGCGACTTCAACCCGAAGGCTGCACCATGCGACGACATTCTGAAGCTACGGGTCGGTGCGCGTGTGATGATGCTGGTGAACGACAAGAAGCAGGGCTTTTCAAACGGCTCGCTCGGCACAGTCTCGAACATCACTGACAGTTCTGTTGAGGTAGAACTTGACCATGGCGGCACGGCTACAGTCGAAAAGCACAAATGGCACAGCTACAAATACAGCGTTGTCAACAAACAAATCAAAAAGGACGAGACAGGCAGCTGCCTCCAGTTTCCTGTCACCTTGGCATGGGCGATAACCATCCACAAGAGCCAAGGGCTTACATTCGACAACATAGTCATACACGCCAAGTCAATCTTCAGCCCCGGACAGATATATGTGGCATTGAGCCGGTGCAAGACGCTGGAAGGAATATCGACTGACACGTTCATAACCAACCGGCATATCCTGCCTGATGCTGAAATACTGGCATTTGAGAAATCCTACAGGGATGCAGGATTCGTCTTCAATCCCGATAACCTGAAACAAGCAGAACGATGAAAGTCACAAACGTATCAATACACAAGACCAAAAATCCCGTAACAGCCGCCGACACGTTCATTGGCAAAGGCTACCTGCAAGGCCCGGGAGGAAGCCTTCCAGATGTGGACTGCGACTACCAGTCAGACCGGCGGCAGGAAGTCAAGGAATACATCGAGCAACGCTACAACCATAACGGCAAGCAGCGTGTGTTTTCGGCTGGCACATTTACCACGCTGAAGGCCAAGGCGGTGATCAAGGATGTCGCACGGACTATGAGAATCCCAGTATCGCTGGTCAACTACATGACGGCGATGATTGACAATGACAAGTACGACTATACCGGCATCTTCCGTATGGCTGCCGAGAACAAGCGGTTCGCCAAGTTCATAGAAGACTACCCGAGGCTGTTTGAGGACATACGCACACTGATGTTCCAGCCTCGCTCAAGTTCAGTCCACGCTTCGGCTCTGCTTGTTACGCCCGATACGCTGGACGATGAGGACGTTGAGTGCTATGACTATACCCCAATCAAAAAGGTTGACGGCATACTCGTATCTGAATTTGACGGCTACCAACTTGACGAGTGCGGCCTCCTGAAGAACGACTGCCTTGCGACGAAAGAACTCTCCAAGCTCCAGCAGACCATGGATATATGCAACAAGGTCTATGGGGCGAATCTCACGCTGGAATCCATAGCCACAGGGCCGCTGGACGACGACAAGGCGTATGAGATGCTGAGAAACGGCTACACGCAGAACGTCTTCCAGTTCTCCTCAAAGGGAATGACAAAGTTCCTCGTAAGCATGAAGCCGACCTGCATCAACGACCTCATCGCGGCAAACGCGCTTTTCCGTCCGGCGACACTGGAGAACGGCTCAACCGAGGCGTACATCGACCGCAAGGACGGTCTGGTTGCGCCTACCTACCTGTGGGGAACGTACAATGCACTGAAGGACACATTCGGTCTCATAACCTATCAGGAGCAGGTGGTATTCATCGCTCGCGAGGTAGGCGGCTTCAGTCTTGGAGACGGCGTTCATCTCGTGAAGTTCGTATCCAAGAAGAAGATTGACAAGATTCGGGCGATGAAAGAAAAGTTTATGGAGGGCGCAAAGAAAAACGGTTGCCCCAAAGAAGATGCAGAAGCAATTTGGCAGCAAATCGAGACTTGCGGCAGCTACATCTTTAACCGCAGCCACGCAGCGGCGTATGCTGTCACTTCATACGTCGGAGCATACCTGAAGGCAAACTATCCTACCGCCTTCTACACGGTCGCACTCGAGTGGGCAGACGACAAGGAGCTTGTTATGCTCATGAGCGAAATGGAATCTTGCAGCAACGCCAAGGTTGTAGCTCCAGACATCAACAAGAGCGAAGTCTCCTTCTTCACCGATTACAATACCGACTCGATATTTTGGTCGCTCACTAGAATAAAAATGGTCGGGGCAAAGGCTGTGGAATGGATAATCGAGGAACGCAAGAAAAACGGCTCATACACCAGCATCGACAACTTCATCGACCGCGTATTCCGATACAAGCTGAAGAAGTACGAATACTGGGACGACCCTGACGACGAAAACGAAGTAACGCGATGCCCTGTCAACGCACGCCATGTCCTCAACATGATTCTCGCAGGCTGCTTTGACAAGGTCGAGAACGCGCTGTCTGTAGTCGAAAGATATGCCATCGTAGCTAAGGCCGCTGAACGTCTTGGCTTCAAGGTGTCAGAAAAGGATTTCCCAGCAGACCTTATAGGCAAGCATTACTTCTGGAGCCAAAAGCAAATAGCAGTTTCAGGCATCGGAGCAATCGACTACAAGCGGATATACGACAACAGCGAAATCAAATCCTCAATAAAGGGACGTGCATCATACGCAACCCTGAAGACAATCCTCGACCCTGAGAAAGAGGACAGCCGAGTAGCTGTATGTGCTACGGTGGTTGACGTCGAGGAAAAGAAGATGACAAGCAAGAAGACCGGGAACAAGGAAACGTACTGCAAGCTCGTACTCCAGCAAAACAACGACACCTGCGAGTGCGTGGTATGGCCTGAGCAATGGGCAAACCTCCGAGGTGTGCTTCTAAACTCTAAGAACAAGCTGGTCGTATTCTCCGGCGTCGTCAAATACAGCGACTATGCCGGCGTAAACAACGTATGGTTCACCAAAAGCTCTAAATGCGCAGTGTTATGAAAAGACCAATCATCATCGCCCTCGTCGGTAATTCAGGAAGCGGAAAGACATCCCTCTCGCTCTACTTGCAAGAACGTTTCGGCATACCGGCACTCGTGTCATTCACAACACGGTCAATGAGAGATGGGGAGGTTGACGGCATCGACCACCATTTTGTGAAGGACGCATCCTCAATGCCTGAAAAACCGCTTGCCCATACCGTATTCGCAGGAAACCATTACTGGACTTCACACAGCCAAATCACAACACCGGTCGTCACATACGTCGTCGATGAGGCTGGGCTGTTGGAGCTGAAAGAAAAGTGGTCTGACAAATACTCCGTGCTGGCGTTCTACATATCTCGCCCTGACAACCCGACTTCAGCCGAAAGGAAGAATCGGGACAAAGACAGGCTGCAACTCCCAGCATCAGCATACGAGGAGGTTTTGAACAACACTTCCTCCCTGTCAGACTTTTACAGTCTGGCAACAACAAGCATCATTAAAGCAATACTCAAAAGCATAGAATGATATGGCGATACCCAAACAAGAAAGAAATCCCATGATAGCATTTACGCTTGACTTCGAGACTGGCGGACTCAAATGCCAGACAAATGCAGTGACACAGATAGCAGTACACGCAACAAGACTCGACACGTTTGAACACATCGCTTCATTCGTGCGCTACATCCAGCCGTACTTCCGCAAGGAAATCAAGGCTCTCGCTCAAAACAAGCGCAAGACTCTCAAGAGCAAGTACGACAATGACGAGCCGGAACTGATGATATACGAGGACGATGCGCTCAAATACACGGCAATCACTATGGATATGCTGCACCAGCAAGGAGAACCCATAGAGCAGGTAGCACAGGATGTCCTCAAGTTCATGCAAGACAACACGCCCAAATGCAGCAAGAACATGAAGCCGTTCATCATCGGGCAGAACATCGGCTTCGACGAGGGCTTCTTCTGCCAGATGATGGAATATGCAGGGCTGATGAAGGAAGCACAGAAACTTCTTAGAGGCCATGTGGACTTCTACGGCAACTGGCATCCCTTGACGCTCGATACAATTCTGTTGGGTCAGCTCGCATTGTGCCACAAGCCTGATGTCACTTCCTACAAGCTGGAACTGATGTGCGAGCGGCTTGGCATTGAACTTGACGACGCTCATGACGCAGATGCAGACGTGGCAGCTACCACCGGAGTTGTGGCAGTACTCACCCAGCGAATGAGAAACGTCGGTGGAACTGTCGAGGACGGCGGTATATCAATCGCAAAATCAGAAAAGACACGAAAACACTTCAAGATATAGGATATGGAGACAAACGACAACACCGCCAGCATCCCAGTGCAAGCCAACAGCAATGATGCTCCACCGGTAGAAGAGCCAACCATTGAGTTCAAGGTAATATCAGACCGAGACTCAATGACCATAGTGAATGAGGAACTCGGGCAAGTAATGGTGGAAATTTCTGGGTACGATCTGAAGATTGACCTCAACATGGCGTACATAAACACTATCGAGGAGGTCGAAGCGGCTTGTGAGGGTATCTCCCAGCTGTTCCGCGAGACAATCATGGAGATACTGCTGTCTGGCAAAAAACAAAGCGACTGATACATAGCTATTCATTATAAACTGGGCCGGCATACGCCCTGCTTGGAGCTGTGTGCCGGCCCGTAAAGCAAATGTAATGAATAGCGCAAAACAACAACTGTCAGAAAACGAAGCATTTTTCTGCGAGCTGTATGTAAACGGCTCCGCAAACTGCGTGGGCAATGCCGCGAGATGCTATTCCGAAGTCTTCAAGCCCAAAGACCCTCGCTTGGCCAAACAGCTGGGAAGGATGCTGCTTATGGACGAGCGTATCCAAGAGTACATCAAGGAACTCGGCAACATGGCTGCGGAGGACAACAAGAGCATGAAGCGCTTCATAACGGCAAACCTCATGAGCATAGTTGAGGAAACCTCCTCGGCGACATATTCTGACAGGAACGGCACACGCCTCTCCCCTGCCTCCTTGCGCAGCGTGGCTGTAAGCGCGATGAAGCTGCTGTCCGATATGTACCCGGTCAAGGAATCGCAGACCAACAGGTTGAGCATAGAAGGCGGTGACGGCTCGTCAATAACCTTCAACGTCATAGTACCCGAACCTAAGAAAGACGCTGACAAGGAAGAATGACAGAGATAATCATTTCAAGCCTCGTCAGCCTCATCACGGGCATCGGGGCTACAGTCCTTTTCTATCCCCAGACACGGAAGGCCAAGAACCTCGAGAATGAAGCCAAGCAGTCGGAGGAATGGAAGAAGCTCTATGACGAAGAGCGGAAGATGGGTGCAGAAGAACGCAAGGAATGGGAAGCAGACCGCGCCCGCATGGATGCCAAGATTGACGAGCTTTTTGCACAGATAACCAAACACCGCGACGAGAAAGCGGAAATAACCAAAATCAATACACAGCTGGAAGTAGAGGTCACGCGCCTTCGTATGCTCAAGTGCGAAGTCGTTAACTGCCCGAACCGCCAGCCCCCTACTGGATACTGACATGAAACTTGAACAGACAATTACAATTATCCCATCAGTCACACTGGAAGAGTGCAGACTCTCAGACCTCGCAGGTCGCCAAGGGAAAGTGTGCGAAATAAACTATGCGAAAGACGGCTCTGTCAAAGGATGCTGGGTCGAGCTGGAAGGCGAACCCTACCTTGACGAGCAAGAGTGGTACATACCGATGAACTCTATCGTTGAATAAGAACGTGTAAAAGAAACGCCGGAATCTTTACATGACATCATGGACGTGTAAAGGAAACGGCGATTTCTTTACATATAGACCAAGACCAAAGCAATGGCAGACGCAAACAAACTCAAACCGATTATCCTGCGCTGGGAAGGCGGCTTCGCCGTAGTCCCAGGCGACCGGGGCGGCGCGACAAACAAAGGCATAACCATAGGCACGTTCCGCCAGTTCTTCGGGCAGGGCGCGACCGTAGAGCAGCTGAAGCGGATGACTGACCAGCAGTGGATGACTGTCTTCCGCCGTGGCTTCTGGGACAAGTTCCGCGCCGACGAGATACGCAGCCAGTCCGTGGCGAACATCTGCGTGGACTGGGCGTGGAACTCCGGCACGAAGACCGCGATACGCAAGGTGCAGACGCTGCTGGGCGTGACGGCAGACGGCATCGTCGGGGCAAAGACACTCGCCGCAATAAACGCCGCAGACCCGCAGCAGCTGTTCGAGCGCGTCAAGGCGGCGCGGCTCGCATACTTCGACAGCATAGTGCGCCGCAGACCCTCGCAGATTGTGTTCCTGAACGGCTGGCGCAACCGCGTCAACTCGTTCAAATTCGCCGAATAAGCAGAACCGATACCGCTTATTTTACCTTAGACCGCCAAAGTAACACAATGAAGAAGCTGTTGTACTTACTGACAATACTGGCGTTGCTGCCCTCATGCAGCCGCCGCATATACGTCCCTGTGGAGAGCGTCCGCGAAGTCCACGACACGGTGCGCATCGACACGGCAAGCCGCCGCGCCGACATCATCATACGCCGCGACAGCGTAATCGTCCGCGACAGCATCGCAGTCGTCATCAACGGCGACACCGTGGTACGCGAGGTGTGGCGGTGGCGCGAGCGCGTCCGCGAAGTGCATGACACAGTGAGGGTCGCCACGGCAGCGAGCCGCGACACATCGCATACCGACACCGCCAAGACCGCGCAGGTCGTTGAGGTCGAAAAGCCCCTCTCATGGTGGCAGCACACGCAGATTTGGCTCGGACGCGCCGCGATGACAGCCGCCGCGCTCGCCGCCGCATGGCGGATTTGCCGCCGCCGTCAAAAGGGATTTCGGGAATAACGAAAAAAGCACTACCTTTGCAGTGCTGATTTTGTGCCTGAAATCGGTTTCGTTTTACCTCCCGAGGCTCGGTTGCCCCCTGCATCGGGAGGGCTTTTTATGCTAAACTGGTGCTGGCTTGTCACTCGCAGATTTTTCAAACATCGGCAACACCTTATACTACAGCCCATTAAGCATTTACACCAACATTCTGCGTCGGTAAATGACCCTCTGCACGCAACTCCGCAGCCATTATCACGAACTCCCGTTATAACTGTCCGCTACTATTTTGGAAAGCGAAAAGTTTAGCAGACAGTTATAATTCAGGAAAGCGTTTTAGTTATCCTCAAATAATACCCTCCATGAATGAAACCGTGCCCTCTGGTGTATAGACCACTGGCTCACCTCCGTCTTTCGTGATGCGGTACTGCCCATCTACGTCATCCCACTCGACAAAGTATTTGTGGCCAGCTGCCTCCAACTCGAAGGCGTGTCCGTGTTCGCTCTTTGAGTCATACAACATGAATTTATTTTCAGCAACCTGCTTATCTTTGCACAAATACCAAAGATAAACGAAGATCGGGTCAAAGCAGTGACTGTTTGTGGTCTTGTATTGAGCCATGATGACATGTCCTCTCTGCTCGAAAATACGCTTTTCATTGGCCTCGGCAAGAATTGCTGGGTACTCGGCAACACACCGTATCCACTGCGGGCAACCTTCCTTTATGTCATTTTTCAGCACATTCAGAAGGAAGTCTTCGGCTGATAGATCGTGATACTGTCCAATCCAGCGGTCTATCATCGTTTTGAAGTTAACGCCACAGTACTGCCCAGCCTTGTCGCGCAGGTAGCGTTTGAAACTGTTGTCGCGCTCCTTGTTGAGCAGGTAGAGCCGGTTGCTCGCGCTCCAACAATCTGGCACAAGCACCAGCATCGCCGCATAATAGTCACGAGCCGACTCCTCATCTTTTTTGATGCAGTCAAGCAACTCTGTCAGTCTCGCGCCGTACTCTTTGAAAGCGTCCAGCTGCTTGCCGGACCAGTTCAACAGACAACGCACCTGCCCCCAAAGATACGGATGCAGCTCAATGAGGTCCAAGCTGGTTTTCCACGCCTCATCTTCCAGCACCAAAGATGCCTTGAGCCGCTCTTCTTCCAATGACTGGTTGTCGAGCCGAGTATAGGTCTTGGCTGACGAACTCAGGAACTTTGTTACTGCATATCCGTCCGCCTCGATATCAATCCCATGATCTGAGACATATTCTACCAAGTCGGCAACCATTTTCTTCAAGCTCATCGCAGCCTCCTTGCAGTACTGGATTTTGTCTATTCGCCGGTTGTTGTTTTCATAGAGGAGGATGTTGCGAGTTGCCCGAACCCATGCTTCCAGGTTGCAGATCCAGGGCTTATGCCCGGTGATGTCAAAATGCCAAGCCTCGCGACCGTCGTCCTCCTTTTTCGTCTTAGCGGCAGGGAAAGCGCGAAGGAACAACAGCATGGCATAGAACGTCATTTTCACGTCGTTTGAAACATATTCGTACAGGAATTCGTCAAACACGGAAAGTTCGTTGTCCGCAATGCGGCTGATTCTGGGCAGGAGGAATGAAATCTCGTAGCAGATGCCGTTGTCATCCTTGTAGATGAGCGAGTTGACATCCTGAATCAGCTGCCTGAAATTCACGGTAACTGTCTTTTCGGGTACGACATGCTGGTCGTTGCTGCGCAGCTCGGTCAAGCTGTCGGCGTATGCAAACAGCAAATCATTGATTTCCGGGTCGTCAAGGTGGTAGGCTGCATCTGAAAGGCTGCCAGGCGTGTTCTCGTTTTCAAACAACTGCAAGGCTATCAGCCGCAGCAACAATTTCTTGAAGTGCAGCTCCGATGACTTGGCAGCGTCCAGACTCTTGTTTTCGCCGTCTTTCGGTTTTGCGGAAACACTGTCGATAATAGCCTGCCGCGCATATTTGTGCCAGAACAGGTCAATCCAAGGTCCGTCCATCAGTGAACGCCAGTTTTCTTCATCGTCGGCTGTTGCCAGTTGGATGCCTTGCTCGTCAGTTTCCTTCTGCTGGGTCTGGAGTTCCTCCTCAAGTGTCGATTTCAGCTTGTCGAAGTCAGACAACTGCTTGCCTCGGGCGTTCATCTTGACAAACAGCTCGTCAGACAGGCCAAATTCGCCGAGGTTAAGGAGGTGGAATGTGATATGCTCCAGGTTCTCCCGCCATGTTTTCAAGTCATCTTCCTGAACAACACCCATCTCGTGATATATTGCGTCAATCATGACAAGCATCGACAGGATGGTCGGGTCATGCTTCCATTCATACTTGAACCAATCTCTTTTCAATATAACCTCGGACGGCTTGGAGCCTTTGTCGCGAGCCTCTTTCACGAATTGCCAAGCATCGTGCTGTACCAGTTCGTTGCAAAACTCGTCAGAGGTATTGCGGGTCTCGTATGTGAATACCGCGTGCTTCTTGTCTCCAGACACGCTGAGTTCCGCTCCCAGCATCCAATGGAGGAGGAACAGGGTGGTGAGGCGTTGTTGTCCGTCGAGCGGCTCGAAAGCACCGTCTCTGTTGCTGCCGTACACAAAGTCGAGTTCGGCTGCAGGGCGTTTGCCCTTCGCCACCAGAAGAAGCGAGTAGACAAACACTTTGCGTATCTCGTCAACCTTATGGTTGCGCCGGCCTTGTGCATAGTCGCGTTGTATCTTGGGTATACGCACTTTGCCTTGTTTCAAAAGGTCATTCAGGCTGTAGTTTCTCAGTTTGTCGCTCATGACTGCGCCTCCTTTTCTATTTTTATGACTGAATCAAATATGGGGTCCACGGTTTCGTGTATTGCATTGAGGTATCCTTCCTGGTCTGCATTGTACCAGCGCATATTGTCGAGGTAAGACGACTCCTTGTTGCTGTCAGAATAATATTTCAGGAACAGGTTGCGAGTGCACGGGGGAATAAACCGCTCCCCAGTCTTGTCGCACTCCAAGATGCGATAACGCTTGTAGGCAAACGGCGCATCCTTGTACTCGCGGTTGGTGGCACTGTCCAGCAAGGTGAGGTTGCCGAGCGAGTCTTTCTTTTGTGTTGACAAGTCCACCTCGGCATCATCCTCGCCAGATTCCGCAGAATAGAACTTATTGATTTCCAGATAAAAGGACTTGTATTCTTCTACATTGACCTTCCCTTGCTTCTTGAACTTGCCAATCAGATCATGGCATTCCTCGCGAAGTTCTTTTGAACGTGAACTCCGGGTATGTTCCAGTCCGAGAATGAACTCCACGTTTTCGAGCCAACGCACACGGTCGCTGTACTCCTGCAATGCAGCGTCATTACGAGGGTTTACATGCTCCACGTCCCAGCGTTCCTTTTTGTACATGTCAAACGCAAAGCGCATGGTCACCCCCTTACGGCAGCACTCGACGTTGAACAGCAGCAGGAGACGTTTGAGATAGAGATAATCTTTCTCATAATCGAACTCATCAATGCGCTCCTTGCAGAGGAAAGCATTGCCATCCTTGAATCGCTCCATGATCATCTTACGCAGAGACAGCTCCGTGTCGTCAACAGTCCACTCATGCTCTGGCTCTTTATTTTTGCGCTTAGATTTCTCGTCCTCCAAGTGGTTGTAGACTTGCAGTGGCGTAAACCCTACGGCAACCAGATAGCCTACATAGTGATAATACAGGTTGTCCTCATACCATGCCACAAGCCTGTCAAAGGTCTTCTTGACTTGCGTCCATGCATCCTGCATGTTGCAGATATCTAAATCTACAGCCCAATTTTCATTACCCACAAACTTTTCGCAGGCATTGCTGCGCTCCTGCTCGCGGCAAAAGTCGTAGAGCTGTTGGAATTCTCGGTAGGAATAGTCAATGTCGGATTTCTCCTCGCGACGAGTGACAAAATCAAACAGCACGTCGATGCGAGTCTGTATGCCTCGATTGTCATCGCTGATAAAATACCAGAATCGGTCATCCTGAAAGCGGCGTTCCATCTCGTTCCATTCCATAGCCAACCGCTCGGCTGGCAGCTTGTTGCCATCGGCATGCTGGTCATAGTCCATGATGAAAAGCGCCTTGATGAGTTCCGAGCTGGTCAGTGAAATCTTGCCCTTGTTCAGGCGGTTGAATGTGTTGATGCTGACCAGCTCCTCGCTGCTCTCATCGATAGCATACCAGATGATTTTCACCTGCCGCTTCTGGTCATACAGCAAAACTCCGGCGAAGTTGCTCAGATTCTGCTTAAGCGTGATTTGCTGCTTAAACCAATCGTCAATGACCCGCTTCGCTTCCGCCAGATAATAGCTGTCGATGTTGTCAGCGGCGTTTGGATTATCGAAATCCAGCTGCGGACGATTGTCATATCTAATGTCGTACAGGTCTTTCTCATACATCTCTCGTTCATCCTCTCCAAGACGTCTCATCAAACGCTTGAGCAACAGGAGCATGGTGGTAAGCCGTTGCTGGCCGTCAAGCACCTCGTATGCATCCACGCCGTTGCGCTTGCAAGCCTTGACAACAACTGGTTGTAGAAAATAGCTGTCGTTCTTCCCGCTGTCGTCATTAGCGAACTGTTTGATGTCCTCAAGCAAGTCCGTCACTTGCTTTTCCTCCCAGCGATATCCGCGCTGAAACGACGGTATCACAAAGTGGTGCTTCCCGTCCAGCAAGTCGGCTATAGCCATTGGAGTAAAGTTTTCGTCGTATACTTGGTCTGTCATAATTTTCATATCAAGTGATGTGCAAAGTTACCAATATTTTCCGATCCTTCGATTACCCCCCCGTTTTATAACATCATTTAACACCGCAATTTCCCGTGATTTTTCGCAGTTGCCGCAGGGGATACAGGAGCGGTCGTCCCGGCGAGTGATGTTCTCGTCCAGAATTTGGCATAGCAAAGGAACTCACAGTTATGGCGTTGCTCGCTTTCAATGGAATAAATGTCTTCATTCTGCATATACTTTTGATTATGGCGCAAAATTACGGCGCAGGTGTTTCATTTTGTGATACACCCCAAGAAAATCACAGGAAAATCAGTTGAATTCAGCAGCTGTATCGATTTTCGCGACACCTCCAGACTAATTTTGCATCAACCAAACTCAAACAAATTAAGTATGCCCAAAAGAAGAAGACATCAACCGGGCCGTTATCAACCGAAGCCCGAAATTGGACCCAATTTCACCGGCACCAAGCCATTGACCGTTTTTCAGGGAGAAGACGGGAACTGGGGTGTAAAAGATGGCGATGGAAACATTGTTTGCGAACCTATTTACCGTATAGGACAAACGGAGGAGGGAAGAGCAAACAATACCTATATCCTTGGTAATGGATTTGAAGTTATCAGCGTATCCCCCGATGATTGGGACATTCTTGCATTCTACAGCGTCGATTGACGTCAACTGCGGACAATTTGCGGGCGGGGGATTTGCGGCTTCCAGAAAAAATGACTAACTTTGCGGTCGCAATGCGGTTATGGGTTTCTGCCGCAACGCAACTCATTAATAACCAATCAGAAACCGGTAAAGTTATATGGCAACTAAAATAAGATTGCAGCGCCATGGCCGTAAGGGCTATGCGTACTACCCAATCGTTATCGCCGATAGCAGGGCACCACGTGATGGTAAATTTATTGAAAGGATAGGTTCTTATAATCCGAACACTAATCCTGCTACAATAAGTTTGGACTTCGACCGTGCTCTGTATTGGGTAGAAGTAGGTGCAATTCCTACTGACACAGTTCGCAACATCCTCTCTCGCGAGGGTGTGATGATGATGAAACACCTCCGTGGCGGCGTCAAGAAGGGCGCGTTCAACGAGGAGGAGGCACAGCGCCGCTTTGACGCATGGAAGGCTGACCGCACCAAGGCTGCCGCTTCCGTTCAGGCAAAGGCTGAGGCTGCTGTAGCCGAGGAGAAGAAGTCTCGCCTGGAGGCTGAAGTGGCCAAGAACAAGGCTAAGGCTGAAGAGGTAGCCAAGAAGAAAGCGGAGAAACTTGCCGCTGAAGAGGCTGCCGCCAAGGAAGCTGCCGAAGCTGCTGCCGCTGCCGAGGAAGGCGCGGAGAACACTGAGGCCGAGGCTGCTCCCGCAGAGTAATCTGACAATTATGCCGCTGGGCGTATCATCTCGCCTGACGGTCAAGACATTGGCATCGATGCCTCCATGCGAGGTCGTCGATGCCTTTTCACTATACAATATGCCGTTAACCGTTTGACACACCACACATCATGCCTGACACCATCAATAATACAGCAGCCGAGTTCGGATGCGTGAAAAACATTTGCCGTACACTGTTCGAGAAGAAGATGAACGACTATGGCACTTCATGGCGCGTAATGCGTCCGTCCAGCATCACCGACCAAATCATGATAAAGGCGCGGCGCATACGCTCGCTCGAGGAAAAGGGCGGCTGCGGGCTTGTGGCTGAAGGTGTCGAGCCGGAATACATCGGCATAATCAACTACTGCATCATCGCGCTGATACAGGTGTCGGAGGGGTGCGGCGACGAGCTACCGCCCGCCCGCGTGATGCAGCTGTACGACAAATGGTTTGACAGCGCGACCTCGCTTATGACCGCCAAAAACCATGACTACGACGAGGCGTGGCGCGACATGCTCGTCACCTCGTTTACCGACATCATTCTCCAGAAACTCATGCGCACGCGCAGCATAGAGCTGCACGGCGGAAAGACGGAGGTCTCGGAGGGTGTCGCGGCTAACTACATGGACATGATAAACTACGCGATATTCGCGCTCATCAAGCTCGGCGTATGTCAGAGGAAATGACTTTTGCCGAGGCCGGGGAAATCCGGTCTCTGGGGCTGAAATGGTGGCAGACGGCTTTGACATGGCTGCTGCGCATTGCCGTAGGCGGCACGTTCATATTCTCGGGCATTGTCAAGGCCATCGACCCGTGGGGAACGCTGTACAAGCTGCAGGACTATGTTGCGGCTATCGACCTGTTCGCTGCCGGGCAGTCGCTGCTGGTCACATTCGCGTTCATCCTGTTCACCCTCGAGTTCATGACCGGCGTGTTCCTCGTCACCGGCAGTTTCCGCCGCTTCTCCCCTGTCATGGTGCTGCTCTTCATGGCCGTTATGCTGCCGCTCACGCTGTGGATTGCCATAGCCGACCCGGTGGCGGACTGCGGATGCTTCGGCGATGCGTGGGTCATCTCCAACTGGGCGACCTTCTGGAAAAATGTCGTTATAACCATCGCTGCCGTATGGCTGCTGATATACAACCGGCGCGTGCATTGGGTCATAACCCCGGCGTTGCAATGGGTCTCATTTGTCGCTACCGGCATATACGCGATGATAATCGGGCTGACGGGCTACACCGTGCAGCCGCTCGTCGATTTCCGCGACTACAAAGTCGGCGGGCCGCTCATCACTGCCGACGCGGAGAGCGAGACCGAGCATTTCGTATTCATCTATGAGAAGGACGGCGAGCAGAAGGAATTTGCCGAAACAGACTCGCTGCCCGACGAGAGCGACGGCTGGCAATTCGTGGAACGCCGCCAGCTGCCGGCAAAACCTGCCAAAGCTGCCGGCCCGCAACGCGACCTGCGCATCTGGTCTACGGACGGCGAGGAGGATGTTACCGAAGAGGTGATGCCGCGCAAGGGGGAAACCCTGTTTGTGCTGATGATGCCTACGCTCGAAAATGTCAGCATAGCCTCAACGTGGAAAATCAATTCCCTCAAGCAATGGGCAGACGAACACGCCACAGACTTCTATGCTGTCGTGGCAGCTTCGGAAAAGGAAATTGAGGAGTGGCAGGACCTGTCAATGGCTGACTACCCTATCTATTCTGCCGAGGACACGTCAATCAAGGAGGCCGTGCGCGGAAACCCGGCGGTCATATACCTGACAGACGGCAAGATAGTCTGGAAAAGCACACTCGGCGCACTGCGGGGCGATGACTTCATGGATGCCGGCGAAATGCCAGATGCGATGTCGATGTACCGCGACTGCGAGCCTATGGCAAAGCGTGTGACGGCAGTCTATATGCTTGTGCTTGCAGTGCTTACGGTGATGTCATTCATGCCCAAAGCATTCTCGTCAGCATTCCGGGGCATACGCCACCTGTTCCGCCGCCGCAAATCAGCAAACCATCCGCAGGACACAACGCACGATGACAACATAGTCGAGTGAAAGCGTGGGGATTCAGCGGTGGTGATACGGCTCACCGGCGAGGATAGTCATGGCGCGGTAAACCTGCTCGACAAACAGCAGACGTATCAACTCGTGTGAAAACGTCATCTGCGAGAGCGACATCTTGCGGTCTGCACGCGCATACACCTCGTCAGAGAAACCGTAAGGGCCGCCGATGACGAACACGAGCCGTTTCAGCCCTGACGACATCTGTTTCTGCAACAATTCGGCGAAGCCCTCCGACCCGCACTCGAATCCTCGCTCGTCAAGCAGCATGACATAGTCAGAGGGCTGCAATATCGCGAGTATGCGCTCCCCCTCCTCCGATTTCTGACGCTCCGGCGTGAGTTTGCCACGCTTCTTCAGGTCTGGTATACACGTCATCGTAAAACCGATGTAGTGTTTCAGACGCTTAAGATAGTCGTCCACTCCCTCCTGGACGTATTTTACAGAAGTTTTACCTACTGTCAGCAATGCTATTTCCATAAAAATGCGTATCTTCGCACAAAGTTAGCAATTAATGCTGTCTTAATGGCCGTCTGCGTCCGCAAAACAGCAGACACAGATGCCGGCAAGGCGGAAAACACATACACTCCGAATATGAAAAGCAAGGAAGAACTGATAGACGACCTGCTCGACCTCGCCTTTGCCGAGGACGTGGGCGACGGCGACCATACTACCCTCTCAACCATCCCGGCAGATGCCATGGGACGCTCGCGCCTCCTGGTCAAAGAAGAGGGCATCATAGCCGGCATCGACGTAGCTGTCAAGGTGCTGCACCGTGTTGACCCCTCGATAACAGTCGAAGTGATGATGCACGACGGCGACCATGTGAAGCCTGGCGACGTGGCGCTCATTGCCGCCGGCCCGGTGCGTTCGCTGCTCGTGGCTGAACGCACCATGCTCAACATAATGCAGCGCATGAGCGGAGTCGCCACCATGACCCACCGCTATCAGCAGGAACTCGCAGGCCTCAAGACCCGCGTACTCGACACACGCAAGACCACCCCGGGGATGCGTATGCTCGAGAAAGACGCTGTACGCATCGGCGGGGGCATGAACCACCGCATCGGGCTGTTTGACATGATACTCATCAAGGACAACCACATCGATTTCGCCGGCGGCATCGAAAACGCAATCAACCGTGCACACGAGTACTGCCGCAAAAACGGCAAGAACCTCAAAATCGAGGTCGAAGCCCGCTCGCTGGACGACATACGCCGCATCCTCGCCGTAGGCGGCGTGGACCGCATCATGTTTGACAACTTCACGCCGCAGCTGACAGCCGAGGCCGTCAAGCTCGTCGGCGGACGCACCGAGACCGAGTCCTCGGGCGGCATCACCCTCAGCAACCTGCGTGCATACGGCGAGGCAGGCGTCGATTTCATCTCCGTAGGCGCACTGACACACAGCGTCAAGGGTCTCGACATGTCTTTCAAAGCCATCTGATGACGGACATACGGTTCATACCCGAATGGGAGGATTGCCGCTCAGTGCTGATGGCATTGCCGCACGCCGGCACGGACTGGGCATACATGCTGGACGACATACGACGCCAGTACCACGACATCATTGCTGCGCTCACCACGGCCGGCGAACACGTAGTGCTGCTGTGCGACGACACCGAGGACGCGGCAGCGCTGCTCGCTGACATCGACAGCAACGCCCTCGCGCTGGTGCAATGCGAATACAATGACACCTGGACACGCGACTACGGCCCACTGACTGTGGTCAAGGACGGACGGCTACGCGCCCTCGACTTCGGCTTCAACGGCTGGGGGCTGAAATTCGCATCTGACCGCGACAACCTCGTCAACCTGCTCCTGCACGAGCGCGGCATAATCGGCAGCGGCATATACCGCAATGAGCGTGACTTCACGCTCGAGGGCGGCTCTGTCGAGTCTGACGGACACGGCACTGTCCTCACCACCGCGCGATGCCTCTGCTCCCCTAACAGGAACGGCGGCAAGACACGGCAGGAGCTGAACGAAGTACTCGCCTCGCGCCTCGGCGCTGACCACGTATTGTGGCTCGACTACGGCGCACTCGACGGCGACGACACCGACTCGCACATCGACACCCTGGCACGCCTCTGCCCCGACGACGTTATCCTCTTCACCGGCTGCCGCGACCTCGACGACCAGCATTTCGAGGAGCTGCTCAAGATGCATGCGCAGCTGTCGATGTTCCGCACCCCTGACGGACGGCCGTACAACCTCGTGGAGCTGCCGCTGCCCCGCGCCGCTTACGACCCCGAGGACGGCTCGCGGCTGCCCGCGACATACTCAAACTACCTGGTCACGCCGCGCAACGTGTTTGTCCCCACATACGACGACCCGATGAACGACACGCTCGCGTGCCAGACCGTCCGTATCGCCTTCCCGCAGCACAACATAGTCCCCGTGGACTGCCTACAGCTGATACGCCAGCACGGCTCGCTGCACTGCGCAACGATGCAGATACCCGACGGCATTTTCAATTACGACAAGATATGACCGACAGCAAAATCATACGTACCGGAATAGTGCAACGCACTTTCAACGAGGATGTTGACCTGAACCGCGCAGCCAACGTCACCGCGATAGAAAACCTCGCCAGCGACGGCGCAGACCTCGTGGTGCTGTCCGAGCTGCACGACTCCCTCTACTTCTGCCAGACAGAGGACGTTGACAACTTCGACCTCGCCACACAGCTCCCCGGCGAGTTTACCGACATCTACGGCGCGGCTGCCGCCGACAACTCCGTAGTGCTTGTGGCAAGCGCGTTCGAGCGTCGCGCCCCGGGGCTGTACCACAACACCGCCGTGGTGTTTGACAGCGACGGCAGCATCGCCGGCACATACCGCAAAATGCACATCCCCGACGACCCCGGATTCTACGAGAAGTTCTATTTCACCCCCGGCGACTTGGGCTTCAACCCCATAGACACGTCACTCGGACGGCTCGGCGTGCTGGTATGCTGGGACCAGTGGTATCCCGAGGCAGCGCGGCTCATGGCAATGCGCGGCGCGGAAATGCTCATCTACCCCACCGCTATCGGCTGGAATCCCGATGACCCCGCCGACGAGAAGGCACGCCAGCGCGAAGCATGGATAACGGTGCAGCGCGGACACGCCGTGGCAAACGGACTGCCGGTGGTGTCGGTCAACCGTGTCGGCTTTGAGGAGGACAAGTCGCAAGCCACGTCAGGCATCGACTTCTGGGGCTCGAGCTTTGTCGCCGGGCCGCAAGGAGAGCTGCTCTTCATGGCGCCCGAGACGCAAAGCTGCCAGACCATCGTAGACATCGACACCGAGCGCACAGAGAACGTGCGCCGCTGGTGGCCGTTCCTGCGTGACCGACGCATCGACGCATACGACGGCCTCCGCAGCCGCTACCTCGAATGACCCAGCCACAGAAAGGATAAGAGGCAGACTTGTATATTAGGCCATGTTTCATTCCAGGCATCAAGGCAATTCAACACCCGTACTGAACACGTTTGGTGATTTCATTTTCTATGCATACGCCAACCTGCAAATGTTGATGTTTGCACTGAAAAATGGGAAGACGAAATTTGACCGCTCCTGTTATATGATGAGTGCGTATAATTTCAAGAGACTTCGGGATGGTTCACGAAAAATCCATGATCTGTACATAAACAATGTATGGAAAATGGAAGCGGGTCAATGCTGCTTCTATTGTGGTTCTTCAGAAGGTAAACTTACCGTTGACCACATTTTCCCTCGAAGCAAGAATGGAACAGACACAATTGACAATGTCGTCTTGTCATGTCAATCGTGCAATTCATCAAAAGGCGATCTCGACTTGCTCGAATGGTACTCAGCCAGGCTAAAGGGATGGCCTCTTCCTTACATATTCGCATACTACCTCAAACACGCCTACTTATATGCACTAAAACACGAATTGCTATCAAAGACATCTGATGAAATAGACAACATGGCATTGCCTTTCAAATACGAATACATTCCATTATCATATCCAGATTCCTATTTGGAGTTTTTGCAATGCAATTCCAACACAACCGCAGATAATACCATCGACAATAAATAACACCGACTGGTTGCGGACACGGCGTGCCGTATCCGCAACCAAGTCATTGCAAATCAAATAATTGTGCTTACGCCTTTCAGAGAATGTCGGTGCGAGGCGGGGTTAGTACTGTGACTGCTGTTCGCGCCAGCTGCGGCGCATCCGATCCATCTCTTCATACGCCATGAAAATGTCAATCGGCTTCAACCCGATTGGGACACCATCTTTGTCACGGTCTCCAATGTGCTGTTTCACGTGTATGTAATCTCCTACTATCATCGGGTTTACACACCCGGTGTCAAACATCGCCTTGATTTCAGGCAGCAGCTCAACGGCGTTTATATCAATAAGCGCACTCACAACCAGTCCGGCGTACGTTCCGTCACAGCAGCGCATTGCGGGAAGGTTCTCGGTCATCATGTTGAGCAGACGGCGGAACACTTCGAGGATCTCTTCACGGCGCGACGGCTCATTGTACGCTATCATATCAAGAGCGACAACAGCCTCATATCGGAAGAACCACCACAGTCCCGGCTCATAGAGGTATGCCTCTATGGCATCAACATTGTCCTTGCCGCACGCATACAATGCCTGGTGGACAATCATCGGGGTCAGCACATCTCCCAGCTGAACGTCCATGAACGCTTCTGACTGGCGCATTATCTCGAGGATCGGCTCTATGCCAGCCGGTGTTCCCAACGCCATAAACAGCAGCAAGGAGTGCAGTATTGAGTCATTTTCAGACTCGACCAGCTTGTCGGCGTTGATGTCGCGGTATGTCCGTCCTATTTCATACATGACGATGCGGCGCAGGTCTTCAGCCACCTCGTCATGCGGCAATGCGAGTATGCGCTCCATCTCCTCACGCGGCAGCACCGCCATGTTATTCTCGCTGAACAATTCGTCTGCTATGAACTTGTGCTTCACCTCCAGCGTCTGCGGATATTCAGGGTACTGGTATGTGTATTCCTCCTCTGAAGAATTGTTTCCATAATCATCGTCGTCATACTCGTCATCATACTCGTCGTCCGGGTCAAACTCGAACAGGAAATCGAAGTTGTCGCCGAGCCGCTCCTGCAGCATCGGGATATACATCCTCTCAATGCCGTTCGGGCCGACGATGAGGAAATGCTTGCCGTCCCTGCCGAACTCGTACTCTATCAGCGGAACGTCCTCCGTGTCCTCCTCGAGGATATAGCTTGCGGTGTCAAAATCCTTGCAAGGCTCAATGCCGGCCTCCTCAGCGAAACTGATTGCGCCGTAGATGATGTTGTGTGCCTCTTCGTAGCTTATTTCTTCGATGTCAAACCGGGAACCGTATTGCTGTAAGAAATCGTCAAACTCATAGTCCGTCATGTTGGTACGGTAAAGCGCAGCCTTCACTCCGAGGCAGAACGTGTCTACCAAGAACAGGCCCATGACAATGTTGCCGCTCGGACGGACACGGGTCACGGCGACATCCGCCATCCCGGCTTCCCGCCAATCAGAATTGACATAACACTTGCCCAGCGGCAGCTTGCGTGCCTTCTCGCGCATGAACCGCGCCGGCGACGGGGAAACCTGCGGCTGCGCCTTCTTCTTTGATTTCTTCTTTGCCATATTCGTATGCTGTTAGTCGCCGCGTCCGGTCATTCGGCTGGCCGGCGAGGCTGCACAAAGATACACATAAACGGCGACATTTCCGCTGCCGGGGCGACGGAAATTGCACTTTGACGCGCAGAAACCGCTGAAAAACTCGCTGATAC
>ENA-OUQC01000647-OUQC01000647.1-human-gut-metagenome-genome-assembly--contig:-NODE-647-length-23380-cov-10.547781_pt1 | contig 23380 bp, 15 predicted proteins | sample MGYA00237942_ERZ548815 | MGnify/ENA primary metagenome ERZ548815 (study PRJEB26490, sample SAMN05194722) | human gut metagenome | biome: terrestrial biome; feature: human-associated habitat; material... | reverse complement strand
ATCTGTGCCTTAAGTTCAAATTGCTCACTTTCGTATTTTTCAGATAGTTTCAAAAGATAAGTTATCTAAAGATTTTTCCTTAAAAGAGAGTAGGAAAGAGCTGCCTTGCTATGTTTCCATAATGGATTTGCTCAGCCATCTCCCCGAACTGTGATTCCCCCCCCTCTTGGAATACACGGCTTTCCAGTATCGTTCCATAAGTTAAACTCATTAATTGTGGATTTTGCGATGCAACTTTCGCATGCTACCATTGTTTTCTGCTTTTTGCAGTTGACTTTCAGTGCTTTCTCGCTTTAAATATGCTCCGACTTGAATAAAATATTTGATTTCAGTTGTGGTGAATTTTCTTTTATATAAATTTCAAGTGCCCTTAAAATACCTTTAGAACAGGTTACACCAAAGATTTTTTGCTTTTAAATTGTATCTACAATTTTGATGTCTGTATCATTATCAACAAAAATCCATCGCAAATTGCTGCGCGGCAGATTGTTTCTTTCATAAAGACATAATAATCTTTTCCGTTGGAATTTAATTTTGTCTTGCTGCCCCTTGAATTTTGTCCGATTTTTTTTGACTTCGTCCTCGACACATTCTGTCAAATCCTTGCTAATACTTTCCTTGTAATGGTAAAATGCTTCAAACCCGTCGCCCTTACCAGAATAAATCTAAATTGTTAAATCTTGATTAATTGCGTTGCATTTTTTGATTTCATCGGATACAGAGTCATCCTAATCCGTCGTTCGAGACATTGAAAACTCTATGCCGTGCGCTTCTAAAAAGACTTGACAAGCCAAAACTTCAACCAAATTAGCATTTTTTTTCCCCCCACCAGATGTCCGACCGCACTTAAATCTGTTTCTTCGTGCCTTACTCCAATAAATACTTTCATGTTAAACTATCCTTAATTTTGTTTTGTAAACTTTTTTAAGCAAAATACTTCCTCAAGAATCCTCAAAAAAACCGATTTGTTGCCTTTTCCACCGTTATAGTGCTTCCGCTCATCAAACTTTCCTCTCCGTTTCCGCCGCGATTCCAGTATTGCACAGCGTATATTTGCCCATAGAATCGTACTTCGAAAACAATATTTCTATATAAATCATGAACGCAATTTGTTGGGGAAATGAAAGTTCGATTTTCCCACTTGCGACACCATTTCCCAAGTAAGTCGTTACGCAAAACGGTTTGTTTAAATATGAACAATCGACCGCAGACTAATGTACTTCGAAATCGTTTGTGTGAGTGTTTATCAAAGCGTCAATGATTAAATTTTCCAGTGATCCATCCACTGTAACTGATCCCGTTCCACCTCATGAAATTGACAAAGTTCCTTAAGTTATGTCCGTTGCGCTGTGATTGTGATTTTCTGCTGAGACTCCGATGTCTGTGCAATTTAAAGTTATATCCAAACTTAAACTTTCGGAGTTTACGGTCTTCATCTGTGACACCGCACCAACATCCGCATAGGTTAACGTTACACCTGAGTTCAAATTTTGGAGTTGATCGTTCTTATTTGCGGAACCACGCTAATTTGCTTAGCTTTTATGTCAAAGTAATAAATTTACGCAGTTTTCACATCTACATAATTAACAATAAGTGAAAATTATACATATATCTCTGACAAATTCGGTAGTTTGAATGTTCTCTTTTAGTCCGGTTGATATAAATTTAGTTGCAACGTTTGACAAGTCAATCACAAACCGCCATTCAGTAAGATTTTTGCGATATCTTATTGACACACTGCGATTGCTTTCAATGCGACTTTTAGTTATAAATTTGGAAATTATCTCTCTCGAGCTTGCTACCTCAAATTTCTACAAAATAATTATTTGCGCCCCAAATCGCCTTGACTGGGTTTTCGTCGTTTGGTAGTATGCAGTTTCCACGGTTTAAATACCGGGGGTTTCGGTAACCGACGTATTCACTTGAGGTTTTATAGATTGCTAATGCTCCATTTCCAGTTGACCAGGTTTCTTCGATGAAATAGTTCAGAATTTCATAAAAGATATGATGTGATTAGAGAACTAGGTTGCCGAGCACATCAACACCATAATTGTAAACCATGAAAAGCTGTAGCATTTTGGGCTTTGACATCTTTACAATTTGCTTATTTTCAATATCTGAAAAGTTTAGTGACATCTGGAATTTCAGAAAATAGTCGCCATTTATTTCTTCTGTCACAACGACCTCAATTAACTGTAAAACCATCAAACTGTTGTGAGTAAAGTATATTTCCATTTTAGAATAAGGATTTAAGATTTCTCAATTTTTGTTTTCAACACTTATAAGTTGATTCGCGTTTGACATACAAATAGTATACTTAATTTTTACAAGCCTTTTATGAATTTTTCAATTTATAAAGACACTTATATTTTCTATTTAACTTTTTAGACCATAAAAAGTCTTTTAAAAAAACTTCCCATTGATAGTTGAGATACGAAGCTACAAAATTAAATACGCCATTTGCTTTAGCAAATTGGACTTGGTTCTAAAACGTAGCATTATGCCACAACGAACAAGTTATTTGAGTACATTTTTACCAGAAAGCTTAGGAAATTTTTGTAAAATTATTTCTAACAGTGTTGATTCCAGATTTGCCCATATTAAATTATGTTCAAAATATGATAACCTTACATAATCTGCAAATTTAAGTTTCCCGGAAATAATTGAAATTTGTTCCATTAACGTTTTTAACAGAGTAGACTTGTCGATACCACTAAACTTAGTAATTACAACCTTTTCACAAGATTTTAGGTAATAATACTTTGTCGTATCCTATTTCTAATCCGTGTATTTTAAAAGCTTTTTGCTCAGAAATAGGAAATGATATTAATTTAAAATTGGATTTTGGTGGCATTTGTGGTAGCGATAATTTTTCTATTTTATCAATTTTTTTATCCTAGACTGAGTCAACTTTTCTAAGTTGTTTTATGTTTAAAAATTTATCAAAATTGCCACTATATTTTGTGATTTTCTGGAACTCTATATCTATCATGCAATTCGTAAATTTACTAACAAAACCATGTGATACAAACAAAAAAGTACATTGAAAACCAATCTACAATTGAAATTTTTTAAATACTCAGCTCTTTATCAAGAAAGTTAGTTGGTTTATCAAAAGGCAGTGCATCAGGGTTCTCTAGCAAAAGTTTTGCCAAAATTATTTTAGTATGTTGACCTCCACTTAAATTTTCAAGTAAACTTTCCAGCCCTAAATAATTAAGTGATCTCCAAATCACTTGAAACTTTTAGAATGGTGCTGTCTATTTCATAAAAAACATTATTACAAGCAAATTCTGATAATCAAAAGCTTTTTCTAGCACTTCAACGATTACACTTTCTACCATATCTTCATAAATTTTGTTCAATTCTTTTTCTTTTTCATACAAGCTATTAAAAGTAACCTTTAAATATTCAAAAATAGTTATTTTTCTATCAATCTCTGCATGTTGGCTAAGATAATCAATCTTGATACCCTTTTGCCGGCGTATGTTGTTACCAGTGCCTTTGTTTTTATATAATTTTTGATATGCTATGTGATAGATGTCTGATTTTAGTATGCATCGGTAAAGTTTTATAAATATTCATCTTTATTCTTTTTAGAGTTTTGTGAAATTCTCTCTAAAATCTCCATTGTTGGTATCATTTGAGGTTTTCCTCCCTAATCAATTTTTGATTTTAGTACGTAATGACTGCTCCCCTTCGCCATGTAATGGTCCTTACCCATCTCAGACTACTATGAGAGCTCCGTTACCTTAGCAGATTTTCAGTATCATCTTTCTACTACAATTATGATTACTACCCTTTCAGCCAGTAAGGAATTATTCGCCTTGCTACTTAAGTTGTGTAATGAATGAGCAATCGATATATCGCTTTTTGGAGACTTCTCGGTCCGTAGTCAAGGCTGCTAAATGGCTTCTCATTTACAATATTCGTTTTATGCAGGCTAAATCGCCTCAGGCGCATTCGCGTCACACCGCGGTAGATAGAATAGGCAGTAAGTAAAGCTAAGATTTATTCATTGGGATATATCTTAAGAAATAACAGACTTATAAATGCAGTAAGTATCGATGTTTCTAGAGTAAAAAATATGGTTACTATTCTCAAACCACATAGTGAGATAGTTATTTCTACCTTTGAGATCAAACACACCTCCAGAAACCTCGATTTACTTGTAGAACTGACAAAGTCAGTTGATGGTGAATCATTCGTTGTTATGGAGCACACTGGACGTTATTTATGAATCAATTATCCGTAAGTTTATACAAACCAATTTTTTTGCTAGTGTTGTTAATCCCAAATTCGTCAAAGATTTCTACGATAATTCTCTTTACATAGATAAATCAGATTGTCCGCCATGCACTTGACGTATGAACGAAACTTCGCCAGTATAGTTTCGTGGATGAATTATGCACTCAATTCAAAATGATGAACTGTCAGTTTGGTTTCTATATGAAGCACAAGACATTCATAAAAATTAACCAAATTTATCCTGATGTAAACATCTACTTTGACAACCCTGCTCGCAGTAACGGCAACCAGAAATAGGTTGATTTTGATCATTACATATCGGCACATAAAATATGTTCGTAAGATACCTTTAAATACTCATTATTCAAACTGGTGTAAATGTAATAAGTACCACTTTAGCAAATCAAGAACCGAATAAATCTATGGAAAAGTTAAGAAACTTGTTTTTGCACCTCTTAAAGATGAATTAACCAAATTTATCATCAAGCAAGCCGTAAAATAGTTAAATACTGCTTCGGCCACTGTAGAATCGTTCCGTAATCTAACGAGCGAAACTGCCACTAAGCTACCTGAATATCCCATTTTAATTGCTATGAAAGGCGTCTGTATTTCTCTTTGGTCTCAATTGGTGGCAGAAATCGGTGATATTACACGTTTCACGTATAAAGGTTCCCTTACAACATTTTCAGACGTTGATCCTAGAGTAAATTAATCCGGATCTTATGAACAAAAAGGTGTTCCAATATCAAAACGTGGCTCTACAGAACTTAGAAAAACACTTTTTCAAATAATGGACTACCTCATCAAAATTATGCCCCAAAATGCCCCTGTGTATTTTTGTTTATGAGCAAAAATACATCACAATGCAAGCTTTATTATCTCTACATGACTGCAGATGATAATAAATTTCTTCACATTTATTATGGTCGTGTGAAAGGATAGCTTTTGGCCTTTTTTAGTCAACTTAAAACTTATATTTTTCTATTTCAAGCCAACGATAACCGGATGGCCTTTTTGTTATACTCAAAGTTTTACTAATAACTTTTTTCTAATTTCTTCTTTTTCTCTATTTATTTTTTATTCGCAGGTTTACTCAGAGATTATTCTTTTGATTTTATCGAACGGAATCGCATCTCTATCTCAAATAGCATAGTAATTAAATTATTATCAAACTGTAGTTTCTTGTTCGCGTTAATTGACGCGACATGATGAACTTGCAAGTCTTTACAATTATATTTGCGTCGCGTATCACGTGCATTTTTCAATTGCAAATCTGGCAAATGTAATTGTCTCTTTGCTTTATTTTATTTATAATTATACTTCCAATTTAGTGGTATCCCTTAGCCTTACTGTATTGTCTGTTTTTATTTTGACAACCGGTTTCTTTTTGCAAACATAATCTTCCTCACGTATTTTAATACAACATTTACAGCGGGGTTGCATTCTCTTATCTCACTTTTATATCCCCTTAAAGTTTTATTGCAAAGACTTTATAGCATTGGAAAGCAATGTCCCGAACGCTACCCGCTTGCATTATCATAATCTCACTTCCTAAACCTGCGCATGAAAAATCACACTCCGCTTTCATTAAAGTGTGATCATCCCATTATTAATTGGAAAACTTTCCATACTATCATTTTATAATAAACCTTAAGGAAATTATGGCAAATTTAATCATTTAATTTCATGTTTTCTTATTTTGTGTATTGTTTATATAAAATCTGCAAAAAACCTCTGATATGCATGCGTATATATGTATCGTGCCGAATAACAAAAATTACAAATTCAATTTATGTAAAATATAGAGAATTTTGAGAAAATATATTGCATTTTGGAATTAATTGTAACATAATGCAATTATAAGGATATTCGGTGTTTAATAAAAGTCAAAACAATTACTCTGAATTACTTTAAAAATTTCCATTTTACAATGTTCGCTGAAACTTAAATAAACTTAATTATTCCATTTTTAAGATTTAAATTAAGAGAGGAGCTGCATTAAAATGAACAATCTTATGTGATGTTTTTAAGCTGTTTTATCCAAAAGTTAAATGTAAAGGAAGTGAGAAAAACATTAATCGTGCAATAAATATAACATAAATTTTAAAATTAAGGAGGTATTGTTTTATGAACAACTTTAGTAATCATCTTAAAAAATTTTTATCAGTCTTATGTATATTCTCATTATCATCAATAAGTATTACGAACTCGAAGTGCTTTGGAGCTGTGACACCACCTAACTTCGTAACACCTACACCAACTGTAACACCAAATATACCAATCGGTGGTGAACCTAGTAATTACACCATTCTTCTCGATGCGTTTAGACAATTATTTCCAGATCAAGAACCAACTCAAGAACAACAAACAGCAATGGAAGAAACAGCAAATAGAATAAGGCAAAACAGAGAAGATGCAGTTGCAAGTGAAATTTCAAGAAGAAACGGTGCTCCACAAGCAGAAGTACCTGCCAACAGACCGGTCGCAGTACAAGCTATACCAGGCGGGTCAGAATTTGAAGTTAACAGCATTATTTCCGATTTATTTAGAAGATTACTTGGCAGAGAAGTGAACAGGGGTACCCCTGAAAAAGATGCATTAAATAGAGCAATAAATAAAACAAATGAAAAAAGAAAAAAAGCAGTTGCAGCAGTAGCTGCAGAAAGAGACGCAACCCAGCAGACAGTTGCAGCAGCAAATGCAGAAAGAGATGCAGCTCGGCAGGCAGCTGCAGATACAACAGAACTAACTAATGCTTTACAAAGAATTCGTGAGTTAGAAGGTGAAATCACTAGGTTAAATGGTGAAATTGCTAGATTAAATGGCGAAATCACTAGACATCGCTCTGAAACTGATCATGCTGGTCTTTTAAATTTAGAAGGAACAAGTGCAGAATTTAGAGCCAATGCTGAAAGAATGCTGGATATCCGAGATCCTCGGATAGGAAATTTGGTTGCACAATTACTCCGTGCTCAAAATGAACTACAGGCTTTCAAACAGTTGAGAGAACTAGAGTTAGAAGAATCAAATAAAGAATTAGAAAAAAAAATCAATGCCTTAAGACGAATTGGTAATGAGCACCAAAAGTTAAAGGAAAGATTAAATCAGCTTGAAAGACAGTTAACACAAGCAGAAGTAACATCAGAGGAAAGAGACAATTTAAGGAGACAAATATCAACTCTTAAAAGAGAGATACAAGAAAAAGAAGCTGCAATCACACAAACAACAAGTGAACGCGATAACTTGCTAAATGTAATAAGAGCATTAGAAACAGAAATACAAAACTTAAGGGAAAAATTACAGGTTAAAGAAAGACGAATAAATGACGCATTTGAAGAATATGAGAGGCTTTCAGAAATTTTTACAAGAGAAAGTGAAAGATTAGATCAAGCTACTCTTGATTTGCAAGAAGCAGTGCAAAGACGAGCTGAAGCGGAAAATAGGGTAAATGAGCTAGAAGAAAGTTTTAAAAGAGCAAGCGCAGAAATGGCTGAACAAGCTCAACAAATAGCTAATCTCCGAGAAGAGTGCATTAGATTAGAAGAAGAACTCACTAGAAATGAAGAAGAATTAGCAAATGCTCTTGAGGGCAACAGGGAAGCTGTAGCTGCTTATAGATATGCAATAAGTGCAAAAGCAGCTGCAATAGAAGCAAAGAATGCAGAAATAAGAGAAAAAGAAGCTAGAATAAGACAATTGGAAGCTCAAATAGCAGATTTAAAAAATGAACGCGATAAATGGAAACGTAAAGCAGAACTGGCAGAAGCTGAAATGAGAAGAGCAAATGAGGAGTTAGAAAAAGTATCTAACAATATTTTAGAAACAGAAAAAACCGCTTTTGATTTAAAGCTTGAGCTAGAGAGAAAAAAGGCAGAATTAGAATCTGCCAGTAAAATAGAAGAAGAAAAAGTTAAAGCCGCAAGAGCAGAAGAACAAAGAAAAGCTCTTGAGGAAAAAACTCAAGCAGTTAAAGACACGCAGGAAAAAGCTTTTAAGGAAAAAGAGCAAGCAATTGCAGCAAAAGAGCAAGAAAAACAGCAAGCACTTGCAGCAGCTAATGCGGCAGCGGAAGAAAAAGTTAAAACCGCAAGAGCAGAAGAACAAAGAAAAGCTCTTGAGGAAAAAACTCAAGCAATTAAAGACGCACAGGAAAAAGCTTTTAAGGAAAAAGAGCAAGCAATTGCAGAAACCGAAGAAAAAGCTAAGAAAGACAAAGCCCAAGCACTTGCAGAGGTCGAAGAAAAGGCTAAGAAAGACAAAGCCCAAGCACTTGCAGAAGCTGAAGAAAAAGCTAATAAAGACAAAGCCCAAGCAATTAAAGATGCACAGGAAAAAGCTCTTAATGAAAAAGAGCAATTAACTAGAGAAAAAGATGAAGCTAATAATGCAAGACAAATAGCTATACAAGAAAGAATTTCCTCAAATGAAGCTAGGCAAAGAGCTGAACAAGCACTTGCAGCAAAAGAGCAAGAAAAACAACAAGCACTTGCGGCAGCAAACACAGCAAAAAACACAGTTATCGCAGAAAGAGATGCAGCTCGACAGGCAGTTACAGCAGCGAATGCGGCAAGAGATAGTGCTATTAGGGAAAGAGACGCAGCTCGGCAAGCAACTGCGGCAGCAAATGCAGTAAGAGATAGTGCTATTAGAGAAAGAGATGCAGCTCGACAGGTAACTGCAGCAGCGAATTCGGCAAGAGATAGTGCTATTAGGGAAAGAGACTCAGCTCGGCAAGCAACTGCGGCAGCAAATGCAGCAAGAGATAGCGCTATTAGGGAAAGAGACGCAGCTCGGCAGGCAGTTACAGCAGCGAATTCGGCAAGAGATAGTGCTATTAGAGAAAGAGACGCAGCTCGGCAGGCAGTTACAGCAGCAAATGCAGCAAGAGATAGTGCTATTAGAGAAAGAGACGCAGCTCGGCAAGCAACTGCGGCAGCAAATGCAGCAAGAGACAGTGCTATTAGAGAAAGAGATGCCGTTCGACAGAGATTAAATGCTTTAAGATTAGATAGATTAACTGACCGTGATGTATGGGCAGCAAGAGAAATTATTTGGGGAAATAATCGATGGGGTAATTACCCACATAGAGTACCTAATTTAAACAGAGAAGGTTATCATGGTTCAGCAATACAAGATTTAATAAACTGCTGGCATAGTCTTGGATTATTCTAATGTTATTATGAAGTTATTTTCGATTTTACTTGCATGAATGCTATGTATTTAATTTTTTTGCCTTAATTATGCCAATGGGGAGCAATCCTGGCGGTACAGCCTCGCCAGGATACTCTTTCCAATGTATGACGAATATTGGAACAACAATTATCAGAACTGGCTTATCAGAAACGTTGATCCAAGCAATGGGAACACATGGCATCAAATACTTACTGTGGATGATAATACTATTAGAGAAAGAGAAATGCAGTTCGACAGAGATTAAATTCTTTAAGGCTAAGATAGATTAACTGATCATGATTTGTGGGCAATAAAAAGAATTGTTTTGGAAAATAATCAATGGCGTAATTATCCACATAAAAGTATCTAATCTAAATAGAAGATTATCATGGTTCAGCAATACGAGGTTTAATAGACCTTTGGTATTAATTAGAGTTATTTTAATTATAAGGAGAAGATCATTGAAAAAAATATGTAGTATTTTATTAATCTGCAGTATCTTTGTTGCTCAAAGTTTAACAGTTTTTGCAAATAATTCAGTTGTAAACGACGTACCTACCGCTCTGGAAAACAATGTCGTCTCTGATAAAAATGTAGAAATTGTTTTGAAAAATAATTCTAAAACCGATGACAAAAGATCTACAGATTTACAAAAAGTCCAAAAGGATTTTGCAGAAGATTATAATGAGTATTATAAGCCATCTAAATGGGAAATCACAAAAAATATAGCTAAATGTCTTGGTAAAGCTTTTATAAACGATGTCAAATCTTATATTATGTTCTATCCATTATTTAAGGTAGCTCAGTTAATTTCTTTTTTATCAATATACTTACCATCTTATGCATTTTATAAAAAGACAGGTATTAACATTCCAGCTAAGGTATCAAGTGTTTTCACAAAAAATGAAAGCTTAAATATAATTGGTCAAAATCTTTATAACGTGATACCTTTAACTTTAGCCTCATTCATGTTTAAGTGGGGTAAAGATTTATATTTATTTGCAAAATCTTAATTTATCAAAAATTTTATCATCTGTATATTTTAAGAGCCAGGTTTTACTTTAATATAAAGCCTGGTTCTTTATTTTAAATTTTATTTACATAAAAAAACGATTAAGTTTTTTTCGCTCTGTACTTCCGTATCCAGTTACGCTCATACTTTTAGCAATTTACTACCATGTTAACCCACTAGTGTATATTAAAGTTAAAATAATTCTTATTTGGCTGCCTTCAACGTTTTGAATAAACCTATCAAATCCGATTCAGCTCGTAAAAGCATTTTCACGAAAGATACAAATGTAACGCATTAGCAGTGCAATAAATTTTTTCAAGCTAAAAAAGGGCAGAATAGTACAATGCACGTGCATATTCAGCTTTTTTAGATGCTGTTCTATAATATTCGTATAGAAATATATACGACATATTATTTTCTATTCTAGATATTTTTAATAATGCATTTAAATTTCTCCTCTTTCCGCCGTGCCTAACTTTTGCATGGATCACATAATATAAACTATACAAAATGCGATAGTTTATATTATCTTTTGTAGAAAAAATCTGTCTCTTATAATACAAATAAGCACTGTGGAAACAACAGCACTTATTTTCTTACAAGAACTCATTATTGAACCTTATTGTTTGTATTGATATTTCAAAATTCAAACATGATTGCACCCTAACGATTACTGGAGTACTTATCGACTACCACTATCCTATTTAAATTTAGCAAATTTTAAGACCTTTCTAAAATGCTTTCCTTTGCTGATCTAGAGCCTATTTTCTTTCAATCTATAGTACATATGAAAACTACGGCACAATGGTTAGACATGGGTCACCACACTTGCAATACACTTTGATGAATTGTTTTTAACTCTGATCAATTTTGATATTGTTTTTTTCTGAATATTACGTCCAAAGGCACTCTAAAGGAAAACCGTATTGTGTAACTTTACTCACATTGCTAAAAAATGCTTCTCGTTATTGATACTTTTTATTGGTCGAAAAAATTTTTATTTTTCTTGACTTTTTCATAGTTAGTCGCGTACCTTTTTCCACATGTAACAGTATGATATATCGGTAAATTTGTTTTATCAAGCTCGTAAGAACTTGGCAGTATCCCGGACCCTAGTTTCGCTTGCCACAAAAACACTTGGTAATTTGTATCTTATCCAATTAACCGGATTATACCCGATCGCCTACAAAAAAACAATGTAATCTTAAACTGAGGTACGCCTCTATTCCAGTAAATATGTGGATTCGATTGTTTTAAAATTTCTTCAATCGCTGTCTTGTCGTCTCTAGTCAAAACACCATCTAGTGAAACTGAATAAAACTTGATGAACTTCGATATCAATAAAAAAGCAACACAAAAGTCGTTATAATCGTGAATTTTTGAAATTTTTAAGTAATCTTAATCCCTGAAGCCCATAGGTACTTGTCCTACAAAAACTCTCATCAGGCGTTACTAATTTACTTATGACCCGTTAATTGAAATGGCTCATCTCTGAAAAGATAACACAGCATGGGTAGATTATTTTCCTTCTTAACTCAATTTAAAATTTTATTACTATTAGATGAAAAATCGCACTCCGTTTTGAAGTGAGATTCTTCACTGTTTCATTTTATTTTTGATTTTAATAATTTAGTGAGAAACAGTTTTGCCAAACTTGAAAATTTACGCTTTTTTCTTTCATAATGTAATCCTGTTTCATCTTCAACCTTTAAAAATTTATCTTTTAAATCATCGTCAAATATTATTTCCACAGCATTTTCTAGACCCATTGCCCGTAAATTTTGAAAAATTTCTCTTAGACCCATTGCCCGTAAATTTTGAAAATTTTCTCCAAGTGTTTCTAGCGTTTCTTTATCTAATGAAATTTCACTTACTACTTCATTCACTCTAAGATGCAGAGTACCATCGTCTGTTGTATCATAAAATATAATTTTGTTTTTATCTTTAAATCTTTCTGGGATCTTATTTTTTAAATTTTCTGGCAAAAATATCTTTGCTTTAGAAGAATCATATACTATTTCTGATCCAAGATTTAAATTTTCAACATCACCTCGTATCGTTAAGGATTTAAGGTTCTCACAATATTTAAAAGCACTTTTATCAATAGTTAAATTTTCTACATTGCCTCGTATTGTAAAGGATTTAAGATTCATGCACCATTCAAATACTCTACTTCCTATTATCAAAGACCTTCCGTTTCCATTAATCTCAACTGTTTGTAAATTTTTAGCAAGAAGAAATAAAAGGGATTCGATCGTTAAATTATCAAAATTGCCAGTAAATTTTATCATCTTTAAGTTTTCAAAAATAGTATTTGAATATTTGCTAATTCTCGTTACTTTGTATTCTTTTACATTTTTATCATATACGGTTAAAGGAATTATTAATTCACCATTTTCAGGAGTATTTTTTATAAATAACTGTACCTCTCCTCCTTCGTTTATTTTTATAATATCAAAGCTCATATTTTTTTGTTTTTCTCCGCGTTCATCGTAAATTTCCTCTATTTCACCAAACTTGTAAAAACGTATTATGCTATTAATATAAAGAAAATGACCTCCCTTATTTTCATACTTTTTTAAGTATCTTTCGTAAATAATATCACTGAGCTTTTTTTCAGTTGCTTGTTGCTTACTACTTGCATTTTTTATTACAGTTATCTCTTTTGCACCTCTCATAGTGTCAATGTCTATAACTTGATTTATTCTATCAACATTATTTTCTTCACCTTGCAAAATTTTAAATGCACTTAATGCTTTATATTTTTTGTATAAGTCTGTATTTCTAAAGGCATCATCTGATTCTAGTTCTTCTCCAGAAAAAGCTTCATAAAAACCACATAGAAAACCAGGTGGAAATATTATTTCTCCTTTCTCATATTCAGTATCATATATAAATCTTTTAAACAAAAGTTTTGCAAAACTGTTTAAGTTTTCATTTGTTTTCTTATTAAATTCTTTAAAAAAATTAAATAATAAACTTCGTTCTTCTTGGGAGTATATAACTCGTTCTCCTGTGGTTGGGTGAAATTCTTGCTCATATTTTTCTAATACCTCTAACATTCGCTCGTTATTTTTATAATATTTTTTACAAAATTCTTTTAAATGTTTATAATAATCAAGTTTTATCGGATTATGCTTTATTGCTCCATGACTAATATCATGCATAATTGTAAAATTCAATCTTTGATCGCCTTTTATTATGTCAACCTTTACAATTCCTATTACTTCGTTATTCCCATTAATTTTTCTATATTGACAACCCGGCAGTGGTGTAAATTCTATTTCACCACCTGTATAGAATAAGGAAAAAGTTGAATTCAAAGCTTCTTTAAACGCAGTTTCATTGTATTCTTCTAGTCCGCTTAATGCATCGATTTTACTTTTTGCTAAACCTAGTGTTTCACTTTTGGGATTTAAAACACTTGCCATGTTCCACATAAGTTTTAACACGTTAATGCAACCAGATTTAAGCTCATGATTTAAGCCATACTCAGTGTATACAATAGGGTACAACCCTTTATTTTTATCTGGACCTTTTTCAAGATTTTCTTTATTCATATTGCAAATTACATATTCCCACAAAATCCTAGCTAAAGGTGTTACGTCATCTGCACCATTTTTACTTCTATATTCTACATCCTCCTCATTATCAACACCTTCTATGAAACCTCTTTGGTATAAAAAGAACATCTGAAGTCGAGTCTTTAAATCATAAAATTTCACTGGATTTTTATTTTCTATTGCGTCAACTACTTCCTTTAATTTTGCATTTAAGTCTTCCATATTTGCTTCTTTTAGAATCAAGTCCCAGTTTTGTTCGTTTGTAAAAGTTAAAAGATTAATCACATGCCGTGCAGCTATATCCGCGCAGTCGGCAAAAATATCTTCTTGAAATCGCATATTTCCGTCTGTTTCTAGTGATCCTATTCGGGGAATAATAGCATTAGATTGAGTTGCTGATTTATACGGCGACAGTTCTTGAAATTCAGCTTCATTGATTATATCGTTTAATCTAGATAATTCTTCTTTTTTTGCAGCTATTTTTGCTACAATTGCCGCTTTTTCCTCCTCTGGAGTTGGTGTTTTATTTGTTTCATTTTGTGACAATTGTTCAGCTATTTCTCGGTAAAGTTTTTGTACATCTTCTGAACCATTTAAAGTTTGGCACATGTACGACATTAAAATGTGCTCAGTTAAATATTTAGGATACGAAGAGTCGTCTGTAACCTCTAATTTCGTCGCTTCTTTCATGATGTTTATAAAATGCATCAAAAATTTTGCTTTCTTTGATATTTCATCTTCTTTTATCGACTTTACTTTTAATTGCAGCTCTTTATTTTTTTGAGGGTAAGAGTCTATTGCTTGCTTTAATTTCTTTCTTTTTTGTTTTAAATCTTTCATTGTCAAACTTTTTAATTTTTCTATAATCTCAAATTTTGCTTTATTGGTCTCAGCTTCATTTTCTAATTTCCTTATTTCTGAGTCGAAGTAATCAGTCAAATTTTCCTTATACTTTATGGCTCCGTCAATACAGCGGTGTTCAAATTTAAGACTATCAATGTCAACTTTGTCTAAGCTCTCTTTTAATTCTTCGGCTCTGTTAATAGCATCTTCAACAGCTTTAACTTTCTCAAAATCTTCAGCAGCTAATAATCCTTTAACTTTAAGCCAAGCTAGCGCTTTTCTAAATTCAGGATTAACGTACCTAAGATTATCTTCACCTCTTGTTTCTTTTAAAGTAATATCTTTAAATTCTTTAGGAATTTCTATCTTTTTATTTCTATAATCCTCCAAAATAGCAAAGAATTTTGCTGCAAGCTCAGGAGACATTCCGCCGTACTTTGCAAAACTGTCCTTTCCTTTATACCTAGTATTTGTATTTAAAGTTCCAGCAGGTGACGGATAAAGTATGCATAAAAGTTCAGTGAAATCATCGCCGCTATCTTCAGAATAGAGCCTACTGCCGTTTTTAGTTTCTATTTCCGTAATGTTTCCACAAAAACGCACATTTTCTACAACGCCGCTTTTCAAAAGTGCGTAGGCTTCTTGTAAATCTAGAGCTTCATAAGCGTATAGTTGTTGCTCATCTGTTAACTTTCGGGTTTCAAAAACCTCTTTTGGATCAACGTCTGTTGCTGCTTTGGCAGTTTCTAAATCAGAAATATCTGACGCCGCTTGCACGGTTCCTAAATCAGAAGTGCCTACTGTCGACTGCTCAGCGCCTAAACTAGGAGTCTCCGCTACTGTTTGTTCAGTATCTACAGCAGGAATATCTTTTTTAGCGTTCGCTTTACCCCAAGTTCCCCACAGTTTTCCTGGAATTTCTTTACTTTCTGAAAACAGCTTTCCTAAATCTTTATCTAATTTTACATCTAATATTTCTCCTTTAGCATTTCTAGCCTGTATTGCCTGAATTTCGTATATGCTGTTAAATCCAGCTTCTTTCAAAAAACTTTCTAACATAGAACGTGTGAGGGTTAAAGTTTCCGTGGAATTAGAATCCGTGGTTAAGTATAACCAGTTTCTATACCAACTTTTAGTAGCTTGTATTTTAACATCTTTTTTATTAACGCTTTTGTCTACATTTGTTTGAGAAGTTTCTTTGTCTTTTTTTGCCTCTTCAATTTCTTTTTCACCTTGAATAGGCAAAATTTTTGGGTTTTCAAACTCTTCAGCTATTGCTGTTTCCATTATCTCAGTGGACTTGGCAACATCTTGCGTAGTAAGCTCAGCACTCGCAGAGTTCGTCGTGCCAACAATTCCTGCACCTAGAGCCATGAGCGAAAATATACCGCCCAATGCCAAATTCTTTGCGCTAACACCACCACTGACAGTTTCCAATTGCTGTTCGGAGATCTTTCTCTCCATTTGTTTTTCATAATCTAGTAAATCTTTTGTAGAAAAATCATAGCCCATTTTTTTCGAAACAGGTTGAACTTTTTCTTCGATAAAAGCTTTAAGTTCACCTTCTGTTGAAATTTTTTTTACTTCGTTCCAAAAGTCTGAATTAAACTCTTTTCGTTCCACTGCTGCCTTATAAAAATTTTTTATATCAATTTTAGACATAACAATAACCCTCTTAAAATTAAAATTCATCTATTATTTTATGCTAAAAAGATCAAATTGTCAATATAGATAAATTGTTTTTATTATTTTTTAAAATTTAATTTATATTTAATAATCAATATTGCTCAAATTACGAAACACTGAAAATTTTCTCAACCTTACGATGCTTTTAAAAAAGTATCACGTCTATACCTGTATTACGGTTCATTGCGTTTGAGGCTCTAAGGAGTACATCTCGAAACTTTGTCTCCAAGTGCCACTATTGAAGAGCCCAGCCTATCAAAATTTTGCTGGTTCATTCCAGTTATATTTGCAGGCCGAGCAAGGGCAGTTGCAGCCTCATCTGAGCTCATGTTTGTTGCAACGCCGAGATTTGCCATGGTTTCTGCAAATGAAAGAAGGTGACTCAACGAAACAAATCGCGCCAAAGTTTCTTCTAAACTTTTAATAAGTTCACGCGGAAAAAAGCTCGGGCAGTCCAGCGGCACGCTGGTAGTTTAGGAGAGTTCGAGAGGAATCGCAATCCTCTCGGGACGTTTTTTGGTTCGTTTTTGTCGTCACACAAAAATGAACATAAATTTTTTATTGCAAGGTTTGCAATTATGCCTTTCATGACTGTAAAGCCCTCACTTAGCTTGGATGTTTGATTTTTGGTGCCATTCATCTCATCGCCAAGTTGACTTGTAGCTTTTTCTGCGGCATTTAATTTTTCTTTGTTTTCTCTTATGTCATTATTTAAGTTCTTAATTTCAGATGCTAAACTTTTAGCTTCAGAACTATTTCTGCCTTGACCGAGCACGATATTTTTATATTCTGTCTGTAGTTCTTTCAACTTTGTACCTTGTTCCGAAAGCTCAGTATTTAGCTTATCAAGCGGTGTCTTTGATTTTTCTAATTGAGAATTGACATCCTTTAAACTGCTTTCCGTCCTTGAATGCTCAGCTTCTGCTTTGTTTAATGAAACTTTCCAGTTGTTAGCTTTCTTGTTGTTCTCACCGTACTTTTCACTTGACTGTGCAAGTACATTTTTCAAAACAGAAATTTTTTCTTTTTGCTTTTCAATTTGCTCATTTAGAATTTTATTTCGAGAGGTGAGGGCAGTTGTAGACTTATCATTTTTAGTAAACTCTGCGATCACTTTTTCCATTTCCGAAGCTAAAATCCGAAGACTTGATTTTATTTGCTTAACTGCTTCTCTATACGCTTTTTCTCCCTCAAGTTTTATCGTCCCTCCGAATGTTTTTGAACATGCCATAAAATTTCACCTCCACTTTTAATATGTGCAACATTAATATCGCACATATTGCGTATTTAAGATAATTATAATAAGGGATTTGTCATATTAAGTTTGAACAAAGTGAAAACCAGCCGCTTTGAAACGGCTGGTTTATGATCTTGCATGACTTTCGATGTCATGTCTTTTAATCAGTTAAAATTGTATAACAAAATCTTTTCCTTTTTATGCAAATTTCCAAAAACAACCCGGAGGTTATTAACATAGCTGTAGACATTAAAACCATGTTCTTACTATTGTCGCCAGTTTTCACTTGATTTGCTAAATATTTACTGCCATCCGTACTTCCACTCGAGTTTGCTGAACCCATACTTTCAACTTGCTGTGCGATCAATGCAGCTCTTTCTTCGTCCGTTAACTTGTCAATCATAGCATAAGGTGAGAAATGGTTTTTCCACATTGCCAAATATTTTTTGCCGTTTATTTCTAACACTTTTTCGTCAAATTCTTGGTCATCACCATCTCGAACCAAAATCATTTCAAGGTCACTTTCGTCCCAACCCTCTGGAATCTCGTACATCATATAAACTGAATCAATTGCACCCTCTTTAGCTTTCCCATTAATTGTTGGGTGTACTTCAAAGAAATTTATATGTTCTATAGGATAATCACCATCAAGCTGGCTCATCAATTCATCGTAACGTGCTGAACCTTCTTTAATATACGTGACTGATATGCCAAAAAAATCGCTATCGTTTTTCTTTAACACTCTAAGAGGGTCTAGTAAGAATACTGCCAACTTTTTGCCACCAACATCAACGGTCGTTTCTGCCGCTAAACCATTATGCGTACAATAATGGTAAATTGTTTCCTCATTTGGCATTAAGGTCTGAGTGGTCATGTTGCCTCTCTCGAAGTTTTTCCAGTATTCGTACCCACAGTCTGTGCACGTACACTTTGTACCACCTAGTTTGTCTTCTGTTGGGTCAAAAATGACCTTAGAAAAACTATGCAAAGCTTTGTCCGTCTCCTTTTTACATATGCTGCATACTTTCCAATGTTCGGCACTATTGTGTTCCCAATTAGAATCGTGTTGTCCTTCATCTTGCCTTGCTCCACATTCACACGCATGCCAGTGATGAGTGCCATCGCTGCTCCATTCCTGGGAAAAAGTATGATCATTTCTGTTTTGTTCTTGTTTACATGTTGTACATTCTTCCCAGTGTTCGTCCTCATTGCTTTTTTGTTCAAAAGTGTGTTGGCCTTCATTTTGCTTCTTATGACAAACATTGCATTCTTCCCAGTGCTTGCCCTCACCGCTTTTTTGCTCAAAAGTGTGTCGGCCTTCATTTTGCTTCTCATGACAAACACTGCATTCATGCCAATGATAAGTGTTATCATTGTTCCATGCTTCGGAAAAAGTATGTCCTGCTGCTTTTATAGTCTCCTCTTTCGTTTCTCCACATACAGTACATTTGAATCTTTTACTCCCTTCTGCTGTACATGTTGGCTCTGTTGTGTCGATTCCATCATCCCATGTATGTTCAATCGTAACTTTTTTATTCTCCTCAGTGGTATTGTTTTCGGTTATCTCGTATCCTTCTCCCATTGCATTACATTCGATGGTGACGTCCTTTGAAGTGCTAACTAATTTTACTTTTGTGCGAGGTCCGTCTTGCTGACCATGCATTTTATATCCTATTTTTGCCGTTTTGTCAGGAATACCTGCGCTTTCAATATTGGGACCTTCATTATTATAAAAAACGGTTTCCAAGTTGTTGCATCTTTCGAATACACTGTTTCCAATTTCAGTAACAGTTGCAGGAATGGTTACCGATTGTAAGCTGCTGCAGTTAAAGAATGTCTCATCTTCAATAGAAGTAACTTTTTCAGGAATGGTTACAGAAGTTAAGCCGGTGCAGTCTTTAAATACTCCTTTTCCAATAGAAGTAACTTTTTCAGGAATGGTTACCGACTCCAATTTGTCGCAGTGTGCGAATACCCAATTTCTAATAGAATTAACATTGCCAGGAATGGTTACCGATTGTAAGCTGTGGCAGTCCAAGAATGTCGATTCTTCAATAGAAGTAACTTTTTCAGGAATGGTTACAGATGGTAAGTTTAAGCAGTAAGCGAATGCACATTTTCCAATAGAAGTAACACTGCCAGGAATGGTTACAGGTTGTAAATTGGTGCAGTTATAGAATGCATAGTTTCCAATAGAAGTAACATCTGGTGCAATTGTAACAGATTTGATATTCTTGATATGTCCATACCACGGTGCTTTATCTGTAGAATTGTAATCTTTCATTTTGCCCGAACCGGAAATGGTTAATGTGCCATCACTATCCAGGTTCCATATAACATTACTTCCGTCGCCTTCCGCCCCGCAGTTGCCGCTTGTTGGTTGCTCCTCTGCCGTTGCCCACGCAACGTGTGGAATAGATAAGTTTATTACCAGCAAAGCCAAAAGCAAGCATAAAATTTTCTTTTTCATAAAAAACTCCCCTTCAAAATTTTTACAAAATAGAAATTTAGTATAAAATAATTCTTTATTTAATTAAATTATAGTTTATTACTCGTAATATTTCAACTTTTCGAGAAAATTTTTCACGATTTCTATAAAACTGAAAAATTAGCTGATTCAGTATAAAAAATTGGGATTTTCGTTTTTGATATTTACTTTTATTAATTCATTTATGAATGTTTCCTCCATTTTTATCTTCTATATTGGTAATTTGATTCGTGTTTAGCGTATAAACTTCTTTTGTAACCGGGTTAAATAGCACATCTTGAAGCCCTAACTTGATAAAGTTAAGTCCCAATGGTTTGAGTTTCTCTAAACACCTGACCTCATCTATCTGCATTAAATTCGATTTTAAAGCGGTTTTATAGGCTTCAAACCTCGTAGTTAGGTATACGGTTATTTTGCCACAAGAAAAATTTGGTGAAAAATTTCTTGCAGTTAAAAATGATTTAACAAAAACTAGTTATAGATTCTTAAATTTAAAAAGCACGTGGTTAGATTCTGCAAGTAGCTATAAAGGCGTAAATGCCCAACTGTTAACACCTGAAGGGTATATTTTTGAATTGCAATTTCATACTCAGCAAAGCTTTGAAGTTAAAGAGGACACTCATAAATTTTATGAAGAATGGCGTGCAATTGGAACAACTGATCAAAGGAAACTTGAATTACTTGAAAAAATGAAAGAACTTAGTTCAAATTTGCAAAAGCCACAAGATGTTGATAAAATAAATAATATAAAAGGAGTTTTGTAAAATGAATTATCAAAGTAATGACAACCAACAGAATAAAAGTTATGTTTATTGGGTTTCTATGGATAACCCTAATTATATAGTTAGGTATGATGGTAAAATAAAATTCGAATCTTATATTAAAGGCATAGGCTGGCATGAAAATCCAAATAGAGTCGACATTATTATGGGAGAAAACCCTTTTTTTGAAAGAATTAATGAAAAAGACGCACTTGAAATTATAGACAATTTATAATTTTTATAAAGCCAAGTTTGACATGATTTTGTCAAGCGTATAAAAATAAAATTGACATCTTAAAAACTTTTAAGATGACGTGAAAATTTAATATTGAATTTTTTTATAGTCTCCGATATAATAAGCATAAAATTTATTGATTTAAAACGAATGCATAATTCGGTAAATATTGTATGTGGGTGGAAACTGCACTAATGCTAGATTTTTCCATGACCTTCATGATACTTCGTGCCATATATTGTAGAAAAAGTTGATTTTTTAATTTAAATCTTTTTAGCGAGAGGAAATATTATGTGATGAAGAGTAAATTTTCATCTATTATATTAATATTAAGTATTTGTATTTGGTTTGGTAATATTGAAGCTGCTGGTATCAAAAACGTTGAATTACAAAGTAGTACAGTTTATCTTACCGGTAATGGAATAGCTGCTAGATTGCACAAGCCCGTATTGGAAGAATTTTTTAATGTTAAAATTAAATCTATATTTATCAATGGGGAATCATTGAAAGCAAAAGATGCGGTCGTGCCCTTCGATAGTTGGTTGTTTTTAGGAACTCCTGTTTACATGCATAAGCAGCATATTCTTTGTTGTGCTAAAAAATACAATAGGATTTTATGTGAAAAGCCTGTCGGGCTGTCCGCAAGTGAAATAAATCAAATAAAAGATATCGTAAACAAAAATCACATTTTATTTAGGGTGAATTATGCGTTAAGATTTTTGCCATCCGTGGAAAAGATTAAAAAATTTATAAAAAGCAATGATATTAAACGTGTAACAATTATGTGTAATTCTAACTTTAATCAAAATCCACCAAATAAAAGTTGGAAAAGTGATTATAAGCTAGGTGGCGGAATTATTTACTCTATACTCCCCCATATGGTTGATTTATTAAATTATTTGAATTTTTCGGCAGATTTAAATAATATTACATTTCAGAGTACTACCCAAGTTCCGATGAATGATATAAAGCTACATTCCAAAACTTTAAGTGGAATTGATATAATAATAGATATTAACCTATGTAAGAAGTTCGATGAATTAACTTTAAAAGTAGAAACACCAGATGAATCAAAAACATTTGATTTGATTAATTCTTCAGAAAATAAAGTTTCTGGTACTAAATATTTTAATGGCACTTTATCAGCAACAAGCAAAATTTCACCCTGGCGCACTTCTTTTAAATACTTATTGGATACTCTTTTTACAAATCCTCAAGATTTTAGACTTGCTAAAATTGAAGATGCAGAAAATGTTCATAAATTTTTAGATGTAATATTACGGCAATAAAGAACACCATAATTAAATGTATTAAGCATCATAAGTTGGTACGGTCTTGCACTATTTTAGGGGGTTACTTAACACTTTTCGATTGTATGAATTAAGATGAAAGATCTATTTCTATTATTGAAAAAGGTATATTGGATCTAGAAAAAGACATTCAACTGCTACATTCCATTATTAGTCACGACCACGAAGATCATTTTGGCGGAGCTGATTATTTTCAAAAAAAGTATGGTACTAATATCTACATGTCAAAGTTTGATTATGGACTTGCTAAAAATGCGTTTCCTAAAATAAATCGTGAACCCATAAATTTTCACATAAATCATTTTCTGAGTGATGGTGAAATCCTTGATTTCGGTGATGTACAAATCAAAGCAATATCCACTCCAGATCATACTCCTGGATGTTTTTCATTCCTTATACCAGTGATCGATGAGGGGCGTTCACATACTGCCACATTGTGGGGTGGAGCTGGTCTTATGCAAAACTCTAACGTAAGTGATTATTTAATTTCATGGAAGAAACTTAGCAATAAAAGTGGACGTAGAAATTTCAACTCACCCATTTTTAGATATGGGAAAAAATAGATTAGAAATAGTACGAAACATTATCGATTGGATACCAAATCCATTCGTAATAGGCGAGGCCGGATATCGTTATTACGAAAAAATGCTTTAAACAAGTTATCCCATAAATAATATAATTAAGCATAAACTAACTATATGAATTTACTTTATAGTTATTCTTTTTTTGGGTAGATCGGTCATAAGAAATTTTCAATCCCACAATGTTTTTAATTTTGCATTCATCTTAAATCGATATGTTTTATGCTTATTATCGTACCAGAGT
>ENA-OUQC01000644-OUQC01000644.1-human-gut-metagenome-genome-assembly--contig:-NODE-644-length-23431-cov-6.744353_pt1 | contig 23431 bp, 19 predicted proteins | sample MGYA00237942_ERZ548815 | MGnify/ENA primary metagenome ERZ548815 (study PRJEB26490, sample SAMN05194722) | human gut metagenome | biome: terrestrial biome; feature: human-associated habitat; material... | reverse complement strand
CATCGCCGCTGTATTTGCCGCCTTTGACGCGCACCCAAACGCCTTCCTCATTATTTGTTTCGTGGCGCAGGTCGCCCATGCGCTGCATAAGCTTGTCGTCCTCCACCCAGTTGGCGAAGGCCAGTCTTTGAGTTGCATCAACAGCCTCGACGCTGGTGGTCGGTTTAGGCTTTGTGGAGGAGGCAGGACCAAGCGGCAGGGCAGGGATAACCTCGACCTCCTTCAAGTACCAGTCAGTATTATAGATTGAGCCTGCTTGTTCGTTGGGTTTGCTGTCCAGAGAATATTTGTACCAGTAAAGAGAACCCTCATGGTCGTTGGCGAAGAACTTGCCCTGTTCGTTATTTACGCTTACGAGGACAGTGCCTGCTGCGCCGTCTATTTTACCTTCAGAGTTGACGTTATTGAGCGTGATATAATGGTTGCCGGTGTGAGTGCCATTAACAAATACTCTGTCGCTATTATCCTGATTTGTCGAAGCATCGATATCCATATGAAGAATACCACCTGTACCATCAAATGTCTTATCAATTATAAGTTTTTGCCACTTATGCTCATTTATATCAGTATACTTAGTATCTGTCATATCAATCAAGCCACCATTACTTAAGCTAAGATTAGTGAGCTTACTAGATAAATCCATCGTATTTTGTACATTAGTCCATACAGCAGAATTATTTAACTTCAAATTAAGTTCTGCATTATCCTCCACATAAGTGTTACCGCACAGGAAAGACGCTCTATCATTTAAATTGATATTAATATCACCTTTATACTGAGCTATTACCTTGCCATTAATTTTGACAGTTCCACTACCATCCTCATTGACGTTAATACTACCACCTTTTTTATCAAAGTTATAAAAATCAGACCATTTTATCTGGTTTTTGAGAGCTACAATTTTTCTTGGATCATTTATTGAATTTTCTCCAGTACCGATTGCCAAAGAACCAATGTTTATATTTGCTCCATCTGCCGAAACAATACCTATACTGCTATTAACATTCTTATCAAAATCAACACTTAAATTTTTTATGTTAATCTTAGAATTACAATATGCAGTAACACCGGTAGAAATGTTACCAAATAAATTTATCTGTGTTGTACCTTGTAAATCTAAATCGCATACACTTTTTCTGCCACCCAAGTAGTCTAGAATATCGTAATAGCCTGCATTAATTCCGTATACTCTATTACCATGCACATTCATTTCGATATCACTGATTGCAGAAGACGTAATCTTTCCACCATTTCCCAAATATAAACCAGCAGTTTCAGCGTAATCATTACCTGAAGCAGCAGTAGCATTTACATTAATAATATTCTTAGCACCATTGAGTTCTATAATACCTTTCTCGCAAGCCAATATTCCTATAGTTCTATTAGTATAAGTATTATCTAATGACGTAACTTTTTTTGAGGTGCTGACATCAAGCTTAAGATTACCATTAGAAATAATAGTACCTGTAGCGCTACTGTTATTACCAAAATCACTACCACCTAATAAGCCATATACATTATACGTTCCCTTTACTTCAGCATTAGTGTTATTCACTGTTACAGTAGGCAGCTTACCAGAAGTACTAGGGTTACCGCTTGACTTGATACCCATAGCTATATCGTTCTTGCCAGTATAATTATTTTCTACCTTTATATTTAAAGTTCCACCAATATTTACATTAGTAGGAATCAAGACAGACGAGTCTACATTAATGCCATAAGCAGATGTAGTTGTTTTATTTACAACTATACTACCGCCATTATTTATTTTGTAATTACCACCACTAACTATAATAACACCTTCATTGCTTGTGTTATCAACAACACGGTTAATACTATCATACTCTCCCTCAGACGGATATTCAGTAGTAATATCTGCTGCAAAAACAGAAGAATAAACACCAGATGATAACACACACATTAATATTGATGCAGTTAAAAAATTCTTTTTTACTTTCATCATAAGCCTCCTTATATTACATAAACCAAATATTATACATGCAATAACAATTTTAAATTATAGCACTATATCCCCCCCAGTCAAACTCTTATCCATGAACACGCTACATCCGGCGTAAAAATTTTCATTAACTCTTAAATACGTTACATTTAGTTGAAGAGATTTTAACAGTTAAGGTTAAGATGGGTATAAGTAAACTTTAAAAAATTATATCTTTAGTAATTTTTGCGTAAAAAATACGCAACAGATATGATATCTGCATCATCACCATAAAATCAAAAAGGACCGTCCCCGCAGGCGATACATTATCTCCAGGGACAGTCCTTTTGAACTTCACTTAATTATTATTTCCGTTTTAAATTTCCAGCTTCTTCAGCAGGAACTCTTCTTCATCCTCAGACAGGCTTTCACCATCAAGCATTTTGTAGGCAACGCCAGCAGCCTTGGCCAGACGCATCATAACCTCCGTGCTGTAGTTGCGGTTGAGATTTGCCAAAGTCTGTCTTGCCAGCTCCATAGAAGCAGCAGACACAGTATTGCCACCAAAACGCTGGTCGCAGGCATAGGCCAGGGCAATCAGGCAGCAGACAATCTCGCTGCTGTAGTTTACATCAAGAACAGTGCGGTTGTTGATAATGAAGCAAAGATCCTTCACTGCCTTGTCCACATCAAGGCCTGCTGCTCTGCCGCCATCCTCCAGGCGCAGCGCCATGCCCAGGGCATGTGCTGTAACCTGCAGGTTACACTTGTTGCTTTCGCAGTAGGCATCACGCTGGAATACCTCTTGCACAAAGCTGCCAGCAACGCGGCTCTTGCCCAACGCGTACAGGCTTGCTGTATAATAACGGTTTTCAGCTGCCAGCGGCTGCACTTTGGCAACCTGCTCCTTGCTGCCGCAGCAGCCAAGGGTATAGATGGCCTGAATGTTGACATTAATTTTGAGACCATAGCACGGGAAGCCCTGCAGTACACCCTGCAGCTGGTTCAAACACTCTCTTGCCAAGCTTTGGCGCTGGTGCTCAGTCCAATAAGCAACATGCTTGCGGGCAATGGTGAAAAGACGCAGGCGCAGCTCATCATTATGGGTATAGCACAGCATCTCCAGCAGCGGTCTGGCAAATTCCGCCTTATTACCGGCAGCAGCAATACTGCTGGTGCGCTGGCTCAGCTTGTTGATGACATCCTTTGGCACATTGCCCTTGGCAGTACTCTTGCGTTCACACAAGGTCTGCAGGCCATGCAGCTCATTATGCACGTTCAGTTTAGTACCGGCGGGAGGATTGAATTTCAGCTTAGTAGCAGGTGCATCAGGATTATCGCCGCCAATAACGATTTCAGCGGTTTTCTGCTCCAGAATCTGGTGCATATCCACGTCACTGCTCAAAAGCATCTCCATGCTCAGCACCTTGTTGCTGCCCATGAGCACGCGAATCGCAACGTAAGCACCATCCTTATAACCATGCTCCAGCTTCAGATGAGCATTGCCGATGGTCTGGTAAGTGTCGCCAAAGGTACGTCTTTTAATGGGGATGGCAATCTCTGCCTTGTCCGGCAGCAGCTGGAAGCCCTTGATATAGTCGGACTGGTACGGCAGCTCCGTACCACCGGCAACAAGCTCCTGTACAGCACCATCGTGCATACCAAGATACAGGCTGTCATTAAGAATATTTTTGCCCCATTCAATTGCACCACGCTGTTGTACAGCTGCGGCAGCAGCCTTCGGAGCTGCAGCCTTGCCGGGCAAGGGCTGCAGGGCAGGAGCTTCTGCGCCTACCATGCGCATATCCTCCTGCATTTGTTTCGCATATTTGTGCAGGTAATAATGATATACCGCTGCACCTCTTGCTACGGCCTGATCCGGGTCCAGCGCCACAATCGGCTCCAGCCCGAAGAATTCGCGCAGGCGGTCCGTAACCATATAGAATTTGCTCATACCGCCGTTGACGATTACTGCATCTACCTTCACTTCATCACCCAGCTTGGCGGCACTCTTTTGCAAAACGTCAAGAATAGGATAGATAATATTCTTCGTATCCTGCAGACTGTCTATTTTCTTGTAGTCGGCAAGCTGCAGATTTTTTCCCATAAACGGCTGCAGAATCTTTTCCACAGCCTCTTGAGTGAAGCTGTCGTCATAGGCGTAACCGATGCCGCCCATATTACCGCCTACGAAAAATTCTTCGACATCCTCCTCATCATCCCAGCCAAAGCTGTCATCGGCAGCATAGCTGCTTTCTGCCAGACGGCGTTCGCTCAGCTCCAGCTTCAGCTCCTCTGCATAGTTCAGCAGCTGCGGCATGATGGCCTTCTTTTCCTGCTGCAGCTTGCGCACAACCATAGGACTAGTAGAATACTGTTTTTGGTAATGCTCAAACATTACATCAGCAATGGCCTGATCAAAGTCATCGCCGCCTAAAAGAGTGTATCTGTTGGTAGCAATTTCATCTACCTTTAAAACGTCGGGACAGTCCTCACGACGTTTAATCTTGTGCATCGTAATATCCAGGGTGCCGCCACCCAGGTCAAACACCAGCACGTTCTTCTCGCTGTTGAGGTCAATAATATGATTAGAAATCTCACCATTTTGTACCTGGTTAATCAAATCATAGATAACGGCATTCGGCTCAGAAAGCAGCACTGGTCTTTCGCTGCCATCCTTATTGGTAACCTGAATACCGGCTAACGCGGCAGCATCGCGTGTTGCCTGGCACATTACGGAGTCAAAGTTAGCAGGTACGGTGATTACCGCATCCTTAATCTCCGTGCGATAAATTTTGCTGGCCTCCCGCAGCATGTGCTGCAGGATACGTGCCGAAACCTGCGCCGGAGTTTTGTCCATAATCTCATCAGCCAAGCCTTCGGCATGCGCACTTCCCATCTGGCTTTTAATAGATTTTGCTACCAGATGCGGGCGCAGCGCATACTGGTTTTTGGCAAAATCGCCTACCAGCGGCTCATAGCCATGTTCCTCACGGTAATACACGCAGGACGGCAGCAGCGGCTTCTTCTGCGTGTTCAGGCGCGCCTTGCCTGCTGCGCTGTTGTAAACATCTACAGCACGCGGCAGGTCTACTACCTTGCTGACGATATCGCCATTAGCCTTAAGATTAACTGTAGCCAAAACAGAGTTGGTGGTTCCCAGGTCAATGCCTACGCATAAATCATTGTGTTCTTCATTATTAATCAACATTATCTACAACCTCCTTAACCTTCGGACGAGAAATTTGTACCTGTTTTTCGCTATAAATCCAACCAGGAGAAATTACCTTAACCTGCTTTTCTTCCTCAGCACAGGTAAAAGGAGTTCCCTCGTAGTTCCAGAATTCAACATCGCCAGCCTTTACAATGCGCAGCGATTCAGGCTTTAGCATGGGATTAATGTGGCTGTCACGCAAAAATTGTACCAGCTTGCGCACCATAATCAGCAAACCATTGATTTCCAGCGGCAGCACATAACCACTCTTTTTCACGGCATCAATACCCTTGCGCAGCATCAGCAGCTCGTCCAAAATACAGCCATATTTATCAGAATTGAGCTTACCGAAGAACTCTGTCATTTCCTGCAGCTTAACAGCCTCCAGGCGTTCGTCAAATTCACTTTGCAGGTCTCTGAGCAGCATATCGGATTGCTCCAGCGCGCTTTCAAGACTTGCCAGCTTTTGCAGTAAACGCTCCTGCTCAGGGCTATAAACTTTTTTCGCATTATTATTGGTGCTTGGTGCACTACTGCGGTGCTTATTGAAGCCATAGGCATAAGTAATAGCATTTTCTATATCAAAAAGCAGATATTTGCACAGTGTATTGCCAAAGCTGGTAATCATCTGCTGGTCATTTTCCTGCTGCAGTTGCTTAATATTGTGAAAAATCACAGCCAAAAGAATTTTATAGTAATGCTTAGGCTTTTTTTCCATGAATTTTTCCCGGGTGCTGCGATACAGCTCATAAGCCTGCTGGTCACCGTTCATGCTTTTTTCCAACAAGATTGCAACGCCGGTAGCATTTTCAAAAACCTCCAGGCGTTTTTCTTCTGTGTTAATCTTGAAGTCACGATAGATTCTGATCATATCGTCAACACTGCAGCTACAGTCATAATTATTTTGTACGAAATCTGCACAGGCAGCAGGCGACATATGAAGATTGGCGCACAGAGCCTGCAAGGTCAGATTCTCCAAAACAATATCCTCCGAAATTTTTTCGAAGCGCCCGGCCTTTTGCTGCACCTTCTCATGAATCTCCTTTAAAATTCCCTGTACCTTAATACTTTTTGTTTCCAGCATTATGCTACCTCCTAATTCTTAAATTGTATAAATGTCGCCTTCCTCAGGAAAGACTACCTGAGTACGGCATTGGGCATCACGCATGAGCTCCTGCTCCACGGTGTGACCATAATAACCCTCGGCACAATGCACCAGATAGGCCTGGCGCGGGTTCAGCCTGCGAATGAAGCTGAGCATTTCCCCGTAGTCCTCATGCAACGTATAGGCATTGCCAAAGAGACGGTAACGCCAGCTTACCTGCTCCTTGCGCTTAGTGCCGATAACAATGTGAGGGTGCGCTGCACCGGCGTTAAAGCTGCTATAGTTGTTTTGCTGCAGCACCGGCAGCTGCAGGCTTTCCATCACGTGCACAGCGGCCATGGCCTCCGGCTCAAGATAGATTGGATAAACCTGTCCGCTCTGCTCCATCTCACGGTTGAGCGCCATTAAGAGCTCCAGCACTCTGCCGGGGTCAAAGGCCTGCAGATAAACAGATTGCCCACGTTGCAGGTTGCTCATAACCTCACTAATGCGCTGTGGAAGTGTGTTCTTTTCACGAACACTGTAGGGCTGCTTGGCATGCAGTGCGCACATCAGCAGTACGTCTACCTCCAGGTCATCTGGCAGCCAGCAGCCATCAAGACCGAAAGCTGATTGCAATGAGTAGTCACCAGTGTAGAGAATTTTGCGACCTGCATATTCAAACAGTGTCATCATAGCGCCGGGGATATGCCCCGCCGGAAAAAAGGTGACTGTGTAATCACGCTGCTTGATTTTTTGCAGGTAATTGACAGGCGCAACGCTGCTTAACAAACGCGAAGCTTCGTCTGCTCCCTGCTGACTGCTATTGGCAATCAGACGGTATTCGGCAAGCTGCTTGGTCTGCAGTGTCATGTAAACGGAAGCCTGAGGTGCCATCTGCATGAGCTGCGGCAGGTAGCCGACATGGTCGGTGTGCGCATGAGAAATGTAAACGTGGTCAAGCTGCTGCATGCTTTCCATGAATTGCGAGGTAAGCAGGCTGCGAAAATCCGGGGAACAAGTTGCTCCGTTGATGCGCTGAAGGCCACAATCGAGCAGGATGTTACTCTGTCCCAGACGCAGGTAGTAGCAGCTGCGGCCTACACTTTGGGCGCCTCCCAAGGGCATAAAATAAATATCTTTTTGTCGCATGTCTTCCTCCTTTCTGTTTGCTGATATCAGTATAGCAAGTGACAGTGACAGTTTCTGTCTATCATTGCTTTTGTGATATTTTTTATTTCAACATGATTATACTTTGAAGGATTTAAAATATCATGGAAAAAAAGGTGCGTGCATTGATGAACCTCTGATGTGCTAAGGCCATATTCTTTCTTCCTTCACTATATATATCTGCAGTATTTTTGCCAAAGCGATACGAAGCAGGAAAGATTTTTTTATTTTTTGTGGTGAAGAAGCTAATAACTAATTTTTAGCACCTGGAGAAATAGCGCGTAATTTTGCACAACAAAAAAAGCCTTAGCCGCAGCCAAAGCTTTACCATGGTTCAATAATTGTTATATATTTGTCCTTTGCAGTAGCACGCAAGCTGAATTGTTGCTTTAATCTTTGTATCAGCGGAAGCTGACGCAAAAAAAGCGCTGCCTGTTTGGCAGCGCCCCTTAGTCCAAAGCACTCAAAGCTTCGCAACGACATCCTTATCAAAAACCTTCGCCAACAGCTCCTTAGCTCTGGCATTAACCTCTTCATCAATATACCCCTGCACCTTCAGCAGCGCAAAGGTAATTGCCACCAGGTCATCACTGTATCCCAACACCGGCGTAATATCCGGCACAAAATCCAGGGGAGCGATTAAATACCCCAAAGCTCCCATAATCAACGCCTTTTCCTTCGCAGGAACCTCAGGCTTCTGCAGTACGCACCACAGCTGCACGACCTTATACAGCAGCTCGATGCCGATGTGGGCACCGTAGCGGCTGATTTTATGCAGCAGGCCTTCCTCGCTGTAGCTTCCGGAATACTTCTGCAGCTCGCCGTCATTGATTTTCTTTTTGTCAAAGTCTTTGTGTTCTGTCATTTGCTCCACTCTTTCCTAACCGTGGACGAATGCTTAGCGCATGTTGATGAATTGCAGATCAACGCCGAAATCACCGGCCTTCAGCAGCTGAATAACAGCCTGCAAATCATCCTTTTTCGCACCGGCAACACGTACCTGGTCATCCTGAATCTGAGCAGTTACCTTCAGCTTGGAAGCCTTGATAGCTGCCACGATTTTTTTGCCGTTCTCTTTGGAAATACCCTGTTGGATTTCCAGAGATTGGCGAACAGTACCTTTGGCAGCGGGCTCAATTTTGCCAGGAACCAGACAACGCAGAGGAATACCGCGTTTAGCCATTTTTTGACGCAGCATATCTAAAATTGCGCCCAGCTTGTATTCGTCCTCAGCTGCAATTTTTACTTCCTTCTCACCGAGCTCGATGGAAGCATTGCTGCCGCGGAAATCATAACGCTGGTCAATCTCTTTTTTAACCTGATTAACAGCGTTATCCATCTCCTGCATATCAACTTGGGAAACAACGTCAAAGGAACTATCTTTTGCCATTATTATTATCCTCCTAAATGTAGCTAAAGTTTATCATGCCTAATTATATCAAAGAAAGCGCTTTAACGCCAGTAAAACTACCGGCAACAGCAATTTTGCTTATTTGCCTGCATTTTTACCGTGCATATAAGCATGCTCCTGGCTAAGCTCCTGCAAAAGCTGCAGGCCGCTCCAGGTGCAGTTGGTAGGCGTCAGCATAGCCTTCAGCGCCACCTGACGCAGCTTGCTCTTTTTAACAGCAGCCAACAGTCTGTCCAGACCCTGACGGCTGAAGCCGCACATGAGCAGCATTTCCTCCTGCCCCTCGTCACCGCTGTAAGCCTCACTGACAGACGCCACCTCGGACAAGCCTGCCAGATAGCCTACAGGCTGCAGCAGCTCCTCACGCGTCACGGCGCGCAGCTGTGTGCGCAGCATCATGCAAATCAGCTTCAGCGCCTGCAAACGCTCAGGCGTAAAATTATAGGCCAAAATTATTTTTTGCATATGATTCTCCTATCTCAGGCAAACAAATCAATCTGGTTATTTTCCGGCAAATCGCCCAAAACGCCCATGTCTGCCAGTTTTTCGATAACACTCTTGTTGACGCCCGAGCGCAAGCGCAAATCCTCCTGAGAGATAAACGGTCGGTTGATGTCCCTTGCCGCAGCAATACTCTTGGCAGCGTTTTCACCTACACCGCCCAAGGCAGCCAAAGGCGGGCGCAGGCCGTTTTCCGTAACCAGGAATTTAATCGGGTCCGACTTGTATAAATCCATTTTATCAAAGCTAAGACCGCGCTCCAGCATCTCATTGACAAGCTCCAGATAAGTAACAGTTGTTTTATCCAGCGGCGAAGCCTTGAAGCCCTGCTGGTAAACATTCTTGATGAAATTCTTCACATAGCTCTTACCCTTGGAAACATGGGTATAGTCAAAATCCTTGGCACGCACCGTAAAGTACGCCGCATAAAACTCTTTCGGATAATGCACCTTGCAATAGGCAATACGGTAAGCCATAAGAACGTACGCAACAGCGTGCGCCTTCGGGAACAGATACTGTACCTTTTCGCAGGACTTGATATACCATTCGGGAATATTTACCGCGCGCATAGCCTCAAGCATCTTAGGCTCCAGACCTTTTTTCGCCGCCTTGCCCTTACGCACGTGCTCCATCGTCTTAAACGCCAGACTGGGTTCCACGCCCTTGGAAATCAAATGCGTCATAACGTCGTCACGCGTGGAGATAGTTTCGGCAACAGGTTTGCCTTCCTTAATCAAATCCTGCGCATTGTTCAGCCATACGTCCGTACCGTGCGAATAACCGGATACACGCACAACCTCACTGAATTTCTTCGGCTGTACGTCGCTGATCATCTGACGTACAAACTTGGTGCCGCATTCAGGGATACCGAAGGTGCCGACAGCACTGTCAATCTGCTCCGGCGTAACGCCAAGCGAAGATGTATCCTGGAAGATACGCATCGTTGCCTCATCGCCCACAGGAATCTTCTTGGGATCAAAGTTAGGATCCACATCCTCCTGCAGATATTTTTCCAGCATCTTCAGAACCATCGGATCATCGTGGCCCAGAATATCCAGCTTAACCAGACGGTCATTGATGCTGTGATAATCGTAGTGAGTAGTAATCGTAGTGCCATCCTTATCATCGGCAGGACGGTTCATCGGCGTAATATAATGGATATCCATATTACGCGGTACAACCATGATGCCGCCGGGATGCTGGCCCGTAGTGCGCTTGATACCGGCAAAGCCTTCGACAAGCGCTGCCACATGCGACGGGTGCACATGCAGATTCTTGCTCTCGTAATATTTTCTGATAAAGCCTATCGCCGTTTTGTTGGCGATGGTAGCAATCGTACCGGCGCGGCAAACATTGTCGCGGCCGAAAAGCTCCTCGGTGTACTTGTGCGCTACACTCTGGTCAGACATAGCGGACGGATCATCGGGATCGATACCACCGGAGAAGTTCAAATCAATATCAGGAACCTTGTCGCCATGGAAGCCCAGAAAAACCGCGAACGGGATATCATGACCGTCGCGCAGCATTCTGGTGCCGCATTCGGGACAATCCTTCGGCGGCAGGTCAAAGCCGCTGTCTACCTCATTGTTCATAAAGAATTCGCTGTGACGGCAATGCGGACAGCGGTAATGCGGCTTCAGCGCATTAACCTCGGTAATATCCAGCATCGTAGCAACAAAGGACGAGCCTACGCTGCCACGCGAGCCTACCAAGTAACCGCGGTCGATAGAATGCTTAACCAGCTTATGCGCAATGTAATACAATACGGAGAAGCCGTGGCCGATAATAGCATCCAGTTCCATCTTCAAGCGGTCCTCAACAATCTGCGGCAGCTTTTCGCCATACCATTCATGCGCTTTGGCATAAGACAAATCACGCACGGCATCTTCCGCACCGGGAATAGAAGGTGAATACAGCTGATCGCGGTCGGGAACAGGCTTAATACGCTCAATCATCTCCGCAATCTTATTGGTATTCGTAACAACAACCTCGTAGGCTGCCTCCTTGCCCAAATAAGAGAACTCCTCGAGCATCTCCTCCGTAGTGTGCAAGTACAGCGGCGGCTGCAAATCCGCATCCTTGTAGCCTTGACCGGCCTGCAGAATCGCACGCAGCTGCGCATCCTCAGGATTGAGGAAATGCACGTCGCAGGTTGCTACAGTAAGCTTGCCTAAGCGCTTGCCAAGCTCATAGATTTTGCGGTTATGCTCCCGCAAATCCTCCTCCGTGCAATAGTTTTCACGCACCAGGAACTGGTTATTGCCCGTAGGCTGGATTTCCAGATAATCATAGAAGCCGGCGATTTCCTCCAGCTCCTCATCGCTCGCACCTAAGCGCACAGCACGATAAAGCTCGCCTGCCTCACAGGCCGAGCCCAAAATCAGGCCCTCGCGATGCTCCTCGATAACGGCGCGTGGCAGCAACGGACGTTTATTCAGATAACGCAAGTGGCTGATGGTAACGAGCTGGTACAGATTACGCAGACCAACCTCATTCTTCGCCAAAATAATAATATGGTGACTGCTGATTTTGCTCTTGCCCTTAGTCGCAGCATCGGGATTTTCCGTATCAACAGCATCGTCCTTCGTCTTGCGGTCGCTGATAAGATAACCCTCCATGCCGAAAATCAGCTTCAGGTCACTGCCCTCCGCCGCATCAAAGCAGAACGGAAAGGCCTGTACAACGCCATGGTCGGTAATCGCCAAAGCCTTGTGGCCCCAACGGATAGCCTGCTTTACAAGGCCCTCCATCGGCGTCAGGCCATCAAGCTTACTCATCTTCGTATGGCAATGCAGCTCAACCCTCTTGACCTCGGCATTATCCATGCGCTCCTCCTTGGCATCGAGCTTCATAATGCCGCGAGGCACCATGCACATCTCGTCAAAAGCAAAGCGGTCGGGGGCAACATCACCCTGCAGACGCAGGCGCATACCGGGTTTCAGCAGATTTTTAAACTCATTGCATTCCTTGCGCGGGTCGCCGCCGTCACGCTTGTCAAAGCGCAGCTTGACGAAAATGCCACCGGTATCATCGCTCACGTTAAAGGTAAGCACAATAGAACCGACGCGCGTTTCCTTATCAATAAAGGTCTGCAACGCACCGTCCTTATCCAAGCTTTTGACAAAGGTACCTTCGATAACAACGTTGCGTTCTTCCTCTGTAACAGTATCAAGCTTACGTGGTGTACCCTTGATTTTTTTGCCCCACAGCTGGCCGTCAGCCTTCTTTTCACCATATAAGGCTGCCATCGCCTGCAGGTACTCGGGGTCCTCCTCCGGATTGTTGTAGGACGTTTCGCAGGGAAGCTCCGGCGGCAGAGTTTCGCCGATTTCAATATCAGGCGGCTCCGGCGGCAGAGGAATTTCCTCCGGCAACGGCTCGCCGGTGCAGTCGGTAATCTCTACCTCTGCCTGCGGCTCGCGTTGCATCACCTGGCATTTGGAGCCATCGCCGTCGCAAATCATATCTACGCTTTGCAAAGAAAAAGCGGCTGCAAGCTGCTGCGCCGCCTTCTGCAGCAAGCCGCCGGTAAGATGGGCGGCACAGCTGAAGTGTACCTCCCACTGACAGGCAGACTCGTCTACACAAATCTGATTAATATGCATCAGCTTCAGCTGCATCAATTCCACCGGAGAAAAGGTCAGCGAAGCCAAAAAACTATAAAATTTTTCTTCATCAGGAATCAGGCAATATTTTTTATTCACATTAAATCCTTTCCTAATAATGACGGGAGAAGTTGTTGGATTATGATGGCGTGCTATCTTCCTCTATCTTTTGAGATAAGCTAGAGTGCGTCAGATGCCAGGGCGGATGCCGACGGCGTACTTTTAGTACGTCGAGGCGACGCAACAACGCAGATGGCGTGCTATCGCTTATCTCGCTTATCGCATGTTTTCGACGCCTACAACACCCTCAATCCCCTGCAACCCCTTGACAATATCTCCGCTCTCGGGCGCAGTTTTGCCAAGCTTCAGAAAGACCTCCAGCACCAGACGATTCTTTTCCTTATCGCGCTTTACGTTCAGCGATTTTACCTGTACGCCGTTAAGGGACAGATAACCGGTAACATCGGTTATGGCACCGGAGCGATTGGTAGTAATGATGCGGACAAACTGGCGGTCGCTGCGGTTGTTGGCAGCAAAACGCTTTTCCCAGGTATGAAAGGTAACCAAAGTTATCATGGTGATAATGGTTGCCACACTGCTGAGGAAGTACATACCGCTGCCGGCAGCAAGACCGATTGCGGAAACCATCCACAGGCTGGCAGCAGTTGTCAGACCGCGAATAGTTAAACCCTCGTGCAGAATGGTACCTGCGCCGAGAAAGCCTATGCCGCTGACAACCTGGGCTGCGATACGCGCCGAGTCACGGCGTTGGCCGATATCCTCCTCCAGCTTGGCAGTCTGAGGATAGACATCATCAAAGCCGTAAAGCGAAACAAGCATAAACAGCGCCGAGCCCACGCACACAAGAATATGTGTACGGAAACCGGCAGGGCGGTCGCCGCTGCCTCTTTCTATACCGACAATACCGCCGAGAATTGCAGCAACAACCAGCCTGATAACCATAACAACCTCTTTGTTATGCAAAAAAGAAGTATTAATTAAATCCATGCCAGTATCACCTCACAGCTTCCGTTCCCTCTGCCTGCGCCGGGCGCAGACATGGGAACTGACTTATTTTTACAGCTTTTGCAGCATCTCCTTGATAGCAGCGATATAATCACCGTCCAGCGGCAGCATGCTTACTTCGCCGGTCTTACGAACTTTTACTTCCAGCTCGCCGGTCTGCAGAGTCTTAGGACCTACAACTACGCGCAGCGGATAGCCGATTAAATCTGCATCCTTGAATTTTACGCCCGGACGCTCCTTGCGGTCGTCGATAACAACCTCAACGCCTGCTTTGTGCAGCTCGTTATAGATTTCCTCAGCCTTGGCAAAGGATGCTTCATCCTTTACGTTTACAGGTACAACAAGCACTTCATACGGAGCGATAGCAACAGGCCAGATCATACCGTCGGCATCATGGCTCTGTTCAACGCAGGCAGCCATAGTACGGCCTACGCCGATACCGTAACAGCCCATTACCATCGGCTGCTCCTTGCCGTTTTCATCCAGATAGGTGCATTTCATAGCTGCACTGTATTTGGTGTGCAGCTTGAATACCTGACCTGCTTCGATACCGCGAGCCTTAGCAATCGGAGCGCCGCAGTGCGGGCAGGGATCGCCTTCAGCCATCAGACGGATATCGGCAACGTAGGTCGGAGTGAAGTCACGTCCCGGGTTAGCGTTGATGTAGTGGAAGCCTTCATGGTTAGCACCACAGCAAACATTGTGCATATTCATAACGGTTGCATCGCAAACGATAATAACCTTTTCGGGGTCAAGGCCTACAGGGCCCATGTATCCGCCGACAGTGCCGGCCTTAGCCAGCAGCTCTGCCTCTGCCATTTCCAGCTCAACTGCGCCTACAGTGTTTTGTACTTTGGTTTCGTTAACCTCGTGGTCACCGCGAACGAAGCACAGTACCAGGCCTTTTTCGCATTGGTAAGCAACAGCCTTTACGGATTTTTCAATCGGAGCGTTGAGGAAAGCACAAACATCGGCAATAGTCTTGCAGTTCGGAGTTTCAACCTCGCTCAGCTCCTGCATTTCTTCTGCCGGAGCCTCTATCGGATACAGCTCTGCCTTTTCGATATCGGCAGCATAATCGCATTTGGTGCAGTAGGTAATTTCTGCTTCACCGCTGTCTGCCAGCACCATGAACTCATGGCTGCCGGTACCGCCGATAGCACCGCTGTCTGCTTCTACCGGGCGGAAGTTCAGACCGCAGCGGGTAAAGATTTTGTCATAAGCATCATACATTGCCTTATAGGAAACGTCCAGACCTGCTTCATCACGGTCGAAGGAATAGCCATCCTTCATGATGAAGTCACGGCTGCGCATCAGACCGAAGCGCGGACGGCGTTCGTCACGGAATTTGTCCTGAATTTGGTACAGGTTCAGCGGCAGCTGACGGTAGGAACGTACATCGTTCTTAACCAGGGTAGTAACCATTTCCTCGTGGGTAGGACCAAGGCAGTATTCATGGCCGTGACGGTCCTTCAAGCGTACCATTTCTGCGCCGTAAGCGTCCCAACGGCCGCTTTCCTTCCAGATTTCCGCCGGCTGCATAATCGGCATCATGATTTCCTGACAGCCTGCATGGTCCATCTCTTCGCGGATAATATTTTCAATTTTTTTAATAACACGCCAAGCCAGCGGCAGATAGGTGTACATGCCATTGGTGGATTTACGCATAAAACCGGCACGCAGCAGCAGCTGATGGCTCGGGATTTCAGCCTCGGACGGAACCTCACGCAGAGTGGGTGCATACATTTTAGAAACTTTCATTAACGGGATACCTTCCTCTCAAGTAAAATTTTATCTATTTCAGCAAAAAGCTCGCCTACAAGCTGATCTTCGGGAACCTTACGCAAGATTTCGCCCTTGCGGAAAACAAGTCCCTCGCCTATGCCGCCGGCAATGCCGACGTCAGCCTCACGTGCTTCACCGGGTCCGTTGACCACGCAGCCCATAACGGCAACCGTAATGGGTTCTTCAATATCTGCCAGACGGCGTTCAACCTCCAGCGCCAGCTTTTCCAGACTGATGCGGGTGCGTCCGCAGGTAGGACAGCTAATTAACGTCGGTCCGTGCTCACGCAGACCAAGGGATTTCAGAATGTCATAGGCCACACGCACCTCGTTCACCGGGTCGCCGGTCAGCGAAACGCGAATAGTATCGCCGATGCCCTCGGCCAGCAGTGTACCGATGCCTACTGCGGATTTGATAATACCGCTGTTGACGGTGCCTGCCTCCGTAATGCCGACATGCAGCGGATAATCACACTGCGCTGCCATCAGACGATAAGCCTCCAGTGTCAGCGGCACATCATGCGCCTTGAGCGAAATCTTAATGTTACGGTAATCCATCGCTTCGAGAATGCGGACGTGGCGCCAAGCCGCCTCCACAAGAGCCTCCGCGGTGGGATGGCCGTATTTTTCCAGCAAATCCTTCGGCAGGGAGCCGGCGTTGACACCGATGCGGATAGGAATATTACGTTCCTTCGCTGCTTCCACCACAGCGCGCACCTTCTCCTCACCGCCGATATTGCCAGGGTTTAAGCGCAGGCCGTCAACGCCTGCTTCAATCGCTGCCAAAGCCAGCTTATAATCAAAATGAATATCAGCAATGACAGGAATCGGACTTTCCTTACAAATTGTTTTCAGGCCCTCCGCCGCTGCCATATCAGGCACAGCACAGCGGATAATATCACAGCCTGCATCTGCCAGACGCTGAATCTGCTCCAAGGTTGCAGCAGCATCGTCTGTATGTGTGTTAGTCATAGACTGAACGGCAATCGGAGCATCGCCGCCCACAGCCACGCTGCCTACATGCAGCTGGCGGGTTTTTCTACGTTCTATCACTTTCGTTCACCTCTTAACGTGTTATATCCTTAAAGGTGGAAAATACTGTCAGCGCTAAAATCAGCGCAATACCAACCATCTGGATGTTAGTCATAGCCTTGCTGCCGAGCGGTTTGCCGCGCAGGCCTTCCAAAAGCAGCAGTACAAAGTGTCCGCCATCCAGAGCCGGCAGCGGCAGCAGGTTGATAACGCCCAGGTTGATGCTCAAAAAGGCAACAAAGGTAATCAACGGCAGCATGCCCTTTTCCGCCACCTGACCGGCCATCTGAGCCACACCGATAGGACCGGCCACCTCAGCCGGAGCCTTACCGGAAACAATCTTGTACAGACCATTCAGCATGGAAACGATAATATTTTTGGTATAGACGCAGCCCTCTTTAATCGAGCCGAAGAAGCCCAGGCTTACCTTGTTGAACTTAGGACTGATGCCGATTAAAGGACGGCCGGCCTCCCTGTCATACACAGGAGTCATGATGTAGCTTTTTACAGCTCCCTTACTTTCTGCAATCAGCGTTACCGGATTAGCTCCGCTCGCACGCAAATTGGTAACAACCTCCGTCCAGGTAGCGACAGGCTTATTGTTAATCGTCAGAATGCGGTCGCCGTTACGCAGGCCTGCTCTTTCCGCAGCCATGCCGTCTACAACCGTGCCCAGGATTGGCTCATTCACCAGCTCCTGTCTGCCCTCCAGCATAAAAATACCGCTGAAAAGAATAATAGGCAACAGGAAATTCATCAGCGCACCTGCCAGAATAACCAGCATTCTGGAGGGAATCGGCTTGGATTTAAAGGTTCCCGGTTCAGGCGGATCGTCAGGATCCATACCTGCGATTTTATTATAGCCACCCAACGGAATAGCCCGCAGGCTGTACAGAGTATCGCCGTCCTTTTGCTGATACAGCTTGGGACCGAAGCCGATGGCAAATTCATCAACACGCATACCTGTGAGCTTCGCCGTAATAAAATGACCGAATTCGTGTACCGTAACCAGCACACCAAAAACAAAAACAGCGGCTAATAGTGTTAGCATTTTACCTCCTTACGATAGTCGGCAAGCTTTGCCGGCCTTCAGTCTATAATTTAGCAATAACCCCTTTGGCAGCAGCACGCGCCCAGGCATCCGTTGCTTCAATATCCTCCAGCTGCGGACGCAGAACATTGTTATGCTGCGCTGTAACCGTAGCAGTGATATAAGGGATATCCAGATATTTAATTTTGCCTGCCAAAAAGGCATATACAGCCTCCTCGTTGGCAGCATTGAAGGCACAGGGCAGAGTGCCGCCGGCCTTACCGCAGTCAATAGCAATCTTCAAGGAAGGAAACGCTTCTAAATCAGGTGCTTCAAAGGTAAGATTACCCGCAGCAACAAGATCAAGCTGTTCAAAGCTGTAATCATAGCGCTCCGGCCAGCTCAAAGCGAACTGGATTGGCAAACGCATATCAGGCACACCCAGTTGAGCAATCACACTGCCATCGCAAAATTCTACCAGACTGTGTACGATGCTCTGCGGATGCACAACGACCGCAATTTTATCATAGGGCATATCAAACAGCCAATGTGCCTCCATAACCTCCAGGCCCTTGTTGGCCAGTGTAGAGGAATCAAGCGTTACCTTCTGCCCCATGCTCCAATTTGGGTGATTGAGGCATTGCGCCAAAGTTACATTTTCCAGCTCACTGCGTTTTTTGCCGCGGAAGGGACCGCCGCTCGCCGTAATAATCAGACGCTTGACTTCCTTTTCCGTGCCTCCGCGCAAGGATTGGAAAATAGCGCTGTGCTCACTGTCCACAGGAGTCAGGCTTACACCGTGCTTACGCACAGCCTCCATAACAATGCTGCCGGCAGCAACAAGAGTTTCCTTATTAGCCAGCGCAATGTTCTTGCCGCAGGCAATAGCAGCCAACGTCGGGCGCAGGCCAGCATAGCCTACCATAGAACCAAGCACCGTATCCGCTCCCTCGTAGGTAGCAGCAGCCAGAAGACCTTCCTCCCCGGCTAAGATTTCCGTCTTGCCGTGATAGCGGTCAGCCAAGCGCTTAGCAGCGTCCTTATCCGTCAAAACGGCAATATCAGGCTCAAACTGCTTAATCTGCTGCTCCAAAAGCTCATCGCTTTTATGCGCAGCCAACGCGCGTACCTTCAGCTTTTCAGGATTGGCAGCAGCAACCTCCAGGGTCTGACGACCGATAGAGCCCGTACTGCCCAAAATAGAAATATTCTTCATTTGCTATCCTCTATTCTTGAAACATAGATAAAGCGCTGATAATCATCAGCAGATAATACACAACCGGTGCTGTAAACAGCAGGCTGTCGAAACGGTCCAGCACACCGCCGTGACCGGGGAAAATCTTACCGGAATCCTTGATATCAAAGCTGCGTTTGACAATGGATTCAATCAAATCGCCGACCGGAGCAAAAATTGCCACCGCCAACGCCACTGCCACAGCATGCCACAAAGCAATGCCCAAGCAGATAATGCACAGAAACAGTACAGTCACAAAGCAGCCGACAAAGCCGCAGACAGCGCCCTCAAAGGATTTCTTCGGGCTGACGCTGCAGAACGGAGTCTTGCCGAAGGCACGGCCGAAGAAATAAGCAAAGGTATCGCTGGCCCAGGTGCCCAAAAGCACAATCCACAGGCAGATTTCGCCGTACTCAAATACACGGAAGCCCAAATCGATATGCGGACCGCCGTCAAAGGTGCGCAACAGAATAATGTGCGCAAACAAAAGACCGCAGTACAGCATGCCCCAGGCAGTAAGCGCACTGTTCTCTGCCCAATGCTGCTCACCTCGGTTGCAATGCAGCCACAGGCCTTCAATCGTGCTGAAAATGAAGAACAGCGCTGTGAGCATTACAATAAATGCCAGCGTATAAACGCCCTCCAGCTCAAAATAATAGCCTGCACCGGCAACCAGCACCATCAGCAATGCGCCCACGCCACCGGTCAGCGTGTAGGCATGATAGCCCTTGTTCTCCACCATCTTGTGGTATTCGTACCAGGCCACAGCAGCCAAAACAGTAACAGCCGCATTAAAAAGCATGCCACCCTTAGTGATAATGCCGACTGCCGCAATAATACCGATTACACCGGTAATAATACGTGTTAACATAGTTAAAATACATCCTTCTTTGAATTATAAAATTGATTGGAGCCCTGAATATCAATACTCGTATTGCCAGGGCTCTGACGACGTATACGGCGTCTTACCGGCTGACTAAACCGCCGAAACGGCGCTCGCGCCCCTGATAAGCTAAAATCGCCTCCACCAGATGATCCGGTGTAAACTCCGGCCAGAACACCTTAGTCGTCCAGATTTCCGCATAAGCAATCTGCCAGAGCAAAAAGTTGCTGATACGCAAATCACCGCCCGGACGGATAAGCAGATCCGGCGCAGGCAGGCCCTTGGTATACAAATGGTTTTCAATTACATTATTATCTATATCTTCTACGGCAAGAGTACCGTTGGCAGCTTCCGCCGCAATGGTACGTACAGCATGCAGGATTTCTGCCTGTCCGCCGTAGTTTATAGCCAAATTCAAAATAATACCGGTGTTGTTTTTCGTTGCCTCTATTGCGTGCTCCATCTTCTGCTGCACAATCTCAGGCAGACCTTTACGCGAGCCGATAAAACGCACCTGTACGTTATTTTCGTTAAATTCGTCAATCTCATTGGTCAGATAACGGCTTAAAAGCTCCATGATGAAGTTTACCTCCGTCACCGGACGCTTCCAGTTTTCTGTCGAAAATGCATAAGCACTGATAACCTTAACTCCCAGCTTATCAGCTGCACGGACAATAGTTTTCAGTGTTTCCGCTCCGGCCTGATGGCCAAAGGTACGCACCTTGCCCTGAGCCTTAGCCCAGCGACCGTTGCCGTCCATAATAATAGCAATATGCTGAGGAATATTCTGCATATCCAGATCCTCAGTATGCATTACGATATTATTCTTAGTCTTATTTTTTGTTTGAAACAAGCCTCTAAACACAAGCATCAAGCCCTTCGCTAAAATTTGTAACTTGCTTTTAGTTTTCTTTACTTTTCCCCTGATTAAAGAAGAGGCGTGCCTCCCCCTTGCGGGAGGCCGCCTTCCTGATTTTGCATTGCAGTCTTGAATTACTCAATAGCGCCAACCGGGCAGCTAGCAGCGCAAGCGCCGCATTCTACGCAGTCTTCACCGATTTCGTATTTACCGTCAACTTCAGTAATAGCGCCAACGGGGCAGGTAGCAGCACAAGTACCGCAACCTACGCAAGAATCCTTATCAATTTTCAGAGCCATTCGTCGCACCTCCTTCCTTATCTATACACAATGGTAAGAGCTAATCTATTAGCAGACAACTGCTGTTGTCTTACTACATATCTGCGCACCTCACGTCCTTCAAAGTCTGCCTCGCTTGCACGCGGCGGCAGCAGAGGCTGCACCTCATAGCTGCAGCCTGCGGCCTCCAGGCGACGGGCAGCCTCATCCAGAGGCAGTGCCAAAACCTGTGGAATTTCCATTATACTTCCATTACTTCTTTTTCTTTGTTAGCAGCTGCAGCGTCGATTTCCTTCATAACCTTATCTGTCAGCTTCTGTACCTTTTCAGTACCCTTCTTAGCCTCGTCCTCAGTGATTTCCTTAGCCTTTTCGGTCTTTTTGATAGCGTCGTTGGCATCACGGCGCAGGTTGCGGACTACAACACGGTATTCCTCAGCTTTTTTATGTACAACCTTAACCAAGTCCTTACGACGCTCTTCGGTCAGCTGCGGCAGGTTCAGACGAATGCAGATACCGTCGCTGTTCGGGTTCAAACCGAGGTCAGATTTCATAATTGCTTTTTCGATATCCTTCAGAATGTTTTTCTCCCAAGGTTGAATAACAATCATGCGCGGTTCCGGTACGGTTACGCTTGCCACCTGAGTTACAGGTGTCGGGGAACCGTAGTAATCAACCATAACCTTCTCCAGCAGAGAGGGAGTTGCACGACCAGCACGCAGGCTTGCCAGATCCACACGCAGAGCAGCAACGGATTTTTCCATCTTGCTCTCGATACCGCTGATAATTTCATTAACTGTTGCCATTATTCCTTACCTCCTACCAGGGTACCAATTTTTTCGCCTGCAGCAGCACGCAGAATGTTACCCGGTTCATCAATATTAAATACTACAATAGGAATGTTGTTATCCATGCACAGGCTGATTGCAGTGGAATCCATTACGCTGAGATGACGTTTGATAACCTCGATGTAAGGCAGCTCATCAAATTTCTTCGCATCCGGATTAACTGCCGGATCGCTGTCATAAACACCATCTACGCCTTTTTTAGCCATCAGGATAGCATCTGCTTCGATTTCCGCAGCACGCAGAGCAGCGGTGGTATCAGTGGAAAAATAGGGGTTACCAGTACCAGCGGCAAAAATAACGACTCTTGCTTTTTCCATATGGCGGATAGCACGGCGACGAATGTAGGGTTCTGCAATCTGACGCATTTCAATAGCGGTCTGCACACGGGTCGGAACCTCTAAGTTTTCCAAAGCATCCTGCAACGCCAAAGAGTTGATAACGGTTGCCAGCATTCCCATGTAGTCAGCAGTTGCACGGTCCATGCCCTTGTTGCTGCCGCTGAGTCCGCGCCAGAAGTTACCGCCGCCGTTAACGATAGCAACCTCTACCCCAGTCTCAACTACAGCCTTGATTTGCTTGGCCAAGGCATATACTACTGTCGGGTCAATGCCAAAGCCTTTTTCACCGGCCAGGGCTTCACCACTAAGCTTTAAAACTACACGTTTGAATTTCTTAAGTTCTGTCACGATAGCGACCTCCCATTTTTTTACTTATTCCTATACTCTATTCAATAATTATACCAAAAATACCTGCTTTATTCTACCAAAAATTTTATGAAGAATTAGCGAAAGAAATTCCCCGGCTAATCTGACCATAGATAATTTTTCTGTTCTGGCAATATTATTATAACCAAACAGCGATATAATAGTTTTTATCATCTTATAAAGAGGGGAATGTTTATATGGAACATATAGAACGTAACGCACAAAAAAGTAACGCCACCTTGGCAATCTGCATAACCGCACTGTTTATGGCGCTCAATATTATGATGAGCTCTTTCGGTCTGCCGGTACCGGGCGGCCATTTATATCTCAATGATGTTATCATCTGCACGGCAGCAATTCTGCTAGATGACCCCAAGGCTGCCTTCATCGTCGGCGGCGTTGGTGCCTTCTTGGGCGATTTATTCTTCTACCCGACACCGATGTTCGTTTCTCTGGTTACTCACGGCATTCAGGCTGTTGTCATCTGCCTCTTGGCACACCGCGGCGGCAAGGTAAGCTTCAAGGGCGCTGCTCTCGGCGTAATTTTAGGAGCTGTTATCATGGTTGTGGGCTATTCTCTGGGACGAGCCTTTATTTACAGCACACCGCACTACGCTTACATCAAACTGCCCTACCAGATTCTGCAGGCAGCAGTCGGCGCTGTCGGCGGCCTGGTGCTTTGCTTCAAAGCCGGTCTGCTGGAACGCTTCGATAAAATGTTCCGCAAATAATTTTTACCGCATAACAAAAATGCTGTTGTACGCAAGCAAACGTATGATATGTACCCCCAATACTGGACACCCAGTATTGGGGGTATTTTAATGAAATAC
>ENA-OUQC01000638-OUQC01000638.1-human-gut-metagenome-genome-assembly--contig:-NODE-638-length-23644-cov-4.542287_pt1 | contig 23644 bp, 25 predicted proteins | sample MGYA00237942_ERZ548815 | MGnify/ENA primary metagenome ERZ548815 (study PRJEB26490, sample SAMN05194722) | human gut metagenome | biome: terrestrial biome; feature: human-associated habitat; material... | reverse complement strand
TCTGTGCTTCATCGATCCCCGTTGCCTCCGCCATACGTCGGCTCGCCTTACCTGTGGGCGCTCCGAGTACGATCTTCTGCCGCGGATAGAGCTGACGGTACACCTCGATCACCGTTTTCAGAACCGTGGTCTTGCCGGTGCCGGGGCCGCCTGTGATGATGGACAGGTTATGCCGGAACACCATCTCCACGCCTTCTGACTGGCGTTTGGACAGGTTGAGCCCTAAGCTATTCTTTACTCGCTCCAACGGCTGCGTAATGTCCACCACCGTCGGCTTTGCCAGAAACAGCTCTACCGCTTTCTGTGCGGTTTCGCTCTCCTGCAGGAATTGCTTGGGCAGATACACATTGCCGTGGTTCGATACCACCTCATCCTGCCGGATCATGGCAGACAGCTCCTGTTCGACCTGGCTCATGGGGACGCGCATCTGCGGGAGGGGTATCCGCTCATTGAGCAGCTGCATAGCCGCTTTGAGCAAAGACTCTGCCTCCAGATAGAGATGCCCGTCCTTTGTCCGTGCGTCCTCCAGCGCATAAAAGAGCGCACCGTGGACGCGCTTCGGATCACGCAGGTCTCCACCGGATTTTTGCACGATGGCGTCAATACGCTTGAATCCGAATCCCGGCACCTGACAGAGATTGAAGGGACTCTGTCTCACGATGTCTGCGCAGGCAGGCCCGAAATGCTGATAGATCTTCTGCGCGGTCGTCGGCGTGACCTTGAACGGGGCCAGCAGGGTCATCAGGACACGCATCCGGCTGGTTTCCGCATAGGCGTCCTTGATCTCCGCAAGCCGTTCCTTCGTAATGCCGCGAATCTCAAGAAGCCGGTCTGGCTGATGTTCCAGAATCTCCAGAGCATTGATGCCAAACTTTTCAATGATCGCGTCGGCGGTCTTTTCTCCGATGCCCTTCAGCAGACCGGAGGCAAGATAATTGCGGACGCCCTCCAATGTGGGCGGCACGATCTCCTGCCAATGATCGACTTGAAGCTGGAGCCCGTATTTTCCGTCCTTCCACTCTCCATCCATCTCGATCTTCACCGTATCCGTCTGCGGCAATTCGATGCCGACGGCGGTAAAGCGGATCAGGTGGTCGTGATAGCGATAGGGACTCCGGGCTTCTGCCGGTACGCTGCTGTCCTCCGTTTTCATCCGAAGGACAGAATATTTGCTGGACGCATTGAAAAACAGTACCTTGTCCAGTGCTGCAACAATGCTCACAGCACATCACCTCCGTTTCCTTTCACGCTGCCTGCAAGGCAGCTTTTTTCACATGGAATCTTCGCCATTCAGACACCGTGACATACTGATCGTAAATATCAGGGTGTTCGTCCTTCAAACGCTCTAAGGCGTCCTTCGATATGCCTGCGGAGCGCACCGGATTGTAGGTTATGGTGTAGCTCTCCGCAGAACCGTTATACACGGCGGTGCAGCTTGTGCCCATTCTCTCGATGAGCATACCCTTCAACCGCTTGATGTCCTTCTCCAGTTTGTTCACATCAGCCGACAGCGTCTTTTTCTGCTCTTGCAGGGAAAGAAGCATGGACAGCTGCCCAAACTGCGTCTGTCCCAGCAGTACGGGAGGCGCGTCCTTGTCCGCAGGCCCCAGCTTTCGCCGCAGGCTTTCGAGGATCAGGTCGCCATCCGCTTCCACATAGGGAGGCGGCGTTTTTGTGAGAACATGATTCTCCCAGAAGTCCCGTTCCAAAGCGATCAGTTCTTCTTCATAGGCCATGTCACGGTCAATGCGGCGGATAATCGCCTCGTCTTCCGAATTTCCGTAAAGGCAGCAGAAGTAGACCCGGTCAATGTTCATGACCGCCATGTAGTGCCGCCCCTGCGATTCGTAGTAGATAGGAACGATTTCCTCGCCGTTGTACCACCAGTTATCCTTGGCGTTATAGTTCGTGGTCTTGATCTCAAGGATGGCTGTTGTACCATCCGGCAGTTCCACCATGTAATCCAGATCCGCCAGCATCCAGGGATACAGCGGGTGCTGGAACATGAATGGCCGGCGGTAGATCTTATAGCCCGTCTTATGGGCGAAGATCTTGGCAACCAACGGCTCCAGCAGAGTTCCAACCTCCAACTGGACCCAGTTTTCGGCATCATCCGCTGTGACGATATTCAGCTTGTCATAGTAGAGATCCCGCCCGGTACGAAATGGTGAAATTCCGAGAACGGCAGCGGCGTCACTTCCGCCGATGCCCTTGCGCCGGTATTCCAGCCATTGTTCACGCGGCAGACCTTCTGTACCGACGAGAATTTGCGGAGCGTAACACTTTGCGTTTTCCATGGATGCATTCCTCCTCGGTTTCATATTTGATGCGCGGCTTATTCAAAAGCCGCTTCTCTCTGTACCTGTGGTACGGTCGGAAGGAACGTCTGGGATGCCCTCCGGGTTTCCATTTTCGTCTGAATTTCATTTCTTGTTTCCACCTTTCTTGATGATATATCCTCAAAGCCTTTCGGCGTTTGGACGCAAAAAAGCGGGAACAACGATTCTGGTAAAATCCAGTATGTTTGCCTGACAGCAAACTCTCGTCATTCCCGCAGTGTGGGGCGGTGCCCCGTAAAACAAAAAAGCCAGCAGCAGCCGGCTCTCATGGCACAGCAATACTACTGACAAAAACGTACAAACCTGACAACGTGCACAGGTGGATCGCTCCACACACAGGCCAATCGACCCATGCCCCAAGCAGGGGAAATTGCGCAAAACTCATTTACGGGCAAAGTGTAACACAATATATTGTATAAGTCAATACAAAAATACTATATTTAGTTTTTCTGGCGTGCGTGCAAAAAATACGGACACGGCCCCGTATTTATTTTGTGAACGGTAAAAACCACCTATTGAACCTTGAAAACGCCGCCCCCAAATGCGGCTGCATCGATTTGTCCGGGAGTTATACAGGATCGGCTGACAGTATGCGTTTGCGTACCTGCCGGGGAAGTGCCGCACAGCGGCAGCCTGCAAATACGCGGCCTGAAGCGAGAGCGCAGGAAATGGTCCGGAATTGAGAATCGAACTTGGATTAGAACCTAATGTAATTTACTTGTTGGTGATAGTGGGGAAAATCCATATAATATATTTGTGAGGACATCACAGGCTCTTTTCCCCAGCCACCAAAGAAAGGAGGCCCTCTGTGGCTGAGATAAATACAAACGGCCTTAAAGCCAACTCTGAAAAAAGGAGCTATTCCGTTATGGAAGTAGCGGAAATTCTCGGTGTCAGCAAAAAATCCGTCTATAACATGTGTGCTAACGGCACCTTCAAATGTGTACGGATTGGAACCAGACTGAGAATATCAAAGAAGGCTTTCGATGATTGGCTTGATGGCAGAGACAACACCTGAAAGGAGCCATGAGCTATGGCATCAATTCAAAAACGCGGTAAAAAGTATGCCGTCGTATATACCTATACGGATTCTGCCGATGTCAAAAGGCAGAAGTGGGAAACCTACGGAACAAAGAAGGAGGCTGCGGCCAGAAAAGCACAGGTAGAGAATGAGATGAACAACGGAACCTTCATTCCGCCATCCAGCGTAACTGTCCGTGACTTCCTGGCAGATTTTGTTGAACTCTACGGTTCAAAGCGGTGGGGGCTTTCAGCCTACTCTGGAAACACCGGGATCATCAACAATTACATCAATCCAGTCATTGGTGATATGAATGTCCAGGATGTGACAAGGCGTACCGTAGACAGCTTCATCGCCCAACTGCAAAGGATGAAACCCGTCAGCACAACATACCGAAACGCACGCTCGGAATTCTTGCCGCCCAACACGATTGAAAAAGTGTGCAAGGTGCTGCACTGCGCTTTCCGCCAGGCCGTCCGATGGGATATGGTTCCGAAGAATCCGTTTGACGATGTTCTTCTTCCCAAGAAAGAGAAAAATCCTCGCGCTATCTGGACGGCTGACATTATCAGACAGGCTCTGGATAACTGCTCTGAGGGGAAACTGTATGTTGCAATCAACCTTTCGTTCGCCTGTTCACTGCGCATGGGCGAGATCACAGGGCTGACATGGGATTGTGTTCACATTTCCGATTCGGACATTGCAAAAGACGATGCCCATATCATTGTCAACAAGGAATTGGCGCGTGTCGATCAACGTGCGATTGACGCGCTCGGAGAGAAAGACATCATCTTTATGTTCCCGCGGATCGTGAAAGCCAAATCGACAACACGGCTTGTGCTCAAACGACCTAAGACGGAAACCAGTATCCGGAAGGTATGGCTGCCGAAGACCCTTGCGTATATTCTTCGGGACTGGCATCAAAAGCAGGACAAGCTCAAAGAAATTATGGGTGACGAGTATGCCGACTATAATCTTGTTTTAGCTTTGGAAACCGGGCGGCCCTGCGAAGACAGGGTAATCGGGAATCAGTTTGAACGGCTGAAAAAGTCAGCGAACCTCCCGAATGTAGTCTTTCATTCTTTGCGGCACTCAAGCACCACCTATAAGCTGAAGCTCAATCATGGTGACATTAAGGCCACGCAGGGGGATACCGGCCATGCGCAGGCGTCTATGGTTACAGAAGTTTATGCGCATATTCTGGATGAGGAGCGGAAAATCAACGCGCAGAAGTTTGAGGTCGCATTCTATGCGAACCCGGATATGCGGCGCGTGGAGCAGGAACTGAATCCGCCGAAACCGGAACCGGCTCCCGACCTAAACCTCCAGTCGCTTCTTGCACAGCTTCAGGAAAATCCCGAACTTGCCCGCCAACTGAAAGCCCTTTTGCACGCAGGGTAACGGGAGGACTCGAAACGACTATAAAACACCACGGCAGGGTTCATTAGCAGAATCCGAATTTCATTAGCAGAGTTCTCGAAAATCGTTCGAGTCCAGCAGGGAACAGTCTGGAAATAAGTTGCAGTTCAAATCACAAAGCAGTTGCTTTTTCGGGGTGAGCCAAGAAAAGCAAAAACGCTGAAATCCATTGAGATTACAGCGTTTTTGGCACCCCGGACTGGGCTTGAACCAGCGGCCTACTGCTTAGGAGCTACATCGTTCGGGTCGTGCCTTATAGTACGCCGTGCTTCAAAATGTCCGCAAACCCGCATGAATACTGGCTTTTTTATCGAACTGCCTGTTGCGGAGTATCTGAGAATGTCGCCTAATATTGGCTCGTTTTGCGCTCAAATCGAACCTGCTATTAGACAAATATTAGACAGATTTTTAGCTATCACCCAAAACACCGGGGACTCTTTGGAACTATTGTGATGGATCGCTGAATACCAACGAGGATTATGTCGCGCTTTCCGACCGTATGGACAAGCTGAAAACGCAGTACCCCGTCATCGACAAAATGAACGAGGACAGCGGCGAGATCCGCATGACCGCAGAGGAGCATCGGGCGTATGTGGACTATCTGAATCTTGCCCGGAAAATGGAGGACATGGAGCGGCAGCACATTTACTTCCGCGGACATACCGATGCCGTGGCCTACCTCAAAAAATCAAAGCGATCTGACGCAGACGGCACGGAAACCCCGTGCCGTTTTCTCATTTTACTGCCTGTTCAAATGCTCTTTCTGCATGTATTCCAAAGAAGTATATGCAGATAATTCGGGTGGCGGCTTGTTTTTCTGCACATAATATGCTATAATTATGTGCAGAAAGGCTGGTACTGTATGAGAAAATTCGATTACTCCTTTTTGAATGACGGTTTGCTGCCGTCAAATCTTGTGAACCTCACTGCCAATATTATGGCGCTAAAAACCATGGCAGGTGTGCGCAAGGATGGATACACGCAGATCTTCACGGAACTGGAGGCTGTCGCAAAGGTACAGTCCATCAAAAGTTCTAATGCCATCGAGGGCATTGTGACCAGCGACGAGCGTATCGCCGCCATTGTCAATCAGAACAGCGCTCCGCTGAACCACAACGAAGCGGAGATCGCCGGGTATAGAGATGCGCTGAATGAGATCCACTTGGGCTATGAACATATTGACTTCCGGCAGAGCGATATTCTGCGGCTGCACGAAATGATGATGAGCTTTGCGGGCTATGAGTACGGCGGGCAGTACAAGACGGACGACAATGTGATTCTGGAAATTGACGCAGACGGAAATCGTCGTGTCCGTTTCCGTCCAACGCCTGCAAGCGAAACACCGAAAGCAATGGAGCAGTTGGAGCTTGCCTATCTGGACGCCCGAAGCGACGCGAAGATCAACCAGCTTCTTTTGGTTCCCTGCGTGATTCTGGACTTCCTCTGTATCCACCCGTTCCGGGACGGCAACGGCAGAATGTCCCGTCTGCTCTCGTTGCTGCTGTTATACAAAAACGGCTTTGACGCCGGTAAATATGTGTCCTTCGAGGAGCAGATCAATAACTACAAGGCGTACTACTATGAAGCCCTGCGGCAGTCCTCGGCAGGATGGGAAACGAATGAAAACTCTTATTTCCCCTTTATCGAGAATTTTCTCTCCACACTCTATATGTGCTATAAGGAGTTGGACAAGCGGTTTGCGGTGGTACACGGCAAGAAGATCACGAAGAAGGCCCGTGTGGAGGCGACCGTACTGAACAGCCTGACGCCGCTATCCAAAGCAGAGATTTGCAAAATTCTTCCCGATGTCAGCCCCACGACCGTCGAAGCCGTCCTCGGCGCAATGGTCAAGACCGGTTCGGTAAAGCGGATCGGTGCTGGACGGACAACACGGTATATTAAGGCATAATTAGAATAACAATGTTTTTCTACGGAAAGACCATAGATGTTAATATGCGTTGCTTGCGGCAACGGCCCTTTTGCGATTAAAATAAGCGCATCAAGTCCTAAGGAGGCGTGGATATGTTGAATGAAAACATCAAAAGGGCAAGAAAAGCGAAAGGCCTTTCTCAAGAAGAACTTGCCGTAAAGCTAAATGTAGTAAGACAGACAGTATCAAAATGGGAAAACGGTTTGTCGGTTCCGGATTCTGATTTACTGATTTTTCTGGCAGAGGAATTAGACACATCCGTAAATGCGTTGCTCGGTGAACCCATACAGGAGCAGGAGCCTGACGATCTCAAGACTATTTCCGAAAAGCTTGAGATAATCAACCTCCAGCTTGCCAAAAGAACCATGGCACGGACAAAGGTCATTCGGTGGGGACTCCTTTCTCTGTGCGCGCTAATCGTTATCGTATATGTCGTTCTTGCAGCAATGAAGAGTTCTTATTTGGGCTGGGATTACAGTGATCCTGAATTGGCGGTTGCGGGAACGATCCTACATGGTTTTGAGTTTGTCTTTGCAAGGCTTGCCCCCATTGTGCTGCTTGTTTGTGTGGTTGGAGCCATGTTGACATGGAGGAAGCGGTAATGAAAAAAATCGTAATCACAGTCCTTGCCGTTGTCGCTGTGCTGGCCATTGCCGTGATCTTTGCGTTTCACAGGACAGACCAACCATCAGAAATCAACGAGAACGAAATCGCCCTTCAGATACAACTTGATTTGAAGGAAGATGTGGGACTTCTTATTATTGATAGCGACATCGACGGGCAGAAAGAGAGTGGAGGCATCTCCAACGCGGATAAAACTATGCTTAAAAAAGACGATTTGATATATTGGTCGATTGATAAGCAACACTACGAAACCGTTTCTGATATGGTTGAGCTTTTATTGAATTTCACGGTTATCACAGAATACTGCGACCCAAACTATGAGAACATTTATCCTGAAGAATATACGATGCCGATGAAGTCAATTACTTTTACAGCAAAATTCGGTGATGCCTATTCAATTAGAATCACTGGCGATAAAGTAAATGGATACCAGGCAATTATGGAACAGGCATAATAAAAACGCAGGGACGGGCAGATTCACTTCGATAAATTGAATAGCACATACATAGCCGAGAGGTTTTCATGTTGAAAGCCCCTCGGCCATTTTTATGTCAGAACGGAGGTGAAACATATGCCATATATCCCGCCGGAGGTGGTGGCAAGAGCTCGTGAGATGGACTTGCTGACCTATCTGCGGACTTACGAACCGCAGGAGCTGGTGCATTTCGGGGGCAGCACCTACTGCACCCGTGAGCATGACAGCCTGAAAATTTCCAACGGCAAATGGTGCTGGTTTTCCCGTGGAATCGGCGGCTATTCTGCGCTGGACTATCTCATCAAGGTCAAAGAGATGCCCTTTACGCAGGCGGTCGAAACCATCATGGGAAATCTGTCAGCGGCGCCGCCCGCCTTTGTCCCGGCTCCGAAAATGCCGAAAGAAAAGGTGCTTCTTTTGCCGCAGGCCAACCGCAGCGCCACCCACGCCGTCGAATATCTGCACCGCAGAGGGATCGACTACGAGTTGATCGACTTCTGCATCCAAACCGGCCGCCTTTATGAAAGCTATCCCTATCACAATGTGGTGTTCGTCGGCATGGATGCAGACGGAAAACCCCGCTATGCAAACCAGCGAGGAATCGGCTCGGACTTCATCGGGGATGTCAACGGCAGCGACAAGCACTATTCCTTTGGGATTCCTGCGGCGGCCGCAAGCGACACACTCCACCTGTTTGAGTCGGCGGTGGATCTGCTGTCCTACGGGACGCTGCAAAAGCTGGACGGAAAGGACTGGCGCAGCGAAAACCTGCTCTCCCTCGCCGGGGTCTACAAGCCAAGGGCGAACATCGAGGAAAGCAGCCTGCCCGCCGCGCTGGTGCGGTATCTTGCCGAGCATTCCCATATCCGCCGTGTGGTGCTGCGCCTTGATAACGACGCCACGGGACGGATCGCCGCAGAAACCATCAAGGCGCTGCTGCCGAGAAAATATGCGATCACGGTGGACATCCAGCCGCCCCTGCAGGGCAAGGATTACAACGACTGCCTTTGTATGCGGCTGGGGTTGCCCATCACTAAGCGCGGAGAAAGGAACAAAGAACGGTGAGCGACTTTATGAGTCCGGGACGGCGCATCCGGCACTATCGTATGCTGCGGGGCATGACACAAAAGGCGCTGGGCATCGCCGCAGGCTTTTCGCCCGAAACCGCCGACATCCGCATCGCACAGTATGAGTCCGGCGTAAGAACGCCGAAACACGCTCTGCTCTGTACGCTGGCCGAGGCATTGGGCGTTTCTCCCTCGGCGCTGGACATTCCCCGCATCAAAAGCCATGAGGTGCTGAAACAGCTGCTGCTTGCGCTGGAGGATGAATACGGGCTGACGGTCACGATTATGATTACGAAAAACAACGAAAGGAAAATTTGCAATGGAAAATGAAAAGAAAATCAAGGTGGTACTGCTGGAACCGGGCAAGCTCGCCCGTGCGGCCGAGATCGATGCGTCCCTTGCCGGGATGCAGAAAACGGTGGGCGGTCTGATCGAGCCGTTCTACCCCTTTGAGGAACAGGTCTGCATCGTCTGCAATGAGGAAAGCAAGATCAACGGGATGCGCCCGAACCGCAGCGTGAAGAACGACGACGGCGTGATGGTGGATTTCATCTTCGGCCCCGCCTTTATCTGCGATCGCCGCGGTGAAAATCTGGACAGTCTTTCCGACGAGCAAATCAACCGCTACGGCAAGATGTTTCGCTATCCTGAACACCTTGCAAGGGTGAACGGCACGCTGTTCGGTATCCCATACCGTCCGCAGCCGGAGCAGGAGCGGTGATGTTATTTCGGTCGGTGGCAAAATGTTCGGCCTATGGGACGAACGCCATGCACTGTACCAGCAAGCATCGCCGTTGTGATACCACAACGGCACTTGTCAGGGAAACCCCTGAAACCCTTTTCGTCCCCGCCCATGCGGAGGGCGATATTTTTATACCCGGAAGGAGGAAAGCCGGTGAATGAACCAATGACCTTTTTGGATTTTTTCAGCGGTGTGGGCGGTTTCCGCAAGGGCTTTGAGCTTTGCGGCATGGTCTGCAAAGGCCACTGCGAGATCGACAAATTCGCAGACCGCAGCTACCGCGCGATCCACGATATTAAGGAGGATGAGTGGTATGGCGAGGACATCACCAAAACCGAACCCGCCGACCTGCCGAGAGTCAACCTTTGGGCAGGCGGATTCCCGTGTCAGGACATTTCTGTATCTGGCCGGCAAAGAGGGCTTGCCGGAAAACGAAGCTCTCTCTTTTTTGAAATTGTTAGATTGCTCAAAGGCACGCCTACCGAGGATCGACCCGAATGGCTTGTCCTTGAAAATGTTAAAAATCTGCTCTCCGTTAATCGAGGATGGGACTTTGCGACCGTTCTCTATTCGTTGGCCGAAATCGGCTATCATATCGAATACGGACTGCTTAATTCACGCTTCCACGGCGTTCCGCAAAACAGGGAGCGAATCTATCTTGTCGCTTATCGACATTTTAGAGCCGAGGGTGGACGAAAAGTATTTCCTGTCACCGCAGGCGACGGCAAGGCTCTTATACAGTTGATCGGCGGCACACAGGGCAAGCGCGTTTACGACCCCGCAGGTATAAGCTGTACGCTGATGAGCGAGGGCGGCGGTTTTGTAGGCAGGACGGGAATGTATTTTATCGACCTGTGCAAAGGTGAACCGAGGCTGACCGAGCACGCCCGCTGTATCAAAGCAAGGTATGACAGCGGAATCGGAAACCGCAGCGCCGATAAATCGGGCGTGCTTTGTATGGGTGCAGACTGTCCCGACCGCACCGAGGAAACGGCGCTGATTCAGTTAAAACGAAGCGACCCGAAAATCTGGGAACAGGATTACACCAAATGCCTGATTGCAGGCTACAACAAAATCGGGGTAAGCAACCGGGGCGAAAGCTCCGGCGTTTTTTATGGCTGCCGCGCTGTGCTGACCCCCGACCGTGAGAATAAGAGGCAGAACGGCCGCCGTTTCAAGGAGTGCGGAGAACCCGCCTTTTGTCTGAACACGCAGGACAAGCACGGCGTTTATCTCTGCGCCTGCGATGCCTGCGAATACGCTTTGCCCGTCAAACAGGCAAAGAAGGTGGATCAGAGCAAGCCTGAAAACGGCTCTGCGCTTCCGCTCGGCTGCGGACGCATCCGCAAGCTGACACCCCGTGAGTGCTGGCGACTGCAAGGATTTTCGGATGATATGTTTGACCGGGCCGCCGCCGTCAATTCCGATGCCCAGCTTTACAAGCAGGCGGGCAACGGCGTGACAATCCCCGTTGTGTACGCAGTCGGCAAGCGGATCGTGGAAATTCAAAATGAATTAGATAAGGAGAGCCTATGAGAAAACGCAATGTTCACATTCAATTCTGGCTGGATAAAAAAGAGGCCGAGGCTTTTCAGAAGAAGGTCAAGAAAAGCGGGCTTTCCCGTGAAGCGTATCTCCGCCACTTGGTAAACGGCCTTGAACCGCAGGACGCCCCGCCGCCCGACTATTACGCCATGATGCGGGAGCTGCACGGAATCGGCAACAACCTGAATCAGATTGCCGTCAAAGCGCACACCCTGAATGTTCTCGATGTGCAGAGGTACGACGAAGCCTGCCGCAAGATTGATACGGCTGTCAAGAAAATCACCGAGGCGGCCATTTTGCCCCGCCCGATGAAATAGCGGTATGGCGACAACTTCAATCTGGCGTGTGAAAGGCTGGCTCGGCAAGGTGGTTGTATATGTAGAAAATCCAGATAAAACGACGAACCCGAAATTTTTTACCGATAAAGATATGGCCGAACAGGACGGACAGGAGCTTTCCGATGTTATCCGCTATGCGGTCAATTCCCGAAAAACGCAGAAAGCGGATAACGAGGACTGCGCCGTGGTTCATCGTTTTGTGTCGGGCATTAACTGTTCTCCTGCCACTGCCCGTGACGAGATGCTGGCGGTAAAAAAGCGGTTCGGCAAGGAGGACGGCACCGTGGCCTACCACGGCTATCAGTCCTTTGCCCCCGGCGAGGCCACGCCCGAACTGGCGCATGAGATCGGCGTAAAGCTGGCGACCCGGCTATGGGGCGACCGCTATCAGGTGATTGTTGCAACCCACCTTGACAAAGAAAATCATCTGCACAATCACTTTGTCGTCAACACAGTTTCCTTTGCTGACGGAATCAAATACCACCGTACCCGAAAGGACTACCACGAGATGCAGACGGTTTCCGATGCGCTTTGCCGTGAGTATCGTTTATCGGTGATTGAAAATCCGCAGTACGGGAAAGCCAAGCAATACGGCGAATGGCGTGCCGAACAGGAACAGCGCCCCACTTGGCGCGGGCTGATCGGCACCGACATTGACGAGGCGATACGGCAGGCCATGACCGAACGGCAGTTTTTCGACGCTTTGCGGAAAAAGGGCTATGCGGTGAAGGTCGGCAAGGATATTTCGGTCAGGCCGCCGGGCAAAGAACGCTTTGTAAGGCTGATACGGAATTTCGGTGAGGACTATTCTATTGAACAAATCCGCAGACGGATTCTGTCGCAGACACGAGCTGAAAAGAAACCGTCCGAACCGACCCGTCAAGTCATACGGATTCGCTTGTTCGGCAGCTTGAAAAAGACCCGCAAAATCACCGGCTTTCGGGCGCTGTATTTTCACTACTGCTATCTGCTGGGCATCTTCCCGAAGAACCGTCCGCAGCAAAGCAGAAAACGGCTTCACTTTCTCTTGCGGGAGGAGCTGTTGAAGCTGGACGCCATCACCGCTGAAACGAGGCTGCTCATAGGGCATCGGATCGACACCGCCGAGCAGCTTTTTTCCTACCGTGACGAGGTGAACGGAAAAATCGCCACCCTAACTGCCGACCGCAAACAGCTTTATAAAGCACAGCGGACGGCGGCGGTGAAGTCCGATCCCGAAAAGGCGGCAGAGGTTAAGGCGCAGATCACCGCACTTTCCAAAGAGCTTGCCGCACTGCGGAAGAAGGTGATTTTATGTAACAGCATTGCCGAGCGTTCCTGCGTGATCCAAGAGAAAATCAAAGCCGTCCGTGAGGACGAGCAAATCAAAGGAAAGGAGAAATGTGACCGCACTGAGCAGCAGAAAACCGTCAGATGATCGGCGGTCACACAAAATTCGCAAGCGAATTTTCTAAGCACGAAGGAGATGACGAAATATGTACAATTCCGGTGACGCAGCGGAGCAGGTCGTGCGGATCAGTTTGGAGGGTACGGAAGTTGCCCTAAAGCTGACCGGCTCGGCGGCAAAGAATATCGCTGCCATGCTCTATGCTGTCTGGAAAAACCGAGATAAGAACAAGACCAAAGGCCACCAGCGGCTTTCTGCCATGCTCAAAAGCGGCAAGGAGCTGAAAGTGTTCACCGTCAGCGAGGAACATCTGAAACAGTTTGCGTTGGAAGCCAAGCGGTACGGCGTTGTCTACTGCGCCCTGCGTGGCAAAGAGCGCTCTGCTGACGGTATGGTAGACATTATGGTGCGTGCTGAGGATGCGTCCAAGATCAACCGCATTGTGGAGCGGTTCAAGCTGGCGACGGTCGATACCGTTTCCATCAAGCGGGATATCGAGCAGACCAAGGCGGACAAAACCGCTCCGTCTGCCCCTGAGCAGGAGAAGCCCGACAAGGCGGCGGACGACCGCCTGCTGGATGACCTGCTGGGCGCACCCGTTCAAAAGGAGGAACACGCATCCCCAAACCCTGCGGCAGCAAAGACGGAGAAATCCCGTCCGTCCGCGCCTACCTCCGAGAAGCAAAGCAGAACCGCCGAGGGTACTGCTAAATCTCCCGAAGAACGCCCCTCTGTCCGTGAAGAACTGCGGGAAATTCGGGAGAGCAGGCAGAAAGAGGCGGCAGAGCCGGGTATTTCCGAATCCACCCCGGCGAAAGAGCCGAAAAAGCAGCCGACTACCACCCACAAGCAGCCATCCCGAAAGAAACCGAAGAAAGCAAAGGAGCGATGACCGATGAGCAATTTTGACGATATTTTTGAATCTACCCCGCAGACCGACGAATTTGACAAGGAGGCGTGGGCGGCGAAGAAAAAAGCAGAGCGTGACGAGGTTTACGCTTTAGCCGATGCCACCGCCGAGGCCGTCTGCGCAGACGGCGGCAAGTTCCGTGACTATCTGGATGTGCAGGCGGCTTTCCGCAACTACTCTGCCACCAACGCACTGCTGATCCTTGCCACGAAGCCGGATGCCCGCAGACTGGGCGATAAAGACTTCTGGCGGGATCAGGGCGTGTATATCAAGCGGCAGGAGTTCGGCCGCCCCATCAAGATCGTCGAGTCCAACGGCGAGTACACCCGTGACGACGGCAGCATCGGCGTGTCCTACAACATCAAGCGGGTCTATGACATCTCGCAGACCACCGCCCGAACGAGAGCACCGCAGGCGGTTTCCCATGATGCACGGGCGCTGCTGAACGCCCTGATCTACAAGCGCCCCGCACCGGTGCAGTCCGTGGACGAGCTGCCGAACGGCATGAATGCCGTGTACGACCGTGAGCAGAACACCATTTTTGTCCGCCGGGGTCTGTCGGCAAACGACCTGTTCTGCGGTCTGTCCAAGGCGTTGGCGCAGGCGGAACTTGCCCGGACCGGCGAGGAATATACCGAAGAAAACGCCGGGTTCAAGGCACAGTGCGTTTCCTATATTCTCGGCAAAGAGTTCGGTGTGGATGTGAGCGGCTATGCCTTTGAAGCGCCTGCCGACTTTCTGCGCACCGATGACCCGCAGGAAATCCGCGCCGAGCTTTCCGAAATCCGAGATACCGCCTACGACATTTCCGCAAGAATGGCAAGGTCGCTGGAACAGAACAAAGCGCCCCGCCATACGGAACAGGAGCGCTGATTATGGAGAAAACAGAAAAACGGGTACTGACGCTCGACCGTTACGAACATGGCGTTGTTATCAATGCTCTGAATGAAATGCGAAACGACCTGCTGGAAGAAGAACGCCCCACCGATATTGTTGACGAGGTTCTTTTGAAAGCAATCGACGCACCTACTAAAAAAGTGAGGTGCAGGAACGATGAAGCGCGGGAATAGCCCTCTTGTCCTCTGTCTGTTCGGGATTCTCCCCGTTGTGTGGTTGGGGCTGCTGATCGCTCCCGCCGTACACGGAGGCTTGCCCGAAATTCTTACCCGGTTTCCTGCGGCAATGAACGACCCGTTTCATATAGAGCTTTGCGGGGACAGCGTAAAAACTGTCCTCGTTTTGCTTTGTGTGTACGGTCTTTCTATCGGCGTATTTTTATCTTCTCGCCGCAACTACCGCAGAGGTGAGGAACACGGTTCTGCAAGGTGGGGCAACGCAAGAGCCGTCAACCGAAAATACCGGGCGGCTGCGCCGGAGGACAACAAGATCTTCACGCAGAATGTCCGTATGGGACTGGACGGACGAAAACACCGCCGCAACCTCAACACGGTCGTTGTCGGCGGCAGCGGCGCAGGCAAAACGAGATTTTACGCCAAACCGAATCTGTGTCAGGCCAACACGAGCTTTACCGTGCTCGACCCGAAAGGCGAGCTGCTGCGCAGTACGGGGCATCTGCTGCGACAAAAGGGCTATGAGGTGCGGGTGCTGGATCTTCTGAATATGGAGAAAAGCCACTGCTACAACCCGTTTGTCTACCTGCGGGACGACAACGATGTGCAGCGGCTTGTGACCAACCTGTTCAAAAGTACCACGCCGAAAGGCAGCCAGTCCAACGATCCCTTTTGGGATACCGCTGCGTCTATGTTCTTGCTGGCGCTGATCTTCTATCTGAAATACGAAGCGCCGCCCGACGAGCAGAATTTTCCGATGGTCATGGAGATGCTGCGCGCGGCGGATGTGCGGGAGGACTGCGACGAATACACCTCGCCGCTGGACGAGCTGTTTGAGCGGCTGGAGATGCGGGAGCCTGACCACATCGCCGTGAAGTATTATAAGGACTACCACTCCGGCAGTGCCAAAACGTTGAAATCCATTCAGATCACTTTGGCGGCAAGGTTAGAGAAATTCAATCTGTCCTCGCTGGCGGCGCTGACCGCTACGGACGAGCTGGATCTGCCGTCCCTCGGAGAAAAGAAAGTAGCGCTCTTTGCCCTGATCCCCGACAATGACACCAGTTTTAACTTTTTGGTCAGCATTTTGTACACCCAGCTTTTTCAGCAGCTATTCTATCTGGCTGACCACAAATACGGCGGCAGTCTGCCCGTTCCCGTTCACTTCTTGATGGACGAGTTCAGCAATGTTTCGCTACCCGATGACTTTTCAAAGATTCTGGCGGTTATGCGTTCAAGGCAGGTATTCGTTTCGATTATCCTGCAAAATGTGGCGGCACTCAAGGCACTGTTTGAAAAGGAATGGGAGTCGATACTCGGCAACTGCGATGAGTTCCTTTATCTCGGCGGCAACGAAACTTCGACCCACAAGCTGATCTCGGAATCCTATCTCGGCAAATCCACCATCGACACCAACACCTACGGCAAATCATCCGGGCGCAACGGCAATTACAGCACGAACTATCAGATCAGCGGCAGAGAGCTTCTGACGCCGGATGAGGTGCGTATGCTGGACAACCGTTACGCCCTTTTGTTTATCCGTGGCGAGCGGCCGGTGATGGATGAGAAATACGACATTCTGAAACACCCGAACATTGCGCTGACCGAGGACGGCGGCGCAGCACCCTATGAACACGGCGGGACGGAAAACGCCGTTGCGACGCTCTCGTTTGCAGGCGCCGCCGCCGAAACCGTATCCGCACCCAATGAACCCACACTCGATTATGAACTTCTTTCCGACGAGGATATAGAGGCTCTTTTTTAATTCAATTCTCAAGGAGGATAAACCTATGAAGAACACCAAAAAGACCGCAAACAAGCTGTCTGTGCCCGGCAAGGTCAAAAAGGGCTTCCGTTTCTACTGCGCCGCCGTGCTGTCGGTCGCCCTTGTGCTCGGCTGTTCCGTGACGGCCTTTGCCGCCAATGACCCGATCGCCGTCGTGAACAACCTGAGCGATTTCATTTTCGGTCTGATCCGTGCGGTCGGTCTGATCCTGCTCGGCTGGGGCATCGTGCAGGTGGGACTTTCGTTTCAGTCCCACGACCCCAGCCAGCGCAGCAACGGCTTTCTCACCCTTGCGGGCGGCATCGTCATCACCTTTGCCAAAGAGATTCTGAACCTGATCACGGGCTGAAAAGGAGGCTGCAGATGGAAAAGTGTGAGTGTTATATCCACTCTCTGAAGCAGGGAGAAACCCATGTACTCGGTGAGGCAACGATCCTCAAACGCATCGGGGACAACGACTACCTTGCCGAATACAACGGCGTGAAGTGCCACGCCATATTCAATCCCTTTGCCGGGCGCTACTTTGTAGACGATGTGTACGGCGTGATCCGCAGTACGCCCGACCGGGACAGCAGATAAATGATACGGTGCATGGGGCAGGTCACTTCGGCCTGCCCCTATTTGCCGGAAAGGAGGAAGCTGTGAAGAAATACAGCATTATTTACGCAGACCCGCCTTGGCGGTATAAAGTCTACTCTAAAAAAGGGCTTGGACGCTCTGCCGAATCCCACTACTCGACGATGGAACTGGAAGATATACGGGCTCTGCCGGTCGGCACACTTGCCGCAGACGACTGCGTATTGTTTCTATGGACAACGATCCCACTGCTGCACGACTGCTTTTCGGTTATGCGTGCATGGGGCTTTTCGTATAAGACGGTGGCGTTTGTGTGGATCAAGCAGAACCGCAAGTCCGACAGTCTGTTTTGGGGCATGGGACACTGGACGAGAGCCAATGCGGAGTTCTGTATGCTTGCCACCAAAGGCCACCCGAAACGCCGATCGGCCGGGGTGCATCAAGTCATCCTCTCCCACATTGAGGAACACAGTAAAAAGCCGGAAGAAGCAAGGCGGCGAATCGTCGAGCTGATGGGCGATCTGCCCCGCATTGAACTGTTCGCCCGTCAGAAAGCGGACGGCTGGGATGTTTGGGGCAACGAGGTCGCCTGCGATATTGCGCTGACGGGAGGTGAGATCAATGTCGGATAACTGGGTCGTGCAGAATTTGGAGAATGCACTCAAAACTTGGAACGAAAAGCGGGCGGAGATCTGGCAGCTCATTACGCAGTCGCCGGAGCAATTCAAGGGCGGCACGATCTGGAATGTGATCGTCGGCATCCACGGTGCGGTGCAAGCCGTCGGTCTTGCGCTGCTCGTTTTGTTCTTTGTAGTGGGCGTGATGAAAACCTGCGGCTCCTTTGCGGAGCTGAAACGGCCGGGGCACGCCTTCAAAGTGTTCATCCGCTTCGCCCTTGCCAAAGCCGCCGTCACATACGGCTTGGAACTGATGATCGCCCTGTTCAACATCGTGCAGGGGCTGATCTCCACCATCATGAACGCCGCAGACTTTGGAGCGGCGCAGGAAACCGTGCTGCCTGCCGAGATCGTGACCGCCGTGGAGGACTGCGGCTTTTTTGAAAGCATCCCGTTGTGGGCAGTAACCTTGATCGGCGGGCTGTTCATTACGGTTTTGTCGTTCATCATGATCATGACCGTGTACGGCAGATTTTTCAAACTCTATCTCTACACGGCCATTGCGCCGGTTCCGCTCTCGGCCTTTGCGGGCGAGCCGTCACAGAACATTGGAAAGAGCTTCATCAAGAGTTATGCCGCCGTTTGCCTGGAGGGCGCGATCATCGTGCTGGCCTGCATCATCTTCTCGCTGTTTGCATCCAGCCCGCCCGTCGTCGATCCCGACGCTGCGGCGGTAACGCAAGTGTGGTCGTATGTGGGCGAGCTGATTTTCAATATGCTGGTGCTTGTCGGCGCTGTCAAGATGGCCGACCGTGTTGTGCGTGAAATGATGGGACTGTAAAGGAGGAAGAAATTTGGAAGTGAAAATCAATCGGGAGATCCGCAATTATACGGAATCCATGTTTTTCGGACTGTCCATGCGGCAGTTCATTTTTTCTGCCTTGGCGATTCTCGTCGCCGTGGGGCTGTACTTTCTGCTGAACCCCCACTTCGGAACGGAAACCGTCAGTTGGATGTGTATTCTCGGCGCCGCACCCTTTGCGGCGCTGGGCTTTATCACTTATCACGGCATGACCGCTGAGCAGTTTCTCTGGGCATGGCTGCGCTCGGAGCTGTTAGAGCCGAAAGAGCTTCGCTTTGAATCATCGAACCTCTACTACGAAGCGCTGAAAGACAAATTGGAGGGAGGAAAATCATGATCAAAACGCTGAAAAACCTGTTAAAACAGGACAAGGAGCGATACACCGTGCCCCGCAAGGTGCAGGATGTGATCCCTATCCGCCGCATCTGGAAGGATGGTATTTTTCAAGTGGGCGGTCGCTTTTCCAAGACCTATCAGTTTACCGACATCAACTACCTTGTGGCAAGCCGCGAGGACAAGGAGCAGATGTTCCTTGCCTATTCGGAGCTGCTGAACAGTTTGGATTCCGGGGCGACAACGAAGATCACCATCAACAACCGCAGGCTGAACCGGGCAAATTTCGAGCAGTCGATCTTGATGCCCATGCAGGGCGACGCCTGCGATGTGTACCGCCGGGAATACAATCAAATGCTGCTTAATAAGGCCACCGGCGCCAACGGCATCATTCAGGAGAAGTATATCACGGTGTCGGTCTGCAAGAAGGACATCGAAGAAGCCCGCACCTACTTTGCCCGGATCGGCGCTGACCTGATCGCCCATTTCGCTGCTCTCGGCTCTAAGTGTACCGAGCTGAATGCCGCCGAAAAGCTGCGGGTGCTTCACGACTTCTACCGTCAGGGCGAAGAAGCGGCGTTTCACTTTGACCCGCAGGACATGATGCGCAAGGGGCACGATTTCAAGGACTATATCTGCCCCGACTCGATGGAGAAAAGCAGCGACTGCCTGAAGCTGGGCGAGAAATTCTGCCGTGTCTTGTTTTTGAAGGACTACGCTTCGTATATCAAAGACAGCATGGTCACGGAGCTGACCGACTTCAACCGAAATATGATGCTGTCGATCGATGTTGTGCCGATCCCCACCGACGAGGCCGTGCGGGAGGTGGAAAACCGTCTGCTCGGCATCGAAACCAACATCACCAACTGGCAGCGCAGGCAGAACGTCAACAACAATTTCTCCGCCGTCGTCCCCTATGATATGGAGCTCCAGCGCAAAGAGAGCAAGGAATTTCTGGACGACCTGACCACAAGAGATCAGCGGATGATGCTGGCGGTCATTACGATGGTCATTACCGCCGACGACAAAAAGCAGCTTGACAGCGACACCGAAACGGTGCTCGCCGTGGCGCGAAAGCATATGTGTCAGCTTGCCGTGCTGAAATTTCAGCAGTTCGACGGGCTGAACACCGTTCTCCCCATCGGCACACGGAGAATCAATGCGTTCCGTACCCTCACCACCGAAAGCCTTGCGGTGTTCATGCCCTTTAAGGTGCAGGAAGTGCAGGACAAGGGCGGCATTTACTTCGGGGAGAACGCCATCTCTCACAACCTCATCATGTGCAATAAGGCAAATCTTCTGAACCAATCGGCGTTCCTGTTGGGCGTGCCCGGTTCGGGCAAATCGTTCAGCGCTAAGGAACTGATCGCTTTTCTTATTCTCAACACTGCCGATGATGTACTGGTCTGCGACCCGGAAAACGAATTTGGGGCGCTGGCGGCGGCTTTGAGCAAGGAAACGGCGACCGTCATTCATATGGCGGCGGGCGGCAAAGATCGCTTGAATGCCATGTATATGGTGGACGGTTACGGTGAGAACAATCCCATCGTGGAGAAATCGCAGTTCATCATGTCCCTTGTGGAGCAGATCGACAAGGCCGGTGTCGGCCCGCAGCAGAAATCCATCATCGACCGCTGCACGGCGCTGGTGTATCAGGATGCCGAGCAGACGGGCAAACCCGCCACACTCTGCGACCTTCGAAACAAGCTGCTGGAACAGCCCGAAGAAAAGGCCAAGGAGATCGCCTTGTCGCTGGAGCTGTTCACCACTGGCTCACTGGATATTTTCGGACACGAAAGCACCGTTGACCTCGACAAGCGCATCGTCGTATTTGATATTCACGGCCTTGGCGAGCAGTTGAAGCCGACGGGACTGCTGGTGATCACCGACACCATCCTCAACCGTGTCACCCTCAACTGGAAGAAGGGCAAGCGCACCCACATCTTCATCGACGAATTTCATGTCGTTTTTGAAAATGAGCAGAGCGGCATTTTCTTCAATTCCGCATGGCGGCAGTTCCGCAAGCGCAATGGTTATCCCACCGCCATCACGCAGAATGTGGAATACCTGCTGGATTCCGTGCAGGCAAGCACGATGCTCTCCAACTCCGAGTTCGTGGTCATGCTCAATCAGGCGTTCTCCGACCGTGCCAAGCTCTCGAAGCTTCTGAACATTTCCGACGAGCAGATGAGCTATGTCACCAATGCCGACGCAGGCTGCGGGCTGATCAAGTACGGCTCGGCGCTGGTGCCGTTTATCAACCGTTTCCCCAAAGATACCGAGCTTTACCGCTTGATGACGACGCGCCCCGGCGAGGGCGTGTTCGGCAATGCGCAGAGGTAAAGCCATGCCCGACATCAAGACACGGGATGCGGTCAAGAAAACAGTAAAGGTGATCGACAAATCGGCGGTGGCCGCCGAGCGGATGAAGGATGCCTATGTTCGCACCAAGGACAAGGCGGAGCATGGCGTTTTTGCGGCGGAATCCTCTCCCGAAGAATACGCCGCCGACCGCACTTTGATCGGGACGGAAACGGCGGCGCACGAAGTCGCCCACGGGCTGGATAAGGCCGGCCGCAAGGGTGTAAAGACCACCAAGGAGAATATCTCCAAAGCAAAGGACTATTTTCAGCGAAGAAGAATCGACATGCCGAAAAAGCAGACACAAAACGCCATGCGACGGGTGCGCCGCTCTGCCGATACTACGCAAAAGACGATCAAGACGGTGGATCGCAGTGGCAAGACCATCAAGCAGACGGCAAAATCCACGGGCAAAGCGGCGGTCAAGACCACGCAGAAAACCATCAAGACCGCCGAGCAGACCGCCCGGACGACCATAAAAACGACGCAGGCTGCGGCAAAAACGGCACAGAAAACCGCACAGGCCACAGCAAAAGCCGCTAAAACTGCGGCGCATACCGCCCGTGCAGCAACAAAAGCGACTGCGGCAGGCATCAAGGCGGCGGTCAAGGCTACCGCTGCCGCCGTCAAAGCCATCATTGCCGGAACAAAGGCACTGATCGCTGCCATTGCTGTGGGCGGGTGGGTTGCGGTAGTTATCATCCTTGTGATTTGCGTGATCGGGCTGATCGCCGGTTCTTGCTTTGGCATCTTTTTCTCCGGTGAGGACAGCGGCACGGGACAGACCATGCGGCAGGCGGTGCAGGAGATCAACACCGATTATCAATCGCAGATCGACACCGCGAGGGCAAATCTCACCTATGACGAGTTGGAAATGTCCGGCTCCCGTGCGGTGTGGCCGGAGGCGCTGGCGGTGTATGCAGTAAAGACCACCACCGATCCCGATGATCCGCAGGAGGTCGCTACGGTGGACGACAGCAAGAAAGCCATCCTCAAAGATATTTTCTGGCAGATGAACGAGCTATCTTCCCGCACCGAGAGCAAGACCGAGAAAGTCATCACCGAAACTGACGACGGCCACGGGAACATCGTGGAAACCACTACGACGGTCACGCGCACCTATCTCTATATCACGGTCAGCCACAAGACCGCCGAGGAAATGGCAAATCATTTCAACTTCACCGCCGACCAGCGGAAGCAGCTTTCGGAACTGCTTGCCGAGGAAAACCGCAGGTTGTGGTCTGCTGTTCTCTATGGTATTTATTCCGGGGATGATGCCATCGTCAAGGTGGCACTGTCGCAAGTCGGCAATGTGGGCGGTGAGCCCTATTGGTCGTGGTATGGATTTAACTCCCGTGTGGAATGGTGCGCCTGCTTTGTTTCGTGGTGCTTTAACGAGTGCGGTTATCTTGATACGGGAACCGCCCCGAAATTTGCCGGGTGCGTCAGCGGCGTTGAATGGTTCCGCAGCCACGGGCAATGGGCGGATAACTCGGTTAATCCCTCTCCCGGCATGATCGTTTTCCTCGACTGGAACGACCCGAACGGCGCATCCGGCCCGCAGGACGGCGAAGCCGATCACGTCGGCATCGTGGAAAAATGCGAGAACGGCATCGTCTACACCATCGAGGGCAACTCCGGTGATGCCTGCCGCCAGAACCAATATCCCGTGGGGTATTATGAAATCCTCGGATATGGGATCTTGAACCCGTAGGAAAACAGCCGCCTGATTCGGGCGGCTGGTACATAATACATTAACTAAAGCTGACAATGGGGCAATAATTTTAAATTAATCTAATTCTATATTTGATACGTTAAAATCATTGTTTGCTTCGTTATTTCTGCTACCTTCTACATCGTCCCCAGAAAATTTAAAATTTTTAAATTTAGAAAAATCAAAATTATCAGGGAGAACCGTCCTTGCAACTTCAAGAATTCTATCATTTCTTATCTGTTGAAGAGAATAATTATATATTTGATTATTTTTATTAATCGCCTCTAACAAAAGAACAAAATCCTCTTGAGAAAATCTATTTAAATATGGCTCTATAATATGATCAAATCGGTTTCTTGCTGAAGAATATGTATTGCTCTGAGAATAGTGATTAATTAGGAACTTTGTAAACAATGACGGTTGACCTTGATTTCTACATATTTTGTCTAGCATATAAAGAACATTAAAGTTAATTTTATCATTTTCAATTCGTAAGCTTAACAAATGTCCCCTTAAATCCCCCGAAGT
>ENA-OUQC01000637-OUQC01000637.1-human-gut-metagenome-genome-assembly--contig:-NODE-637-length-23657-cov-3.559783_pt1 | contig 23657 bp, 19 predicted proteins | sample MGYA00237942_ERZ548815 | MGnify/ENA primary metagenome ERZ548815 (study PRJEB26490, sample SAMN05194722) | human gut metagenome | biome: terrestrial biome; feature: human-associated habitat; material... | reverse complement strand
GTTGTAACCCCAGCGACCAACATCACCGAAAACTCGTTCACCGCAAACTGGGTGGACATGGCTGGGGCAGACGGATACTGCGTGTTCGTCTATGAGCCCATTCCCGTCATGGAGGCCGGCACATACACTGTCCTTGAGGAGAGCTTCAACCTCGTAAACCTCGGTTCGACCGTCGAACCATACTGGCACGAAGGCTTCTCATGCACACTCGACGAAGACTATGATTTCACGTTCACTCCCGACTGGACAGTCATAGGCGCAGCATTTGCACGCGGCATGGTGAGCGGCAACGTATACACCCCGACTACCGACTTGACACACAACAACGGCAAATACCGCGTCATCCTCGATATCGTGGGCCAGAAAGGCACTAAAATCAAGGTGACTTCATACGGTGCTACTGTTGAGAGCCAGGAACAGATATGCGAGGGCCTCGGTGAGAGTACACTCACTTTCGACTTCACAAACGGCAATCATGAGACTTATCTCTACATTGTTGACAACGGCAACGAATATGCCTCTGACCAGCAGCAAGTTCCCCTCTCATACCTTGACAACTTCGCAATCCAGCAGGATTTGAATGCAGGAGACCAGTTCCTCCGTCTCATCACAATCAACGATGGCGTGGACGCTCCCGCAAGCTCATGCGATTTCGCGAACATGAAGTTCCTCAACGGCGCAAAGAACCTCTGCTATGACCTCTATGCAGCGTATTTCACATACGACGACCCGGACGATCCCTGGAACTATGACGTTGACTACAGCGAGTTCTCCGACCTGATGCACCTGACACTTGCTAACGGCGACGGCGTAGACGACATCACGACTGACGCTGACGCGGCAACCGAGGTGTACAACCTCGCCGGCCAGCGCATAGCAACATCAACAGAGGGTCTCGACGCAGGTATCTACATCGTGCGTCAGGGCAACAAGACAACCAAAGTAGCTGTTAAGTAAACAACAATCAAAACAGACTCAAGCATGAACAAGAAAACATACATAGCACTCGCAGCTGCCGCATTGTTCGCAATGCCCGCAAGTGCAGAAATAGTCGAAGCAACACTCGACCTCGGCGACTACGAGAACTCTACAACTGTGATCAACAACAGCCAGGGGCAGGCACCGTTCTACTTCTACTACGACCACTCCGGCACACAGGTCATCTACACATCTGAAGAGATCGCATCGCTGTTCACAAACGGCGCAAGCATCAAGTCCATCACATTCCGCTTTGGCGACCCTGAAAGTACATCTTGGTTTGCTTTCACCGAGTCCCTGAGATGCTACATCCAGCTCATCGACGCTGACCAGTTCACCGTTGTGGAAAGCAAGTCAAACTGGTTCAAGCCCGTCAATGCGTCAACTGTGGCAACTGCCACATTCGAGTATGACATGGATCTGATAGAAGGCACTGAAATCACGATGACATTCCCCGAGCCGTTTGCTGTCACCCCCGATGATGCCGGCAAAAACCTCCTCGTCACTTCCGAATCGGAATGTACCGACGGCGACCCGACCAACGGACAGTACTACAATGCGTTCACATACGAAAACACCGCACGCACATACCGCGTGGCAGCATACTACAAGGACGGCTCTGCCAACTTCCAGGAGCGTGTGAACAACGGAGGACTCATTTTCTACGAGACAGAGAACAGCAGCGTTTACCGCTATGACCTCCCCGTGGCACGCATCGCATACACCTACGACACCGGCAGCGGCGTGAATGAAATCAACGCAGACGCAGCCGACCAGGAAGTTTATGACCTGTCAGGCCGCCGCATCGGCACATCGCTCGACGGCGTAACGCCAGGCATCTACGTGATACGCGCTGGCGGCAAAGCCACCAAGGTAGCAGTGAAATAACACGATTTGACATCCCGGCTACCACCAGACAACCGCACAGAGGAGCGAGCCGCAAGCCCGCTCCTCTTAACATATCTAAAGCTGATGCCTCTGAGTACTCAGAGGCATCAGAGAACTCTGAAACCTAATTCATGAACATCAAAAGGGGTTGCAGCATACGGCGAGTTTTTGTAAATTCGCAACTTGAAATAAAATCCAGATTTGTGAAGGAGCGGGTGTTCAGATTCAAGCGTTTCAGCGTGGCGCACTCGCGCAGCGCGATGAAGGTGGGCGTTGACGGCGTGCTGGTCGGCGCGTGGGCTGACGTGTCGGGCGCAAAGTCAATACTCGATGCCGGCTGCGGCTGCGGGTTGATTGCACTGATGTGCGCCCAGCGGAATGAGACTGCGGCCGTAGACGCGGTTGAGGTTGACAGTGAAGCAGCAGCGGAGGCGGCAGACAATTTCCGCACATCGCCTTGGGCAGAACGCCTTACGGTCTTTTGCGCTGACATCAACGAGCTTAAGCTGCCGCTCAAAGGAGGGTATGACCGTATCGTTTCAAACCCGCCGTTTTTCGACTCGGGAGTGACGCAGATTGATACCGGCCGCCAGTTGGCACGACATGTTTCGACATTCAGCCCTGTGTCGCTGATTGTTGCGGCTGGCAGGCTTTTGGCCGACGGCGGCAGGTTGACGATGATATTCCCGAGGGAGGACTATGAGAAGATTGCAGAAGAGGCAAAACAGCGCGGATTTGCCGTTTCGCGAGTGTGCCATGTACGCGGCAGGGAGGACAGGCCAGTGAAGCGGACGCTGTGCGAACTTCGTCGCGCAGTGGCATCTGAAACAGCTGTTGCCGAGTCCGTCGCAGACTTATTGACCCTCGAAATTTCGCCAGGCATACCGACTCAGGAGTATCAGGCACTGTGCAAAGACTTCTATCTCAAGTTCTGAATGTGATAAATGACAAGTGTGAAATGACAGGACTGGCTGACTGCAACAATTTCTTCGTGTCGTGTGAGAGGGTGGCAAATCCGGCTCTCGAGGGCTGTCCTGTCATTGTGATGAGCAACAATGACGGGTGTGTCGTTGCCCGCAGCAACGAGGCTAAGCGAATGGGGATAAAAATGGGGCAGCCCGTATTCGAGATACGCGACTTGATAGAGTCCGGCCAGCTGACTGCCATTTCCGGCAACCACAAGCTGTACAAGGAGATAAGTGTCCAGGTACATGACATATTGCGCAAATACGCGCCTGCGACAATCGACTATTCCATAGACGAGTCATTCCTCGACATGAGGGGTATCCCTGTGTCAGTGCTGCAAGATATCGGAGAACACATCGTGGCGGACTGCCGCGATAGCGTCGGCATACCGGTGACAGTCGGCTTTGCAGCGACAAAGACATTGGCAAAGGTCATTACAGATGTCTGCAAAAAGCGAGGCGACGCGGTGGGCGTGCTGTATGACAATAATGAGGTTTCATCGCTGTTGTCTGCGCTGCCGATACAGGAGCTGTGGGGCGTAGGGCGGCGTATGTCTAAGAAGATGTATGTGGACGGCATACACACGGTGTGGGATTTTGCGCAGCGTGACAAGGTATGGGTCAAATCTCGCTACGGCATCAACGGCGAGCGGTCATGGCTCGAACTGCATGGAGTAGGGTGCATCACGCTTTCCCGCATCGGCCGTATGCAGGAGTCTATCAGCGAGAGCCGGACCTTCCCAACAGACACCGATGACTATGCCTATATCGAGGCGCAAGTGGCACAGTATGCCGTTCACTGTTCCCAACGGCTGCGAGAAATGTCCGGGCTTTGCCACGAGCTGACGGTGGCACTCAACACCAACCGCTTTCGCACTGAACAGGGATATTTAGCTCCGCAAATATCGGCGACATTCGACAAGCCGGTCAATGATGCCGTGAATATCAAGCGGGCAGCAATCGCCGCCTTGCAGCGGATATACAACCCTGGAATGCAATACAAGCGGGCTATGGTTGTATTGACAGACATCATACCGTCAGAAGATTATACCCCCCCACTGTTTGAGTTTGACGACGAACCGTTCACATTACATTCCAACAAATCAAATACATAACGTTTTAATTATCAACGATATGGTAGCGTTTCTCTTTTTCATCTCAGCACTTGCGATAGTCGTCACAAGCATTTATCGCATACGGCGTTTGACCAAACCGAAAGCAATCGCGCTCATGGCAAGTGCTGTGATATATGCACTGTTCTGTATGGTCGCTTGGGGCAAGATTGCAGGATTTATCCCGACAGGCGACGTGCAGGTCTATGGCGCGTCGATGTTCCCGACGGGCGTACCGACCATGTTGTCTATTGCCGCTATTTTCGGCACAGCGTTCAACTGCTTTACCGCCGTATGGGTATACCGAAACGGCGGCTTCTGGAGGGGGTGCTTGATTTCTGCTGCGGCCTTCTGTGTCGTTTGTGCCGGAGCCGGGCCGGTATTCGGTGTTTCGCCGCTGTACTCGCTGTTCGGAGGCTGCTGCGCGTTCATGTCTATAACAGGCTGGGTAATGGGGCTTACGTACACCGAAATATGCGTGATAGGAAACATTTGGGTTCCCGCAGCATCATTGCTTGCAACAGCCGGCTACCTCATCTACGCTTCGCTCCGCAAAAGAGGCTCATGCCCGGCAGCGTTGTGCATCTTTTCCGTGGTGTTCGGCATAGCGCAGATTATGGTTGTGCTTTGGTTTCTGTGCCGGTATGCGCTATCCTTCAAGGATGCCTTCCAAAAGACGGTTGACGACCTGAATTATATGGCAAGCGCATTCCACACTACCTACGAAGCCGTGAACATAGTCGTCTGGGTATTTGTGATAGTCATACTTCTTGCCGCCAACGTGCTGCTAACGAGAAGACTTGCCCGCACGAAAGCCGCAAAACAGGAAACAAATTAGGAACATTTTCTTTGGTGTGTCGATTTTTGAACCATGCCCATGCTACCTTTGCGGTGTAATTCTAAACACAACAAAGAAAATGGCATTATTCAAAGTAACAACCAAACGCCTCCTGAACATCTGCGGCAAGCGTCTCGAGGCAGGCATGACAGCCGAAGTGTCCCACAACGGAAATACTCTTCCCAACACTTCAGCGGTAAGAGACGAAATCCACCGACAGTTCAAAGTGAAGTACAATGTGGATTTTCCCAAAGATCATATCAACCCGCAATATCTGAATATAGAGAAAATCTGATTTGATCGGGGAGATGCCACAATCACCAGAAGCCTGACCCGCTACCGACAGGTCAACAACAGAAAATCGAGTACACATCAAGCGGTGCGCACTCGATTTTGTTTATCCGTCTTGTTTTCAGCCCAATCGGATAGTTGCAAGACAGAAATTACTTGTCGGTGTTTTGTGATTGACGACTATTGATTAGATCCATGAATCGCTTCAAAGTCTGTACATACAATTCATTGTCGTATGGCTGGCTGTGCTTTTCAAGCGAGTTTACAAAATCACAGAAGCGAAGATCCGCTTTGTTTTTGTATTCACTGGTCTTGCGTAGATAATTGTACAGCTGGCTGTAGTGTATTTTTGTGTATTCAGTGCCGTATTCATACTTTTCAAGGTCGATATTGTTGTAGTCTGGAGTGAGTACAAAAAACTTCGGATTTGGGAATCTACGTCTAAGTTCTTTTATATCATCTTTTTTGCCGCCAAGACTTTTGTAATTGGTGGCAGTGGGGTCAAGCAGCTTATAGTATTTTTCGAGTTGAGTCTTTATAGAAGCGTTCTTGTAAACAACAATGCCAGATCTTATTTTATTCTCAATGACAACTGCCTTGTCTCCATTCGTGAACAACAAGTCGATATTGTAGAGTTCTCGTTTTATGATAAGCGGCTTTTCAGAGAGGAAATCATCTATTCCCAATTCATGCATGAAACCAGCGAACACATGAGGATACGTTTTAAAGAAGTGTGCTATTGCATTTGAGTATGCGAGTTCGCTGTACGCTATGCGGCAGATGTCGAACATCGTTTCGGTCGCGGTAGGTAGCAGAACCGCCTTTGATTCATCTACGGTTTTGAAGTCATCGCCCCACATATCCTTATTGTTTATCAGCGACGATAGGGTGTTATATGCAGCAGCACTAACTCCGTGATTCTCGATATACTGTTTGAGCGAAGCCTTCGCTGCATTCAACCCAGACAGTTTGACAAGAGTTGCATTACCAACATATTTATTGTTGCAATTATCCTCGAATGTGATGAATATCGGCTTCTTGGGCTTGACTACTCTTTCAGCTTCAAATGTGATGCAAACATCTTGCTGGAAGCTATTCCCGCTGAATATGTCATTAACAGGAACTCTATTGTAAGATATTTTGTGCTTGACAATGTAGGCATCTTGATCTGCTTTGAGTTTTGGCTGAGGCTTTTTGCTGTCATTCGTTTTTTCAGCCAACTCAGGATCGTACACGTCGCTTAGACCTGTTGCAAGTCCAATGACTTCGAGCATTTTAGCACCTTTGACAGTGCGTACCAACAGCATGCTATTAATTCGTTTTTTCCATTGTTTATGGAATGAGCCGAGAGCGTTCAGATAGAGGTAATATTTGCCATTGTCGGATTTGAACAGGTTTATAACCTCATGCCCTATATTATCCTCCAAATATTCACCGCTGAACACTCGATTGAGTACAATCACATCATCGTGATTCGTATAGTGTTCTTCCATATCTCGTTATGAATAAGAGGCGTTGACGCGGTAGGTGTCAACGCCTCTTTATTTAGGGTTTGGTTGTTGTCAATCAGTTTTCAACGGCTGCCTGGGCTGCTGCTACGCGAGCGATGGGCACACGGTAGGGTGAGCAGCTTACGTAGTTCATGCCGAGGTTGGCGCAGAACTTCACGCTTGAGGGTTCGCCGCCGTGTTCGCCGCAGATGCCGACTTTGAGTTCGGGCTTGGTGGTGCGTCCCTTCTCAACGCCCATGCGGACGAGCTGGCCAACGCCTTCCTGGTCGAGCACCTCAAACGGGTCAACCTTGAGGATGCCTTTTTCCTTATAGTATTTGAGGAACTTGGGCGCGTCGTCGCGTGAGTAGCCGAATGTCATCTGGGTGAGGTCATTTGTGCCGAATGAGAAGAAGTCAGCGACTTCTGCAATCTTGTCGGCGGTGAGGGCTGCACGAGGGATTTCGATCATTGTACCCACCTTGTATGCGACGGTTTCACCACGCTCCTCGAAGACCTTGATAGCGGTCTCGTTGATGACGTTGGCCTGATGCTGTATCTCCTTGAGAGTGCCAACGAGCGGGATCATTATTTCGGGATACACCTTTATGCCCCGGTTCTTGCAGTTGAGCGCAGCCTCTATGATAGCGCGTGACTGCATCTCGGTGATTTCGGGATATGTGATGCCGAGACGGCAGCCACGGTGACCGAGCATGGGGTTGAACTCTTCGAGAGAGTCAACTTTTGCCTTAACCTCTTCGAGGGTCAGGCCCATTTCCTCGGCGAGTTCCTTCTGTGTTGCAGTCTGGTGGGGTACGAACTCGTGCAACGGCGGGTCGAGGAGACGTACAGTCACACCGTAGCCGTCCAGTGCCTCGAAGATGCCCTCGAAGTCACTGCGCTGCATCGGGAGGAGTTTTGCAAGAGCGTGCTTGCGTCCCTCTACATCAGATGCGAGAATCATTTCGCGGACAGCCTTGATGCGGTCGCCCTCGAAGAACATGTGCTCTGTGCGACAGAGACCGATGCCCTGTGCGCCGAAGTGGCGAGCCTGACGAGCGTCGCGGGGAGTGTCGGCGTTGGTGCGGACAAGGCATTTTGTATACTTGTCAGCGAGGTTCATTATAGCTGCGAAATCGCCGTCGAGTTCGGGATCTGCTGTGGGCACGGGGCCGTCGTATACCTCACCGGTTGAGCCGTTGAGTGAAATCCAGTCACCCTCCTTGTATACTTTGCCCTTCATTTCGAGGGTCTTGGCCTTGTAGTCAACGATGATGTCACCAGCGCCGGAAACGCAGCACTTGCCCATACCGCGAGCGACTACAGCAGCGTGAGATGTCATACCGCCGCGCATGGTGAGGATGCCTTGTGCGACAGCCATACCGCGGAGGTCTTCGGGAGAAGTCTCGATGCGGACGAGGACAACTTTTTTCTTCTTTTCAGCCCAAGCCTCTGCGTCGTCAGCCTGGAACACGATCTGGCCGGCAGCAGCACCCGGAGATGCAGGGAGACCCTTGACCATAACGGTAGCACGCTTGAGGGCATCCTTGTCAAATACGGGGTGGAGGAGCTCGTCGAGCTTGTTAGGCTCCATGCGGAGCAAGCAGGTCTTCTCATCAATTTCGCCAGCGCGGAGGAGGTCCATGGCTATCTTGACCATTGCGGCACCAGTGCGCTTGCCGTTACGGGTCTGGAGCATCCAGAGCTTGCCGTCCTGGATAGTGAACTCCATGTCCTGCATATCCTTATAGTAGTCCTCAAGACGGTGCGCGATGGCAATGAGTTCAGCTGCGCAAGTCGGCATAGACTCTTCCAGTGAGGGATATTTAGATGCACGCTCTTCCTCGGAGATGTTCTGCATTTTGGCCCAGCGGCGTGAGCCCTCGATTGTAATCTGCTGCGGTGTGCGCACGCCGGCAACTACATCCTCGCCCTGTGCGTTGATGAGGTATTCGCCGTTGAACATGTTCTCACCGGTAGCAGCGTCGCGGCTGAAGGCAACGCCAGTAGCTGAGTTGTTGCCCATGTTGCCGTATACCATCGCCTGAACGTTGACTGCGGTACCCCATTCCTCGGGTATCTGGTTCATGCGGCGGTAGATGATAGCACGCTCGTTCATCCAGCTGTCGAACACGGCGCAGATGCCGCCCCAGAGCTGTTCCCAAGCTGATTCGGGGAAGTCCTTGCCTGTGTACTCCTTGACAGCGGCTTTGAAACGCTTCACGAGTTCCTTGAGGTCTTCGACTTCGAGCTCGTTGTCAAACTTGATGCCTTTCTCCTCTTTGACCTTGTCCATGATAGCCTCAAAGGGGTCAATGTCAGTTTTGCTCTGCGGCTTCATGCCGAGGACGACATCACCATACATCTGGACGAAACGGCGGTAGCTGTCCCAAGCGAAGCGGGGGTTGCCGCTCTTTTTTGCCATGGTCTCGACTGTGGCATCGTTCATGCCGAGGTTAAGGACAGTGTCCATCATGCCGGGCATGGAAGCGCGAGCACCGGAACGGACAGAGACGAGCAGCGGGTTGCTGGAATCGTCAAACTTGTTGCCCGTGAGGTTTTCGATGTGTGCAATGGCAGCCTTGACATCATTCTCGATGTCAGCAACCACCTTATCGCGGCCGTACTGGGTGTATTCCGTGCAGACTTCTGTAGTGATGGTAAATCCCGGGGGTACCGGCATACCAAGAAGGTTCATCTCGGCCAGGTTGGCACCCTTGCCACCGAGAAGGTTTCGCATGGCGGCATTGCCTTCGGCTTTTCCGTCGCCAAATGTATAAACTTTCTTTGACATGTGAATAATAAATATTATATTTATGAAAGTACTTTATGTCATGTTCCAACTACTCTACCAGGGCAGTTCTCAACAGCCCGATATTTTGTGGGTGCAAATATAGCAATTAAAACCGTAAGTTTAGTAACTTTGCAGCCTAAAAATAACTCGGAATGGGTAGAAGAAAGCGATTATTGCCCCTATTGGAGGGTTTGACTATAAATTCAGTGGCTGCGGAGGGCAAATCCGTAGCCCGTGCGAAGTTGTCGCCGGATGCAGAAAAGGAGTTGGTGATATTTATTCCCTACGGCGCTCCTGGCGATGTAGCCGACGTGCAGATAGACCGCAAGAAACATAGTTTTGCAGAAGGCCACATTGTGCAGTTGCACGAGAAGTCTCCGATGCGTGTTGAGCCAAAGTGCCGTCATTTCGGTGTCTGCGGCGGTTGCCGCTGGCAGCACATATCATACGCCGGGCAGCTGGAGTTCAAGCGGCAGCAAGTTGTCGATGCCCTCACTCGCATCGGCAAGGTCGAGTTTCCGCAGGTCAACGAGACTCTCGGCTCGGAGAAGGTGTTTGAATACCGCAACAAGATGGAGTACACGTTCTCGCACAAGAAGTGGCGCACGTGGGAAGAAGTGAAATCCGGACGTGAGTTTGAGGACAGCAGCAACGCGCTCGGCTTCCATATTCCCGGGGCGTTCGACAAGGTGCTGCATATCGACGAGTGCCATCTGCAATGCGCTATGGGCAATGAGATACGCAATGCGCTGTTTGCATACGCCGAGGAGCAAGGGCTGCGGTTCTATGACATCAAGGGGAACACCGGCGACTTGCGCACAGTGATGATACGCACAGCCTCGACGGGCGAGACTATGGTCTGCGTTGTGTTCGGCGATGCTGAAGAGGGCGTAGTGTCCAGCGTAATGCAGATGTTGGCTGACCGTTTCCCAGAAATAACGTCTCTGGTGTATGTACTCAACACCAAGGCCAACGACACCATTTCCGACCTCGAAGTCCACAAGTTCCGTGGCAATGACTACATAGAAGAGGAGATGGAGGGATTGCGCTACCGTATCAATGCAAAGTCGTTTTACCAGACCAATTCGGAACAGGCATACACATTATATAAAGTGGCACGCCGTTTTGCAGGGCTTGACGGCAGTGATGCCTCGGCTCAGTCCAAGACTGTCTATGACCTGTACACGGGAGCGGGGACTATAGCCAATTTCGTTGCCCGCAATGCAGGGAAAGTCGTGGGCATAGAGTATGTACCGGAGGCGATAGAGGATGCCAAACTGAACTCGCGCGTCAACAGCATCACGAACACGCTGTTCTATGCCGGCGACATGAAGAACGTGCTTACTGACGAGTTCGTTGCCGAACACGGCCACCCGGACGTGATGATAATAGACCCGCCGCGAGCCGGCATGCATGAGGATGTCGTCAAGGTGATACGCGGAGCCTCGCCCGAAGTAATCGTCTATGTGAGCTGCAACCCTGCCACCCAGGCGCGTGACCTCGCGCTGCTTGATGACATGTACCGTATCACTGATGTTCAGCCTGTGGATATGTTCCCCCACACTCACCATGTAGAGAATGTGGTGCGCATGGTGCGCCGCGACTGAAAAACGGCACGGAAGTTCAGAAGGGCAGGAAGGGCGCGTCGTTGCCGCGTTCCCATTCGCCGGGGACGACCTGCTCGAAGTTGAATTTCGCGATGCCGAGGTCAACAGGCGTAAAGCCGGTCATATTTGGGACGAAAGCATGATATGCCCCGTCTGCGTCAACACGGATGCGGACGGGGCGTTTGTTCATGGCAGACGGAGCGCATGCTACGGCTTCGAGACCCGCTGCCAGCTGCGGATACGCCTTTGTCGCTTCCTCAAATGACAGACCTGATTTGCCAGTATCAAAGAAGTCAGCAGCGACCATTTTACGGCGATGTGAGACCGAGCGTACCAACCAGTCGCCAAATCGCTTGCCGTTGGCATCTGATGAATGTCCGACTGCGATGATGAATACAGGCTTTTCACCGGCACGAGTCTGTATGGGCAAGTTCTGCGCCGAGAATGTGCCGCCGATAAAGCATGAACCAAGACCATGCACTGTTGCAGCCATTACGACCTTTTGCCCTGCATAGCCGGCTATCTCGTAAGCGTTGGCGACAGCAGTGTCCATGACTGCGGCAACATAGTTGCGGACATTGCGGAATATGCCGTAGCTGCCGAAACGTCCCCGGAACGGGGTGTCATCGTCGATGATGAGCTGGAAGCGCGTACCGGGAAAATATGAATTGACTTCAGATATAGCTGCGCGTAGTGCGTTGACTCCGGTGTCTGAAAGCGGCTCTTCAGTGTATGAGCGCACTGAATGGCGCAACTGCAACTGTTGTAACGTGTACATAAACAGTAATATGAAAAAGGAGGGAATACCAGTCGCGGCAAACCCTCCCATGATTATTTATGTGTCATCAATCCTCGTCAGATGCGGGGATGTTGATGTCAAATGAGTCGAGGAACTTCATTGTAGCCTCGATGTAGTCGGTCATTACCACATCGTCCTCCACGAAAGGAACAGTCTTGCGGTATTCAGCCATTACAGTCTCGATGTAGGGAGATGATTTCAGCGGACGGCGGAACTCGAGAGCCTGAGCAGCGTTCATGAGTTCGATAGCTGCTATGTACTTCAGGTTGGAGATGATCTTGTGAAGTTTTGTAGCCGCATTTGCGCCCATTGACACGAGGTCTTCCTGGCCGTTTGAACTGACGATAGAGTCGCATGAGGCGGGCCAAGCGTACATCTTGTTCTGGCTGACCATGGATGCAGCGGCGTACTGCGGAATCATGAAGCCGGAGTTCAAACCGGGCTTTGCCACCAGGAACTCAGGCAGCTCGCGCAGACCGAGGATGAGCTGTGCCACACGACGCTCGGAGATGTTGCCGAGTTCGTGGAGAGCCACGCCCATATAGTCGAATATCAGCGCGATCGGCTCGCCGTGGAAGTTTCCGCCAGAGATTACGAGGTCTTCATCGGGGAATACCGTGGGGTTGTCTGTCACAGAGTTGATTTCGGTGTGGAGCACATCGGTGACGTGCCACATTGCATCTTTCACTGCGCCATGAACCTGCGGTATGCAGCGGAACGAGTAGGGGTCTTGCACGTGCTTCTTCTCGCGGGCAATGATTTCGCTGCCCTTGAGCAGAGCGCGGAACACCCGGCCTGTCTCGATCTGTCCGCGGTGCGGGCGTACTTGCTGTATCTGTTTCCAGAACGGCTCGATGCGTCCGTCAAATGCTTCGAGTGAAATTGCTCCGAAAAGGTCGAAGCAGTTCACCAGGTGCCAGCCGTCGATGAGAGCCTTGATGCCGTTTGAACTCATGAACTGAGTGCCGTTGAGCAGGGCGAGACCTTCCTTAGATTTCAGCTTGATCGGGTTCCAGCCGAAGATGTTGAGAGCCTCTTTGCCGCTGATTTTCTTGCCCTTGTACATGACATATCCCTCGCCGATAAGCGGGAGGAACAAGTTGGCAAGAGGTGCAAGGTCGCCTGATGCTCCGAGCGAGCCACGGTCATAGACTACCGGGAGGATGTCATTGTTGTAGAAGTCGAGGATGCGCTGCACAGTCTCAACCTGCACGCCGCTGAAACCCATGGAGAGGGCGTGGGCCTTGAGCATGAGCATGAGCTTAACTACAACGCCGTCAACTGGCGTGCCTACACTGCAAGAGTGGCTCTTGACGAGGTTCTCCTGAAGTGTAGAGAGTTCCTCGCGAGATATGTGCTTGTTGCACAGCGAGCCGAACCCGGTGGTCACACCGTAGATAGGTGCACCGTCCTCGTCGGTCTTGCGGTCGAGGTATTCGCGGCAGTGCTTGATTTTCTCGATAGCAGACTGGCCGAGCGTCAGCTTGACATTCTCACGCAGTATACGCTCGATCAGGTCGTATGTAAGTTGGCTTGAGCCAATCTCGTATGTTCCGTTCTTGATCATATTATGAATGTTGTATTGTCTGTTGTGTTACTGTTTGTCGTTTTCAGCTACGACACGCCCATTGTGGATGGTCGCCGCCACGCAGTTCATGCCCACATAGTAGGGCAGCATACGATAGTTGTCGAAATGCAGCATCACCATGTCGGCAGCCTTGCCCTCTTCAATTGAGCCGATTGCGTCTGCCATACCTACTGCTGCCGCCCCGTTGAGAGTCAGTGCAGTGATGATTTCCTCAATCGACATGTTCATGTATATGCGAGCCAGCGCGATTGTCAACGGTATAGAGCCGGACAAGCAAGAGCCGGGGTTGAGGTCTGTCGCGAGGGCAACTGCACCGTCAGCATCTATGAACTTACGAGCAGGTGCATAAGGCTCACGCAGAGTGAATGCTGTCAGCGGCAAGAGGGTTGCCACGACACCGGCACGCGCCATGTCGGCAACACCCTGATCTGAAACATGCAGCAGGTGGTCAGCTGAAAGTGCACCCAGTTCTGCTGACAGTTCCGCACCGCCGAGTGTGACGATTTCGTCAGCGTGCAGCTTGATGTCATATCCCATTTCGCGAGCGGCGAGCAACAGGCGGTGGGAATCCTCAATCTCAAACACGTTCTTCTCACAGAAAATGTCGCAGTTGCGGGCCTTGTCCTTGAAACGCGGCAGCATCTCGCGGATTATCAGGTCAACATATTCTGCAGTGCGGCCTTTGTACTCCTTGGGAACTGCGTGAGCACCGAGGAATGTTGGCACTACATTGAGGCATTGCCCTGGCTTGCCGGCCAGGCGGTTTATCACATCGAGCTGCTTCTCCTCAGTCTCAACATTGAGACCATATCCGCTTTTGGCCTCGACAGTGGTGACACCCATGCGGCTCATGCGGTTGATGAACCACTGGGCGTTCTCCTCGAGTGTCGCGGCATCGGTGTCACGTGTAGCGTTGACGGTGGACTGTATGCCGCCGCCACGCTGCATGATAGACATATAGCTCTCGCCGTTCATACGCCACTCAAACTCGTCAGGGCGGAAACCGCCGAACACGAGGTGAGTATGCGAGTCCACAAAGCCGGGGAGCAACACTTTGCCGCCGGCATCGATAACGTTGTAGCAGGCAGTGTCTGCGACAGGGCAACTGGCAGTCGTGCCGACGTATGCAATTTTGCCGTCAGTGGCGACAACGCAGCCGTCCTCGATGACAGTGACATTACCCATCTCCTTGCCCCGCAGAGCCTTGTTGCCTTTTGGGGTAACGACTGTCGCGTGTTTGATTATCATGTTCTGCATATCGTGCTGAATTTGATATGTAGGATTATTTGTTGACAAGCTGGCGGATGTACTCCTCGTCGGCAACGTAAGGCTCTGTAATCATGAAGCCGTTCTGTGCCTGAGTGTCATTCCACTCCTTGACGGTAGACATGGCGTTCTCGTTGCGTGCCCAAGAACGGCGGGCAACACCGCCCATAACGTCCCAAAGCATAGCCTTGGTCAGGATTTCGTCAACGCGCTTCGAACCGTCGCATACCATGCCGAAGCCGCCGTTGATAGCCTTGCCGATGCCAACGCCGCCGCCGTTGTGCAAAGCCACGAGGCTCATGCCGCGTGCGCAGTTGCCGGCGAAGCACTGTACCGCCATATCAGCCATAACGTTTGAACCGTCCTTGATGTTTGATGTCTCGCGGAAAGGAGAGTCCGTGCCGCTCACGTCGTGGTGGTCACGGCCGAGCATGATGGGACCGACCTCACCGTTGCGGACCATCTCATTGAAGCGGAGCGCGATTTTCAGACGGCCCATAGCGTCCTGATAGAGGATGCGTGCCTGAGTGCCGACCACGAGCTCATTCTTCTCGGCATCGCGTATCCAGTTGTAGTTGTCGCGATCCTGATAGCGGCGGTTGACATCAATGCACTCCATGGCAGCGTGGTCTGTCTTGACCAAATCCTCATGCTTGCCGCTGAGGCATACCCAACGGAACGGTCCGTAGCCAAAGTCGAACAGACGCGGACCCATTATGTCTTCAACGTATGACGGCCAGATGAAACCGTCCTTCTCGTCGATGCCGTTGCGAGATATTTCTTTTACGCCGGCATCATAGATAGCCTTCATGAACGAGTTGCCGTAGTCAAAGAAGTATGTGCCGCGAGCCACGAGTTTTTTGATAGCCTCGAAGTGGCGACGCAGCGAGATGTCTACCTGACGGCGGAACTCCTCCGGGTTCTCATGCAACAGGCGTGTGCGCTCCTCGAATGTGAGGCTTGCGGGGCAGTAGCCGCCCTCATATACGGCATGGCAAGATGTCTGGTCGCTGAGCAGTTCTACCTTAATGTTGTTCTCTACTGCATACTCGAGCAGGTCAACCACATTGCCGTGATATGCTATTGAGAGAGCCTTGCGCTCATCCTCGGCTTCTTTAGCCCAACGGAACGCCTCTGCGATGTCGCCTGTGACGCGCAGCACCCAGCCTTGGCTGTGGCGTGTCTCGATACGGGAAGCGTCCACCTCTGCGATGATTGACGCAGCCCCGGCTATGTCTGCAGCCTTGGGTTGTGCGCCGCTCATGCCGCCCAGGCCTGACGATATGAACAAGTGTCCGCGCAGGTCACCATCGTCTGGTATGCCGAGCTTCATGCGGCCGGCGTTAAGCAGAGTGTTGAACGTGCCGTGTACAATACCCTGCGGACCGATATACATCCAGCCGCCGGCAGTCATCTGGCCGTAGTTTGCTACGCCCATCTGCATGGCTTCATGCCAGTCGTGCAGATTGTCAAAGAGACCGACCATCATTGCGTTGGTGATGATAACACGCGGAGCCTCCTTGCTTGAGGGGAACAGGCCGAGGGGATGACCTGACTCGATTACGAGAGTCTGCTCGTCCGTCAGCTCCTCGAGGTACTTCTTGATGAGCCGATACTGCAGCCAGTTCTGGCAAACCTGTCCTGTCTCGCCATAGGTGACAAGTTCATACGGATACAGGGCAACGTCGAAATCCAGGTTGTTGTCAATCATCACCTGAAAAGCCTTGCCCTCGATGCAACGGCCCTTGTACTCGTCGATAGGCTTGCCCTTGATCTGTCCCTGCGGACGCCAGCGGTAGGCGTAGATGCGGCCGCGTGTGCGGAGTTCCTCGAGGAACTCCGGAGCAACCTTTTCATGCAGTTCCGTGGGGAGGTAGCGCAAAGCGTTGCGGACAGCTGTGACAGTCTTCTCGGGAGTGAGGGTATAACCTCTGTCGGGAGCGCGGCGGATGCCCTCGACGAATGTGGGCATTTCCGGAAGTTCCGCACTGAGGTGTATTCGTTGTATATCCATGGTAGTTATATGTTTGTTGTAGGTCCTGTAGACCGTATGATTTTATTGCAAAGGTAATATAAAAACTGAGATGAAGCGCAGTGTACACATATAAAAAGTCTTGTGCCGGAGGTGATATTTGCCCTATGTTAATCCAACATACGGATATGCTGCCTACAAGGCTTGCAAGACGCTTTATGTAGACAGAGGGAGTGCTTTTGCAAGCATCCCTCTGTCGATGTTTTTCTGCGGAGCGTCATCCTATGGCGGAGCGTATGATGCCGCGTTGCGAGTTGTTGATGAAATCGAGTATCTCATCGCGCAGACTTGTCTGCGGCAATGTTTCCATAGCCAGTTTCACGGCATTTGACACGTTAAGGTCGCTGAGGTAGATGATGCGGTAAACTTCCGCAATCGTGGCTATGTCCTCTTCAGAAAACCCGTTGCGGTGCATGCCTATCGTGTTCAGCCCGACGTATGATATCGGTTCGCGGGCAGCCTTGACATACGGCGGTATGTCCTTGTTGACCAATGCGCCGCCCTGCAGCATTATGTTCTTGCCGATGTGGCAGAACTGGTGTATGAGGCTTCCGCCGCCGATTACAGCAGCATCGTCGATGCGTACCTCTCCGGCTATCTGCGAAGCATTTGACATAATCACGCGGTCTCCCAGCACACAGTCATGGGCAATATGGCAGTATGCCATTATAAGGCAGTTTTTGCCCACCACGGTCTTGCCTTTTGAGGCTGTGCCTCGGTTGACCGTGACACACTCGTGCAGGACAGTGCCGTCACCGACGTATGCGTAGGTCTTTTCACCACGAAACTTCAGATCTTGCGGTATTCCAGCCACGACAGCACCCGGAAAAATAGTTACGCCACTGCCGATGCGGGCTCCCGGGAAAATGGTGACGTTGCTGTGGATAATGCAGTTGTCCCCGATTTCCACGTCTTCGTGAATGCGTGTAAAACTGTCTATCTGCACATTATTGCCGATACGCGCCTCAGGGGAAATGTCTGTGTATTTGCTTATCATATCTATGCAGGTCGGTAAAAAGAGTTATTTGTTCTTGATTATCTGAGCCATGAACTCTGCTTCGCACACAATTTTCTCTCCTACAAACGCATAGCCCTTGACAATGGCGCATCCGCGACGGATTTCCGTCATTAGGCTGACGTTGAGCAGCAGCGTGTTGCCAGGCACTACCTTCTGACGGAACTTCACGTTGTCTATCTTGAGGAAGTACGTGGAGTAACGTTCAGGGTCTTCGAGATAGTTGAGGACGAGCACTCCGGCAGCCTGTGCCATTGCCTCGACCTGAAGCACGCCGGGCATCACCGGCTCTTGAGGGAAGTGTCCTACGAAGAACGGCTCGTTGGTAGTTACGTTCTTGACAGCGACACAGTGCTTGCGGTCTATCTTTATTACCTTGTCAATCAGCAGGAACGGATAGCGGTGGGGGAGGAGTTTGCGTATTCCGTTGATGTCGATTATCGGCTCAATGTTGGGATTGTAGACCGGTGCCTGTATCTCCGTGTGCTTGACTTCCTTGCGGAGCATACGGGTAAACTTGCTGTTTATGGTGTGTCCCGGACGTATCGACACTACGCGGCCTTTCAGCGGACGGCCTATCAACGCGAGGTCGCCAATTACGTCAACCAGCTTGTGACGCGCAGGCTCGTTGTCCCATTTCAGGGGCTTGGGGTTGATGTATCCCAGCTCGTTGAGCGTCATGTGGGGCATGTTCACCATGTCGCAGATGCGGTCTATGGTTTCCTGCTCCGCCTTCTGGTCGTATATAACGATTGCATTGTCGAGGTCGCCGCCCTTTATGAGTCCGTGGCTCATGAGAGCTTCGATTTCCTTGACAAACACGAATGTGCGTGCGCTTGCCACTTCCTGTTTGAAGTCTGCCAGGTCATCAAGTATAGCGAACTGGTTGGGAAGAACCGCAGAGTTGTATTCCACCATTACCTCCACGCTGAAATTGTCATCGGGGTACATGGTGAGCATCGAACCGGTTTCCTCGTCGCGCACACAAGTCTTTTCCTTTATTATATAGTAATCTTTTTCGACATTCTGCTCTTCAGTGCCGACAGCCGCGATGTTGTCAACATACTGTATTGCGCTGCCGTCGAGTATCGGGAGTTCCGGGCCGTTGATGTCTATAAGGCAGTTGTCGATGCCAGAAGCGTACAGCGCAGCGAGAGCGTGCTCCACTGTGCTTACTATGACATCCTTCTTGCCCAGTACAGTGCCGCGAGTGGTGTCCACCACGTTTTCCGCAACAGCATCAATTATTGGGGAGCCCTCGAGGTCGATGCGGCGGAACTTATAGCCGTGGTTGGCGGGTGCCGGCTGGAAAACCGCTGTGATTTCAAGTCCCGACTGAAGTCCTTTGCCCTTTACCGTGAAAGGAGCTTTGAGAGTCAACTGGTTCATTTCTGTATGTCGGTTTGCTTGGTTCTTGTTATTTGGATTTATTGTTGAACAGCTCTGCGAGCTTCTTGATGTATACTTGGTTTTTGGCAAACTGGCGGGCGTCAATTGCCGGGTAGCCTATGATGCGGGCATTGTCGCCTACATTGTTCGGTATGCCCGACTGCGCGCCGATTTCGTTGTTGTTGCCTATGGTGATGTGCCCGGCGAAGCCCACCTGGCCGCCCACACGGTTCCACGAGCCTATTTTAGTAGACCCTGCCACGCCCACCTGGGCTGCCATAACGTTGTTTTCGCCCAGTTCCACATTGTGCGCCACTTGCACAAGGTTATCAAGTTTGGTGCCGCGCCCTATGAGCGTGTTGCCGAATGTAGCGCGGTCTATGGTCGTGTTGGCGCCTATCTCCACATCGTCTGCAATGACCACGCCGCCGGTCTGCGGCAACTTGTCATAGCCGTGCTCAGTGGGGGCAAAACCGAAGCCATCTGCACCTATAACCGCACCGGAGTGTATGATGCAGCGGCAGCCTATCTCGCACCCCTCGTAGATGCGGACGCCCGCACGAATGACAGTGTCATCTCCTATCTTCACACCGTCGCCGATGTATGACTGCGGATATATCTTGACGTTCTTGCCGATGCGCACACCCTTGCCGATATATGCGAAGGCCCCTATATAACATCCGTCAGGGACAACTACACCAGCCGAAATATGCGCCGGCTGCTCGATGCCTGAGGGCATAGGCCGCATTGACTCAATGTGGCGGAGCATTGCCGCAAGCGTGGCATACGGATCGTTGACACGTATCATTGTGGCTTTTACTGGATGCGCTGGCTTGAAATCCTTGCTCACAAGCACTGCCGTAGCGCGTGTGGTGTATATGAAATGCTCATATTTCGGGTTGGCCAAAAAGGTGATACAACCCGGCGAGGCTTCCTCTATTTTTGCAAAATTGGAGATCGGCGCGTTGGCGTCACCGTCAACGGTCCCGCCCACCAGCGATGCCAATTCTTGTGCTGTAATTTCCATCGGTCACGAAATTTTTCCGCAAATATCGCAATTTTTCCACAATCTCGCACTATAAATTCCCCACAATCTGCACTTTCAATTATGACAGCGCGGTTTTAGGGCGGTTTTCCAACTTAAAAAGGTTAATGTTTTGACCAATCGGGGGAAAATCGCTATTTTTGCACGGAGTTTTGGAGTGACCTCCAGGACAACAGAAAACGAAACTTATAACCCTAAATCATTCATAGGTATGGAAATCTCACATATCGAACACATTGGCATCGCCGTTCCCAATCTGAAAGAGGCGATCAAGTACTACGAAGAAGTGCTTGGCTTCAAGTGCTACAAGACTGAAGTAGTGGAAGACCAGAAAGTGACAACCGCTTTCTTCAAGGTCGGTGACACCAAAATCGAGCTGCTCGAGCCGACTTGCCCTGAAAGCACAATCGCCAAGTTCATCGAGAAGAATGGCGGCAAAGGCGGCATGCACCACATGGCATTTGCCGTTGAGTCCGGCGTGGCAAACGCTCTCGCAGAGTGCGAGGAGAAGGGCATCCGCCTGATCGACAAGGCTCCCCGCCAGGGTGCTGACGGTCTGCAGATCGCATTCCTCCATCCCAAATGCACAGAGGCTGTCCTCACAGAACTTTGCGAAGACCCCTCCAAGAAATAATCATCGAAATCTATAAACGACCTATATAAAATGGGCAAATCACAGGAAAAAATACAGGAACTCATCGACAAACGCGCCGAAGCACGCCTCGGCGGCGGTGAGAAGGCTATCGAAAAGCAGCACGCCCGCGGCAAGTACACCGCGCGTGAACGCATAGACCAGCTCCTCGACAAGGACAGCTTCGAGGAACTCGATATGTTTGTAACTCACCGTTGCACCAACTTCGGACAGGACAAGAAGCACATCCTCGGCGACGGCGTTGTGACCGGATACGGTACAATCGAAGGTCGTCTCGTGTACGTGTTCGCACAGGACTTTACAGTGTTCGGAGGCTCGCTCTCCGAGACTATGGCAGAGAAAATATGCAAAGTCATGGATCTCGCCATGAAGATGGGAGCGCCTATCATCGGCCTTAACGACTCCGGCGGCGCACGTATCCAGGAGGGTATCAACGCGCTCGCAGGCTACTCTGAAATCTTCAAGCGCAACATCCTCGCATCTGGTGTAGTTCCCCAGATTTCCGCTATCCTTGGTCCGTGTGCCGGCGGCGCAGTTTACAGCCCCGCGCTGACCGACTTCACTATCATGACGAAGGGCATCTCCTACATGTTCCTCACAGGCCCGACAGTTGTCAAGACCGTTACCGGCGAGGACGTTACCCAGGAGCAGCTCGGCGGCGCATCAGTACACGCTACCAAGAGCGGTGTGACACACTTCGCAACAGAAGACGGCGAAGAGGCTCTGCAGCTCATCCGCAAGCTCATCAGCTTCATGCCGCAGAACAACATGGAGGAGACTCCTCTCATCAACTGCTCAGACCCCATCGACCGTCTCGAGGACAAGCTCAACGACATCGTTCCCGACAATCCCAAACGTTCATACGACATGTATGAGGTTATCGGCGCAATCGTCGACAACGGCGAGTTCCTCGAAGTTCAGAAGGACTATGCCAAGAACATCATCGTCGGCTTCGCTCGCATGAACGGCCAGTCTGTCGGCGTTGTTGCCAACCAGCCCAAGGTGCTCGCAGGTGTACTCGACTGCAACGCTTCGCGCAAGGCTGCCCGCTTCGTACGCTTCTGCGACTGCTTCAACATCCCATTGGTGACACTCGTAGATGTCCCCGGCTTCCTCCCCGGAACAGGCCAGGAATACAACGCTGTCATCCTCCACGGTGCGAAACTGCTCTACGCTTACGGCGAGGCTACTGTACCCAAAGTGACTGTAACACTGCGCAAGAGCTACGGCGGCTCTCACATCGTGATGAGCTGCAAGCAGCTGCGCGGCGACATGAACTACGCTTGGCCCACTGCCGAAATCGCAGTTATGGGTGCTGAAGGCGCAGTCGGTGTACTTTATGCCAAGGAGGCAAAGAACCAAGAAGACCCCAAGGCATACATCAAGGAGAAAGAAGAGGAATACCGCAACCTGTTTGCCAACCCCTACAACGCAGCCAAGTACGGCTATATCGATGACGTTATCGAGCCGCGCAACACTCGTTTCCGCGTAATCCGCGCCCTTCAGATGCTCGCTACCAAGAAGCAGACGAACCCGGCAAAGAAGCACGGCAACATACCTCTGTAAAAACACAATACACATGACAAGCAAAGTTTTTAGAACTTCGGTTGTCGGCATGATAATGCTGGCGGGGATTTTATCCCCGTCGGCTTTTGCTATTGTGCCGGCCCATAGTTCCAGCTCTGCGACAGTTCAGACCGAGCAGGTCGCAGCTGTCAGCTACAGGGGGGAAGCCACGGAAGTTCAGCAAGCCGCGCCAAAAGAGCAGCCGCGTACCGGCATGACGCAGCAGGAGAAAAAAGAGTATGCACAGGAAAATGACAGTTTCGGCGGCGGTATCACCATCATTGCCATGGTCATTGTCATTCTCGCCCTCGCAATCCTTAGCATACTCTTCGGGATTTTCGGCAAGATTTCCGCACGGCTGCTGACAAAGAAAAAAATCGAAGCTACAGGTGCCGATGCCTCCGCAGGCAACGGCAGTGCCAAGAGTCCGGATTCCGGCGAAGTTATTGCGGCCATCTCACTGGCTCTTGCAGAACACCTTGACGGCAAGGGACACGACATGGAACGCACCATTCTCACACTACGTCGCATGAAAAGGGCATACAGCCCATGGAACTCCAAGATATATAACATTCGCCACGTTCCGGAACAACCCATATCCAAGAACCGATTGTCCTGACGCTGTTACAATAGCAGCAATACCCCCAAATCTGAAAACACAAACAAGATGAAACTCAAAGAATACAAGTATAAGATAAACGGCATCAAGTTTACAGTCGGCGTTGGCGACATCGTAGGCGATTCCGTGCATGTTGAGGTAAACGGCGTGCCATACAAGGTGGAGATTGACACTGAGGGGCAGAAGAAGCCGTCCGTAGCCGGAAGCATGAAGCGTCCTGCTGCAGCTCCTCGCACAGAAGCTGGCGAGAAGGTCATTGCCACGCCTGTTGCAGCATCTACCGGCGCCGATGCCGTGAAGTCTCCGCTTCCTGGCACTGTGACTGCCATAAAAGTGAAGGTCGGCGACACCATAAAGGTCGGCGACACCGTCTGTGTGCTCGAGGCCATGAAGATGGAAAACAACATACACTCCCAGAAAGGCGGAACAGTGACAAAAATCCTTGTAAACGCAGGAGACTCCGTACTCGAGGGTGCTGACATAATGATTATAGAATGATACTGACCCCACAGTACAGATTAGACACATTATGATTCTCACACAAAGTTCTTCCACCTTCGGCGATTTCATCAGCAATACCGTCGAGACATTCTGGAATTTCACCGGTTTCGCCAACTGCGAGTACACAAACCTTGTGATGCTGCTGGTGGGCTGTTTCTTCGTCTACCTCGCGGTAAAGAAAAATTTCGAGCCGCTGCTGCTCGTCCCCATCGGGTTCGGTAT
>ENA-OUQC01000636-OUQC01000636.1-human-gut-metagenome-genome-assembly--contig:-NODE-636-length-23719-cov-3.655003_pt1 | contig 23719 bp, 22 predicted proteins | sample MGYA00237942_ERZ548815 | MGnify/ENA primary metagenome ERZ548815 (study PRJEB26490, sample SAMN05194722) | human gut metagenome | biome: terrestrial biome; feature: human-associated habitat; material... | reverse complement strand
TTGTTCGAGAGCGCGGTCGGCGTATGTTTCGTAGCCGCCAGGCTCGGTGCGGCTGCCGGCACTCATTGATGTCACGCCGAGCGGCATGATGTGATCGCGATATTCAGAAGCCTCGCGAGTTGAGAACGATATGTCTGCTTCATGGTCGAATATGCGGAATGCGCAGGTGAGTTGTACAAGCTGCCTGTCAGAGATGATCGACTTGGGCTTGAAGCCGCTTTCCGACGGACGCATACGCGGGAAGTTGACCGAATAGCGTGACCTCCAGTAACGTTTTTGCAGGTAGCGCAGGTGTCGTGCGAGCATCACCGCATCGCCGCGCCAATCTTCAAGCCCGAGCAGTGCGCCCATGCCGATTTTGTGAACCATGGCATCGCCCATGCGGTCGAAGCCGTTGAGCCGCCAGTCGAAGTGTGACTTCATGCCTCGCGGATGATACTTGCGGTATGCCTCGCGGTGGTACGTCTCCTGAAAGCAAACCACGCCGTTCAGTCCGGATTGAGTCAGCCGGTAATAGTCGGCTGAACGCATGGGCTGTACCTCTATGGTCAGGTTGTGGAAATGCCCACGGCATACGCCCAGAACTTTCTCCAGATAGTCCACGCCGCACAAGGCGGGGTACTCTCCGGCGACTATGAGCAGATTCTCAAACGGCGCAAGGCGTTTTATAGCCAAACATTCGCGTTCAACCTGTTCGAGAGTCAACACTGTGCGCGTGAACGGGTTGTCATGGTTGAAGCCGCAGTAGACGCATTTGTTGGTACAGGCATTGCCCACGTACATTGGTATGTACATGGAAATCGTCTTGCCGAATTTCTGCTGCGTAAAGTGTCTGCTCATCAATGCCATTTTCTCCAGATATGGAGCGGCTGCCTGTGAAATAAGAACTGCAAACTCGTCAGGAGTGAGCGGTCGGTTGTCGCGGGCAGCGACGGCAAGAACCCGGCGCACATCTGCGTCGGTGGCATTTTCCACCATTTCAATAGTGCCATCCCAGTCATACTGGTTGATGACATCGGCGAAGCCGTGTCCGAATACGGCTTCGCTGTCCGGGTCTGAATGGGCTTTCATTACTTGTCGCATTTGTCAGCTATGTTCTGGGATATGCGCATTGCGCAGAAGTTCGGGCCGCACATTGTGCAGAACTTGTCGTCGGCATCGGGTGCGCTGCGGCGAGCCTCAAGATAGTACGAGCTGGCGCGTTCCGGGTCGAGCGACAGGTTGAACTGGTCTTTCCAACGGAACTCATATCGAGCCTTGCTGAGGGCGTTGTCTCGCACCTGCGCTCCGGGGAAGCCTTTGGCAAGGTCCGCTGCATGGGCAGCAATCTTGTATGCAATCACGCCTTCGCGCACGTCCTGCAGTGTGGGCAGCGCGAGATGTTCCTTGGGAGTGACATAGCATATCATGGCAGTACCGAGGTCTGATATGATTGCTGCGCCAATGGCAGAGGTGATGTGGTCATAGCCAGGGGCAATGTCGGTGGTGATAGGTCCAAGGGTGTAGAACGGAGCTTCGTGGCATGACGAGAGCTGACGGTCCATGTTCTCCTTGATTTTGTTCATAGGCACATGCCCAGGGCCTTCGATTATCACCTGAACGTCATGAGCCCAAGCCTTTTCGGTCAGTTCTCCCAGCACGTCAAGCTCAAGGAACTGAGCGCGGTCGTTAGCATCATGAATTGAGCCGGGACGCATACCGTCGCCAAGGGAGATGGCGACATCGTATTGCGCCAGTATCTCGCATATTTCGTCGAAGTGTGTGTAGAGGAAGCTCTCCTCATTGTGGATGACAGTCCATTCTGTCATGATAGAGCCGCCTCGCGAAACACAGCCTGTCAGACGGTTCTTGACCAGGTTGGCGTGTTCACGCAATACGCCGGCATGGATAGTGAAATAGTCCACACCTTGTTCGCACTGCTCAATGAGAGTGTCGCGGTATATTTCCCAAGTGAGTTTTGAGACATCGCCGTTGACCTTTTCAAGAGCCTGATAGATGGGGACTGTTCCCATTGGGACAGGGCAGTTGCGGATAATCCATTCGCGGGTCTCATGAATGTTGTCGCCCGTAGAGAGGTCCATGAGCGTGTCGCCGCCCCAGTAGCAGCTCCACACGGCTTTTGCAACTTCCTCCTCAATGCCAGACGAGAGTGCGGAATTGCCGATGTTGGTATTCAGCTTGACGCGGAAATTGCGTCCGATAATCATCGGCTCTGCCTCCGGGTGGTTGATGTTTGCGGCTATAATGGCACGACCTTCTGCGACTTCTTTGCGCACGAACTCAGGTGTGACGTATGAGTCAATGCCGAGTGCCGCGTTGTTGGCGTTTTCACGGATAGCCACATACTCCATTTCCGGGGTAATGATGCCCTTGCGGGCGTAGTGCATCTGTGTGACGCACTTGCCTTTCACGGCGCGGCGCGGAAGGTGTCTCACCGGGAAACGGATTTCGTCAAGCGACTTGTCAGCAAGGCGGCGGTTTCCATATTCACTGGTTAGGGAGTTGAGCACTTCCGTGTCTTTGCGGTCAATGACCCATTGCTCGCGGTGGCGGGGCAGACCGGCGTTGATATCAATCTTGATATTAGGGTCAGTGTATGCGCCACTGGTGTCATATACTGTTACCGGGTCGTTGGGGTATTCCACCCGTTTGCCGTTCTCAATGCGCACTGTAGGGTAGAGGTTGATGCGACGCATGCCCACGCGGATAGGGTGAATTGTGCCGTCAATGTATATCTTCTCTGAATTGGGGTATGAGGAGAGGTCAATATTGTCTATTTTCATGATTGATTAATGTGTTTGTCAGTCTGTGAAAAATTTAGTCAGGGGACTTGAAGCCTCAGCAGAAACCGATGTCGCGCCAAGGCCGGCGAGGTATGCGTTGCGTCCGGCTATAACAGCCATGCGGAATGCATCAGCCATTTTAGCCGGGTCGTCAGCAATGGCGATGGCGGTATTCACAAGCACGGCATCCGCTCCCATCTCCATTGCTTCTGCAGCGTGCGATGGTGCGCCAAGGCCGGCATCAATGACAACAGGCACACGGCTTTGCTCTATGATTATTTCGATCATGTCGCGTGTCACCAAGCCCTTGTTTGAGCCGATAGGTGCGGCGAGTGGCATGACAGCTGCTGCACCGGCCTCCTCGAGTAGTTTGCACAGTACCGGGTCTGCCTGAATATACGGCAGCACCGTAAACCCTTCGGCTGCAAGAGTGCGCGTAGCCTCAAGCGTCTCAATGGGGTCAGGCATCAGGTATTTCGGGTCGGGATGTATCTCGAGCTTGATGAATTCTGTATTGAAGATCTCACGGCTCATGCGGGCGGCGAGTACAGCCTCTTCGGCATTGCGCACGCCGGAGGTGTTGGGCAGCAGCTGCACATTGTCGCGGTTGATGTGCGTCAGCATTTCGTCGGTAGCCTCGTTCATCATGTTGACGCGCTTCATGGCTACGGTTATCATCTGTGACTGCGAAGCGAGGACTGCATCGAGCATCAGCTGCGGCGATGCGAACTTGCCTGTACCCACAAAGAGGCGAGAAGTAAATTCACGGCCTCCGATGGTCAGTATGTCAGACATAATATATTATGTATTATAGAGTTAGTATTCAGTTTTTCAATGTAGAGTTGAGCAGCTCTGTCATTTTGCGTGTCACTGCAGCCATGTCGTGAGCGTTAGCAATAGCACCGCTCACGGCTACACCGTTCACCCCGCATTCCATGAGCGGGAGAAGGTCGTCAGTGCCGATGCCGCCAACAGCTACGCGAGCAATCTCGATACCCCTCTCGTCCATGCGGCGGCATATCTCGCCGATACCTTCCTTGCCGAGTATCGGCGCAAGGTTCTTTTTGGTCGTTGTATGGCGGTACGGACCTATGCCGACATAGTCTATGTCACAGGTTGAGACGCTAAGCACATCCTCAAATGTGTTTACGGTCACGCCTATTACAGCGCCTGCCCCGAGTATTACCCGCGCTTCGGATGGTGACATATCCTCTTTACCGACGTGGACACCCGACACTTCAAGTTCCTTTGCAAGCGTCACACGGTCGTTCAGTATCAGAAATGCCTCCGCCTCTTCGCACATAGGCTTAATGACGCTCACCACGTGGCGGATTTCGTCGTCTGACGCATCTTTCATGCGCAGTTGCACCCAGCGGCAACCGCCTTCGAGAGCGGCTGCCACTTGTGCCTCTACAGGCACTTGGCAGTCGGTGTTTGTTATGAATTGAAGCATGATTTCGCTTTTATTGTTTTCAGTTTTTCGGCAAGTTCACTTGCTGATTTAGCCCCCCATATATAGCCGAGCATCGCAGCTCCGGCAAATCCGGCATCATGCAATGCCGCGAAACTGTCGGGAGTCACGCCTCCGAGGGCAATTACTCTTGTCGGCGGTTGCATCTTTGCAAAGTCTGCAAGAGAAATTGCAGCGTTGTATCCCTGCTTGGAAATCGAGTCAGACACAGGTGACAGGGTGATATACTCAAATTTGTCAGCATCGGCCACCTCTGCCAATGAGTGGCAACTGCGAGTTACTGTGCCGTGACTGCCTGTATAGGACGGATTTCGGCTGTTCAGATGCGCACCAGCCAGCCCGTATGCGTCAACCAACGCGAAATGAGAATGAAGCCGCATCCTGCTGTGCAACCGGCCCGGTATAGCCTCAATCAACTGTCGCATCTCAGCTTCTATGGCATCAGGATGGCGTAGATGTACATAGTCAATGCCGCTGTCCAACAGGGTCGTGACAGTGTTTGCTTCACCAGGAACTGGATACTCTGGCGTTATAGCGACGGTTATGAACTTGCCCATAGAGTGTTGACTAAATCAGCCTCCGTATGCTGCACTGATTATCATGATTTTGTCTTCCTCGTTCAAGTTGGAAACCGGCCAGCTTTCGCGACGGACAATTTTCCCGTTGACGGCAACGGCAGTGCCGGCTGTCTTTATGGACAGATGTTCCAACAGGTCAGCGATGTTTTCCACCGTGACGGGAAGCATTTGGGGTTGGTCGTTTATATATACTCTCATGGTATGTACTTGTTTGTTGCTTTTGAAGTCAGATAGGGTAGTGTGCCGAGCGGCCCGTATCCGCCTTTGCCTAAGGCGAAATTTGCGCCGGCGCGAATAAGTCCGTGTACTGTCTGCTCAGCATCTGCCACGGCTTGGTGCAGGCTACGGCGGCGTGCGAGTCCGCATGCTATGGCAGTGGAAAGGGCGCACCCAGTGCCGTGGGTGTTTGCCGAGGCTATGCGGTGTGAAAAGAAGAGCATCTGGCGACCGGACTGTACCTCATACAGGGTGTCTGTTATGCTGTCCCCAGCGCAGTCACCGCCTTTGACCAGAGCCGAGCGTACGCCATATTTGCCGCACAGCTGCACAGCGAGTTCTGTTGCGGAGCAGCTGCCGGTTGCTGCACCAAGCAGCTTTTCAGCTTCGCACACATTGGGTGTTATGGTGTCGGCTATGGGGAAAAGGGTTTCTTTCAGCGCGTAGTATGCCGATGATTTGCCGCAACTGGTGGAAGCCAATGTCGGTGAGCCTATCGGGTCAACTACAATGTTGCGCAGTCTGTGCCTGTCGATGCACCGTCTGACGGCCTCGATGCTTTCCTCTGTTGGCAACATCCCGACTTTGACCGCATCGATGGTAATGTCAGATGCGAGTGCCTCAATTTGCTGTTCGAGCAAGCCGGCTGATACCGGCACTATTGCATCTGCGCTTTGGGAGTTCTGCACTGTTATGGCGGTAACAGCAGTAACAGCGTAAACACCCATGACCATGGCTGCCTTGATGTCACCTTGCAAACCTGCTCCCGCAGAAGGATCAGAACCGGCTATCGTTAGTATTGTTGTGTATGGCTCTTTCATCGCACTGGCGTGAATTGTTAGCGGAAGTTTTTGGAAAAACCAAGTTCACCCGATGTGCAATGGCAAGAAAAAATGTCTCCCTGCATCGGCATTATCCGCATCAGGTTCATAGGGTATGTTCTCAGCCGCCAAGTGGCAGCACCCCCGCTTTCGCTGCAAAGTTATACAAAAAAATCGGGAACGGCAAACGTATGCGCCGCTCCCGATATAAATTGAGTGTAGTCGCTGTGTCAGAATCCGTAGCCGAAGCCGATGTTGAAGAAGCCGCCACTGCAGTCGTCCATGAGGGAGTACTTGCCTTGCAGCGAGAGCTTGAATGTTGATGTCAGATAGATATCGAAACCAGCACCGAAGTCTGCACCAACGCGGGTATAGTCGCCCCCATGGTCAACATTCCAGTTGTTGAGGGTGAGACCTGTCAGGGGATATATGTTAAACCCTTTGGCCAGACGGAAAGGGAAGTGCATATCCACAGAGAATTCAAAACCAGAGAGACAGTCATTGCGGAAAATGTAGCCGACTTCCGGTGCTATACGCACGTGAGGCGCGATAGTATACTGGAAGTAGATGTCAGCATAACCGCCGCTGTTGTGGGTGGCGACACCGCCGGCGAGACCCAGTGTCATCTCGTTGCCCTTGGCACTTGCCGTAGAGCCGATGCCGGACAGCCCTGCCAAAGCAAGAGCCCCGACCGCGATTAGTTTGTTCATTGAGCATTTCATAGTTTATTCGGGTTTGTTTATGTGCAACCCCAGGCTGGCATCCATTCCGGGCTTGCGTGTTTGTACTATATTTATCCGTAGTAACGTTGATTAATCGGAAATAGTTTGTTACTTTTGCAATAAAATGAACGTAACCGTTCCACGGCATCTGCGGCTCGCCGCAGATTGTCTGCGAATATCGAACTGCGTAATGGATAGATTTGGATTTTATCGTGTTTCTGCGGCCTTTCCGCTGGTTAAGGTCGCCGATGTAAAATATAATGAGGAACAGACACTTGCATCAGTGCGAGATGCTGTATCACGCGGCTGTGAGCTGCTTGTCTTGCCCGAACTTGGGTTGACTGGCTATACATGTGGCGACCTCTTCCACCAACAGCTGATGCTTACAGCGGCAGAGGTGGCTCTTGCGCGTGTTGCCGAGGCTACTGCTGGCACTCGGCTGATGGCTATCGTAGGCGTGCCGCTGATGCACCAAGGCCGTTTGTACAACTGCGCGGCGGCATGCGCTAATGGGGAAGTGAAGGCTGTTGTGCCCAAATCATACTTGCCGAACTACAACGAATTCTACGAAAAACGTTGGTTTGCTTCCGGCAAGAATGTGCGCTGTGAGGATATATGCATCTGTGGCGAGAGCGTGCCTTTCGGCACTGACGTGATGCTGCGCCACGGCGGCGCATCGGTCGGCATCGAGATATGCGAGGACTTGTGGGTTCCTGCGCCGCCGAGCAACCGCATTGCGCTCGCTGGAGCAGACGTGATTGCAAACCTTTCCGCGACCGATGAGCTGATTGGCAAGCACGACTACCTGCGCTCGCTCGTTTCCGGGCAGTCTGCCCGCTTGCGCTGTGTATACGCTTACGCCTCGGCTGGGGCAGGGGAGTCTTCGACAGATGCTGTATATGCAGGCAATGCCCTGATAGCCGAGGACGGCCGGATGCTGTGTGAATCCCCGCGCTTCTCCGAATCTGCGCAAGCTGTGACCGCAGACGTAGACCTGGGAATGATACGCGCAGACCGCCGCCACATAGATACGTATTACGAGAATGATGATGAGCAACTTGGGTTCTGTACGGTTGACACTTGCGTTCCTGCAGATGATGCGGAAAGGCAGCTTGAATACCGAACCGTAAAACGTCATCCTTTTGTGCCCTCGGCCGGGCCGATGCTTGACGACCGCTGCCGTGAGGTAACATCTATACAGACTGCCGGACTTGTGCAGCGTCTGCGCGCGACTGGTTGTCGCCACCTAACAGTCGGAATCTCCGGAGGGCTTGACTCTACGCTTGCTCTGCTTATCTCCGTCAAGGCATTTGATGCGCTTGGACTTGACAGAAAAGGCATTTATGCGATAACTATGCCCGGGTTCGGCACTACGCACCGCACCCATACCAATGCGCACACCATAATGCAGCGGCTCGGGGTAACAGCTGTCGAAATACCCATTGCCGATGCCGTAAGACAGCATTTCCATGACATAGGGCAGGACGAGAATGTGCATGACGTGACATACGAGAATTGCCAGGCGCGTGAACGCACGCAGATACTGATGGACTACGGCAACCGCGTCGGGGCAATGGTGCTCGGCACGGGCGACCTGTCTGAACTCGCGCTGGGCTGGTGTACATACAATGCCGACCACATCTCTATGTATTCGGTCAACACATCTGTACCCAAGACATTAGTGCGCCACCTGGTGGAGTGGATAGCGTGCCGTGAGGAAGATGCGGAATTGCGCGACGCCCTCATGGACATAGTCAACACACCCGTCAGCCCCGAACTGATACCAGCTGACAAGAACGGCAACATTTCGCAAAAGACAGAAGACCTCGTAGGACCCTACGAGCTTCACGACTTCTTCCTCTACTATACCATGCGCTACGGCTTCACGCCGCGCAAGGTCTTCATGCTTGCCATGACTGCATTCGCCGGGACGTACGATGCTGATGTAGTGCGCCATTGGTTGCGGACATTCTACCGGCGGTTCTTTGCGCAGCAGTTCAAACGCTCGTGCCTGCCTGACGGTCCGAAGACTGGAAGCGTGTCCATATCGCCACGCGCTGACTGGCGCATGCCCTCCGACGCATGTTCACGCATCTGGCTCGACGAGGTAGATGCCATTTGACAATTCACGGCATTTTGTGTAACTTTGTAAGTTCAATGCAGCAGTGATGAGTGAAAAGGACGATATAGAAGCGGCAGTCAGCGTGTTGCGCGGCGGTGGGGTGATACTTTACCCTACTGATACCGTGTGGGGACTGGGCTGTGATGCGTGCAACGGCAATGCCGTAAGCCGCATTTTCGATATCAAGCACCGTCCGTCTGCCAAGTCAATGCTGCTGTTGGTAGCCGACATGGATATGACAGCTCGTCATGTGGCAACTGTTCCAGATGCTGCAAGACGCATTTTGGCAAACGCCAAACGCCCTACTACAATCATATACGACTGCGCACACGGCATATCCCCGTTGCTTCTCGCCGAGGACGGGTCTGTAGGCATACGCATACCCGGCTATGAATTTTGCGCTGAACTATGCCAGCGGCTTGGTTCTCCGCTCGTGTCTACATCTGCCAACATTTCAGGGCAACCTGCACCTGCGACATTCTCACAAATCGACCGGCAAATCTTAGATGCTGTGGACTATGTATGTGAAACAGGTAGGGAAGGCCGTCCGCAAATGCAGCCGTCCGACATCATCAAAGTGTCGGCAGGCGGTACAGTAACTAACATAAGAATATTCGACAGTGGTCTCGATCAACACACAAAGGGCTAAATATGTGTTCTCCGACTGGTTGACGACGAGCATTGCGTTTCTGCTGTTCAATGTCTACCGCTTCTTCCACTTTTCGGTGGGGGATTATGAGGCGCATACCTATACCCTGTGGATGTACCTGGCCGACAACAAAATGCTTGTTGAGGAAATCCTGTTTCCGCTGGTCATGCTCTTTGTATATTGGCTGTCCGGATATTACAACAATCCATTCCAACGGTCAAGGTTGCAGGAACTGTATACGACCGCTTATACCGCGATTATCAACACCCTGTTGATTTACCTTGTCCTGCTAACCAATGACCAGATAGCCGTATCATCGAGCAACTACGCCATGCTGGCGACGATATTCGGACTTCTGTTTGGCATGACATACCTCGGCCGGGTAATCCTGACGGGTGCGCGTTTCCGCAAAATCAGGCAAAACAGGTGGGCATTCCGGACCATAATAATCGGCACACGAGACAAGGCACGCGAGGAGACACGCAGGCTCGAATCGTCGCTTGCCAACCTCGGGTATGTGGCTGAGGGCTATGTGCTTATAGACAGCGATGCCGTAGGGCGTGAGTTCTTAGGAAAGCCAGTGTACTCGCTTGAAGACCTGAAAGATGTGTGCCAAAGGGACAAGATTTCACAGATACTAATCACACTGCCCTCTACGTCTGATTCGGGATTGCTAAAATTACTGGGACGGCTTTTCGCCCTCGACATACCGGTGAAAATTGCACCAGACCTGCAGTCTTACTTGACTTCTGGCATTCGGCTTCAGGATATATACGGTGAGCCATTTGTCGATTTGACTACACCTCACCTGCGCGAAGCATCGCAGAACATCAAACGCACGCTCGATGTCTTGATTTCAGCCATTGCGCTGATTTTGCTGGCAGCGCCGTTCCTTATACTTGCGTTCCTGATAAAGTCAGATTCAAAAGGCCCGGTTTTCTATCGGCAGCAGCGCATAGGCCGTCACCGCAGCCCATTCTTCATCTACAAGTTCCGCACTATGTATGTAGATGCCGAGGCCGCCGGACCGCAGCTGTCAAGTGACAATGACCCACGTGTGACACGTATCGGCCGCATCATGCGCAAATACCGCATAGACGAGCTGCCACAGTTCTGGAATGTGCTGACAGGTGACATGTCGCTCGTCGGCCCACGTCCTGAACGTGAGTTCTATATACGCCAAATACTCGAGAAAGCACCATACTATACGCTCCTGCACCAGGTTCGCCCAGGCATAACCTCGTGGGGAATGGTGAAATACGGGTACGCCTCAGATGTTGACCAGATGATCGAGCGTGTACCTTATGATTTGCTCTACCTGTCGAATATGTCCATATCCGTCGATTTCAAAATATTAATCTACACAGTCCGCACCGTATTGCTCGGCAAAGGGAAATAAAACAACCGAAGAATGGCATACAAGGAAAGAGACAACAAGTGGACACGCCTGTGGATAAGCATAGCTGAATGGCGTGAGCGGCACATCAAGGAACGAAACTTCCTCGTAATGCTTGCCCTCGTTGTCGGTGTGCTGTGCGGATTTGCGGCACAGCTGCTCAAACTCCTCATACACTTGATTTCCGGATTGCTTACTTCCGGCATGGATGACGGCAACGTCAACTACTGGTATCTGGTATTTCCTGTTGTAGGCATACTGATAGTGTCCGTGTTCATACGGTATGTGGTCAAGGACAACATTTCGCACGGTGTCACCCGCGTGCTTTATGCCATCTCGAGGCGTAAGTCGCGACTGAAGAAGAAAAACATATACGCTTCGCTTGTAGCATCGTCGGTTACAATAGGCTTTGGCGGCTCTGTCGGTGCAGAGGGCCCAATTGTATTCACAGGGGCGGCTATCGGCTCCAACATCGGCCAGGCATTCCGCCTTTCGCCAAAAATTCTGATGATACTCGTAGGCTGCGGTGCGGCGGCGGGTATTGCCGGCATATTCCGGGCACCGATAGCGGGCATGCTTTTCACTATTGAGGTGTTGATGATAGACCTGACCGCAGCGACGGTCATGCCGCTTATTATCGCATCTGTTTCAGCTGCTACAGTCGCATACGTTCTTGAGGGATACAACTCCGAGTTTTTCTTTGCACAGAGTGAGCCGTTCCTGACAGGCAAAATACCTTATACCATACTCCTCGGCATTTTCTGCGGTTTCATCTCCCTCTACTTCACGCGCTGCATTTTCGGAATGGAGACATTCTTCAAGCATATCAGCAAACGGTGGGTCAAGATACTCGTCGGAGGCATCATCCTTGCCATTCTCATTTTCCTTTTTCCTTCACTGTACGGAGAGGGTTATGACACTATCGACCTGCTGCTCGACGGCGATGTAAAAGCAGTTGTAAACGGCACGTTCTTCTATCTGGACCGCGATAACGTGTGGGTAATTGCTGGTGTCCTGTCAGCTATTGTACTGCTGAAAGTGTTTGCCACCTCTGCCACCAACGGAGCCGGAGGTGTCGGAGGCACATTTGCCCCGTCGTTGTTTGTCGGGGCATTGGCCGGATTCCTATTCGCTTATGTATTCAACGAGCTGAACCTCGGCGTGACCGTCTCAGAGAAGAATTTCGCGCTGATGGGCATGGCTGGCGTGATGAGCGGTGTGATGCACGCACCGCTTATGGCGATATTCTTAACTGCCGAGATGACAGGTGGCTACGACCTGTTCTTGCCACTGCTGATAGTCTCTTCGCTCTCATACATGACCATACGCATTTTTGAGCCGTACAGCATCTATACCATGCGTCTTGCCAAGCACGGAGACTTGCTTACGCACCATAAGGACAAGGCCGTGCTAACCATGCTGAATGTCGATGAACTCATCGAGCGCGACTTCAAGAGCGTGACGCCTGACATGACCCTCAAACAGGTTGTCGATACTATTGCCACATCGACGCGCAACCTGTTCCCGGTTGTGGACGATGAGAACAACCTTGTCGGCGTAGTATTGCTCGATGACATACGCAACATCATGTTCCGCCCCGACCTCTACAAGAAAATGCACGTGCGCCGGTTCATGTCAATGCCTCCCGACCGTATCGACATACACGACTCAATGGAAAATGTAATGCGCATTTTCGACAAGACCAACGCATGGAACCTTCCCGTAGTTGACGGCACGAAATACGTCGGCTTCGTGTCAAAATCCAAGATTTTCAATTCATACCGCAAACTGTTGCGCCATTATTCTGACGACTGACAGCATATATTGCGGCATAAACATTGGTGAACAATGAAGAAACTCCAAGATATAAAAATAGTGTTTTTCGGCACTCCGGAATTTGCCGTTGCCTCGCTTGACGCGCTGGTGTCAAAGGGCGCGAACATCGCAGCAGTCGTAACCATGCCCGACAAGCCTGCCGGACGCGGACACAAGATGTACCAAAGCGATGTCAAGAAGTATGCAGAGGCGCATGGACTGCCTCTGTTGCAGCCCGCCAACCTGAAAGACCCGCAGTTTATAGATGTTCTTCAGGCTATAGGCGCTGACCTGTTTATCGTGATCGCATTCCGCATGCTGCCTCAGGCTGTGTGGCAGATGCCCCCGCTCGGCACATTCAACCTGCACGCTTCCCTGTTGCCCAAATACCGTGGTGCAGCCCCTATAAACTGGGCTGTCATGAACGGCGAAACAGAGACTGGAGTGACTACATTCATGCTTAAGCACGAGATTGACACCGGAGACATCCTTTCGCAGCGAAAAATTGAAATATTGCCGACAGACAATGTCGGAGATGTGCATGACCGGCTTATGGCGATTGGTGCGGAGGAAGTGGTTAAAACCGTGGAGATGATAGCTGCCGGCACTGCAAAGCCGATGCCGCAGCCCGAGGGTGAGTTTACTCCAGCCCCTAAGATATTCAAGGAGGATTGCCATATCGACTGGTCTCAAAACACCGAAACTATACACAATCAAGTGCGCGGGCTTTCTCCCTACCCAGCTGCTTACACGTTCATTCATGACGCTAATGGCAAGCAGGTTTGCGCCAAAATATTTGTGTCCGCAGTACGTCCCTTCACTGTTGACGGTGTGCAGGGCATGACATCAGGCGGCAAAATAGACAGCGGCAAAGTGAATGTGTTGAAAAATTCCATGTACGTGATGACTGGCGATACTGATTGTCACGGCTGCTGCATAGAAATACTTGAATTGCAGCCGGCCGGGAAAAAGCGCATGACTGCAGAAGCATTCCTCGCCGGCTATAACCCTGATTTTTGCGAATGACATGGGAACACACAAGCAGAATTGCCGCATAATAGCTGACGTATTACATAGCCATGGTGTCAGGCATATAGTTTGCTCGCCCGGCTCGCGCAATGCACCGATGCTTTTGGCGGTAGATTCGCTCCCCAAGGTCGAGACGCATATAGTGATTGACGAACGGTCAGCCGCGTTTGTAGCCCTAGGTTTAGCCCAGATTTCGCGTGAGCCTGTCGCTTTGGTATGCACTTCAGGCACGGCTCTTCTAAACTATGCTCCAGCCGTGGCCGAGGCATACTATCAGGGACTGCCGCTTATAGTGGTTTCCGCAGACCGTCCGGAGCGTTGGATAGACCAAGACGACTCGCAGACGCTTCGCCAGCCTGGTGCGCTCTCCAATTTCGTCAAGAAAAGCTACGACATTCATGATTTCGCAGCTGACAATGCGGATATGTGCCGCTATGCCAACCGCGAGGTCAATGATGCCATGATTACGGCATTGCGCCGCCGGCGCGGTCCGGTGCATATCAACGTGCGTCTTGACGAACCATTGACTTCGGGCAGGCAAATCCCGTTCTCGCAACAGCGGAAAATCAGCTGTGTGGAAACAGAGGACATACTGGCAAAAGATACAGTTTACGACCTGGCGCAACAGGCGGCTGGCAAACGTGTGCTTGTCGTTGCCGGATTCATGCTCCCAGACGACCACTTGAACAAGGCAATGCTGCGACTTGTCTCATTGCCTAATGTGTATGTGATGCACGAAACGGTATCCAACCTGCATCTGCCGCGTCAGCACAGTGCGGTTGACGTTATCCTATCGCACCTTACGCCACAACAGCGCGAAGATTTGCGCCCTGACATAATAATCACCCTCGGAGGCGCACTTGTGTCGCGTGCGGTCAAGGAGTTTTTGCGCTCTTCAGCTGGAGTAGAGCATTGGACTGTCGGGCATAGCCATACTACTGTGGACTGCTTCAATTCACTGATGCTGCGCATAGAGGCCGATCCTGCCATGTTCCTTTCTGCTTTTGCGAAATTATTGGCTAAAAACAATTCTGACAACGGTTATGCAGCCGCGTGGTCCTCGTGCAAGAAGGATGCCATCGCTTCGCACAACCGGTTTGTTGGGTCAGCTGACTGGAGCGACTTGCGTGCTTGCCAGATGATATTTGACAGCATGCACGATGATTTCAATGTGCAGTTAAGCAACGGCGCTTCAGTGCGTTACGCGCAGCTGTGCATGTCCTCAATGCCGCATGGCTGCTACTGCAACCGAGGGGTATCAGGCATCGATGGCTGCCTTTCAACTGCGATAGGCGCAGCAATGGCTTATCCTGAAACGACAGTGCTCGTGACAGGCGATATGTCTATGGCGTATGACATTGGCGCACTATCCATAGCTGAAATACCGGAACGGCTGAAGATTATTGTATTGAACAATCAGGGCGGCGGCATTTTCCGCTTCATACCTTCTACACGCTCCTTGCCCGAGCGTGAACGTTATTTCTGCGCTCCGCCGCGACTGCCGCTGAATATGCTTGCCCCGGCATACGGCATAGAGTATTTTGCTGCTTTCTCTGCGAACCAACTGCAGCAGACGCTGCCTATGTTTCTCGCTCCGAGGCTCGCCCCGGCTATACTTGAGGTCATTACACCTGGCGAACGCAGTGCGCAGATACTCATTGACTACATGAACAGAAACAAACAACAAACATATTGATATGTACGATTGGAAACCAATTAAACAATATACCGACATCCTCTTTGAACAGTTTGAGGGGATTGCGAAAATAACTATCAACCGTCCGCGTGTCTACAACGCTTTCCGCCCACAGACAAACGCTGAAATGCTTGACGCAATGAACATTTGCCGTGAGCGAAACGACATCGGCGTAGTGATACTCACGGGCATGGGCGACAAGGCCTTCTGTTCCGGAGGCGACCAGAACGTGAAGGGCGTAGGCGGCTATATCGACGAGAACGGTGTGCCGCGCCTGAACGTGCTTGACTTGCACAAGGCTATTCGTTCTCTGCCCAAACCCGTAATTGCAATGGTCAACGGCTACAGCATCGGCGGAGGCAATGTGCTGCAAGTGGTGTGCGACCTCTCGATAGCTTCAGAAAATGCTCGTTTCGGCCAAACCGGTCCTAAAGTGGGGAGCTTTGATGCCGGTTTCGGCTCGTCTTACCTTGCCCGCTGTGTCGGACAGAAAAAGGCTCGCGAGATTTGGTTTCTCTGCAAGCAGTACACCGCGCAAGAAGCTCTCGAAATGGGCATGGTCAACAAGGTTGTGCCGTTTGACCGCCTCGAAGAGGAGACCGTGGAATGGTGCCGCACCATATTGAAGCGCAGCCCAATGGCTATCCGTATGATTAAGCGTGCTCTCAATGCTGAACTTGACGGACAGCACGGCCTTATGGAGTTTGCCGGCGACACCACGCTGATGTATTACCTTATGGCTGAAGCGCAGGAGGGGAAGAACGCATTCCTCGAGAAGCGCGACCCTGATTTCGACCAATTCCCTAAATTCCCCTGACCGGGACAATCTGTTATGCGACTATCGTTTGCACCGTATATTCTCCATTTCCGCACCCCTTCGGGAACGTCTCGCGGCATACTGACCGAGAAGCCAACATACTTCATCAAACTGTATGACGAACAGAACCCGGAGGTCTGCGGAATAGGAGAAGCTCCCTATTTCCCGGGACTGTCGCCTGAAGACGGCAGCCGGTATGAGTATAAGCTGATAGAGCTGCTTGCCAATGTTGCGCTCGGTCGGCAAACAGACCTCTCTCGCCACCCGTCAATACAGTTTGGCTTTGAACAGGCGTTGTATGACCTCGTGTCTGGCGGCAAAGGCATCTATTTCCCCTCGAAGTTTACAGAGGGCGAGGCTCATATTGACATCAACGGATTGGTGTGGATGGGGTCGCATGATGAGATGTTGCAGCGTGTCGAGGAGAAACTCTCGCTCGGGTTCCGCTGTATCAAGCTGAAAATCGGTGCGATAGACTGGCAATCAGAAATTGACTTGATACGAGCGATCAGGCGGCGTTATTCAGCAAATGAAATCACCGTGCGCGTAGATGCCAACGGTGCATTCTCAATGGACGATGTCTTCCCTCGCCTTAAACTGCTTGCCGACCTCGGCATACATTCAATTGAGCAACCAATCCGCGCCGGTTATCCCGAGTTGATGGCATTTGTATGCAAGATGTCTCCAGTACCAGTTGCTCTCGACGAGGAACTTATTGGCGTGTACGACACCGAGAGCCGCAAGCGGCTTCTCGACTGTATCAAACCAGCATACATTATCCTGAAGCCCGCGCTTGTAGGCGGATTTTCCGGTGCGGCTGAATGGATAGAATTGGCTCAAGAGCGTGGAATAGGGTGGTGGATAACGTCGTCGCTCGAGTCAAATGTGGGGCTTAACGCCCTCGCGCAGTGGACTGCAACACTCGGCACAGGTGGCCTGCCGCAAGGTCTCGGCACAGGTGCGCTGTTCACTAACAATGCACCGTCGCGCCTTGTATTGTCTGGTGATAAGTTGTCCTTTGACACCGCAGCAGTTCGTGACAAGTCATTTTTTGATGCCCTGCCATGGAGGGAATGACATACGATAAACTTCGCCAGCAGTGGAAGGATAATTCCCCTTGCATAGAAGCGCATACCTCCGGGTCAACAGGCACTCCGAAAAGGATTTGCTTGCCCAAAGATATGATGCTCCGTTCTGCACAGCGCACCATATCATATTTCGGCATCACCCACAGTTCTCATCTGTACAGCTGCATATCGCCGCAATTCATCGGAGGCAAGATGATGCTTATTCGCGCTATTGTCGCTGGGTGCGAATTTGAGTATGAGCTACCGTCCAACCATCCGCAAATCGGCGACCGCAGCAGACTATATGACCTTGTGTCAGTTGTTCCTTCACAGATGCACCATATATTGCAGTCACCGCACATTCTTGCTCATGTGAAAAATTTCCTTGTTGGCGGCAGTGCAATACCGCTGCCGTTACGCGAGGCTATTGCCAAAGCCGGCATCACTGCATACGAAAGCTATGGCATGACCGAAACCGCTTCGCACATCGCCCTGCGCCGTATCGGTTTGGATGACAAGCCGTTCTCCGTACTGCCTGGCATCTCTCTTTCTGCTGATAAACGCGGCTGCCTTGTCATAGACATGGGCATTGACGGAGTTGTCGTTACCAACGACATTGTAGAATTTGCCGATGAGGCAAAAAACTTGTTCCACATACTTGGCAGGGTTGACGATGTTATTATAACTGGCGGCATGAAAGTACACCCGGCACAAGTAGAAAAGTTGCTGTCTCCGCTGTTCCCGGACATAAATATATGCGTCACTTCATGCCCCGACGCTCTTTGGGGCAGCCGCGTAATACTGTTGGTTGAAACAGATTGTCTTGCAAATACAGGGGACATTATGCAGAAAATGCATGAACTTATGCCGCCGCACTGTATCCCTAAGGAAATCCGTCCAGTCAGTACATTGCCGCGTACAGCCTCAGGCAAGATAATTCGCCGTCCTTTGAATGATTAGCGTGTACTTTGGCAAAAATTCGAGCGGTAATCACTCGTATGTCAGAATAATGTTGTAAATTTGTGTCGTAAAACATATTCCGTACTACAGGTAATTACAAGGTTAAGGTAAGAATGATCAAAAAGAGTACACTCGAACATATCATCAGCCACGATATGGCAGAACTCTGGAGCGTGCTGAAGCCCGAGGAAAAGCGTATCGTGACCGAGAACTTCACTATCCACAATTTCAAGAAGAACCAGATAATCTATGCCGAGAAAGAGCCGCCCGAATCGCTATGGTGCTTGCTGAAAGGCAAGGTCAAAATGTACAAGATGGGCATCGGCGAGCGTGTGCAGATACTTCGCCTATATCGCCCGGTACAGTATTTCGGATACCGGGCATACTTTGCCGGCGAGGATTACCTCTCTTCTTGCGCAGCCTTCGAACCGTCGGTCATTGGCTCTATCCCGATGAAGATTGTGGAAGACCTAATCCGTAACAATACAGATGTCGCGATGTTCTTCATCCACGAGTTGTCGCGCAACCTCGGCGGCTCAGACACGAAAATAGTAAACCTGACGCAGAAGCACATTCGCGGCCGCCTGGCAGAATCACTGCTGCTGCTCGCCGACAATTATGGGTTGGAAGATGACGAGGCGACGCTTCGCATATACATGAGCCGCGAGGATCTCGCCAACCTCTCCAACATGACAACCTCAAATGCCATTCGCACGCTGACCGCTTTCGTCAACGAAAAACTGATACTCGTGGACGGACGACGCATCAAAATAATCAACGAACCGCAGTTGCGCAAGATTTCCAAATTCGGATAACTGCACAATTGATGACAAACAATTTATACCATGAAAAAAACACTCTTCCCGATATACCAATGGGTAATCACTGTGCCGATACTCGCACTCGTCACAATACTCACCGCGCTGATTACCATAATTGGCACAGCCCTCGGCAAACGCGACTACTGGGGATATTGGCCGGCTCGCTTTTGGTCGCGATGTGTATGCACGCTTTGGTTCATTCGTATCAAAGTTAAAGGCCGCGAGAACATTGACCCAAATACATCTTACGTATTTGTCGCCAATCATCAGGGAGCAGTCGATATTTGGACGATATACGGCTATTTGAACCATAATTTCAAGTGGCTGATGAAAAAAAGCCTCGAGAAAGTCCCGTTTGTCGGGCCAGCATGCCGCGCAGCCGGCCATGTTTTTGTCGATGACAGCAACCCCCGAGGCATCCGCGAGACGATAGGGGAGGCAGAGCAGCGTTTGCGCGGCGGCATGTCTGTAGTGATTTTCCCCGAAGGGTCACGCACTTACGACGGGAATTTGCGTCCATTCAAGCGCGGTGCGTTCATGCTTGCCGCCGAGTTCGGGCTGCCTGTTGTGCCTATAACAATAGACGGTGCATTTGACTGCATGCCGCGCACAACGTACAATGTCACCCCAGGAACAGTGAACGTCACCATTCACCCGCCTATCTATCCCGGGCCGCGTGGATTCAACACCAAGCAGCTTCTCGAGCAATCCCGCGAGCAGATACAGTCAGTGTTGCCGCATCGCGGAGATGTAGCAACACAAGAGGAATGACTATAACCGGCTCGTCAGCGCAGGTACAGGTTGGAATTGCGCTCCCTGCCGATTGTCGTTTCAGGACCGTGGCCAGGGTACACTATAGTGTTGTCTGGCAGAGGCATCAGCTTTTCGCGTATGCCGGTGAGCAGTTGTGTCATGCTGCCGCCAGGCAGGTCTGTACGCCCGATGCTGCCAGCAAAAAGGACATCCCCCGCAAACAGAAATCCGTCTTTCTCGTCATATAGCACGATTCCGCCAGGCGAGTGTCCCGGCACATGCAACACCTTCAACTCCCCGTTGCCGATGCGTATGATGTCGCCATCGCTCAGGTAGTGCGTAATGTGTACGCCCTCCGCCTGTTTCGTCAGACCGAACATTTCCGCCTGATGGTCTATGCGCTCGCCAAGCACCTCGTCTGCCGGGTGTGCTTCAACCTTGACACCGTACTTGTTGCTCACATAGTTGTCGCCAATGGCGTGGTCTATGTGCATGTGCGTGTTGAGCAAGTGAGTAACAGTCAGCTTTTCGCGTGCTATGAAACTGTCGAGAGCGGCAAACTCCTCGGGGAGAGTCATGCCAGGGTCGATAATTGCACATTCGCGTGTTTCCTCGTCGTATGCGACGTATGTATTTATCCCGAACAGGGACAGTTCAAATCTTGCTACTTTCATCATTATATTTGTCTGCCAGCAGCAGAAGTCATTTCGCCGGCGTGTATATCAGCTTCTTCGTTCTGAAAAACGGTTCAGCAAACCACTTTGATATTTCCACAGTCTCGCTCGGAGGCAACCCCTTCAGCTCATTGGTCACATCGCCGCCCTTCAGCGTAATCAAGCCGTTAGGGACAGCATTGATGCCCTTGTCTGCGAAATTGCGTCTGACCAGCTTCATCAGTTCATTCTGCGGCATGACAGCACGGCTCACAACAAAGTCGAACCGGTCATGGCACTCGCCAATGTCACCATGTTGAAAAGTCACGTTGTCAAGCCCGCACTCACGCGCCACCTCCGTAGCAACGCGGATTTTCTTGCCTATTCGGTCTATCAAGTGGAAATGCACCTGCGGAAAAATGACCGCGAGGGGCAACCCAGGCAGACCTCCGCCCGTGCCGAGGTCAAGCACACGGCTATTGGCAGCGAAGTTGAGGAACTTGGCTATTGCAAGCGAGTGCAGCAGGTGGTGCGTCTCGAGATTGTCGATGTCCTGACGCGAAATGACATTTATGCGGCTGTTCCATTCCGGGTACAGACGCAACATGATGTCAAACCGCTCGCGCTGCGCCACAGACAGCTGCGGAAAATATTTCTCTATTGTAGTTGCCATACCTGTCTATTTGTACTGCAAAGGTAGTCAAAATCCCCGATATACAGCGCATTGTCCGCTTCTGGCACACGCATTGTCCGATATGACCATAAAGATGTCCGATGCTGCTATGCGCAAAACTCGCATAATGCCTAAATTTGCAATGTGGTTAGCAGGAACTGCCATATATCTCTCCTCTCCCATAACCTGATAAAATCGTGTGTAATTAATTCGACAGGAGCCGTCCCGAATCGGGCGGCTCCAACATCATTTTTTGGGCGTAATGCAATATGGTCAGAATCCTACCCGGCGGCGTGCCGGTGTGTCCGAACCCTCCATTTTCACTTTAATTGATTCGTACTTACTCAACATTTCGCGACTCAACGACGGCAACGTATTTCGGATTGCCTCGGTCAGCAGTTCCATCGTTATGCGGCTATGCCGATGCAAGGCATTGCGTGACGCCTCATTGACTATCAACTGTATGTCTGCAGATACATAGTATTCCGTCAGCTCTGCCAACTTGTCATAATCCAATCCGAAATCATACGGACGCTTGCTCAAATACAGCCTAAAGAGAGCTGCTCTTGCCTCCTTGTCGGGTGCGCCGACATAGAACTTCTTATCCAAACGACCGGCACGCAAGATTGCGGGGTCTATCATGTCTGGATAGTTCGTTGCCCCGATTATGAAAACTCCCTTTTCGCCGGTTCTGTCCATTTGAGCGAGCATCTCATTGACAGCACTTCGAGACATCTCGTGAACGTCGCTCTGACGGTCTGGAACGAGTTCATTCATTTCGTCTATGAATATTACCGTTGGGGCTTTTTCTTCCGCCTCTTTGAACATTTGAGCTATATTCTCCTGTGTAGCGTTCACATATCGGCTTTTCAGTGTCGCCGGGGTGATACACAGGAAATTGAAGCCGACTTCCTCTGCAAAATGCTTGGCAAAGAATGTCTTGCCGCACCCTGGAGGCCCATACAGAAGCATGCCATTGGGTATTGTCACACCATAACGTCGGTATTCTTCGGGATTATGAAGCGGCTCAATTACTTCTTCTCGCAACTGACGTTTCAGTTCCTCCATACCGGCAATGGCAGCAAACCCTTCGCCTTCAGCCTTTTCAAACTTAGGTGTTGCCTGTTTGCGCGACCCGGCATCTGACAATATTTTTGTCTTCGTAGATTGTCTCGGGATTTCAGTTTTGCCGTCAATGGCTCGGATGAACTCTTCAGCAGTCTGGAAGCGGTCCTCCGCATCATAGCTAACAGCCTTGGCTATCACATTGAGCAACTGGTCATCAAGCTCAAACTTGTTCAGCATTGGCAAATCCAGCTCCTTGTCGTGCTCAGCAAGTATGACATCAATAATGTCTTGGCTGTCAACTCGCGAAACATCGACAAACCATGGCAACCTGCCGTAAAGCAGGTGATATATCATCACCCCGACGGAGTACAAATCAGATTGCACGGAGCTAACCCCTGAAAACCGCTCTGGAGCGATGTAGAACAGGTTCTGGCTTTTCAAGTCAGGTTTTGCCAAACTTGTCCCGAAAAACTGCGAGCTGCCCAATCCCACGAGTTTCAAATCATTTATACTGCCTGTTAAATCCAGCAGTACATTATTGATTGTCACTCCATTGTGAATTATCGGTGTAGAGCGCGTGTGCATATACGCCAATGCAAAAAGAACAGCTTTGGCAATGCCCTTAATCTCATAAACCGATATGTCATCGTCACGGATAATGCGCTGCGCCAGCGTTTCGCTGCTGACATAGTCGGTAACGAGGTATGCGAACAGCCTGCCGTCAAATGTCAGTCTGCCCGAATCTCTGTATTTGAGCAGGTTATGGTGGTCAAGCAGCTTGGCAACTTCGATTTCCACTACTTGTCCCTCGTTGTCTATCCTGTCACGACGCAACTTGCTGCAATCAATGAGTTTCAGGAAGCAAGTATGCCCTTCAGGGTCTTTTACGCGGTATGTTTCCGCACAGGCCTCTTGCTTGTACGGAAACGATACCGTGTAATTCCCGATTATGTCGTCCTTTTGGAAAAGCATCTTGTATATTGTCTATCTACGACTTGATGAGTATCCTCCGACTTGCGCGATGCATGAACTCACAGTCATAATCCACCACCAAATGTTGTATCCTGTGGTGTAACAATCCGCCTTATACAGAGCATCTGTGAACCAACTGCGAATCCAATTAGGCACAAAAAACATTCCATGCCATATTCCAGAAAGCCATCCATATTCTACACCCGGCTCTATGTCGCAACACAACCAGCCGATGAAGCAGTATATCAATATCGTTAATAGTATCGGCATATTTCAATGTGTTTAGGCTGACGTTGACTACTTTCAATCATTTCAGCAGACCTCCGGCATTCGCAGCTTCGTCATCGGGCATTAGTCGAATGAGTTCAACCGCAATCGGATGCAGCTTGTCAACTGTCGGACCGTTGTTGATTTCCTCCATGCCTCTATTCACCAACTGGCGTGCGCGTGAAGCGTCCTTCCAGCGCATTGACCCGAAACGGCTATTGCAATTCTGGATTAGACCGGCACACTGGTATACCAATGTGAGGTGAACAAACAATTCACGAACTTGATCCAAAACCGTGCGACCCAATTTAGGGTCTTTGGCGCGTATAGCCTCGTCTGTCTGCATACGCAGCTGCGCTACGTTACGGGC
>ENA-OUQC01000635-OUQC01000635.1-human-gut-metagenome-genome-assembly--contig:-NODE-635-length-23792-cov-7.573156_pt1 | contig 23792 bp, 15 predicted proteins | sample MGYA00237942_ERZ548815 | MGnify/ENA primary metagenome ERZ548815 (study PRJEB26490, sample SAMN05194722) | human gut metagenome | biome: terrestrial biome; feature: human-associated habitat; material... | reverse complement strand
GTTCCAGTCCGTGACGTTTACAGATATCTAAAAACATTGTCCGGCAGGCAGAATCAAAAACAACCTTACGGTTATTTGTCTTTGATCTTTTCTTTTCCGGATTCGGAAGTTCAAAGCCAAGTTCTTCCAGTGCCGCTTCCTGTTTCGGTTCAATCTCCCCATACCGGTTCGTAGCATCGAATACATGACGCTCATGAATATGCGGAGTCGCTTCGTCCATGTGCAGTGACCAGTCAATGATATGCACATTAGAACCAAACCGCTCATCGAACTCTTTCTTGAATTCATCAAAAACCAAAACCAGCGTTTCCACAGAAGCGTGTTCATCTATCGTCCCAAGCTGATAGATACTTTCTTCCGGACAGGTCTTTTTATTTTTCAGAACATCTTCCACCCCTTTACATCTGTCGGGGTGTCTTGCTTTCTCATGACGTTTATTCTGGTTAATCACATAATCGCTGTAATGATCCACATAGTATGCCATCTCAATCTGGTTAAAAGAAAAATTATCCTCTTTTCCCCGGTCTGCCATTGTGGTATATCCCTGATAGCAGTCCCAGTAAATATTCTGACGGACACGTTCATTGTCAATATGCTCACTGTGTTCCGGGTCAAATCTCCGGTCATTGTGAAGCGGATTGTAAACACCGTCTTTCCCAGATCTGCCGTTATGCCTTGTGCCTTTCAATTCACATCTCTCCTTTTTTCAAGTTGTTTCCCCGGAGGGGATTGCAGCGAAGCTTCCAAAAGTCTCTGTCCCCGTTACAGACAGTACCCAGTACCATATGGCGAAACGCCATATCACTGGGCAATGGCTGCCGCCCTTAACCTGCTAAGGGCTTTGCCCCTTAACCCCAGCAAGATGCTGCCGCTCTTTGCAATCTGGGCACAAAGGACTTCCAGCCCTCTGTACTCCCAGCAGACAAAACGTAACTCCTGCCGCTGTCCCTTCAGCATGATCTCCGTTCCGTCTGTTTTTCAAAAATCCTCTGCATCGGATTTTGTGAAAATATAAAAATGGGTAAAACAAAGGGCACTAACTTTTTACGGTTAATGCCCTTTCCTTTACTCATTCACTTTTCAGATAATTCCTGTATGTATCATTCTGATAATTGCTTCAGAACCATTTTAACATTCTTCCTAAGTTTCATTCCGTCCCTCAGTCCCAACCGGTAGAAAAATTCTTCTGTCTCTGCTCCACTGTTAAATATCTGGTCGCAATATTTTGTAATGGCCTCTTCCTGTTTCTGTGGAAGTGTGGCAATCACTTTTTTATATTCTTCCTCAACTTCATCTGGTTCTGTCACAGACGGCTGGCTCAGTTTCCAGTCTGCATACTCTTTTCCCATATGCTCCGTTATGGTCAGGTTGATAAATTCTTCAATCTCTTTTGTAATCTTCATTTAAGAATCCTATTCCTTTCTCCAGTGGTCTACTTCATCAATCTGATTTTGATTGTTTCCAGCCACACCACTGCCCAGCCAGAAAGCACAGCAGGATATAAAGTATAAAACCTGCCACAAGCATCCTGACCGCTTCTGTGCCTGTCTCCTGTCCGAATCCATACCCTAAAACTGCTGTAATGCAGATGATCCCCGACAGGATATGAAATACCGTTGCCGACAGCCATGTGAAGAACATAACCACCAGTTGTATCATTGTCAGGCATATACGCACTGGCAGTAATACGATTTTCACAATAATTCTTACAACAACCATGACTGTCCACCCCTTTCACTGTTTCAGATAACTACGATAGCTGTCTATCACAGAATCTGTCACACCGCTTTTGTAAATCTTTCGGATATCAACGATTTTTTCATCTTTCAAAAGTTTCAGCCAGTCCAGTAAATCTTTTCTGCTGTTTGCAAAATTACAACATCTTCCGTCTGCGTATTCAATCCGGTATCTCATAAGTCCCTCCTACACATACACCAGTTCATTTAAAATAATTTCATCTACCCGGCTTCTTGCATTGTTTGCCCGGCGAACCCATTCCATCTGATCTCTGCTTTTCAATTCTTTCGTAATGCCTTCCTGCTCCATAATCTGTTCCATGAGGAAATCCCTGCGTTCCAAACACTGCTCATTCAGATCTGCGAGATACGTCCAGAGCTTACCACTCAATGTCAGATAGGAATACAAGCCACTCTTGTAATCTTTCAGATAGTTTCTGTGAAGACTTCCATAAAAACCAATCTCTCTTTTCTCTTCGGGTACTGCGATCAGTGGCAGATAGATTTCCCCGACAAGGATATAATCCAGACCATTACTGTTATCGTGAATGATTCTTTCTAATTCGCTCATGCTGATGCAACTCCTTTCTTCGGTTCTGCTGGTGGAAGCAGTGATACCGGCACGAACACACCCTTTGCAATATCTTCCTGACGGATTTCCTCTTTTTTTGCATCCATCTCAGCTTTCTTTTTTGCCTTTGTCCGTTCATAGTATTCTTGCTGCTTGCCATTTGCTTTCCTTTTCAAGTAATTCTGATGAAGCCTGTCTTTTCTGGCTTCCCGCTTCTTCATTTCTTCAATTTCCTCTGGTGTCATTTCCACCTCACCGAAATGTGGAGGTAAATATTTCCCAATGAAGTTAAAATAGATTTCCACTTCCTGAGTTGTCTCAATGCTTCCTTTTCGGTCACGCTCATGAACCACAATCTTTTCTACAAATTCATTCAGCATGTAAGTGGTCAATTCCTCAAAATTTTGGTATTTATCAACAAGAGCAATAAACTTCTCCGCTGATCTGCGGCCTTCTTCATAGCCTGATAATTCAGCTTCCATATCTGCAATTTCTGCCGACAAATCTTTCTGTTCTTTAGAATACTGTCCGTCAAGAATCGCATAGCGTTCATCTGGCAGCTTGCCAAGAATATTGTCCTCATAAATTCTGCAGATCAGTTTTTCCAGTTCCTGCACACGCTTTTTTGCCTCTGCCAATCTGCTTTTCAATCTTGTGATCTCACTGGACTGCTGTGAAGTCTGTGCCTTTTTTACTGTCTCCAAAAATTCTTCACGATTCAACTGTGAATACTCCGCAACAGCCTTTAAAAGTTCCTTAATCAGCTCCATAACCACATCTGCATTAATTCTGTGCTGTGTCTGGCAGAGTGTTCCAACCGGAACTTTAGAATATGCCGAACAGGTATATTGTGGCACCCGCTTGCCATTATTTACCCGATGGACATACATTTTAGAACCGCAGTCTGCACAATACATCAGACCTGTCAGCGGATGGGCTTCTCCCCATCCATCTGGATACCTTCTCACATTGCTTCGGATTCTCTGCACATTGTCAAAAGTTTCCTGATCTATAATGGCTTCCTGCGTGTTCTCAAACACCGTCCAATTATCTTCAGATACGTAATGGCTTTTCTTATCCTTGAAATGTTTTCTGGTCTTGAAGTTCACTGTATGACCAAGATACTCTCTTTTCTTCAGAATGCCTGCAACAGTAGAAGAGCCCCAGCCATAAGGATCTTTGATTTCTTCTACTCTGCCTTTCCATAATCCGGCATCTTTCTTTGCCATATGAACCGCTGGTATCTCAACCTTATCCTCTTTCAGTGCCTTGGCAATCTGATATGGTCCGTACCCATCCATTGTCATGTGAAAGATTCTCCGTACAACTACAGCTGCTTCTTCATCAACAATCCATACATTCGGGTCATCCTTGTCTTTCAGATACCCATACGGTGTTGTACTTGCCACATGCTTGCCGGATTTTCCTTTCGCCTTGAAAGTGGATTTTATCTTTTTACTGGTATCCCTTGCATACCATTCATTCATGATATTTCGGAATGGAGTAAAATCATCGTCCTCCCGGAAGCTGTCTACATTCTCGTTGACTGCAATCAGGCGGACATTCTTCTGTCGCAGCAATTCCATATATTGTCCGACTTTCAGATAATCTCTGCCGAAACGCGACATATCCTTGACGATGATTCTTTTCACTTCGCCACTTTCCACGTCTTTAAACATCCGTTGAAAATCCGGACGGTTAAAATTCGTTCCCGAATAGCCGTCGTCGGCGTAAAATCTGAACCTGTCATATCCGTGTTCTTTCGCATACTTTTCGAGTATGCCTTTTTGATTTACGATACTGTTGCTGTCGCCTTGCAGGTCGTCGTCGCAACTTAACCTTGCATACAAGGCGGTTATTTCTTCACCTCCGTTAAATTTTCTTTTATTGTTTTCCGTTAATTTTGCGTTCATAAGGTTTCTCCTTCCGAACGCGCCTCAACGGACAAGTCCTTGATAAGCACGCTTTTTATCTTGTTTATCAGCGTTTCTCTTGCATTTTCCCGTTCTTTTACGACAACGACATACTCCGCGCCGTCTATCTCGTGTACATAGTTATATTGTTTCTGCTCCAAATCTCCTTAACTTTATTGTGCGGATACTATGTTCTCTCTCCGGATGGATACTATGTTCTCTCTCCATAAACACAAAAATCCTCCTGTCAGATATTTTAGTTTTTGTTACGTTTTATTGTTGTTTTTCTCTTCCTCGAATTTGCGCAACTCAAAATCAAAGAAATCGTCGTAGCCGTCCATTATCTTCGCAAGGTCGGTATTTATTTCTCCCGCCTGCTCCAACAGCGACTTATATCCTTCTTCTATGAGTTTAACTTTCGTATACCCGTGTTTTTTCAAAAATGCGTCTATTTCTTCCGCCGTTTCTCTCGGTATACTCGTTCCCCATACCACGTTTTTGGCTTTTCTCTCGTTTTTATGTTTTTCTTCGTATCTTTTATCTCTTTCGCTTCTCGGTTTCATTCCTAAACCCTCCGTAAATATATCATCGTATCAATACGACGATTATATTTTACCGATTTCTGCGTTCAGAGTCAAGCTCTTTTATGTGAACAGAGAGTAAAAGCCGCCTTAAATTTTACTTATGCGCGCCGTTTTTCCTGTTTAGCCACTCATAGCGTTCTTTTTCTTCCTGCATTTCTTGCTCTATTTTCTGCAACAGCGGTATTTGGCTTTGAACGGAAGGCGTGCAGAAATCTGCGAACGCCGAAAAGAACAATCCGACCGAACTCATACCGTAAGTAATTCCCCGATAGGTGTTAGGGGCAATTCTTGCCAAAGTTTTTCCTGCGTGGACATACTTTTCGTTCTTATCCTTTTCCTTTTGCAAAGTTTCTGCTTTTCGGACGTATTCGAGCGTTTCGTCCATAGCCTTTGTAAGCCGCTTTGAAAGGTCGCTGTTGTCTGCCGTTAAAGCGATTACTTGCTCTTGTAACTTGCCGCGTTTTCTCGGAATATTCCCGCTTTTTGCCTCGGTTAAAGCATCCGTGTACACTTGATTTTCTTCCCGTATGGCTTCCGCTTGCTCAATTATCTTTTTCGCCTTATATTCGGCGGTGGAAAGGTGTTTCTTTTGACTGCCTTCTTTGCCGCGCTGTAAGCCCCAACGTTTTCCGACTGCTTCGTAAAAATCTGTCTGCAACTGTTGCAGTTGCGGCTTATCGAAAAGTTGCTTACTGCAAAGTCTGCCGTCTTTTGTTACGGGCATTAGGTTTAAGTGCATATGCGGGGTGCTTTCGTCGTTATGTACCACCGCCGCGATAATGTTTTCTTCACCGTAACGTTCTGCAAAGAATTTGTAGCAATCCGAGAAAAAATTATATTGTTCGACCTTGGATAAACCGTCGAAGAAAATTTTATCCGAACCTAACACGAACGAATTCATAACAACTGCGTCCTTACGCGGGGATAATCCTAACTCTTTTATTCTGCCGTTTATATACTCCGTGTAAGTCTTTCCGAAATATGGCGTAAAGCGATAATTGTTTCTTGTTCGCTCGCTGTCTATTTGCGGGTTTGTCGCTTCGTAATTTTCGTCCCGTTCGTTTTCCTTTTCGATAGGAGCGACGTCTTGTTTATGGTATTTCTCCATATGACACACTAAATATGAAATGATGATTTTCCTCCTGAAATTTGATTTTATTCTCATTGAGCAAAGTGTGTAGAATTTTCTCTGCCGACTGTTTTTATAGTGGATTCACAGCCTCGCAGAGCCCACAACTTCGCCTGCGAAGTATAGTGGGCTACACTTTGCTCATAAGCCTTCTGTTTTGCTTCACATTTGCTTCCAAAGTTTTTCTCTATGTTATCCGCCGAAAGGTTCGTTTAAAAAACTTTTTCAACTTGTGTCTGACTTCATTTCTCTGCCTCCTTCATTTTGTTTTGCTCTTCGTTTTTGCTCTTACGAGTCCACGAAAGATAAATTATCTCTCTATCTTATATGGACATTTGCAAGCCGTTTTGTCGGGGTATTTCACGAGAATTTTACAAAAAAATTGCCGAGAAATTTTCCCGACAACCGCATATAAAAAGGAAGTCCGATATTACTCGAACTTCCTTTTTTCGTTTTAATTATAAATCACTCAGCCGTCAAAATTCCAAACAGACCGTTACGGTTGATAGACGGTTTCGAGAAGTCTCAAAAGGTAATTCCACTTTAATTCGTCGAAACCGCAGCCTGAAACAAGTTCCACACCGTTGCCGGTTCCCACGCCCGGCGCAACGAAGCAGTTATCGGTTTTACCGTTATTTACGGGAACAAATGCGTCGAAAACGATGCAACCTCTGAGCGCGTCTATCTTTGCCGCTTCGGCAGGATGCGCCTTGCGGAATTCGGAAAGAGTGTATTCTTCATATTCCGTAGAACCGGTCTTTTTGGCGTTTTCGTCAAGATATATCACGCATTTTGTGGTATATGTCGGACCTTGACTATCAGAACCGACAGCGTAAACGATATAACGCGGCGTTTCCAAGTACGAAATGTAGGACAGATACAGCCCTTTTTCGCCCAGCAACGTAAGGTTGCTCACGGTGTAGTCAAGGTATCCGTACAGCGTTAACGAATTTTCGATAGTTCCGTCGTTTTTGCCGGCAAAGCCGCCGAGTAAAACGGAATTTTCGAGATAGACGTTGTCGCCCTGCGAAAGATTTATCGTTATCGCTCTTTCGGAGAAGCAGTTTTCGATTTTGCCCGAATTGTAGCCCGCGAACGAGCCGATATTGCAATTAAGACTTCTTGCAAGCGTCACGTAAACCGAACCGCCCCTTCCGCTTTGATTGATGTTTTTCATCGTGCCGTTGTTGGTACCGACCGTTGAACCGACGTTAAATTCTTTATCGCTGTCGATATTTATATCGCCGCTCGTCGCAGTCATCAATCCGTCTATAAGACCGTTATTCACGCCGATCGCACCCGAAACGGAAAGTTTTTGATTTGCTTTCACGGAAACGATAAATCTTACGAAACTCACGCAATCGATGATTCGTCCGCTTTCCGTAACTTCGCTTGCAAACGCGCCGAGAGCAGTCGCATCGGTCGCACCGCTTATCGAAAAATATCCTACGACAGACAGATTATAAACCGTGCCGCTTATCTTGGAGAACAGCCCGAAGTTATGTTTTGTTCCGCTTTTTGCCGAGACGGAAATTTTATACCCGTTTCCGTTGAAAGTCCCCGAAAAACCGCCCGGATTGTTTGCGCCTATCGCCGTCCAGCTTGCAAGATTGTTCTCGTCCCAAATATCGCCGCCGAGCGTAATATTGTTTTGAAGAACGTAATTTTGTTCGGGAGAGAGGTTGATATTTTGCAACTCTTCAAACGTCGAGACGGGTTTTGCGTATCTTGCATAAAGTCTTTCGGCTTTTTCTATAACGGTTACGGGGTAGCCACTTTCGTTTTCGTAGTGACTGAAAACAAGCCCCGACGCATTCGGCATAGGTTTTTCAAGTTCTTTCGCAAGTCTGCCGAACGGAATGTCTTTCTCTTTTTCGGTTGTTTCGTCTGCGAATTTCCCGTCGCCCGCGTTCAAAATTACTTTATAAATTTCGGCGTTGGGTTCATAAACCGCATAATAAGTCGTTTTTGCCGAATAAACCATCTCTTTAAGTTTGTCCGGCGTAATTATCTCATCGCTGTCGTCCGTTCTCCACCCGACGAATTTCATACCTTTGCAGGACGGAATTTTATTGAACGCGATATTTTCGCCTGCCGTGCCATAGTCTTTAATTTCAACGCTGCCGTCGGCAAATATCTTTAACCCCACAAGGTCGCCGTCACCTTCCGAACTTCCGTAAGATTCATCGGCGCGGAAAGTAAGTTCGACTTTTTCCGCCGTATCGTGGACGTAAACGCCGTAGAAAACAATGTCTTCGGTAAAGGTTATCGTGTCGCCCGCATTAACGGAAATAACGGTTCCGTCCGACGTCTTCGCTTCCCAACGGTCGAAGCGATAGTAGTTTTCGCTGTAATAATCCACGTTTGGCGCGGTCATTGTCGAGCCGTAAGCCTCATAATAATTCGCAACGTGTCTGAACCCGCTCATATAACCGTTGCAAATCACGCCGTCTATAATCGTACCGTCCGGCTCGAAACATTTTCCGTCCGAAACGAACGCAACGTTGACGATTTTCGGTGTGGCGGGCTTAAAAACGATTTCTACCGTCGCATTATTGTCGAAAGGTATATACGCCATATACCCGTCGTTATAGAACGCAGATACCAGTTCTTCGCCGTCCACCGTCCATTTAAGATAATCGGGAACGAAAGTTTTGGACTTGCTGTCCACCGCAAATTCACTCGCCGTCAGATAGTAACCCCTGCCGTACAAATCGCTTACTTTGAGTTCGGTTTTCGATTTGTCTCCGCCGAAGTAAACGTTGCCGGTGCCGTCGGATTCCTCCGTCTGAACGTGCCCTTTGAAAGTGAGTGTAATTGTGGCGGGAGAAAGCGAATAGTAGGCGTAATAAGTTACGTCTTTGTTGCCGATTTTCAAATCCTCTTTATCCACCTTATGGTCAAGAGAATACGGAATCGTCGTCCAGCAAATAAATGCAAAATCGCCTTTTTCGTCGGAATAATTCTCTGCGATGACAGAGGATATATCCTCGCCGTAAACGCCGACCTTTTTAAGCGTTTTTTCTCCGCCCGAAAACGCTCCGCCCAAAGCCTCGAAAGTTGCCGTGTGCCGTTTGTATGTTTCGCTAAATCGCGCTTTGAAAACGACATATGTTTTTACGTTACCGTTCGCGTCTTTTTCAGAACCGACAACGTAGGAACTTTCGTCAACGCCCCAATCCTTGAACTCGTATTCATAAATGCCGTTTACGTCGCCACGATCGGGAGAATCGATTTTTGCGGATTGTATTACCTCTGCAAGCGTTTTGCCAAAGAAATCGCCCTCGATTATTTTGTAGTAATATTCATAGCCGTAGTCGCCGACGCTGACAAACGCAATCGTCGGTAATACCGTTTTTTCAGAGAATATCGGCTTATAAACTTCGTTTTTGACAAACGCTATGCGTATTCCGTAAGGATATTCCTCTCCGCCTGCGTTCTTCCATCCGTAAAATGCGTAATATTTTTTGCCGTCGGCGTCAAAATAATCGTTGAGTTTCGGGAGCGAATAAAACGCCGTGTCGTCGGTCGAGCCGAAAGTCCAGACCTTGCCTTTTGCCGTATACACTTTGTTGCCGTCGGAGTTTGTATCAAAATTCACCCCGTCCGCAAAACTTTGGAGCGGATTGCTTACGATAAACTCGGCGGTAAGTTCGTTAAACGTATAAGTTGCCGTAAGGTTTACTGTAATATCGTTTCTCGGCATTTGTGCGGGAATATTCGTTTCGTCCCAGACAACCGAATAGGATTTTATCGTTTCGTTCAGCGTCATAAGCGGATAGCCTGTAAGCCTGCTTACAACAGTTTCGTCGGAAAAATTGAGTTTCAGCAACGCAACGTTTATCGGCTCGCCTTGTTTTACGCCGTACTCGCCTATTTTCTGTCCGTTAGCGACGATATTGACGTAATATACCGGTAATTCGTCAAACCCCTTGCGTTCGTATAGCACGTAATAAATCCTGTTTTTCGTAACATCGGGCATAGAGGCAACGTCGTAATAGCGGCTGTTTGCCTCGTCTGCGGGATTGATATCGCGATACCCCGTGATGACGTAAGTATTTCCGTTTTGCTCGAACTCTTTGTCGATTTCAAGCTCGGTCGGAGGCTTTGGACGAATGGCTTTGCCGTTATAATCGAAAGGCTTGTATTCGACCTTGACGCGCCCGAAAGTTTCCGTTTCCAGAACGTAGGTTTCGGTAAACACGTTTGAGTCCGTATACGTTGCGACAAACTGCGCGCCGTTTCTTATTACGTCGAAGTCGTTACGATATAAATCGGAATCGGTATCCACTCGTATTATCGGATAAAGTCCCGCTTCGATATCGAAACCTACAAACGTATCGCTGCCAGGATCTACGTTGAAGTAGTCGATAGTAAAGCTCAATCCGCTCGCGCTCACGAAAGCCTCGTACTTTTTGCCGTAAACGTCCGGTGCGGTTATTTTGTCCGTAAGTACGATAAACGAGCGAAGCGACGGAACATACAGCATTTGCGCCGATTTTAAGAATTTGTTTTCGGAAACGACGTCGGCAGACGAATATTCCGGATAATAGAACTCCGCGTTAAACGTAAGTTGTTTCCATTTCAAACGATAATAACAGGTGTTTACGATGAGATAACCTTTATAAATCTGCGTCGCGTTCTCGTAGGTGACTACGGGATAGGTTCCGTCGAAACTCTCGTCGATTTGATCGCCCAGGAACGGGAAGTATTTTTCCCAAAGGTCGTTAAGGTCGAGATAATACCCCTGACGGATGGGCAGTTCGTCTTCGCTAAAGTCGGGCGGAACGACCTGTTCGCCCTCGAGATACGAAAGCCGCGCCAGAACTTCGGAATGAGTCGAGCCGCCGCCCGCGTAATATTCGTTGCGGAATTCGTTGTTCATAACGGCGTAATCTCTTCCGTCCGGGTTACGGTATTCCACGTAGAAAATTCTCTCTATTCCGCTCGCGTAAACGCCATGCCTCGGCAGAAGTTTCACCTTGATTACGTATTTCAGCGATTTGAACGGGAAGTTTCTGCTTATGATCGGGCTTCCGTTGGCGATGGTTATGTATTTTTCATAATCCCTCGTCTGATAATCGGGATCGTCTACCAATTCGAATTCGTACCACAACTGCGCTCCGTATAGGTTTCTGAGCGCATTATCCACAACCTTTTCGCCGGTAACGATATCGAGATACTTCATCTGCACGCCGTTCATTCTTACTCCGCCGTAACGCGTAGTGGTAACGTAGGGGTTCTCGGGCGAGTTCGCCTGTTCGGCAAAACCAAGCGGAATAAGTCTGTCTCCTACGCCGTATAACGGAATTTTTTTGTCGAAAATGTCCGTATTCAAGTCATAAACGAGGAATTTTGCCCCTATTTTCGCGTTGACGAACAAGCCGACTTCCAGATACATTCCCCCGTAAAGGTGCGTTTCGGAAACCTTATTTACTGCATCGTAAGAATAACGGAAGTTGACAAGTCCGCTGAGTTCGATATAAGGTCCGAAACGGAAGGAAACGTATACCGCCGCGACATTATTGAGTTTTATAACGGACAAAGACAACTTCGCTTCGAGTCCGCAGCGGAAACCGACCTGACCTTTGAGCGCAATCGAAAGGTCTATTTCGTTTGCCGTCGTGTTCCTCAAAAACTTAAACTCATTGTGCATCACGGGTTTGCCGTTGTTGCCGTCCGCGCTTATCCCGTTCGTAAGGGTCGTCGTTTCAACGTAATGATGAGCAAATTCAACGTACAATCCTGCACGCGCGCCCAAAGAACCTACAACGTTAAATTCCAGCATAAGTGAAACAACCGGTACCGGCAACGGAATTTGCCCCAGCGGTATGCTGAAAATATCGACGTATTCAAGTTCGTCGTCATCCCACAGAGGACTGCCCGTGATCGCTTCGGCAAACTTGTTTTGTCCGTCCTTGGCGATGTCCATAACATATTCAACTTCGTCGGTAATGTCAACAATTCCGTGTATGGCGTCCTTAGCGTCCGCAAATTCCACGGTTGCGGCAAGCGAAATCGAAAAATCGTTTGCAAGATCGACCTTAATATCGGTATAGAACCATAAAAGCGGATTCAGCGTTACAAGTCCGGATTTGCAAATCGTGTACCTATAATCCACCTGCGTTTTGTTTTTTATCGTAACGGAAACGCCCACTTTGAAATTTTTAACCTGTATTTCACCGCCAAGTTCTATCTCGAAAGCAAGAACCGTCCCTTTTATATCAATTCTGACTTTCGGCTTTTGAAATTCAAAACCTGCGATTGCCGCAACAACCGCCGCTTTTTCCGTTTCGGAGAGAGAGTTTGTATAGTAGGTTATCGTAGGCGACTGCGCGACGGCGTTTCTGATTGCTTTTTTAAGCGTGACAATTCCTTCGTTGTTCTCCACGTTTTCCGCAATCGTTTTCGCTGAAAGATTTATCACGCCTTCGAGTTGCGCCTGTTTTTCTCCGTATATATCTATATCTTTATAAACGTCGTCTACGTTAGGAGTAACAACGTCTAATACATAAAATTCGTCTTCTTTAATATCCGAACCGACAACATATTGCATTCTCTCCTTTTTGACGGATATTACCTTGCAGATATAATCGGTGTCTTGCGCCGTCGGGTTTTCGCCGACGGTTACTATCGAGCCGACGTTAATCTCTTTATCCGTTCTCGCAACGATTCTGTTTACGTCCTTTTCAAGTCCCGCGTCCATATAAACGTAAACGTTTTCTTCCCATTTGGCAAGTTCGGATGAAGTGAGATGAATTGACGGCTTTTTCTCAAGAACGTTTTTTTCTTCTTTATGCGTGGTTATGGTTACTTCGTCTGCATTTTCCGTGTCGTTTCCGTCAACGGCGACAAATTTCAGCAAAGAAGATAACGTTTTTGCAGAGTACGTCATACCCTCCGAAAGATTTTTGTTGGGTTCGACGATGAATGCCCCGTTTCCCGACGGGCTACATATTAGATCTATTTTTTCTCCGCTCGACGAAACGAGAGATATGTAATCCGATATGTTGTCGTTATGCAAAACAATACCATCGGTCTTTACTTCGACGACAGGAGATAAGGAACGGGTTTTTACGCTCGTAAGTTTTCTTATCGTTTCGGATTTTTCCGAAAACCTTGCATATACCGTCAGGGCATATTCTATATTGTCTTTTTTTCCGACGGTTTGACTAAGTTCTACGTCATAATACCAACCGCCGAAAGAAAAACCGTCTTTATACGATACGGGCAGAGTCCCTATTTCTTCGCCTTCGAAATAGGTTCGCGGCTCGATTTCCGTACCGCCGTTCGTGACAAAAGTTAAAACTGCGCCGTAACGAGCGTAAAGCGTTTCGTCCTTTTCTGCGATTATTTTCTTTGGACAAACGCTCGTAAAATTCTCGTCATAATACCAGTCCGCAAAGACTCTTCCGTCTTTTTCTGCCGTCGGAAGAGTGAGTTCTGTCCCCTTTCTAAGCGTTATCGATGAGATTCCCTTTCCGCCGTTTGTGACAAACGTAATGGTAACGTTGTTATTGTTGTCAATAAGGAAACACGACGACACAAGACAGACGGTACTCGTAGTGAGCATGACAAATAAAAAGACTACTAATGCTTTTACAATTTTATTCTTCATATAAATCTCCGGTTTTTAGTTCATTTAATTTTTTAATTCATGTAAATTGTCATCGGAATTGTTTCAATAAACAAAAAAAGCGCAAGGGAAAAGCTTTTTCTCTGCGCTTGTGTTCTTGTTGCGTTTCATAGGCGGTTACCTCCCATCGAGAGTTTTAGTTTTTTACTTCGTTAGTTTTTTCTTGTATTGCCTCTTTCTAAAATAGTTTTTTGATGTTTCGGTATTACTACTAAAAACTATTGTGTATATTATAGCACAAAATTTTTAATTCTGCAAGTTCTAATGCGCTATTCTATGTAAAATATCTAAAATTGACTCTTAATTATATTTTGAAATGTTTTGTCGCCACTTTTTCGGGTAATTCTATCACTCTTTTTTTATTTAATTTTGACTTGTCCGTTTCAGCGCGTCCGCTTTTTGTTTTTGTTCTCTCTATGGAACATAAACCTTGCAGAAAACAGGCAAAATCGTTATTGCGGCGACACAAAGAACGTCAAGAAACATTGACGGCTCGCAAAATCTCGACGGTATTATTCCGGAAAATATGTATGTCGGATAGAAGTAAATTTCGGTTTTTTCTTTATCGAAGAGAACGCCGAATTCCGACGCAAAGTAGGGGTTATTCTCGTGTGCGTGAATAGCTTCGAGACCGTCGCAGCCCTTGAATACGTCATTTATGGCGAAGGACGCGAGTTTTTCGGTAATAGTGAAGCTTCTGAGCGACTTGCAGCCCTCGAATGCGCCTCTTTGAATCATTTCAAGGCTCGGGAATTCGTCTCTTTCCGCGAGAGTGAGAATTTCCGTTACGAATTCCTGCCCTTCGCCATAAACCTTAGTGAGTCCGCAGGAGCTTCCGAGAGAGAGATTGGCTACGTCCACGCCGAGGATTATGCAGTCTTCTATTGCCGCGTAAATATCCGAATCGAAGGCGGTCGACGCGCCTGCGCCGAAAACTCTCATAACCGTAAGCTGAGCGTCGTAAGCCGCGCCCTTAATAATCTCGTCGTTACCTGCCGCTATTCCCGCAACGTGCGTTCCGTGAACCTGTCCGTTGTATATGGTGTCGTAATAGCCGAGGTTATACGACTTGTTTGAATTATTGATTTCACGGTAATTTGAGATTCGGGAGGAAATTTTTGTACGGTTAAAATATTAAAAATTACTCGTTTTTCAGATAGTATTATCTTGCCTGTACGTGTTTTGTTAAAAATTAAAGATTTAAAATCATTTTATAACAAAGTAATTGTTCGCGATAACATAGAGTATACGCTTGCAATCGGTCGGGTAATATGGTATAATGAAAACGCAATAAATATGAAGGAGGTTCTTTTATGGAAAAGAAACGGGCGTCAGTGTTGAAAGGAATTGTCATATCAATCGTTTGTCTTGTGCTTGTGGGAATGATGGTCGTGCCTTATTCGCTCCGGGCCCTCGTAGTCAGCGCCACGGATCTGTCCAAGGGATACAGTCGAAAAACAGCGGATACAGGTGAAGTTTCCGAGGAATTTAAGACGGCAATGGCGGATTTTTCGTTCAATCTGTTCAGAGGACTTGTGACCAAAGACGATGACAACGACCTTATTTCACCGCTTTCCGCAATCGTTTGTCTTGCTATGATTGCAAACGGCGCGGACGGAGAAACAAAATTACAAATGGAACAGGCTTTCGGAATGGACGTAGAAACGCTGAACAAGTCGTTATATGCTTTTACGTCCTCGCTCTACCGAGCTAAGGATTGTAAGTTGAATTTAGCGGACTCTATATGGTTCAAAGACGACGACACTCTTCAAATTAACGAGGATTTTCTGCAAATTAACGCCGATTGGTTCGACGCGCAGATTTACGCGGCTCCTTTCGATCAGTCTACGGTAAAAGATATAAATGCCTGGTGCAAGCATTATACCGACGGAATGGTCGATAAAATTATTGACAGAATCGACGGCGGTACGCTGATGTATATCATCAACGCTCTGACCTTCGACGCAAAATGGGCGACCAAGTATGAGAAGGAGCAGATTGAGGACGGATTATTTACGAATTACGACGGCGAACAAAAGACCGTGAAAATGCTTTCCTCCAAGGAAGCGACCTACCTGTCGGCGGAAGGAGTCAGGGGATTTGCCAAAAACTACGCGGGAAACAAGTACAGCATAGTTGCCTTGTTGCCGGATGAAGGCACGGATATTTACGATTATATCGCAACGCTTGACGGCAGGTCGTGGCTGTCACTCTGGAATACGCGGAGAAGCTCGGGTCTGTCGGTTAAAATGCCGGAGTTTACGTATAGTTCGAATATGCGATTGAACGACGTTCTGAAATCGATGGGAATGACCGATATGTTTGACGGCAAGGCGGATTTTTCGAAGCTCGGATATTCGCGGAACGGCAATATCTACTGCTCCGAAGTTTGTCAGAAGACCTTTATTCAGGTTGACCGCAACGGCACGAAAGCCGCGGCAATTACCTGGGGAGCTATGAAAGATGCGGCGGATTATGAGCCTCTCAGCATCATTCTCGACCGTCCGTTCGTTTATTGCATCGTCGATAATGCGACGGGTTTGCCGGTTTTTATAGGGGCGGTGACGAGCTTGTAAGAATCGGTAATCGAAAAAAGTCGATTTGTTGCAAATTTATTACAGATATAACGCAGATTTTCGGGGATTTCGGGTAAACGCATCGGTTATAATACGGGTGCAGGCAGGGACCTGCGAATACAAGATAAGGAGCAGATACCATGAACACCGAAAAAAACATCAGGAAAATCACTACCGTCATCGTAGCTATCGTCGCCGTCCTGGCAATAGTTGCGGCAAGCTTTGCGTTGGTTATGAACAAAACCAATAACCTTGTTTCCGCAAAAGCCGCAGAAGCGCAAACGGCGGATGCCGAGACCGATCTGGCTGACAGAATCGAAGCTCTCGAAAAGGAATATCGGGAAGTCTTCGACGAACACGCAGACCTTTGGGAGAAGTATTTATCTGTGCTCAACGAATCCGAAGAAGCGTTCGGAGAAGATTTCGACGAGAAAGCCTTCATACTCGGACTTACCACTCTGACCGACGAAGAGAAAGCGGTACTTACGGCGCAGACGGACAAACTCAACGAACTTGACAAGGAACTTGAAAAACTCTACGACGAGCTGTCAGACACAGACTTCGAAGCATACGATTGTAAATGCGGAGAATGCGGCGACGAGGACTGCGACGAAGGAGAATGCGGAACGTTTATCCTCACCGAAGAGGAGGAGGAAAGGACGTATCAGTCCTTCTATGACGATTGCCTGAAAGCGGAAGCAAGACACGACGAGATTCAGGCTCTTTTGCGCGAGTACGACGAAATTCTTGACGGACGGAAGGAACTCTGGGACAAGGTTTATGCGTCCTACGACCTTATCGGCGAGAACTTCGATTACGAAAGTTTTGACGAAGCGGCTTACGTAAAGGAACTTGAGATTCTTTCCGAAGACGAAAAAGCGATTCTTCTTGCGGATATGGCAAGACTTGACGAGATAGCCGCGAAGCTTGACGAATTGTGCGGAGCTAACTGCGGAAGATAACCTAAAAAACAACATAACCACAGACAAAAGGTGTTGCGCTTTTGCGTAACGCCCTTTGGTGTATAAAGGAGAAATTATGGCGTATTCCATTTACGTTGCCGACGACGAAAAGAACATAAGAGAGCTGCTGAAGAGTTTTCTGGAAAGCGACGGATATTCCGTTTCCGCTTTCGAAACGGGAGACAAGCTGCTCGAAGCCTTCGACAAAGAGCCGTGCGATCTCGTTATTCTCGATGTAATGATGCCCGGGACGGACGGAACCGAATGCGTAAAGCGATTGCGTAAATCCGGGAAAGCCGACGTTCCCATAATTCTGCTTACGGCAAAAGACGCCGAGACGGATTACGTCCACGGAATAACTTCGGGCAGCGACGATTATCTTACAAAGCCTTTCCGCCCGACCGTGCTTCTGATGAGGGTAAAATCCCTGCTGCGCAGAGTGGAGATGAGCGGCGGAAGAGAAAAAGAGAAGGTAAAAATCCGGTTTGCCGACCTTGTTTATTCTCCCGACGACAACGCCGTATACCGCAACGGAATTTCCGTCGGTCTGACGAGAACGGAAATGAAGGTATTGGTTTTTATGATGAAAAAGCCCGAGAAAGCCCATTCCCGAGACGACCTTCTGGACGAGGTGTGGGGATACGGCGAAGATACCGAAACGAGAGCGATAGACGAAACCGTGCGAAGGATAAGAAAAAAACTCACGCTTGCGAAAAGCTGCGTTTCGGTGGAGACGGTGTGGGGATACGGTTATAAACTCAGGGCTGCGGAGAACTGAAAAATGAAAAAGGTAAGTTTGAAAATTCTTCTGCCGATTGTTCTTGCGGTAGTTTCCATAATCTGCGCGATGATTCTGCTTGCGGCCGTAGTTATTCCGAAAAGCCTCGAAAAGCAGGCGAAAGAAGCAATTTCCTACGAATACGAATACGGAGACTCGGAATTGCCCGAGCGCCAACGTAAAAATCTTCTCAGCGCAAGCGTAGGTTACGTAGAGGCGGACCAGCTCGACGACGAACTCGTTTATCTTACGGAAACGGAGCGCACGGTTCTGGAATGGTGCAGGGGCAAAAAGACGGAAATCGGCAAATTTTACACGATAAAAACGGCGGACAGAAGCGTCGTTTTTGCCGTATATCCGTCGAGCGAGGACTTCGGGAACGCATACGACTACGTTTTATACGTGGATACGAGCGCGGTCGGCGCATACGTTTCCGCTATCGTATGGATTTTTTCCGCAGTCATAGCAGTTATAGGCGCAATTGCGTGCATTATGGGGTTGAAGGTAGGAAAATCCGTTGAAACCGCGCAGGAGATACGTCAATCCTTCTTTCAGAACGCTTCGCACGAGCTTAAAACTCCTCTTATGGCAATACAGGGCTATGCCGAAGGAATACAGACCGAAGTTCTTGACGCTAAAAAATCCGCTGAAATCATACTGGAGGAAAGCGACCGGATGACCGCACTCGTCGAGCAGCTTCTCTCCCTGTCAAAAATAGACTCCGCGCAGTCAATTCCGAAACTCTCACCTTATGACGTCAGGGAAATCGTTGACGACGCCGTAATTTCTCTTGCGCCCGTGTTTGCCCGAAACGGCATAGAATTGCACGTTATGAAGGAAGATTCCCGGCTTATTGCCAATTGCGACGAAAACCAACTCCGCAAGGCTTTCACAAACCTCTTGTCCAACGCATTGAGGCACGCGGAAAGTTTTGTGAAATTCAGTTGCAAAGCGGAAAGCGGCAAGATAATTATTGTCGTATCCGACGACGGCGGCGGGATAAACGAAGAGGATTTACCCCGCGTTTTCGAGCGGTTTTACACCGGAAGAAAAGGAAATACTGGCATAGGGCTTGCCCTGACCAAAGAAATAATTAAACTGCACGGCGGCGAAATAACTGCGCTCAACGACGAAAAAGGCGCGGTTTTTCGGATAGTTCTGCCGCTTGTAAAGGAGGATTAAGATGAAAAAGAAGATAATCGTAATATTGCTTTTAGTCGCCGTATCCGTAGCGTTCGTTGCCTGCGGCGACAAGAAAAACGAGGAGAAAGCCGAGTATCGCAAAATAACCGCGGAAAGAGCTTATGAGATGATGACTACGCAGAAGGTTATAATAGTGGACGTCCGCACGAAAAGCGAATACGACGAAGGACATATTAAAAACGCCGTTCTTATCCCCAACGAAACGATAGGCACCGAGCCTCCCTCAAAGCTTCCCGACAAAAACGCGATTATTCTCGTTTACTGTCGCAGCGGCAGAAGGAGCAGGGACGCGGCAAATAAACTGGTAAAAATGGGCTACACAAACGTCTACGATTTCGGCGGAATTATAAACTGGAAGTACGGAACGGTCAAGGATTGAAAGATAAAGCGGCAGTGCAGAGAGTGGATAATACAAAAAGCAGAAATCCGAGAATCCTTGCACATTCCCCACAAAAACAGACGCCCGACCTCAGATGAAGTCGGACGTCTGTTTATTAAGGAGGTAAAGCAACCATTAAAATTGCTTTATTGTTATTTATTTTGTTTTTAATGTCTTTTTACTTACGGCATAGTTTCCAAACCTTCGGGACAGCTGCCTTGCCGGCATATTCCGGCCGGCTCGGCAACCGTTTTCAAGGAGAGCAACCTATGCAACGAGTCGATTAAATTAGATAGCTAATTTGTTAATTTTTTAGCCAATCCGTTGGTTTTTTCAGCTCATTTTCACAATATTCCTGAAATACATCTTCCAGATAGGAGTCATAAACGACTTGTCTCCGTTGCAATAAACCGTTATTTCAAGCGGTTTTTCGGTGTCGTCAAGATTCATTACGAACTGATTGTAAAGATACCTTGCATTTTCTCTGAAGTAGCTCTGAAGAATCGGCGCTTTCTCGGATTTGAAGGTAATTTCCTTGAGATTTCCGCAGCCGTAGAACGCTCCGTCGCCTATAAACCTAAGAGATTTCGGAAGTTCGAGCGATTTGAGATTCATATTACCTCTGAACGCGTCGGATTCAATTTTTACTATTCCTTCGGGAATCATAACCTTTTCGTCCGTTCCGAGGTAACGGTAAAGCACGGTTTTTGTGCCGTTCGTGAAGAAATTGTTTTCCAATGCGAACGCTTCGCAATCATCAAGCACGATTTCTTTAACATTGCTGCCATAAAATGCCCTTGCGAAGTTGAATTCTCCGACTCCGCCCAAGGTTACCTTTTGGAGAGTGGAAATACCTCCGAACGCCTTGTTGCCGATATACTCGGCCTTTTTAAGTGTAATTTCGGTAAGATTCGTGCCTTCGAACGCAAGCTCGCCAATTTCAACCGCGTTGGAAAGGTCGATCTTGCGGAGATTTGAATTCGCAAAGGCATTGTTGCCGACATACGCGAGGTTTTCGCCCACAACGATTTCAACGCCGGATCCCGTAAACGCTGCCGCGCCTATTTCTACGACGCTTGGCATAACGATTTTTTTAAGGTTCTTTGTATGGGCAAATACGAGGGTGCCAATGGTAGACACCGCTTCGGGAACTTCGAATTCTTCGTTCAGACTTGCCGCTGGATACTTGAGTATGGACGTCAACTCTTTGTCGAAGAGAACTCCGTCACTCGACGCATAGTATCTGTTCTCCGGACTGACGTTTATCTCCTGAAGACCGATGCAGTTGAAAATGATACCGTCTATTCCTATAATTCCTGTCTTTGCAGGAATATAGAATCTCTTAAGAGAAACACAATCGTAAAAGGTGTAGCCTCCTCCGAAGCTTATGAGGTTGTCGCCGTAGACGACTTCTTCGAGCTTTTCACACGAAGAGAAAGCATAAACGCCATCTATTGTTTCCAATGCAGGCAGCTCTATATATCTGAGTCCCGAGCCGAAGAAGGTTGCACTGCCAATAGATTTTACGTTTTCCACATTCATAACCACAAGTTCTCCGGTTTCCGAATCCGTTCCGGCATAATAGAACATAGCGTCGCCGAGTGATTCCGGAGTCTTTTCAAATGAGACTTTTTCAAGTTTTTTGCAGCCGTAGAACAGACTTAACGCATTCGAATCCACGAAAGAAGGAACCACGATTTCCATAAGACCGGTACCGAGATAGAACCCGTCGAATGATTCGTATTCGGGCTTATCGCTGAGGTTAAGCTCTTCGAGATTCTTACAATTCCTCCAGACTCCCTCGCCTACATATTCGACGTCATCGGATATGGTGAGGCTCGTTATACCCGTAGCGCTAAGAGATTTTTTGCCGAATCGGACGATATTGCTCAGATCCAATTCCGCAAGGTCTTCGTTACCGAAGAAACAGCCCTCGGGAAGCTCGGTTATCTCGCTGCTGAATTTAACGCCCGTAAGTCCCGTCTTAGTCATATCATTTGTCCCCGAAACCGTAAAGCTGAATATAAAGAAGCTTCCGGTTTCTTCGTCTAAATCGTAGAAAACGTCAAAAGAAAATAGAACACTTTCCGGTAAAGCAAACTCGTAAGGTTCGAATTCCGTTATCGTTTCGGGAACGACGAACACACCTTCGTAAGTCCAGTCTTTTGGCTTTATCATTCGGGTTTTTGCTTTGTCGTAAACCATTCCGTATTCGTCGCGAACAAGATACTGATTGTCTTCGGTTATTTCAAAGCCTCCCTTGAGCAAAGGATTTACACCGAAAGCATAAGGACCTATTCCCGCCACGTTTCCGCCGAATCTGACCACAGAAAGCTGCTGACAGTTGGAGAAAGCATAGCCGGAAATTACTCCTACGTCCTTTTCGAAGATAACCTCTTTAAGCGAAGGAAGGAAGACGAATTCTCTTGTCGCTTGTAAAAAGGTCCAGCCAGGCATAATTTCAAAAGTGTCAAACATACCTATATTTCCTACTTCTTCGTGGAACACGATCCGCTCGAGCTTATTGCATTCTGCGAAACAGTTACTGTCGCCAGAGCTTGTCGAATCTATTCCGTTAACCTTTCCGAAGAATTCTACCTCTGTAAGTTCGTTGCAAATGTATACGGAGCTTCTGATTGAATCCACGTCGCCGAGGAAGGTAAGTTTTTTAATGTTAAAACATCCCACGATACCACCCTCCATATAAAGCGGCTTATCCGCTTCGGGGAGGGTAAGGCTTTCGAGTTTCGTAAGGAACGATAATCCAAAGTAATCAACGTTGGAAAGATTTGTGTCCTCGAGATTCAGTTTCGTGAGTTTTGGCAGTATACAGAGTCCGTAATAGCCTATGGTTTCGAGAGTTGTCGGAAGAACGATTTCGGTAAGATTCTTCAAGAAGTATATACTCGCATAGCCTATCGTCGTAAGACCTTCGGGAAGAACAAGCTTGGTTATAAGGTGGTTTCCTGAAAATACGTTATCGCCCAAAGCCGTTACACCTTCGGGAACGATAACCTCGCCTCCTGCGCCGTTATATGCGACGAGAACGCCGTCTTCTATCACGAATTCAGGTGCTTCCTCGTCCTCCGAAGTCGGTTTAATCTGCGAAAGCGGATTGCTCGAATAAGAAGATTTGGTTACAATTTCGCTGAAACTCGGATCCTTTCTGTCGCCGTATACGATGAAGTCGCCGTTATCGATGACTGTATAAAGCTCTCTGTTACCCTTGTTTCCTGAAATTCCGAAACCGTTGGTTTCAACTTTGTCTTCTTCGGGAAGCTCGATCTCATAGGTAACTTTATTGTAAGCGTAGTCCAGAAGCTGAATTGCAAAAACGTTGTTGACTACTTTTGCCATATAATCCGTAACGTCAATAGTGTAGCTATAGTTTTCGCCCTTTCCGCCGTATGCGGGGAATGCGGTGCCGAAAAGCGCACTATACTCGTCTTCGGTCTTGTAGGTCAAAAGACTGGTAGACATAAGATAGTGGTTATCGTAGACTGTTAAATCCAGATAAGTCCGACCGTCCTCTTTTCTCCATTCCGCTTTTTCAAGAGTAGGAGCTTCGAGGTCGATATAAATCGGCATATCTATATGTCCCACCGGAACATCGTTGAAGTCGTATGAGAAGCGTATAAGAATTTCTTCGTTGTTTGCGAACATCAAAGGTTCGGGTGTGAAGTTGCCGAAGGAAAGCTCATATCCGCCGCCGTTTGCCGTGCAGCCCTTGCCGACTCCGTAAAATACGTCCCGCCCTATAAGTTCGCCTGTGTCGGTTCTTATGAAGTCGATGTAGATCGCGCTCGCGGTACGCTTAATTGCAAGATTCATTGAGCCGAGCATCATTTCGCCCGTGTATCTTCCGTCAGAATCCATGCCTCTGCCTATTGCAACTTTATCCGGAGAACCCTGTGGTCTTTCATAGCCTTTAGGAAGCGCGTGGGGATAAACTCCAAGATTCCAGCCCGTGCCTATGTTACCCGACCAGACTACACCCACAAGTCCGAAGCGATTGCCCCAAGTGGGATTCTCATCGTCGAAAACAGTAGGCTCAAACGCAGGAAGTCCGTACCAATCTCCGTAGAAGGAGATGTAAGGAATAGAAAGGTCCACGCCGTTTTTAGCCTCGAGAATTGAATAACCCTCAACGTAAATTCCGTTGGGGAAGGTCTCGTTCATATAAGCCTTGTGTTCGTCGGTAAGACGAATAACGACCTTAATTCTGAGCGTTTCTCCCGCTTCAACGGTTATTTCCGTGCCTGAAAGTTTTTTGCCGTTGACAACGTAAGTTATCTCTGCGCCCTCGAGCATATACGCTTTTTCCG
>ENA-OUQC01000633-OUQC01000633.1-human-gut-metagenome-genome-assembly--contig:-NODE-633-length-23944-cov-4.912931_pt1 | contig 23944 bp, 27 predicted proteins | sample MGYA00237942_ERZ548815 | MGnify/ENA primary metagenome ERZ548815 (study PRJEB26490, sample SAMN05194722) | human gut metagenome | biome: terrestrial biome; feature: human-associated habitat; material... | reverse complement strand
AGGTTCGAGAAAACGACGGTACGGTCGATAGCGCCGGTGCGGCGGAAGTCGTTGATGAAATACTCGGACTCCTCAAAGGTGATGCCTATCGCGGCAAAGACGACCGCGAAGGTCTCATTGTCGCCCAAGACCTTCGCCTGACGCGTGATCTGCGCGGCGAGGGCGGCGTGGGGCAGACCGGAGCCGGAGAATATGGGCAGCTTCTGCCCGCGGACGAGGGTGTTCAGACCGTCGATGGTGGAAACGCCCGTCTGGATGAATTCCGCAGGGTACGCGCGCGCCGCCGGGTTCATCGGCAGGCCGTTTATATCCATGTGCGCCTCGGCAAGTATCTCGGGGCCGCCGTCTATGGGCAGACCCATGCCGTTGAACACGCGGCCGAGCATGTCCTCAGACACGGCGAGCTGCTGCGGATGGCCGAGGAAGCGCACCTTCGTCTCGGCAAGGTTTATGCCCTGCGCGGACTCGAAAAGCTGAACGACGGCCTTGCTGCCCTCGACCTCGAGCACCTTGCAGCGGCGGACCTCACCGTTGGGCAGTTCAAGCTCGCCCAGCTCGTCATAGGTGACGCCCTCAACGTCGTCAACCACCATAAGGGGGCTGGCGATCTCTCTTATTGTTTTATACTCTTTGATCATGCGTCCTCACCTCCGGCAATGACAGCGTCTATCTCCGCCTTCATCTCGGCGGCGATAGCGTCGTAATCGGCTTCAAAGGTCCTTGCGTCGGCCATCTTTGCGCGGCCTATCTTCTCGCGCGCGTCTATGGCGAACAGCGCCTCCATATCGGCGTTCTTTTCAAGCGCGGCACGGCAGAGGCTGTCGTAGCTGAGCACCATGTCCAGAAGCCGGAACTGCTTGGCATAGGAGGAGTAAGCGTCCTCATCGACAAAGGCGTTCTGCTGGAGGAAGTCCTCACGCAGCATCTTCGCCGTCTCCATGGTGAGACAGGTCTGCCGGGGAGAGCGCGTCCTGACCGACGAGGCGGACGATCTCCTGAAGCTCGCTCTCTTCCTGAAGGATGTGCATGGCCTTCTCGCGGTTTATCATGTAATTCTCGCCGAACTGCTCAGTGTACCAGGGGCGGAGAGTATCGACGTACAGCGAGTAGGACGTCAGCCAGTTGATGGCGGGGAAGTGGCGGGCATAGGCAAGGCTGGAGTCGAGCGCCCAGAACACCTTGACTATACGCATGGTGGCCTGAGAGACAGGCTCGGATATATCGCCGCCCGGCGGGGAGACTGCGCCGATGGCGGTGACGGAGCCCTGACGGTCGTCGGAGCCGAGGCATTCCACAACGCCGGCGCGCTCATAGAACTGCGCCAGACGCGAGGCGAGGTAGGCGGGGTAGCCCTCTTCGCCGGGCATTTCCTCAAGACGGCCGGACATTTCGCGCAGCGCCTCGGCCCAGCGGGAGGTGGAGTCGGCCAGAACGGCGACGTCATAGCCCATGTCGCGGAAGTACTCGGCGATGGTGATGCCGGTGTAAATGGACGCCTCACGCGCGGCGACGGGCATATCGGAGGTGTTGGCGATAAGCACGGTGCGCTTCATGAGCGGCTCACCGTTGCGCGGGTCCTTGAGCTCGGGGAACTCCATGAGAACGTCGGTCATCTCATTGCCGCGCTCACCGCAGCCGATGTAAATGACGATATCGACGTCAGACCACTTTGCAAGCTGGTGCTGCACGACGGTCTTGCCGGAGCCGAACGGGCCGGGAACGGCGGCCGTGCCGCCCTTTGCGATGGGGAAGAGGGTGTCGATTATACGCTGGCCGCTGTTCATGGGGCGGCTGGGAACGTACTTTTTCGTGTAGGGGCGCGCGATACGCACGGGCCAGCGCTGGAGCATGGTGAGCTTATGCTCGGTCCCCTTGGCGTCGCGCACGACGGCGACGACGTCGGTCACGGTGAACTGGCCGCGCTCAACGCTGACGACCTCACCGGAGATGCCGGGGGGCACCATGATCTTATGGCTGATGGCGCTGGTCTCCTGCACGGCGCCGAGAACGTCGCCGGCGGAAACCTTGTCGCCGGGCTTTGCCACGGGCACGAAGTCCCACAGCTTTTCACGGTTGAGCGCGGGCACATCGGTGCCGCGGGTGATGGAGTCGCCGGTAAGGTCGCGCATCTCGGGCAGAGGGCGCTGGATACCGTCGTAGATGTTTTCCAGCATACCGGGCCCAAGCTCGACGGACATGGGCATGCCGGTGGATTCGACCGCGGCGCCGGGGCCGAGGCCGGAGGTCTCTTCATAGACCTGAATGGACGCCTTGTCGCCGGTCATGTTAAGGATCTCGCCTATCAGGCGCTGAGAGCCGACGCGGACAACGTCGGACACGTTCGCGTCCGCAAGACCCTCTGCCACGACAAGCGGTCCCGATACTTTTGTTATAGTTCCGCTCATATTCTGTTTCCTTCCTTTTGAAATGTTGAAGGGGGCGCTCAATCGCCCAGGATGTTGGTGCCGACGGCACGCTCGACAGCCGCGCGCAGCGCGGACTGGCCGAGGCCGATGCTGCCCTCTCTGCCGGGGATGAGGATGATGGCCGGGGTGGGCCTGTCCTTGAATTTATCTATCTCGTGGCCGAGCTGCTGGGCAAGGTTTTCCTCGATGTAGATAATGGCGTAATCATCGCTTTCGCGCGTGAGACTGCGCAGGGCCTGCGCGGCCTCTGCGGCGTCCGCGGCGGGGCAGGTCTCAAGGCCGAGCGCCTTGAAGCCCATGACGGTCTCTCTGCCGCCGATGACTGCAATTTTAAGCATACATATCACGCAGCCTTTCCCGGATGGTATCCGGCGCGATGCCGGCAAGCCTGCCCGTGAGGATCATCCTCACGGCGGTGGTCTCACTCTCAACTGCCGCAAGATAGGCTATAAGCGCCTCCGGCCCGTAGCTGACGAGCTTGGCGGTGCGCAGATACGCCGTGACGGCATTGTCGCAGGCCAGCTCAAAGGCGGTCATGCTGCCGCCGTCCACGGCCTCCGCGCCCAGCGCGGCGGCCCTTTCAAGCAGGGTGTTGGCAAAGAGGGCGCTTATGCTCTCCTTGTCGCCGGCGGAAACTATCCTGCCGGCACTCACGCTGCCGCCGGGGATGAGCGCGCTGTCCATGAACTCAAGATCCTTGCCCATGCGCATGGTGCGCACGGCGCTCTTGAGGTTGGTGCTGTCGGTGAGAATGGCGGCGTAGCCGTCGAGGAAGGGGCATTCAAGCGCCTTGGCGGCGTCCCGTATCTCGGCGAAATACGCCCGGTCGAGGATAAAGTCGGCAAGCTGGGGGTTCGCAGTGCGGGCAAGCGTGCTTTTCGCCTCGGCGACGGCCTGCGCGAACACCGCGGGGAGCTGACTGAGCTTATCCTCACTGTACAGCTCGAAAAGCGCGTCCGGCGCGAACCGGCCGGAGCCGCTCATCAGCCGCTTTGCGTCCTGCCCCATGGCCTCGGCCTTTATGATGGCCTTGGCGTTGTGGTAGTCGTACTTCATTTTAAACACGTCCACGATGCCCTTGTCCGGGGCGAGCTTTTCAAGCTCGGCGAACAGTCCGTCGCGGCGGGAGGCGAGATAGCTCTCTATCTCCTTGGCGTGCATCTGCGACATGTCGGCATAGCCGCTGTCTGTCAGGAGCTTCGCGCATTCCTCAAAGGAGGCGGCGTCGAGCATACGCCCGGCGCGGTCGTTGCTGAGCAGCTTCGGCTCCCGCGCGCGGAGCATGGCGGACAGGCAGAGGTATGCTTCTCGTTTAGTTGACAATTCGTTCCCTCCCTATATGGGGATTGTATGGCCGCGCCATCAGTCAAAGAGGAGCTTGGCGATCTCAGAGGACATTTCGCCCCGGCACAGCTCCACAAGGAGCTCTGCGGTGCAGTTGGCCTCCACGCTGCCGCGGCGCAGGATGAGCCCGCCCGCGAAGCTGCCCGTCTCGGCGCTGAGCGTCAGCGCGCTGCCGGGCCTGAGCGCGTTCGCCGCCGCGGCGACCTTCTCGCCGACGGCCGCCTTGTCGCGCGCGTTGAGGATGATCTCCTCATCCCCGGTGACGCTGGCACGGGCGGCAAGCTTTGCAAGGAAGGCGACGTACTGCTCCTGCGGGAGATCGACGATCATATCGAAGGCCTTGTCAAAGACCTCGGACACCATCTGCTGCTTGAGGGCGAGCACGCCCTTCTTCGACTCCATGCGGGCTATACGATCCATGCTGTCCACTCTGTCCTGGCAGTCCGCGGTGCCGGCGACGATACGCTCACGGTAGAGCTCGCGCGCCTGCTTTTCGTAGTCTGCCCGGATACTCGCGCACTGCTGCTCGGCCTGAGCGAGTATCGCGTCGGCCTGCTCCTTTGCGTCGGAGCGGATATGCGCGATTATTTTTTCAGTGCCTTTCATAGTATCTCCTGTCTGTAGTAAGTATGGATGATCAGCCGATGACGATGCTGTTGAGCATCATGAAGGAAGCCAGCAGAGAAAGGATGGCGTAGAACTCGACGGTGATGCAGAGGATCATGCCCTTGGACCAGTCGTCGGGCTTCTTGGCAAGGATGTTGACGGAAGCGGCAGCGACCTTGCCCTGCGCGATAGCGGAGAGCAGACCGCCGAAGGCGATGGGCAGGCAGGCCATCATGACCTGGAAGCCCTGCTCCACGGACATGCCGGGAACGAGCTTGCCGAAGGCAAGAAACCAGATAACGAAGCCGTACAGACCCTGTGTGCCGGGGATGACCTGAAGGATCATTGCCTTACCGAACTTGCTGGGATCCTCGGAGACGAGGCCGGCGCCTGCTTCACCGGCGATGCCGGTGCCCTTTGCGGAGCCGATGCACGCGAGAAAGCCCGCACGACCAGCGCCGAGAAGACCGAGTGCGTATCCGCCGATAGCGTTCAGAAATTCCATTTTAATTTCCTCCTAAATATGTCTTGTTTGGTTTTGTACTATGTATGCGTCAGTTTCCCTTTGCCCTGACGTATTTGCTCTTGAATCTCAGCGGCTGGAAGGGCTTGCCGCCGTCCTCATAGAATTTGCCGAAGAACTCAAGGCACTGGAGCCTCAGATCGTGCACAAAGCAGCCGAGAAGGTTCAGCGCGAAGTTGAGCGCGTGGCCGATGAGGAAGATGAGGATGAACACCGCGATAGTCAGCGCGTTCACGCCGGAGCCGTTGGCGGGCATGGCGGCGATGGTGTTGAAAACCTGCGCCACGACACTGCCGGCAAGCATGAGCGCCATTATACGCGAGTAGGAGAGAATGTCGCCGAACCAGCCCGTGAGCGTGTTGTATATGCAGCTCAGAGCCGCCGTGACCTTGCCGAAGCCCTTCGCGCTGCGGCCCGCACCGAAGAGGAGCATCACAGCGCCGATGATCAGCACTATCTTGCCCACGGTGAACAGCGCGTCCGTCACGCCGAGGAGCTTGAGCCCCATCATGACGCCGCCGGCGAGGATGACCCAGAGGGGAAGCTCCTCGAATACGCCGTCCATCACATGTCCGCGCTTCGCCTTGAGGTAGAAGCTGACGGCCATGCCGGTGTTGAGATGCAGAACGCCCAGGGCCATCGCGCCGTAGAGAACGAGCTCACTGTTCTCGACCGGGCTGAAAAGGTAGGGCAGACCCGTCCATGTGCTGGCGGGGTCAAACATATGCACGAGCTGATACGGCGCGTCGCCGAAGCAGCCGCCTGTCAGCGCGCCCATTACGAACGTGGATATCCCGCCGTAGAGCAGAAGCTGGCAGAAGCACAGGCTCCCCTCGCGCGGCTTTATCTTCACCAGCGCCACTATCGCCGCAGCGATCATCAAAAGCCCGTAGCCCATGTCGGCCATCATCAGCCCGTAAAACAGAATGAAGAACGGGGCCATGATCGGGTTTGCATCGACCGAGCCGTAGGCCGGCAGGGAGTACATGTTCGTGACCATGTTCAGTGCGTTTGTAAATTTGTTGTTCTTGAGCGACACCGGCACGGAGGGATACTCGTCCTCCTCCGGGTCGCGGCTGTCCCACGCGCAGTCGTATCTGTCGAATACGCGCGCAAGCTCCTCCTCGCGCTCCGCCGGCATCCAGCCCTCCATCATCACGACGGAGTCGGTGCCGTAGAGGCGGCCCTCGGCCTCGGCCATGGCGATGCGCGTGCCGAGCTTGTCACAGGCGAGCTTGAGGCCGTCCCGGCGGACGGACTCGCCGATGATGGAGGCGGTGCAGGCCTCCTTCTCCGCGGCAAGGTCGCGCAAAATACGCTCCGCCTCGGCAAGAGTCTCGCGGGCAGTGCCGTTCATGCCGGTGAACCCGGCAAGGGCAAAGCCGTATGTACGCAAAACCTCCTGCACGGCACCAAGCCCCTCGCGGATGCACACCACGGCGGCGTAGCGGCAGGTCTTGTCCTCATACACGCGGAAAAGCTCGGCCTCCTCACAGGCCTCGCCCAGCGCGGCGTCCACCGCGTCCAGATCCACCCGCGAAGAGAAGCTGCCCAGAAGCACATTCGTGCGCTGCGTCCCCTCCATGCCGAGGGGGATGTCCAGCTCAAGCCATGGCTGGAGAGAATCGGCCAGACTGCGCTGACGGCTCTCCTCGGCGTTGATGCGCTTTATCCGGTCGTCCGCGCCCTCTATGACGGCGGCGACCTTCAATGCGGCGGTAAGCCCCGTGTCGTCCAGCAGATCCTCCGGCGCGACCTCGCGCGGGGCGGAGAGAAGCTTGCTTTTGACGGGAGAGTACCTGTCCAGCAGCGCCACGGCATGGGAAAGCGAAGCCTGCTGCGCGCGCAGCGTCATAAGCTTTGAATCCTCACGCCTGAGAAGCTCGCTCATCCCGGCGTCCTGAATGTCGCCCTCCATTTCGGAGAACTCCACACAGCCGCGGCGGACAAGCTCCCGCAGGAGCGCGTCCTTTCTGGAGCGGACAGCCAAGAGATAGAGCTTTTTCATTTTTAAGATGGCCATCTTAGCTGTTCACTATCCTTTCCACTACAAGAGTTGCTGCTTGCTGAAGCTTGGCTTCGGCCTTGGCGCGAAGCGCGGCCTTGGTGGCCTCAAGCTCCCGAGAAAGCCCGCTGGCCGCGTCCATGGCCTTTTCATCGGCCTGACGGCGCAGCTCGGCGATCTCATGGCCGGCCTTTTCACCGGCGGCCTCGATCGCGGCCCTGCCCGCGTTCTCCGCGTCGGCGCGCATCTGCCGCGCCTTCGCGTCCGCCTGGGCGACGGCGGCCTTCGCGTCCGCTTCAGCCTTTGTTATGCTGGCGATAGCCTCAAATGACACTGGCTCACCCCCTTTTAAGACTTGTTTTTTAATATACGGGTACGGTTTTCGCTTCGAGCGGCGCGGGAAACGCCGCCCATGAACAATATAGATATGATACCGCAAAAATGCCCCTCTTTCAAGACAAAGCTGCTTATCTGGCATGACAAAATAACTACATTTGTGACATGTTTCGTCATGTGCGCAAAAGAGAGCAGCTATGAAACTGCCGAAAAAAGCAGCATCGCCGCTTTTTCGGGAAGGCTTCTGCACGCTGCGCCCCAGCTGCCCGCTGACAGCGGCCGGTTCGACGCGCACTGCGCACAAAGTGTTTTCTGCCACGCACATGTCGCGGCAGAAAAAACGTATCATGCAGCTTTCGCGTCTGCGAATGTGAAACTCTGCGAGGCGTATGTGTATCATATTATTATTATTAAATCACGGTGTTAGATAATTGTCAAACTTTTTTCGCATTTAAATTGCTGAACAAAGCAAAATTCGGCAGGCGTGCGATTTTGACCGCATACCTGCCGGTGTTTTTCGTCATATTGACAAGGCTCACACGCTTATCTCCGCCTGACGGCCTGTGACGGCGTCAACGAAGATCTTCACCTCGCCGCCGTCGGGAGTGGTGCAGTCAAGCTCATAGCAGCCCATGCTGCGCCCGCCGTCGCTCTGGATGACGACCTTCTTCACATCGGCGGCGGTCAGCGACTCCGGCAGGGCGGAAAGCGCCTGCTGCTCGCTTATATCCCACTCGGCCTCGACGGCATCGGGCGAGTAGCTTTCGGCGTTGAAGGCGTATATGCTGCCGTCGTCGAGCGCGACGGAGATGCGCACGAAGTTATCAAGGCACAGCGCGCCGTCCTGTGTGGAGGCGAACTTCATCCGCGCCGTGCCGCCGCCCTCCTCCGCGGCGATGAGGGTCATGTCTCTGAAACCGTGGCTTTCAAGATAGGAAAAGGCGATCTCCTGCGCCTTTTCCGCGCTTATGCGGATTTCGCTTATAAGGCGTGAGCGGCCCATGCTCTCCACGCCGCGCGGCCCGACGCAAACCAGCATATCCCCCGCGCTGTAGCATTTGCGCCCCTCGACGCCCTCATAGTCGTAGGCAAGCCTCACCTCGGCGGGGCTTACGCCGGCAAAGCTCGCGGCCATGGCCAGCTTCTCCGCGTCGGACAGCTTTTTGCCCGCCGCGCCGGACTCATCGCCGGCGCCGTAGCGGCCGTCGTACTCAAGCTCCGCTCTGCGCGGGAACTCCGACTCGAAGCGCAGGAGCTCCGCGCTTATGCGTCCCTCGCCGGTGTCCGTGCCGACGTTGCGCAGACTCAGCTCACTGCTGTCCATGGTGACGGAGCCGTTGTGGAAGCCCGTGTGCAGCTCACGCAGGGAGGCGGACAGCCCCTCCGCCAGAGTGGAGAGCGAGGCGAGGTTTTCCGCCTGCTCGTCCGTGAAGCCCTCCGGCGCGGCCGCGGCGCACAGCGTATAAGCGTAGTCGCCCACCTGATTTATATAGCCGGAGATCTGCTCAAGCTCCTGCGTGGAGAAGGGCAGAGTGGCCATGGCGGCCTCCGCCGCAAGCGCGTCGGCATAGACCTGTGAGCATATTTTGGCGCACATGCCGCCGTCGGTGGCGTAGACGCTTTTTTTCAACGCGGCGCTCATATGATCCACGGCGGCGACGGTCTCTTCAAAGGCCTCCTGCGCGCTGTAGCGCGCAGCGAGGCGGTAATCGCGCAGATTGCGCCAGCTTACATATGAAAATATGCCCAGCGCGGCGATGAGCGCGCAGGCGTATGTGCCAAGGACTATCCTCAGCTTCTTCTTTTTTGACATGGGAATCATGCAGGCACCCCGTTTCATAAAAAATTCTCCCCGGATATTTTTATCCGGAGAGAGAAAATTATACTTGTTGTCTGGAATTATAAGGGGCGGATGAAAAACTGCGAGGCTTCCGCCGCGGCACGCCGGGCAGAAAAAAGTCCGAAAAGAGACTTGACATAATTGCCCAGCATACGTTATTGTGTAACCACCTGAGGGCGAAAACCCGACGGAATACACGAAAGGAACTGAATACATGAGGCGGAAAAAGAAAAAGAGCCGCCAGGCAACAGCGGCTCAAACCTTTTCCTATGATGTCTTGACAGGCAGCATCTCAACGGTTCTGTCAGCCCTGATATTAAAGCATATCGGACTGTAGTGTTGAGAGGTACACAGGGGGAAACGCGACTTCCCTTGTGTATCTCAAGAATAAACTAAAATGCACCGAAAGTCAAGGAGGAAACGCATGAAATACGTGAAAATAATAGCTTTTGCAGCTCTGGCCGCCGCTATCTATGCGGTGCTGCGGCCGTTGGTCAGAAAGCTCCTGGGGCGCTGAGGCGGCAGGCTTGACCGTGTCCGGCGCGGAAGTGAAAACAGCGGGAAAATCTATAAACAGGCGGAGGGAAACGACCCCTCCGCCTGTTTGGTGCAGTTAAAAATATTCTATTATCCCAGCTTTTCGAGCGCGATGCGCAGGCGGCGGAGAGTTTCCTCCCTGCCGAGGATGCGGCAGATCTCCACCGCGCCGCCGGGCGTGACGGCCTTGCCGGCCGCCGCGATGCGCACGGGCCACATGACCTTGGCGTTCTTCACGCCCATGCTCTCGGCCAGACCGGCCTGCGCGGCCATGATATTCTCGTCGCACCAGTCGCTTATGGCCTCAAACAGCGGGATGATCTTTTCAAGCACTTCCTTCGAGGACGCCTCGTCGGACTTGGACTTCTTGTGCACGAAAAGCTCAACGCCGTATTCGGGCAGCGCGTCAAAGAAATCGACCTTCTCGGGGATGTCGGTGAGCACCTCAGTGCGCTGCTGGAGCAGGGCGGCGATCGCCGCGGCGTCGTACTTCTCGTTTCTGACGCTCTGGCGGATGAACGGCTCCGCCACGGCGGCAAAGTCCGCCGGGCTCATGGCGCGGATATACTCGCTGTTGAAGTAGCGCAGCTTCTCAATGTCGAATATGGCGGGCGACTTGGAAATGCCGCTTATGTCGAATACCTTCTTAAGCTCGTCGAGGGAATATATCTCCTGCTCGCCGCGCGGGCTCCAGCCCAGCAGCGCCACATAGTTCAGCACCGCGTCCGTGAGATAGCCCTGCGCGATAAGATCCTCATACGACGGGTCGCCATGGCGCTTGGACATCTTGTTGTGCGCGTCGCGCATGACGGGGGAGCAGTGCACATACTTCGGGATATCCCAGCCGAAGCCCTCGTAGAGAAGGTTGTACTTCGGCGCGGAGGAGAGGTATTCACTGCCGCGCACGACATGGGTGATGCCCATGAGATGGTCGTCCACGACGTTGGCGAAGTTATACGTGGGCAGACCGTCGCGCTTTATGAGCACCTGATCGTCCAGCGTGGTATTTTCCACGGTGATATCGCCGAAGATCTCGTCGTGGAAGGTCGTCGTCCCCTCGTGGGGGATGAGCTGGCGGATGACATAGGGCTTCCCCTCGGCGGCAAGCCTGTCGGACTCCTCCGCGCTCATGCAGCGGCAGGGGTCGTCACCGCGGTCAAAGTTGCCGGAGTCCTCCTCGCTCTCCGCCTTTTCACAGAAGCAGCGGTAGGCGTGGCCGCGCGCGATAAGCAGCTCTGCGTACTCCTTGTAGAGCGGGCGGCGCTCCGTCTGCACGTAGGGGCCGACGGGGCCGCCGACGTCGGGACCCTCGTCATGCTCAAGATGGCACTGTGCCATGGTCTTATAAATGACGTCAACTGCGCCCTCAACAAGACGGCCCTGATCGGTGTCCTCGATGCGCAGAATGAACTTGCCGCCCTGACTGCGCGCGATAAGATAGGTGTAAAGCGCGGTGCGCAGGTTGCCGACGTGCATATATCCCGTGGGGGAGGGGGCGAAGCGCGTGCGGACCTCATTTTTGGGGATGCGCGCTTCCATATCCTCAAACCACTTCATGTCTTTCATAGTCGATCTTCTCCGTTCTGCCGCGCGGAAGGCCCGCCGCGGCATATTTTCAGCCGGCCGGAAGCGCCCATGCGCCCCGGCGGAGCTGTTTTCTCCAAATCACTATATTATTTTATATTTTTTCAGTTGTCAAGAAGGACTTATTCTGCTAAAATAGGTAGACTTGAAAATTGTGCAGATCACGGCTTATATAAGACGATCTTCTTTACAGGAGGCACTGTTATGGAAAACAAGGTCAGCGAAAACACGGCTCAGGCCAGAAAGATAATGTTCTCGGGCATACAGCCCTCGGGCGACCTGCATCTGGGCAGCTATCTGGGCGCGCTGAAAAACTGGGTGCAGCTCTCGGACGAATATAACTGCTATTACTGCATCGTCGATATGCACTCCATCACCGTGCGGCAGGACCCCGCGTCTCTGCGCCGCCACTCGACCGAGCAGCTTGCGCAGTATATCGCCTGCGGCCTCGACCCGCAGAAGAACACGCTGTTCATACAAAGCCACGTGCATGAGCACGCGGAGCTGGGCTGGGTGCTCAACTGCTACACGATGTTCGGCGAGCTGAGCCGCATGACGCAGTTCAAGGACAAGTGCGCCAAGAACGCCGACAACATAAACGGCGGACTGTTCACCTATCCCTGCCTTATGACGGCGGACATACTGCTGTATCAGGCCAATTACGTTCCCGTCGGCGCGGATCAGAAGCAGCACTGCGAGCTGGCGCGCGATGTGGCGATGCGCTTCAACAACATCTACGGCGAGACCTTCACCGTGCCGGAGCCGTACATCCCCAAGGTTGGCGCGCGCGTGATGTGCCTGAGCAACCCGACGTCGAAGATGTCCAAGTCCGACCCGCAGGGCTGCGTGTTCATCATGGATTCGCCGGAGGAGATCGCCCGCAAGTTCAAGCGCGCCGTGACGGACTCCGACACGGAAAACTGCGTGCGCTATGACCCGGAGAACAAGCCGGGCGTGGCAAACCTTATGAGCATATACTCCGCCGTCACGGGCGAAAGCTACGACGAGATAGAGCGTGACTTCGCGGGGAAGGGCTACGGCGCGTTCAAGCCCGCCGTGGGCGACGCCGTCATAGAGACGCTGCGCCCGATACGCGAGGAGGCCGCGCGCCTGACGGCCGACAAGGAATACCTGAAGCAGATATATACCGAGGGCGCGCAGAAGGCCGCCTACGCCGCGCGCAGGACGCTGCGCAAGGTGTACAAGAAGGTCGGCTTCGTGGAGAAGCCGTTCTGACCGCGGCGCGATGCGGCAATAAATATGTTTCGGAGATAAAAGCAGATGTTTCAGGATATGGCCGTTTGGCTGAGGTTGGTTTTATCCTTTGCCGTGGCTTTGATCGTTTCGTATTTCATGACCCCGCCGGTGAAGGGCTTTGCCGAGCGGGTGGGCGCGATAGACGTGCCGCGCGACGGACGGCGCGTGCATGACCATCCCATCCCGCGCATGGGCGGGCTTGCGATATTCATCGGCTTCGTCGTGGCGATGATACTCTTCGTCAGCTTCACGACGCAGGTGCTCGGATTGATGCTGGGCGCGCTGATAATCGCCGCGATGGGCGCTGTGGACGACATCGTGAACCTGCGCCCGTGGATAAAGCTGTCCATCCAGATAATCGCGGCGCTCGTGGCGATACGCTGCGGGATAATGTTCACCGCCGTGTCGAACCCGAACTTCATGTCGGACATAGGCACGATATCCGTCGGCTCCCTTGCGATACCGCTGACGGTGCTGTGGATAGTCGGCTGCACGAACGCCGTCAACCTTATAGATGGGCTGGACGGGCTGGCCGTGGGCGTGTCCGCGATAAGCTCGCTGACGATGATGGTCGTATCCATCTTCGTGGCCGACCCCAACACCACGTTCATCCTCGCCGCCGTGTGCGGCGCGTGCGTGGGCTTCATGCCGTACAACCTCAACCCAGCGAAGATATTCATGGGCGACGTCGGGTCGCAGTTTCTGGGCTTCGTGCTGGCCTGTGTGTCCATCATGGGCCTTTTCAAGCTGCACACCGTGATAACCTTCCTTGTGCCCGTCCTTGCGATGGCGATACCGCTGGCGGACACGGTGTTCGCCTTCTGCCGGCGCATACTGCACGGGCAGAGTCCCTTCCACGCGGATAAGGGGCACTTCCACCACAGGCTGCTGGCCATGGGGCTGAATCAGAAGCAGGCCGTCGCCGTGCTGTACGGCGTGTCCGCGGTGATGGGCCTTGTGGCGGTGCTGCTGACGGGCAAGGATACGCTTCAGCGCATCATATGCGTCGTGGCGGCCTTCGTCATCTCCCTTGTCGTGTGGCTGTACGTATTCTGGAAGGGGCCGAAGCACAAGGGGGCGGAGCACACGGGGCACGCCTCCGCCGGTGCACCGGAGACGCCGCAGGCGGCGCAGGACGGCAAAGCGGCGGACAAGACCTGAGCCTTTAAGAAAAAATACGGGCGCTGTGCCTCTCCTGTTGAACTACAGGAGGAACATGGCGCCCATTATTATCAGCAGCTCGCTGTCGCCGCTCTCGCGGTACATAAGATAGAGTATGAGAAGGAGGATGATGTCCTCCGTTTCCAGCTCGCCCAGACTGCCGGGCACGAGCTGCGTCAGCTTGTCGAATATTCCGGGCGGCTTCTTCTCCGGCGGCTTCGGCTGCATCAGCCCCGGCCGCGGCGCGGACGGGGGCGGGGCGGGCTTCGGCTGGCCGTCGTCTATGCGCACGACGCGGCCCGTGTTGCCCTGATAGCGGTTAAGCACTGCCGTCTCCCTCCGTTTCCCCCATGGCAAGACGCGCCAGCCGCGCAAGCTGTGCCAGCTTCATGGCTCTGTCCATCTTGCGGCGGCGCTTTTCGGACAGATACGGGCGCATCGCGGCAAGCAGCGCCTGCTCCTCCTTATTCTGCGCGCTGCCGGACTGCATAAGGCGGCTTATGCGCGCGATGGTCCCGACGTCGATGCCGAGGGAGTCGAGGTCGAACCCGCCCGCGGCGTCCGCGCCCGGTGGGGGCGGCTGCGGCGCGTCCTTGCCGCCGGGCGGGCCGGCGCTCTCGCCGCCCATGAGCGACTGCGCCAGCTTCGTTATCTTTTCCATCTGCGCGGGATCGCCGAGAATACCGGATATTTTATCCTCCAGTTCGCTCATGGCGGCTCACCTCCCTCAGTCCTGCATGAGCCTGCGCACGTTTTCCGCGAGGCGCTTGCCCTCGTCGGTGCTGAGCACCTGGCCGAGAAGCCTGCGCAGCGCCTCGCCGTCGCCGCTGCGCGCGGCGTCCTCCACGGCGCGTGTGTCCAGCATCCGGCTGAGCTTCTGCCCGTCGTCGGATTCGGCCAGCGCTTTAATGCGTTCGGTCTTGCCCTGCCGCTCAAGCTCGCGGCCGAGGGTCTCAAAGCTTTGCATATCCTCACCCCTTTATGAGAATACAATACATCCTCTCGCATTCATTATATTCACACAAAGTCTTTTTGATAATAGGAGCATGAACAATATGAAAGCTGCCGTTTTTTCGGATACGCACGGCGTGACCTCGCTGATGCTGGAGGCCGTGCGACGCTGCCGCCCCGACGTGATGATACATCTGGGCGATTATGAGCGCGACGCGGAGCGTCTGCGCGAGGAGTTTCCGGAGATACCGCTGTACTGCGTCCGCGGCAACTGCGACATAGGCGGCCGCGCGCCGGACACGGATATCGTGCCGCTGGGGCCGGTGAAGGCGTTCATCACGCACGGGCATCTGTTCAACGTGAAGTATGGCCGGTTGGATTCGCTGGTATATGCCGCGATGGAGCAGGGCGCGAAGATCGCCATGTTCGGCCACACGCACGAGGCGGACTATGAAGAGATCGGCGGCGTGAAGGTGATAAACCCCGGCACGGCGGGCGCGGGGCGCCGCCTGACGTGGGCGCTGGTGGAGGTGTTCGACAACGGCGGCATAGCCTGCGAGATACGGGATATATGAGGGTATATGCATGAAAAAGCAGAGGCCGCGCGCCTCTGCTTTTTGGTGGTCAATATGGGTGGCAGTTCTGGCAGGCCTCGTAGCTCATGGCAAAACAACAGTGTTTCACTGAAATGTGCTCTTTTTTCTTCTCTTCTGGTATGATAAAATCAAGTTGAACTATTAACACCAGAATAAGTAGTGTTAACAGTCCAACTTGAAAGAAGGTGCAGTTATGATACCAAGAATACGGGATGTCAAAGCTTTGCCGGGGTATCGTCTGCGGGTGTCGTTTGACGACGGCAAGACGGTGCTGTACGATGTGAAAGAGGATATCGACCGGATAGAAAGCTATCGCGCGCTGATGCTGATACATGGGCTTTTCAGTCAGGTGCAGCTTGACCAAAGCCGGACGTGCGTATATTAGAATGACGAGATAGACCTGCCGAGTGACACGCTGTATGAGTACGGGAAACCGACAGCGCAGTAATGAAGCGGCGCACTATAAAACCAAACCCCACAGCAGGAGCTATAATACCTGCTGTGGAAAATTTTTGCTTTTATACCGGCTTATACCGGCGCGCATGGCGCGGCCGGGGCATAAAAAAACCGCTTCCCCTTTTGGGGAAGCGGTCCAGCTTGTCAAAAAAGTCCGTGAGACTTTTTTGACTGCGCTTATCCCGCCGGACATTTTGAAAGCGTTCAAAATGCCGCTTCGCCCGAAAGCCTTGATACATCAAGTCTTTCTGCGGCGGCTTATCTGATTTGAGGCGGGCCTTGCCCCCTCAAGCTCCCCTGCTGCTCGGTCTCTTTGCCTTGCTGCATGGATTCTTTGACAGTCTCAACCGCTTCCCCTTTTGGGGAAGCGGTCAATTACCGGTCAGAAAATTACGCCTTGCGGACGGAGTCGATGTGGCGGGTGAGATCAAGCATCTTGTTGGAGAAGCCCCACTCGTTATCGTACCAAGCGACGAGCTTGACGAAGTGCTCATTGAGGGAAATGCCGGCCTGCGCATCGAAGATGGAGGTGTGGGCATCGGTACGGAAGTCGGAGGAAACGACCTCGTCGTCAACGTACTCGAGGATACCCTTCATGGGGCCTTCGGAAGCGGCCTTCATCGCGGCCTTGATGTCGTCCATGGTGGCGGCCTTCTCGAGGCGGACGGTCAGGTCAACGACGGAGACGTCGGGAGTGGGAACGCGCATGGACATACCGGTGAGCTTGCCGTTGAGCTCGGGGATGACCTTGCCGACAGCCTTTGCAGCGCCGGTGGAGGCGGGGATGATGTTGTTGTAAACGGAACGCGCGCCGCGCAGATCCTTCTTCTTGGGGAAGCCGTCAACGATGGCCTGGGTGGCGGTGGAGGCATGGACGGTGGTCATGAGACCCTCGATGATGCCGAAGTTGTCGTTGATGACCTTCGCCATGGGCGCGAGGCAGTTGGTGGTGCAGGAGGCGTTGGAAACGAACTGCATATCCTTGGTGTACTTGTCGAGGTTGACGCCGCAGACGAACATCGGAGTGTCATCCTTCGCGGGGCCGGACATAACGACGACCTTTGCGCCGGCGTCGATGTGAGCCTGTGCCTTCTCCTTGGTGAGGTAAACGCCGGTGCACTCGAGAACGTACTCTACGCCCAGCTCGCCCCAGGGGATGAGGGTGGCGTCACGGTAGGACTTATCGGAAAGGACCTTGACGACCTTGCCGTTGACGGTGACGGTGCTGTCCTCGTCGTTGCCGACGACTTCACCGTTGAAGCGACCGTGAACGGTATCGTACTTCACGCAGTAGGCGATGTGAGAAGCGGGATGGCCGGGCGCGTTGATAGCGACGACCTCTATGTCGTCAGACTGGATGGCGGCCCTGAAAGCGAGGGAGCCGATACGGCCGAAACCATTAATGCCAACTTTGATCATTTGTGATATCCTCCATAAAAAAATTGTAAACTTAGCATATATACAAACTCCCGCAAAGGGAAATTTGTGCCTTATTTAACGTACTTATTCTAACATATAATAGTGATAAAAAGCAATATTCCACCCACTCTATTTTGAACAAAAAATCGCTGAAATTTCACGTGATTTTAACTAAATTCGGGCGGGGCTATTGTATATTTTGTCGGTTTTTGCTAAAATCATTTCAAAGCTTCAAAGTAAAGAAAGGAAGTGCGCTTATGTTTCAGGTTTCATCGGATATACTGGCGCTCACATCAGAGGCGCTGGTGCTCACCCGCGCGGGCAAGGTCGCCTTTGCAAACGCCGCGGCGAAGGCAATACTAGGAGAGGACTGCGTGGGGCGGAGGCTCGGCTGCTTCTTCACGCCGGAAATACTGGGCGCACAGGCGTCCAGCTTCATCGCGGACACCATAGTGAACGGAGAGCGGCATATCGTGCGCGTGGCCCGGCAGGAGAACATGGACGCGATATTCATCACGAGCGCCGAAATGCAGCCCGTCATGCTCAACGACGCGCTGATATACTCCATGCGCAGCACGCTTATGACCATGGCCATATCCACGGACATCTGCCGCGTGAAGGCGGAGGAGCTGGGCGACGGAGAGCTGCGCGCGGGCATCGCCGCCATTTCGCAGAGTCACTACAGGCTGACGCGCCTTGTGGAAAACGTGTCCGCGGCGAAGGAGATGCTTGAGGGCGGACTGAGCTTCACGCCGGAGCGGGTCAATCTGACGGCGCTGTGCCGCGACTGCGTGCAGGCGGTGGGGATGTTCGCAAAGGAACCGGAGATAGTGATGGGCAATGCGCCGGACTTTTACGTTGTGGCGGATGTGGTGCTGGTGCGGCAGATGCTGCTGAACGTGCTGTCCAACTGCTATGTCCACGCCAAGGGCTGCACGCGGATAAGCCTGAACCTGATAGAATCGGGGGAGAGCGTGATAATCTCCGTCACCGACAACGGCTGCGGCATAAAGAACGAGGATCTGCACTCCGTATTCAGCCGCTATATATACGGCTTCGACATGGCCGGGATAAACGGCGGCGCGGGGCTGGGACTGACGGTCGTGCGCGGCATCGCCGAGAGGCACGGCGGCGTGATGATGCTGGAAAGCCGCGAGAATATCGGCACGGCGGTGCGCGTGTCACTGCGCAGGAACCTCAACATCCCGCTGGAGCTGCACGCGGATGAGGAGAACTACCGCGTGCAGGCAAAGGATGTGCTGATAGGGCTGGCGGACTTCCTGCCGGCGAGCTGCTACGAGGATAAATATATGGATTGAATTGAACCGCCGCGGGCACATGCCCGCGGCGGATGAGACTGTCGGAAAAACCGAAGGTTTTTTCCGACAAAGGGATCGCAGTCTGCTGCGCGCATAATTTGCCCGCCGGGGGCGGACAAATTCCACACTTGCAGCCTGAGAAGTGTTTTCTGCCACGCACATGTCGCGGCAGAAAACGGATCATACTGCTTTCGCGTCTGCGGACGCGAAACTCTGCGAGGCTTTCTTTGACATGCAGCGCCGCCGCGGGCACATGCCCGCGGCGGATGTTTATGTTATGACCATGTGGTCATGATCGAATCCCTCCGGCAAAATTGGGAATTTTGCCACCTCCCTTTGCAAGGGAGGCATGAGACTGCCTGTTTTTTGCCTGCTGTGCGGCTGTTTGACAGCCATGTTCACGCGGCGGGAGAAACGCGTCAGTACTCGTATATGCCGCCGCCGATGAATTCGCGCAGGAGGCTGTCGGGCGCGACGAGCTCCTCGCTTATGTGGCCGAAGAGCTGTATTGCGGGAAGCACGCTGCGAAGCTCCTCAAAGCGCTCTATCCCGGCGGGAACGGTGCTGAAAAGCTCCGTTGCGACGGAGTTGAACACCGCCGGTTCATACGGCAGGGAGGAGTCGAACTGGAAGTCGGCCTTATCCTTGAACGGGGAGATGTGCAGCTTCTCACCGCGGCGGACGTTGGCCCACATGGCCATGGTCTCTGCCGGGTCTGAGCCGCGGAAGAGATAGTCGCGCACGGTGCGCCGCACGAGGCGGAACCACGTGCCCTTGAACACGACCTGCCCCTTGAACTCCACGTTGCTGCGCGCGGAGATATAGAGCTTGAACGCGTCGGGGTGCTTTTCAGTGATGATATCGTTCAGAGCGTGTATGCCCTCGAAGATGACGACCTCGTCGCTCTTTAGGCGGATGGAAGAGGACGGCTCCTGTATGCGCATCTTGCGGGAGAACTCGTACTTGGGAACGAATATGCGCTCGCCCGCGGCGAGCATGTCAAAATGCCTGTTAAGAAGCGCCATGTCCAGGCACTGGGGCGACTCAAGGTCGATCTCCCCCTCAGGCGTGCGCGGGCACGTGGCGGGGTCGATGGTCTTGAAGTAGTTATCCATGCTGACATAGTGCGTGCCGATGCCGCGGCGGTTAAGCTCCCCGGCGATCTTCATGGCGGTGGTGGTCTTGCCGGAGCCGGACGGGCCGGACAGCAGGACTATGGGGCTTTTCGCGCAGTTTTCGCTGATGAGCGCGGCGGCCTTCTCCACCTTCTGCTGATACTGTGCGTCGCTCTCCTCGACAAAGCCCTTCGGGTCGGACACGGTGCGGAAATTGATATCCTCAAGCTGGTATGCCATTGTTTATTCCTCCTTGCATATTGCGTGGCCTTGGATGTTTTCTTCATAAAACCGGCGGATCCTGTCCTTGTCGGCGCAGGTACGGCCGATATTGTTTATATACTCAAGCGGGTACTTCGGCGCCATGAGGCGGATGTTGCGCCCGCCGCCGGGGCAGACGAGCTTCGTCGAGCCGCCGCCGCCCATGGCGAGGATGCTGCAAAGCTCCTCCATTATACATATGTTGTAGAGATTGACGCGGCCGCCGCGCGCCCAGCCGACGTTTTCAAAGCCGCCGGACATGAACTTCTGCCTGTAGAGGTAATACGGGGCGTAGCCCGCGGCTGTGAGCGACGCGCGCGCGTAGTCGAGCATCGCGCCGACCTCCGCCGCCGTGGGCAGCGCCGCGCCCTCCAGCGTGATGCGCGAGCCTTTCTTCAGCGACAGGGTGTGCACGGTCACGTTCTCCGGCGCGAGGGAGAGGACCTTCTCAAGCGTGGCGCGGAAGGAGTCCACCGTGTCGGACGGCAGGCCCGCGATGAGGTCCATATTCACGTCGAAGCCGCCGACGGCGCGCACGGCCTCCAGCGCCGTGATGATGTCCTGCGCCGTGTGGCGGCGGCCGATGACCTCCAGCACCGCGTCGGACATGGTCTGCGGGTTGACGCTTATCCTGTCAACGCCGTGCCGCCGCAGGACGCGCAGCTTTTCATCCGTTATCGTGTCGGGGCGGCCGGCCTCGACCGTGTATTCGCGCAGTGCGGACAGGTCGAAGCGCGCGGCAAGGCGCGTACACAGTTCGTCGAGCTGGGCGGCGCTGAGCGTTGTGGGCGTGCCGCCGCCCATGTACACCGACACGACGCGTAGGCCAAGCTCACGCACGACGGCGGCCGTGGCGTCCAGCTCCTTATAAAGCGCGTCGAGGAACGGCGGGATGAGCTTCATGCTCCTCTCCACGGACTGGCTGACGAAGCTGCAATAGGCGCAGCGCGTGGGGCAGAAGGGAATACCGACGTAAAGGCAGATGTCGCGCGCGCCGAGGCTGGCCTGTGCGCGCAGGGTCTCGCGGCAGGTGTCAAGGCACAGCCGCGCGCGCTCCGGCGTGACGTCGTACTTCTCAATAAATTCCCTCTCCGCCGCGGCCTCATCGGGCGCGGCCCTGAGAAGGCCGCACAGAAGCTTCCCCGGCCGCACGCCCGTCAGCGCGCCCCAAGCCGGTCGGCCGATGCCGGAGGCGAGCGCGGCGCGGTAGACCGCGTTTTTTATAAGGCGCTGGCAGTATCTGTCCGTCATGAGATCGTCCGTCATCAGCGACGCCTTTGCCGCGGCGCGCCCGTGCCAGCACTGGGTGCCGGAATGCAGCGCGCAGGTGGCCGTGACAAAGCTTTCGCCCCGGCTGAGGCGTATCTCCATCCTGTCACCCTGCGGCTTCCCCGCGGGATACTCCGGCCTCTCAGCCGGGAACATCGTCAGCAGGATCTGCTCGGCGGCGTATTTATAATCATGTCCAAAGAAGTAAAGCTTCACGGCAAATCTCCGAATATCCGGCGAGCATCCCCACACGGCGGCAAATGGTACGGGAAATATGAATAGGATTCCCCACGTGCACCGCAGAAAGGGCAGAACACCCGCCTGATTTATCATGTAATTGTACCAGACATGGCGGCATATGAAAAGAGACAAATTGGGAAAACGGACAAAAATTTTAGGGAAAACGAAAAAATATGTTGGAAATTTCGGCGAACATGTTGTAAAATAGAGATGATAAGAATAAAGTAGGGGTAATTTTAAATGTATGCGATAGGAGACAAAATTATTTACGGAGAGAACGGAGTGTGCACGGTCGAGAAGATTGCCCCGCTGGAGATGTCGGGCGTGTCTGCGGAGAAGCTGTATTATTACCTGACGCCGCTCACGGGGACGGGCACATATTTTGCGCCGGTGGATTCGGGGGCGTACATGCGCCCGGTGATGAGCCGCGCGGAGGCGGAGGCGCTGATAGACGCCATACCGGGCATTGCCCCGGCCGTATGCAACGACAGCCGCTTCAACCATGTTGACGCATTTTACAGAGAGCTTTTCAAGCTGCACACCTGCGAGGCGCTGGTGTCGATAGTGAAGGGCCTGCGCGCGCGCATGAGCGAGCGCAAGACCAAGAGCAGCCGCGCGGAGGCCACGATGAAGCGCGCAAAGGACATCCTGCACGGGGAGCTTGCCGTGGCGCTGGGGATGGAGCTGGGCGATGTGGAGGACTACATAGCCAGCCGCATAGGCGAGGCGTGAAAATTTCCCGCAATGGGCGCAAAAAAGCCTTGACATTGCGGAAAAACACGGTATAATTATTAAGCCTGTCAGTAGATGGACAGGTATCCTTGCTCCTCTCTCGGGGAGGGGCCAATAGACCAAAAGGAGGTGCAATCATGGCAAAAGCAAGTGAGAAGTACGAAGTAATGTACATTATCGACCCCAACTTCACTGAGGAAGAGACCGCAGCTGTTGTTGAGAAGTTCAAGGCACTTGTTGAGGCAAATGGTACTCTGGAAGAGTTGGAGGAAATGGGCAAGCGCAAGCTCGCTTATGAGATCAACTACATTTCCGAGGGCTACTATGTGCTGATGAAGTTCACCAGCGGTGCTGATTTCCCCGCAGAGCTTGACCGTGTCCTCGGTATCACCGACGGCATCCTGCGTCGCCTGATAACTCTGCGCGCAGAGTAAGGAGAGCGGATCATGCTTAATCACATTGTTATTATGGGCCGTCTGACGAGGGATCCCGAGCTTCGGTATACCCAGTCGCAGACCCCCGTGGCGTCCTTCACTGTGGCGGTGGACCGCGATTTCGGCAGCCGCGACGGCGGAGAGAGGCAGACCGATTTTATCGACTGCGTCGCATGGCGCCAGACAGCCGAGTTTGTCAGCAAGTATTTCACCAAGGGCAGTATGGCGGTCGTCTCCGGGCGGCTGCAGATCCGCGATTGGACGGACCGCGAGGGCGGCAAGCGCCGCAGCGCGGAAATAGTTGTTGACAACATGTACTTCGGCGAGAGCCGCCGCCGCGACGGCGACACCGGCAGCACCAGCCACAGCACGTACAGCTACGACGCCGGAAAGAGCAGCAGCCCTGCTCCTACCTCCGCGTTCTCCGAGCTGGACGACGGCGACGAGGAACTGCCGTTCTGATCATAGCAGCCGCTGAACAGAGCGCCGTCAGGCGCTGATCATTGGTTGCTTGCAGGCACGGACATATTTACTGTCCGGCTATTCATGAAAAGGAGGAATCAGCTTTGGCTTTCGATAAGAACAACCCCAAGAATCGCAAGCGCAGAAAAGTTTGCCAGTTCTGCGTCGATAAGGTGACGTCCATCGACTATAAGGACACCGCGAAGCTCAAACGCTACCTGTCCGAGCGCAGCAAGATACTGCCTCGCCGCACGACCGGCGTTTGCGCCATGCATCAGCGTGAGCTCACCGAGGCGATAAAGAGATCCCGTCAGATCGCTCTCCTGCCTTACGTGACCGACTGAGAAAATATTTGACAAGCCGCCATATCCGGCGCGCGAGGGGAAGCCCCTCTGCGTCCGCCGGTAAAAGGAGGCAGACCAGAAAACGGACACCCGGCATATGCCGCCGGTGTCCGTTTTTGCTTATTCCCGCGCCGAAAAGGGAATTGAAATATCCCCCGCGCGCGTGATATGATAGACAAAAGGCGAAAAGAAAGGACGGAACGAAATGGCTGTATTTGATGATTTTATGAAGCTGGATATCCGCGCCGGGACCATCACGGACGCGAAGGTCTTTGAAAAGGCGAGGAAGCCGGCGTACAAGCTGACGCTCGACTTCGGGGAAGAGATAGGCGTGAAAAGGTCGTCGGCGCAGATAACGGATCACTATAAGCCGGAGGAGCTTATCGGAAAGCAGGTGCTGGCAGTGGTGAACTTCCCGCCGCGGCAGATCGCCGACTTTATGTCGGAGGTGCTCGTTCTGGGAACCTACAGCGAGGGCGGCGTGGTGCTGATAACGCCAGACATGAAGGTCAAAAACGGAGACAAGCTCGGCTGACGCGCCGGGCATGTCCGTCCATGTAAGAAGTGTAAGCTTCCCGATGAGCCTGCCATTCGCACCGGCTCGGAGCAACGGCTTCCGGTTCGCCGGACCGATAAGATACCTATAGGAACAAAAGGGCGCGCCAAAAGGCCCCCTGCTGGTAAGACAGTAAAATCAAATTTCTTGGAACAGGCATGATCTCGGTCA